>Ga0315274_10003812_pt1 | contig 22358 bp, 14 predicted proteins | sample YL17G02_20_MG_FD_203700 | JGI IMG/M metagenome (GOLD analysis project Ga0315274, IMG submission 203700) | Sediment microbial communities from Yellowstone Lake, YNP, Wyoming, USA - YL17G02_20 | ecosystem: Environmental > Aquatic > Freshwater > Lake > Sediment | place: USA: Wyoming | collected...
GATGAACACCGCTTTACCATCCCCCACCAACCTTGAGCTTGCCGAACACCGCCACTCCCCCTCGGGCCGACGAAAGGTGGCCGCGGCAGCTTCGCTGGCCTTGCTGGGCAGCGTGCTGCTGGGGTTCAGCGGCTGCCAATCTTCCCAACCGACCCCCTTCACGCCGGAGGACCGGGCGCCGCAGACCTCGATGAAACTGAGTGAAGGCGACGTTGTGCGGATCATCTTCCCCGGCGCGACGAACCTGAACATGCTGCAGCAAATCCGCCGTGACGGGAAGATGTCGCTCCCGCTGGTGGGCGAAGTGACGGCGGCCGGCCTCACGCCGGACGAATTGGAGAAGGAGGTCTTGAGGCTCTACGAACCGCAACTGCTCCAAAAGGAAGTCCGGGTGTCGCTCGACTCCAGCGCCTACCCGGTTTATGTGAACGGGGCCGTTCTCCGACCCGGCAAGATCATGCTCGATCGGCCGATGACGGCCCTGGAGGCCATCTCGGAGGCGGGGATAAACCACGCGCGAGCGAACCTGAAAAAGGTCAGTGTGACTCGCCGGGAAGGGGCCACGCTTAAGCACTATGAGTTGAACCTCAAGGCCGTCCAGGAAGGCAAGATCCAGACGCCTTTTTACTTGAAACCCGCGGACGTCATCTTCATTCCCGAGAAGGCCATCTGACCCGGAGTCCAAACGCGGAATTCGGAGCGCGGCGTGCGGAATGGAAAGCTAAAGCCCCGCGACGTCGGCTTCTGCACGTCCTCAGAAAAAGAGTTGAAACCCTGCCCCTGCCCGGCGTGTATAAAGCATGGCCGTAGAAAGCGGGTGGCGTTGTCTCGACATGCCCTCCGCACACAGACTTGTGCATGAAACAAGACAGAACTGACATGAAAACCTCCCTACGCAGTCCGGTTTTCCTCGCCCTCCTGCTCGGGCTCGGCCTCAGCGCGGCCGCCCTCCGTGCGGAAGTGGAAGACAAGATCAACAAGACCTTCACCGTGGCCCCCGGCGGTCAGCTCGTGCTGGAGGCGGACCGCGGGTCGATCGATGTCAAGACCACCGATGTCGAGTCCGTGGCGATCGAGGTCACCCGCAAGGCCTCGGGCAGCGCCGCCGCCGCCCAGGAACGCTTGAAGAAACACGAAGTGAACTTCAGCCAGGACGGCGACAGGATCGTGGTCACGGCAAAATACGAAGGCGGGCGCGCGAGCGGCTGGTTCGGCAACTGGCGCGACCTCCAGGTGCACTTCGACCTCACCGTCCCGCGCAAGTTCAACGTGGACCTGAAGACGGCGGGCGGCGCCATCAAGGTGGCGGCGCTGACCGGCAAAGTGCAGGCCCAGACCGCAGGCGGGAGCCTGAACTTCGGGGAGATCGAAGGTCCGCTGAGCGGCCGCACCAGCGGTGGGAGCATCACCGTCGCCGGCTGCAAAGGCAGCGTGGACGTCCGGACCTCAGGCGGGAGCATCAACCTCGGCTCCGTGGACGGCGACGTCTCGGCGCACACCTCCGGCGGTTCGATCGCCGTGAAAAACATCGCCGGCAAAGCGGTCGTGAAGACCTCGGGTGGCAGCATCAACGTCTCGGAGGTCAAAGGCCAGATCGAGGCGGGCAGCTCCGGCGGCGGCGTGAGCGCAACCTTGGTCGAGCCCCCCTCCGGCGACTGTTCGTTCAAGACCTCGGGCGGCAGCGTGACGGTCACGCTGGGGGAGAAACTGGCGGTGGATGTGGACGCCCGGACCAGCGGCGGCCATGTGATCAGCGATCTCGAGGTGGTCTCGGTCATTCAGGGCGAGCAGAAGAAGCACGAGCTCCGGGGCAAGATCAACGGCGGCGGCCCGCTCATCACCGCGCACACCAGCGGCGGCAACGTCCATCTCAAGAAGAAGTAAAGGTCCTCCGACTGGCCCGTCTGAATTTTTGATTGAGAAGGCCCCGCGTTCTTCGCAAAGTCCGGCGCATGACCTTCCGACTGCTTGGCTTCCTGTCCGGTGCGGCGTTCCTGCTGTCCCCGCTGTGCCCCGCCACCGGCGAAACTCCGCGCGCGTCCGTCCTCAGCGCGATGGCCCAGCGGCCGAAGGATCCGTGGCCGCGCGGGCAGGGTCACGTGGTGTTGGCGGTGCCCGGCAGTCCCGAGGACCTCAAGGCCTACCACGAGCCGGGCGGCAGTTTCAGCCCGGCGTTCGCCAGCTTCGGCGTCTCGCTGTGGGTCACCGGCGAGAAGGGCGGGTTGGTCGCGACGAGCGATTCCATCCCGCTCGAACAACTGACCCAACGCCTGGTCTGGTCCGACAAGCCCGCTTGGCCGCGCGGCCTGGATTTACCCGCCATCGCCACGCGGACGCCCTACTACGACATTGAATGGAGCGCGCTTGCCGGCGGGGACCGCCAGCTTCACCTCCGCGCCAAGGGCACGAACCACACCTGGCTCGTGGTCCGCAGCGTGGGGCCGGCGGGCGCACCGCTGAAATCCCTGAATTGGCTGGACGGCCGCCTCTTTGTCAGCGACCGCTGGGTGATTCGGTTCTCGGCGCCTCCGGCCGAAGTCGAGGTCGTGCCGCCGCCGGGCCAGGAATCCAGCGAGCTCAAGACCGCCGAACCCCGTTGGCAGGCCGAGAAGGCGTGGGGCTACGCGCGATTTCGCCTGATGCGCAACCAGGAATGCTGGATCACGATCGAAGACACGCTGCTGCCGCCGCCCAATCCGCTGCCCAGCGCGCCGGCTCGGGCGCGGATCAAACTCAAGCTGCCCGACACGAACTTCGTCGAGTGCCTCAACGCTCAGGTGGCCCACCTCATGATGGGCTTGGTCAACAATGAGACGCGGCCTGGTGACCCGAACAACTACCCGCTCAACTGGCTGCGGGACGGCGCGTACGTCATCGTCGCCCTCGCGCGCGCCGGCCAGCTCGAGGTGGCGAAGGACCTCAGTCGGCCCTTTGCTGAGTACGAGTTCTTCGGCGGGTTCGGCTCCGAGGCGGATGCGCCGGGCTTGGCACTGTGGACGCTTGGCGAGGTGTCCGCGCTGGCGAACGATCCGAAGTTCGACCAATGGCTCTGGCCGCACGTCCAGCGCAAGGTGGACCTGATCGGCGGAATGCTCGCCGCCCAAGGACCGCTCCGCAAGCCCTACCTCGGCCCCGTCGTCCCGGCTCACGCCGGCAAGCAGGACCTCGATCTCGTGTGCGACGCCGCCCAGGACGGCCTGATCCAGGGCCGGATGGACTGGCACCGACCGGTTCTCTACATCCATGCCGTCAGCTATGCTGGACTCCGCAACGCGGCCACCGTCGCGAACCGGCTCGGGAAAACCGCGGACACCGAAGCTTTTCTCGGGTTGGCGGCCCGGGTCCGCGAAGGCTGGCTCAAGGCGTTCAACACCGCCGAAGCCAACAACGACCGCACGTTCATCAGCGGCCTCTACCCGGCTTGGATCGTGGCGGACCGGGAGGCGTATCAAGCCAAGCTCGCCGCGCGCCGTGCCGCGTCCCACGACGGCAATGACGTCCTCAAAGGCACCCCGCTTTGGACCTACTTCAATCTGGCCGAAGCGCACCAGTGGCTCGCGCTGGGCCAACCGGACAAGGCGTGGAGCGACGTGCAATGGTTCTGGCGAAACCAGGCCTCGCCCGGTCTCTACACCTGGTGGGAAGGCAGCGGCGAGGAAAACACCTTCCGACGATGGGAGCAGGCGCGGGGATGGGTCAAGCCGCCACACGTCACGCCGCACTACTGGACCGCCGCCGAGATGCTCCTCCTGCAACTCGCGATGCTGGCCTATGTGGATGAATCCAGTGATCCGCCGGCGCTGGTGGTGGGCGCGGGCGTGCCGGCCGCGTGGCTCGCAAGACCCGTCAGCGTCGAAGACTTGCCCACCCGACTGGGCAAGGTGGACTGGTCCTGGGAGCGTGGCCGGTTGACCTTGAAGGTCAAGGGCGCGAAGTGCGACGTGAAGCTCGGCGCCGCGTTCCCTGCCGACACGAAGTTGAAGGTGAAGGACTAGGCCGCACGTTTCCGGCTCTGGCCCAACTCCCGGCAAGTCTCGATCCAATCCCGCGCCAGCGCTGGACGCTGAAGCTGCCCTGCAGTCTTCTGCTGCACCTGCACCACAAGCTTGCATCCCCAGCGCCCGGGTCATCCTTTCCGCTCTGTTGAGCCCTGAGTCACTTGGCGGATCGGAACACAGCGATCTCGGACAAGCCGATGTTCGGGCTGCCGGGCTTCGCGCCGGTCACGAGAAACGCCAACCACTTCACCGTCTTGGCCGGGAAGCTCACCTCCAGGCCCTGCTTCGCGTCATCGGGCAGCGCGCCGGTCGTTAGCGTCGTGCCGTCGCTGAAGACCAGCATGCCGGACGTGACCTGATCGAGGTTGTTGGGACGATCGAAGAGCCAGACGCGGTCGATGGTCTGCGGCTCGCTCCACGTCAGTCGAAGCACGGCGGTATCCTGCTCGCCTTGGCTGGCCCATTCGCGGGTGATGTTGCCGGGATAGCCGTCCACGATTCCGTCCACGGCGCCGTTGGCTGAGTAATCCGGATGAACCGAGCCGGCCGTGACCGTGGCGTCCGGCGCGAGGTTGTCAGATGAGTTGAGCGTGTCGATGGTGGTGGAATCGCCGGGCGCCAGGATTCGGACTTCTTGCAGGCACATGCCATAGCGGCTGCCCGGTGGGCGTGATTTGAAGGTGATCCCGCCCCAGCCGGAGCTGAAGTTCCCCGCGTAGCAGAGCCAGAGCGTGCGGCCATCCCGCCCGATGAACTTCGAGGGGACGTTCACGAAGTAGGCCTGCTCGCCGAAGTTGCTCAAGTGGCTGACCAACCGCCAAGGGCCGGTGATGCGGTCGGATTCGAGGAGGTAGGTGTGATACCGGGACACCGTGTTGCCGCCGTCCGTCACGCACATCAGGTACTTCTTCAACGGCGGGTTGTAGGTCAGGGTCACGCAGCCCATGTGGTCACGCCACTCGGCGATGGGTTTGATCTGTGCGAAATCCCTCGACCAAATCGGCTCACCCCTTCCATCGTGCCCGGCGAAGAACTCGAACTTCGCGGCGTCGTTCATGTTCGCGATGCTCGGCGCGACGCGGAGGAGGTAAATCTGGTCGCCCGTGATCCAGGAATTGTAGGCGAAGCGGCGCTTTGCGCCATCGGACGCGCCGTGGCCCACCAAGTAGGCTTTGCCGTCGGGCGAGTGCTCCATCGCCTTGCCGAAATCGACGAAGTGCGCCGCGCCGATCTTGACCGGCTCACCGTGGAGGGCGTGTTCGCCAAAGAGTGGCTTTTCCGGCGCGCAGGGCGTCTGCGTCCACGTCTTGCCGAAGTCGGTGGACCAGCGGAAACCGACGAACGGGCCGAGCCAGGGCCAGTTGTAGGAGATGCCGTCGCGGGGCACGCCTCCACTGGGATGCAGGCAGTAGGTGCCGTAGTACCACACGCCGTCGTGGACCAGGCTGCCACAGGGATATCGCCCCTCGTACGGGCGTGGGCCGCTGGCGAAGATGCCCTGGTTGGTGACGACGAGCTTGAGCGGATCGTCGCCCAGGACTGTCGCGTGGCCGGTGGTGGCGTTGGTGCCGCCTGAGAATGAGCCGAGGCCGTTGACGTTCCCGTCGGTCCAGGGCGAGTAAAGATTGCCATCCGCCGCCCACGAAGGATACCAGGTGTCGGCCCCGGTGTATTCGGCGTGGCGTCCGGTGAACCCGATGCCAATCAGGGTGTCGGATTTCGGAAACGGGCCGTCGGCCGGCGGTGTGGAGGGCCAGACCCGGTAGGGCGCCGGCGGCGGTGCATCCACGAGGCGTTCGGCCGCTTGAAGCGTGATCCCCGCCAGCAGCCCGACCAGGCTCAAGAACCGAACGGTTGATGTCATGGCAGTCTCATTGAAGTGGGTAGGGCGAACCGTCCCTGGTGAGCCGATCCTGGTTCGCGCTGCAAGAACCTGGCTCGGCCGGGCGCCTCGCCCTACCCAATGCGCGGTTTTCCGACAGGCTGTCACTCCGGAGCCACCACCACTGTTTGATTCAGTTTCGGCGCCGAGGCGGGGAAGCGCACGGCCGGGCCGTCAGCCGGCTTCACCTCGACGTAGTATTCAAACGCACCGAACTCCGCATTCACGCCGCCGAGGCGCGCGGCATAGACGCCCCGTTCCACGTGCGACAGTGGCAGCTTCTGGAATCGTCCCTGGCCCATCCGGCGCCAATACAGCGCCGTGTCCCGGGGCTCTGTGGTCGCGAGGACCAGCACTTTGAGATCAAGCGCCTCGCCCACGGCCACATTGGTCCGCACGGCCGGCACGATCACGCGCGTCGGCCCGCGGTAGCCCTTCGGCAACTGGGCGTCCGCCGGCAACGGCTCGCCCAGGAGTTTCGCCAGTTCTTCGCCCGGCCGGGTGAGCAGGCCGGGGAAGTTGTGCGCCTCCCAGTTCATGACGGTGCCCAGCTCACCCGGGTTGCTGACGGTCGCCAGCAGATTCTGATACAGCTTGGCGACCTCCGAAACGAGACGGCGGCGAACCGGCAGCACCTTGTCCCGCGCGAGCTGCTTCTGTCGTTCGGAATCGGTCTCGGCCTTCACCTGGGCGAGGGTGTTAGTGAGTTGGGACCAAGTGCAGTTCACCTGGCCCATGGCGCGGTGGTAGCGGAAGGTGTTCAGCCACCAGTCAAACCGCTCGCGGTTGCCCGCGCCCTTCACCCGGGACTGCAGCGCGGCCAGCTCATCCACGAACGCATAGTCCTTCGCGACCTGGTCCCACGGACGCGGATCGGGCCGGATGCCGCCGGGGCCGTCCACCCAGTCGGACGGACGCGGCAGCTTGCCGTCGATCTTCTCGAAGATGGCCGCGGCTTGGGCGCCAACCTCCGGGCCAAACTGGTGTTGCGCCCAGTCCAGATAGAATTCGGTCGTCGATGGGAACGTCTGCACGGCAGATGCCACCGGCCAGTCCGCCACGAAGTCGCCTGCGCCTGCGCCGCCACAGTCAATCTTGCGGGTCACTCCCGGTCTCTGGACGACGATGCCGGCGATGCTGGGAAACTCGACCACCGGCAGGAACTCGATGTTTAACCAGCCGTCGCGCACCGCGACGTCTGGGTAGGTCAAGTCGAGCGCGTGGTCCTTGCCGACGCGCGCGAAGATGTCGAGGCGTTCCTCCATCCGCTGGCCTTGCACGTGGACCTGGAAGACGCGGCGACCCGCGGCGTCATAGTGCGGCTCGCAGAACTTGAGCGTCACGGTGTAGCTACCGTTGGGCAACTGGAGCCGATAGGCCGTGACATTGTAGCGCAGGCTCTGATAGACCCGATCATCCTCCGTGTCGTCAATCGGGTTGTTGGGAAAGTCCGCGAATGCGCCTCCCTCAGGCCCATCCACACGCGCCACCGCGGGCGCCGCGTTCGGCGACGGGTTCCACGGGTCTTGCGTCCAGGCCGCCTGGGCGAGTGCCGACACGGCTGGGCCGAGCACGCGCGTGCGCCAGTGGATGCCCATCAAGCCATCGCAGCCATACCGTCGCGCATCGGCGGCGTCGCGCCTCATCCGGCCCACCCAGAGTTGCGGCGACGTGAGGGCCGGATCATCTTCGAGCCACGGGATGGCCCATTTACCCCGGCCGCTGACTTCGGCGAATCCCTTGTCCACCGGTGTCTTACCCACTTCGCGATTGATGCAGCTCACGGCCACCTCCTTGGGCAGAACCTTGTCGAACAGGGCGCGGTCCCGCTGCGGGCCGAGGACCCAACCGCAGGTGGCCAGTTGAAAGGGAACGCCGGCGTCCTTGGCGGCAGCGATGCCCGTCAGCAAATCGTCGATGGTGCGCTTGATCTGCTCATCCTTCGTGCCCTCCCAAGTCCAGCCTTCCGGCGTCCAGAACCAGTAGTAGTCCAGCGGGTAGGCCTGCAAGATGCGTTGATAGATGCCGGTGTAGATTTCCTTGAGCACGGCGAGGTCGGAAGGATTCTTGTCCTGCGCCTTGAGGCGTTCCTGGAGCGCCTTGGGCACCGTGAGCGCCGTCTCGGTGCCGACGCAGGTCTTGACGCCCAATCGGCGGGCGTGCCCGAACGCTGCGCGTAACAGGAAGGCAGTGCGGTTGAACACGTCGTTGCAGCCCTCGGGCGTGGTCGGCTGCGGGATGTAGTCCCACATCACGCCGGCGCCGAAGTCGTCGCGCTCGAAGAGTTGGGCCGCGCCGCAGGCGTAATCGCCGGTCTTCTTGGGCGAATAACCCCAGTTGCCGCGGAGCGTGTTCTGGTAGCTGGAGGGGTAGCTGGCCTTGACCTGGCCGGCGTCGCCGATCTCCGCGCGAGGGCCGATCCACACCGTCGGCTCCGCGTTCGGGCCGCCCTCGGGATAGGTGTGGAGCCCGAAGAAATTCATCCGCAGCTTCGGTAATTGGGAGAGAATCGCGCAGTAGTCGTCGCGATTCCACCAGTCCGGTCCTTCGGGGAAATCATGGAACGGCTGAATGCCGCGCAGCGCGAACAACGGCTTCACCCGCTCGTCCAGCGTCGGCAGCGCGAGGTCGGTCAACGCGTCGGGCAGAACATCGCCGTGCAGGTAGAATCGCGCCCCGAGGTGCTCGGCCAGCCGATAAGCCGCGTAGAGCACCGCCACGTCGTCGCCGCCTGTGACCAACAGGGTGGACCCCTCTTTCGACCGAACGGTCTTGAGCCAGTACTCCTGCGGCGCGAGCGCAGACAAGGCGGATTGAAGTGAACTGCCGGCCGCCATCAGCGCCATGGGAGATTCCTTGTGGCCCACGACAATGGCGTTCTCGATGTTGGCCCGGCCGATGATCGGCAACAGTTCGCCCGTGCGCACGTAGGTGTAGCGGCGGAGTTCGCGCGCGGCCAGTTGCTCGCGGGCGGTGGCGCGGGCGGATAAGACGATGCGCTTGGGCTTGAGCGTGTCGGCCGCGAGGGCGGCGCCGGAACCGCAGAGGACGGCCAGCGCGACTGCACAAGTCAACCGGGCGACGGGGCGGTGGGTGGAAACAAGGGCGGATATCTTCATAGCAGGATCGAGTCGGTGTCCGCGCTTCGTATATCGGGCGTGTGCCCAAAAGGCAACTGGATAGCTGCGGCGAATTGCGCGATGTATCTTTTCCCTCGCCGGCCAGTCGAGCGGGGAGGTATAAGCAGAGGCGTAGCCCCTCACAGCGTTGCAGCCCGCGTCCTGAACGAATGGGTCGCGCCTGCAGAAGGGAAGAGGAATCGGTATGGAATGCGGGGACAAAGCTTCGGACTCCGCCGCGCGAACCGCAGCCCAGTTCGCGACGACGCATTGGAGCACCGTGCTGGCGGCGGGAGACAGCGCGTTGGCGGAGTCGAGCGCGGCACTCGAGCGACTCTGCCGAACCTACTGGTATCCGCTCTACGCCTTCGTTCGTCGGAAGGGCCATCCCCCGGAGGACGCAAAGGACCTGACCCAGGCCTTCTTCGAGCGGTTCATCGAAAAGCGCTTCCTGAAGGATGTCGTCGTGGAACGAGGCCGCTTCCGAACCTTCCTCCTGACGGCCCTGACGCACTTCCTGGCCAACGAATGGGATCGGGTCACGGCCGCCAAACGCGGAGATGGCTTCCAGTTGATCTCGCTGGACTCCCCCACGTTGGAGGAACGATACGGCGCAGACGCCTCCAGCGAAGAATCCCCCGAACGCCACTTTGACCGTCTGTGGGCCGAGGCGGTGATGGATCGCGCGCTGGCTTTGCTGGAGGAAGAGCATCGAACGACGGGCAAAGACGTCCAATTCGAGGCCTTGGCGGATTTCCTTTCGCGCCCGCCGGGCGACGGTGAATACGCCGCAGTGGGGGAGCGGTTGGGACTGAACAACCACGCCGTGGCGGTCGCCGTGGCCCGCCTGCGGGAACGGTATCGCGTCCTGATCCGGGCCGAGATTGAGGACACCGTGGACAACACTGCCGAAGTCGATGCCGAGCTTCGTTACCTGATCGAGTTGGTGACACGGTGAGGGTGCATGAGGAGGAGCAGGATTAAGAGCAAGATCAGGATTAAGAGCCGAGAAACCCTGTGATTCCCCGCCCGAAAATCTTCTGAATCCTTGTAGAAGCCGTGGACGCGAATGCCGCCAACTCTGACCGGACCGTATGCCCCCGCTGCGGGGGCCCGGTCTCCCGGCACAGCCCGAGAGGCTTGTGTCGACGATGCATCGCGCGCGTCACGCTCCCGCAATCGGAGAAGACCCGTCCGGCCGAGACCGGCCTGCGCGTGCGCTGTCCGCAGTGCGGCCATGCGATCGAGTTGGCCGAGGGAACCGGCCTCTCCGACATCCGCTGTGATTCGTGCGGCACCCACTTCAACATCGTTGATGACCAAGCCGCCAGTCAGACGGCGGCCCGCCTCGATCGGGTCGGCCAGTTCGAGATCCTCGAGAAACTCGGGACCGGGGCCTTCGGCACGGTCTGGAAGGCGCGGGACACGCGGCTGGACCGCCTGGTGGCCATCAAGATCCCCCGCCAGCGACGCCTGGAGCCCGCGGAAGTCGAGAAGTTCCTGCGCGAAGCCCGGGCGGCCGCCCAACTACGCCATCCGAACATCGTCAGCGTGTTCGAGGTCGGCCGGGAAGACGACCTGATCTACATCGTCTGCGACTTTGTGGAAGGCGTTTCATTGGCCGAATGGCTGACCGGCAAGCGGGTTAGCCCCCGCGAAGCTGCCCGGCTGTGCCGAAAGATCGCCTCGGCCCTCGAACATGCGCACGAACAGGGCGTCATCCACCGCGACATCAAACCGGGCAACATCCTCCTGGACGCGAAGGGTGAGCCACACCTGACGGATTTCGGATTGGCGCGGCGCGACACGGGCGAGGTGACGCTGACCCTAGACGGGCAGTTGTTGGGCACGCCGGCCTACATGAGCCCGGAGCAGGCCAAGGGCGAGGCGCACCAGGCGGACTCCCGGACCGATACCTACTCGCTCGGCGTCGTGCTGTTTCAGTTGCTGACGGGGGAACTGCCGTTCCGGGGGAGCACGCGGATGCTGATCCACCAGGTGATCCACGACGATCCGCCCAGCCCACGCAAGTTGAACGCCCACGTGCCGCGCGATCTGGAGACGATCTGCCTCAAGTGCCTGGAGAAGGAACCTGGCCGGCGTTACGACTCGGCGCACGAATTGGGTGAGGAACTGGACCGCTTCCTCCGCGACGAACCGATTCGCGCCCGCCCGCTCAGCACGATGGGCAAGACCTGGCGCTGGTGCCGGCGCAAACCTGTCTTGGCCGCGATGACGGCTGCCGTCGCGATGTCGTTGCTGACGGTGACGGTGGTTTCGGTCACGTCGGCCTGGCGGATCGCCACCGCCCGCAAGGGCGAACAGCGGGAGGCCTACTATTCGAACATCGCCCTGGCCAACCAATACATCGAACAAGGGAGCATCGATCGCGCCCTCGAGACGCTCTGGAAATGCCCGGAGCAATACCGCCACTGGGAATGGGGGCACCTGCTCTATCTTTGCCACCAGGACGCCGCGAGCTTCCTGGCGCAGGAGACCAGCATGGCGACCGTGCTGTTCACTCCTGATGCCCGCTCGGTGGTGTCAGAGGCCGTGACGTTCAGCCCAGATAGCCGCTGGGTGGTATCGCAGGATGTGTCGGGAGTGGCCAAAGTGTGGGATTGGCAGGCCGAGCAACAGGTCTTCGGGTTCGGGAGCAGCTCGAACCGAGCGGGCTCGATCGCGTTCCATCCGAGCGGCGGGCAACTGGCCGCAGCCATGGGCACAAACGGGGTGTCTGTCTGGGCGACTACCAACTGGCAACAGCCCACGAAGCGCCAGCTAGAGCTCGCTGTCCCCAGCGAGCCGCATTCAAACCAACCCCTCACCCGTCCTTCGGACACCCTCTCCCCATCCGATGGGGAGAGGGCTGGGGTGAGGGGCCGCTCTGCGATCAGCCAGGATCCGCAACCGCTACTTACGCTCCGGCCGCAAGGCGGCGAAGTCACGACCCTGGCCTACAGCCCGGACGGCCGGCTCATCGCCAACTGCCCTTTCCACGAGGGCGTGATCATCCGTTCAGCGCGCAGCGGGCGCGAGTTGCTGCGGATCCATGCCCCCAATGAGTGCTCCCTTGGCGTTGCCTTCAGCCCTGACAGCCGGCGGTTGGTCACCGGGGGGACGCACAAGACCGCCAAGGTTTGGGACCTGGAGACGGGTCAGCTCCTGCTTCGACTTGGCGGCCATCTTCGGCAGGCGGCTGCGGTGGCATATAGCAGCAACGGACGCCGGATCGCGACTGGCAGCCAGGACGGCACGGCCAAGGTCTGGGACGCCCACACTGGCCAGGAGCTGCTGACCCTGCCGATGGATCCGCAGAAGGGGTATGCCCTCACGGGCCTCTCCAACATCGTTTCGTCCTTGGCGTTCGATGCCCAGGGCGAGCGCCTGCTCATCGGGGGCACCGACGGCAAGGCCAGGATCTGGGAAGTCGGCACAGGGAGACTCCTGAGGACGCTTGATCCTGGAAAGAGGACTTCTTGGATGGGTGGATATTTCCTGCCCGACCAAAGGCACGTGATCACGACTGCCGATAACCTCATCCAGGTCTGGGAGGCGTCAACCGGCCGATTAGTCACTCAAGCCACCGGCAGGGGTGTTGACTGGGCAATGGCTTTGAGCCGCGACGGACGGCGATGGTTCGTGGCAAGCGTCGAGGGACTGAGCAGTGTCCAAACTGGTTCTGGGCACAGCACACTGGAGGTTTGGGATATCGAACAGTCGCCCCGGAGAATCCTCGAGTTCCCGGGAAGTGGGCTGTTTACGTCGCTGGAGTTGAGTCCGGATGACCGCACCGTTGCTTGCGCTGCCTTGGACATGTGTGTGCACTGGTGGGAGTCGTTCCCCTGGCGGGAGGACGAGTATGGGGAGGTCAGAGGGCAGAAGTCTGAGGTCGGAGGTCAGAGGACCGAAATCAGAAGTCGGACCGAGTTTGCAGACCGGGTGCGGCAGTATGCCCGGCGTTACTGGCGCGAGCGGTTAGAGATGGAACTGAATGGAGTGGAGGGCGAACCTGCCAAGCCCCGCGTGACCCAGATGCCCCTCGACCGGGCCCTCTTCGCGAAACGCGATCCGCGTGCGACCGCGAACCAGATTGATCTGACCGACTTCTACACCGGCGAGTTGGGCGAGACGTTCCAAGGCAAGGTCGGTGCTACCAACGACCATGACGATGACCTTTCAGAATTGCCGATCGGTCTGGTGAAGCTGGACGGAGTCGAGTTCGAGATCCGCGGGGTGATTCAAATCCGTCGCACTGAACTCCTGGGCGGGCCTTGGGAGCTCGCGAGGTCCGATGACGTCGTCCGGGTCGATGCGATCCCCGTTCAACAGGAAGCCGCGCGGCTCCATCTTCTGCTTGGAACATCCGGGCCAGAAGCTGAGGGAACGGTCATCGGCAGGTTGATGCTGCACTATGCCGACGGGGAAACCCGGCCGTTGGACCGTGTCTATGGCCGGGACGTCCGGGAGTGGTGGTATGACCCGGCCCAAACCGATGCCGAGACCACCGATCGCGCCAAGGTCGTCTGGACCGGCCTGAACCCGGTCGCCAACGAATACGGCCGCCGATTGCGGCTTTACCTGAACACCCGGGACAATCCACGGCCCGGCGTGAAGATCATGACCTTCGACTTTGTCTCCGCGATGAGCAATTCCGCCCCGTTCCTGATCGCGGTCACGGTGGAATAGCCACTCCTCTTGCTCTTACTCATAATCTTGCTCTTAATCTTAATCCTCTCCTCCATCTCGCCCGTCTTCTCCCGACGGGCCTTCTCCAATTCTCCGAGCAGACCGGGAGGCTTCAATGCTGAACAGACATGCTGAGGGGAGGAGTAAGATTAAGAGCAGGATTAAGATCAAGAGCAGGAGCCGAAGCGGAGGAGGATCCTTGATCAACGCGGATGAGGCGAGAGAATTACGCCGTGCGGTCCATGAGCACCCGGCCGTTACCGCAGGCCTTTGCTCACGGCCGCTACCAGATCATCACATCTGCGGTGAGGCGTTGGAGACAACGCCGTTCATCCCTGAGGCGGCCGAGCAGCGGCGATGATCTCAGCGGCAGTCTCCTGGAATGGAGAGACCTTGAACCGAGCCAGTTCGGCGATGAAGGCTGCCCGGCTCAGACCGGCGACCTGCGCGGCCTTCTCCTGGCTGAGTCGGCCCAACTCATACCACTTCACTGCGGCCGCCAGTCTCAACTCGCTGCCCAGAGATTCGGCGTCCTCCTGCATCGCCAGGAAGACCTCGTCGGCCATCTGAATCTCCAACGTTTGACTCATGCCGGCACTCTAGCCACCGAGCCACACTTTGCCAGTGTGAATTCTGCATGCTCGCGCATCAGGACCCTTATCTGGCGAGCCAAAGCAGGGGTCTCATCCCTCACGCAGAATCCCTCCGCATCCGTGCCATCGGCGTAATCCGTGGTTCGTCCATGCGTTTTTTTGAGATTCTTTGTGATTTGTCGCCGCAGATTCTTCTGAAAGGGGTGATGCGACAAGTTCTGTGCTCTGGCGTGCGCGGTCGGGATACCCGGGTGGCGGCCGGCTCTACGCCGCCGCGTGTCCGATCCGCCGGCAAAGCGCAGACCCTTGCAACCGAAACATTAACGTGGATACCGAGATCATGGAAACCAACCTCTGCTCTGCTTCCTGCTCAACCGTGAATAGTGCCGGAGTGCTGTCGGCCTCGGCGGTCTTCAACGCGACCACCGACTTCAGCGTCGAGAACGGCAAGACCCTAATGAAACTCACCAAACTGGTGGTAATCCTCATGGTTCTCCTTTGTTGCCACTGGGCCATCGCCCAGCCGTCGATTACGCTACAGCCCAAGAACGCCTCGGCGAGCTTGGGCGGGACCGCCCGGTTCACGGTATCGGTCAGCAGCGATCCGACCAATGCGCCGATCACCTTTCAATGGTGGTTCAAGGAAGCCACCTTGGACGCCGTGGCCAATCCCTCGGCCGCAACCTACCGGTTATCTCTGACCAACGTGACCCTCGCTGAAATTGGGCCGTATTGTGTGGTAGTTGGCGACCTGAGCGGCTCCGTGACCAGCCAGGTCGCCGCCCTGACTTGGATCCCACGTTCACCAAGATCACCGAAGGACCGGTCGTGACGGATCTGGGCCTTTCGCCCGTGGGCCCGGCCTGGGGCGACCTCAACAACGACGGCTATCTGGACCTCGTGATTGTTGACGAAGGCCGCTGGGTGTCCATCAACGACTTCACACGCGCCGTCCCGATGGTTTACCTCAACAATAAGGACGGCACCTTCCGCAGGGCCATCGAGGCCGACATCGGGCCGCTCGCGAGCACCGCGGTCTTCCAAGAACCGATGTGCCTGGCGGACTACGACAACGACGGGTTCCTGGATGTTTACATGTACGACGCCGTATATCCCGACCCGGAGAAGGTGGGGTATCTCTATCGTGGCGGTCCGGACGGGAAGTTTACGCTGGTGAGCGAGGATGTCGGCATCAATCGGCCTCTCAGCCCCTGGCTCAGTGTTGGCTACTATCTTGGCCCGTGGGGTGTCTCCTGGGTGGATTACGATCAGGACGGGTTTCTTGATATCTACCTCACCACGGCTTGGACGAGTCCCCCCACCGTTGACCAGTTGTGGCGCAACAACGGCAACGGGACCTTTAGCCGGGTCCTGACGAATGTCTTCAAAACCGTCTTCAACAGCAATTACGGCTCATGGGCCGATTACGACAACGACGGAGACCCTGATCTTTTCGTGGGAGGCTTTACGGCTGGTGGGGCTGGGACCGGCCGGTTCCATCGAAACGACGGGCACGAGCAGTTCACCGATATAACGACCTCGCTCGGCCTGACCTCTGGCTGGTACGGGGCCTGGGGCGACTATGACAATGACGGACGCCTGGACCTTCACACGGAGAGGGCTCTGTTCTGGAATGATGGCGCCGGGCGCTTCGTCAGGAAGACCGGAACAGCCTATCCTGGCGCAGGGGCCGCCAACTGGATCGATTACGACAACGACGGTTACCTCGACTGCTTCTCGGCCCAGGCGAGCAACCCACGGCGCATGATGCGAAGAAACAACCGTGACGGCACGTTCACGGAGGTGAGCTTGGGCATCCTCACCGACGATCCACCAACTACGGCTTTCGCGGTCTGGGCCGACTACGACAACGACGGGTTCCTCGACGTGGTGTTCGCCAACCGCGCGAGCGACAAGTTCAACGATCTGTATCACAACGACGGCAACGGGAACCACTGGATGCTGGTCAGGCCCGTGGGCACCCGGTCCAATCGGTCGGGGATTGGCGCCAAAGTGCGGGCGCAAGCCACCATTTGGGGGCAGAGCGTCCAGCAAATGCAGGAGATCAGCGGAACACCTTTTGCCGGCGATCCCCGCGCCCACTTCGGCCTGGGCGATGCCACCAAAGTGGCCACGCTGCGCCTCGAATGGCCCTCGGGCACGGTGGAGGAGTTCACGGATGTCGCCGCGAACCAGATCCTCACGATTGTCGAGCCGAGTCTGCGGGGCGCCTTTGGCACCGATGGCCTGTTCCACCTGACGCTGACCGGCAACACGAACCGCACCTATCAAGTCGATGCCTCGGGCAACCTTCTGAACTGGACGACGCTGACCAACTGCGCGGGGCCGGGCCCGAACGCGACACTCGACGTCTGTGATCCTGCCGCGGGCCAGGCCCGGCGGTTCTATCGGCTGAATTGAGCCTTGGGCTCAGTTGCGTCGCCGATCTTGGGCCATTTGCCAACCGACCGCCACAGCCGCGGAGCCAACGTCGGGTGTGCCGACGATCACGCCGCCTATCAACGCTGGAAGTGGCGCAAGGTCTTCCGGCAGTACAGTCAGGAACCCGCCAGCCAATTGGATCAGGCCGACCTCGACCTCATCCTGGAAGGGACGCCGAGGAAGTAGGGCCGCGAGGCGGATGGGGTGTGCCTGTTCCACCGGGCAGTGTCGGCGCCGTGATCGGGAGTGATGCGTGCAACATGACGATGCGCCGGACCATTCACACGAAGTGCACCGGTCGCGTCGTAGCTGCGAACTGGCGTTCGCAGCCATGGTCACGGCAAGGAGTGAGCCCGGAGATTGAGGGGAACTGCCGCAAACACGAGTTTGCGGCTACGAAGGTCAGGATCCGACGTAGCTGCGAACTGGTGTTCGCAGCTATCTTTCCCGAAGATTAGAGGTCTTAGAATCCAGAAAAAGTGCCGCAAACGCCAGTTTGCGGCTACGGACGAGCCCCGCTTCGTGGCCTTCGGGTTCTTTGTGGTTCAAACCCCCGTCTGCCTTCACGGTCGTCAAATTCCTCGTGGTCATCGCGATCCTGGCGGGGCTGTTGTTGCCAGCGCTGGGCAAGGCGAAGGCCAAGGGACAGTCGATGTCCGGTGTCAAACCGGCTGACCTTCGCGCACGAGAAGGCCCTGGCTGCGCACGCGCTTCAGTTTGGCGCTGATCAGCAGGTACTCGACACCGTTGACCTCAAGGCTTGGGAAAAAGCTTGCGATCATGCACGGCGCGGAGATCGGGCAGGCGGGGGCGCAGCGCCCAACTGCGACGGAGCCGTTCGGCGGGTGTCAGGCGCAGCCATTCACCTGCTTTGTAGGGCGACTGGGCTTCCCGGAGCGTCAAGGCCCCGCTTTCAACCGGCCGTTGTCTGTCCGAGTCCGCCGTCATGGTTGCTCTCCTAGCACGTCAACCCGGTTCCAGCAAGCAGCGTGTTCCCTTTTTCGTGGACGGCTTGATTCAGGCGCACCAAACGACTACAAAGAGCTCGAATGAAATCATCGACTGAACACCTGTGGTTCGAAATCCCGTCTCGACGCGGGTTCGTGAACATCACTCGGACCGTCGAGGAGTTGGTGCAGAAGAGCAGGGTCCAGGAGGGCCTGTGTCTCGTGAACGCGATGCACATCACCGCGTCAGTCTTCATCAACGACGATGAGTCCGGATTGCACCACGACTACGAGGTCTGGCTGGAGAAGTTGGCACCGCATGAGCCAACGTCGCAGTACTGGCACAACCGCACAGGCGAAGATAACGCCGACGCGCATCTGAAGCGGCAGGTGATGGGCCGCGAAGTCGTGGTGGCGATCACCAAAGGCAAGCTGGACTTCGGCCCCTGGGAACAGATCTTCTACGGCGAGTTCGACGGCCGGCGGCGGAAGCGCGTCTTGGTGAAAATCATCGGCGAGTGAAGCGCGGGCCAGTGCGAGTCGCCGGCGAACCGGCTTCAAGGAGGGAGGCAGCAGGCAGGGCCCCTCAGAAACTCCGCCCGGACAGTGCCGGTCCCCATGCTTCGGCGGTGTAGTAGGCAACCACCGCGCCCACGACGGTGAGGTCAACCACCACGGCCACCGGAGTCAGCAGGATCTGCGCGGTCAGACCGGCACTGTCCACGTAGGTAGGCAGATCGTAGGTTTCGGGATTCTTCCCCGGGGCGTGAAGCGTGAAGCATAAGGGACTCGGGCGAAGAACCGCATAAAGCTCTGCTGACGGCGCGGGCTCTGAGGCCGGCGGTGACTCGGCCAGGGGGATAAGAGGGAGTTCATCGAGGACCGTCAAATCCAAGAACTGGGGCTTGCGGGCCTCCTTGATGAGGTGTGCGTTTTGGGAGAGCGAATAGACCCGCCGGCGCAAGGTTCCCCTTTTCTCATCCAACGCATCGTAAGCCACCAACACTTCCCCGGGTTGACGCGAGGCATAAAGCCGCACGTTGGGTTGTGGGGCGGGCGAGCTATAACTCTTCTCCCACAAGGCTTGGGTGGCACACCCGTTCAGCAATAACACCAGGAGAGCCATCGAAAGCAGTCGGACAACGTAACAGTGACGTAGGGGGCTCACAGCCAAAGCTCGGGGTTCAGGACACGACGGGAGGACTTGGCTCGTAGTTCAGATACGGCCCCAGCCATTTCTCCGCCTCTGGCAGCGTCATGCCCTTGCGCCGGGAGTAGTCCTCGACTTGGTCGCGGCCCAGCTTCCCGACGGCAAAGTACTTCGACTCGGGATGCGCGAAGTAGAAGCCGCTGACGCTGCTGCCGGGCCACATCGCGAACGTTTCCGTCAGCTTGATCCCGGCGCGCTCTTCCACGTCCAACAGCCGCCACAGGGTCTGTTTCTCCGTGTGGTCCGGGCAGGCGGGGTAGCCCGGGGCGGGCCGGATGCCGCGATATTGCTCGTCGATGATTTGTTCGTTGGTCAGGCGCTCATCCTTCCCGTAGCCCCATTCGATGCGCACGCGCCGGTGCAGCCACTCGGCGAACGCCTCGGCGAGTCGATCCGCCAGTGCCTCCGCCAGGATAACGCGGTAATCGTCGTGATCGGCCTTGAATTGATCCAGCAGTTCCTTGAGCCCGTGACCGGTCGTGACGGCAAAGGCGCCCAGGGAGTCGGAGGTCGGAGCTTGGTGGCCAGAAGTCGGCACGGTTGACTTCGGAGCGATGAAATCCGCCAGACACCAGTTCGGCGAGCCGTCCTCTTTGACGAACTGTTGGCGGAGGAAGTGAAATCGGGTCAGCACCTGCGAACGGGAGGCGTCGGTGTAGAGTTCGACGTCGTCGCCGACCGAGTTCGCCGGGAAGAAGCCATAGATCGCGCGGGCGATGAGCCGGCGCTCGCGGACGATTTGAGCCAGCAGAGTTTGCGCATCGGCGTAGAGCTGGCGGGCCTGCTCGCCGTGTTTCTCATGGTTCAAGATGGCCGGATAGCGTCCGCGCAGCTCCCAGGTGTGGAAGAACGGCGACCAGTCGATGAACGGAACCAACTCCGAGAGATCGACTGCGGATTGCGGATCGCGGATTGCGGATTGGTCCGACGACAGCACCCGGACTCCGGTGAACGTCGGTTGCGGCAAATCGTCATGCCTCAGCTTCGGAGCCCGTCGGCGGGCCTCTGCGAGCGGGAGGAGCCTGGCAGCCTGGGACGCGCGTTGGGCGCGGACACGGGCCTGGTCCTCTTGAAGCGACGCGAGGAACGCCGGCTTCCGGGCCGCATTCAATAGATTCCCGATGACGGGGACCGCGCGCGAAGCATCGAGGACGTGGACGACCGGCTCGCGGTAGGCAGGCGCAATCTTAACGGCCGTGTGCGTCTTGCTCGTGGTCGCACCTCCGATCAACAGCGGCACCGTGAACCGCTCGCGCTCCATCTCGCGGGCCACGTGGACCATCTCGTCGAGCGACGGGGTGATCAGGCCGCTCAAGCCGATGATGTCCACGCCTTCGCGCCGGGCCGTTTCGAGGATCTTGTCGCACGGCACCATCACACCGAGGTCGATGACCTCGTAGTTGTTACACGCCATGACCACGCCGACGATGTTCTTGCCGATGTCATGCACGTCGCCCTTGACGGTGGCGAGCAACACCTTCCCCTGCGTCCGTGCGCCGGCGCCGGCCTTCTCGGCTTCGAGGAACGGCTGCAGGTAGGCGACAGCTTTCTTCATCACCCGCGCGGACTTCACGACTTGCGGCAGGAACATCCGGCCCGAGCCAAAGAGATCGCCCACGACATTCATGCCCGCCATCAGCGGGCCCTCGATGACGGCGAGCGGCCGGCCGTACTTCTGGCGCGCCTCTGCCGTATCCGCTTCAATGAAATCGACGATGCCCTTGACGAGGGCGTGCGCGAGCCGTTGCTCGACGGTGCCTTTGCGCCAGGCGTCATCCACCACTTCCGCCTTGTCCTTCTGCTTGAGCGTTTCGGCGAACTTCAGCAGGCGCTCGGTGGCGTCCGGCCGGCGGTTGAGCAGGACGTCCTCAACTCGATCCCGGAGTTCGGGCGCGATCTCTTCGTACACCGCCAACAGGCCGGCGTTGACGATGCCCATGTCGAGACCGGCCCGGATGGCGTGGTAGAGAAAGGCGCTGTGCATCGCCTCGCGCACGGCGTGGTTGCCGCGGAAGCTGAAGGAGACGTTGCTGATGCCGCCGCTGACTTTCGCGCGCGGGAGGTTCTGTTTGATCCAGCGCGTAGCTTCGATGAAATCGACGCCGTAGTTTGCGTGCTCCTCCATGCCCGTCGCCACCGTGAGCACGTTCGGGTCGAAGATGATGTCCTCCGGCGCGAAGCCGGCCTGTTCGGTCAGGAGCCGGTAGGCGCGCGCGCAGACGTCGATCCGGCGCTGAAACGTGTCCGCTTGGCCGCGTTCATCGAAAGCCATGACCACCACCGCGGCACCGTACCGGCGGATCAACCGTGCCTGTTCGAGGAACTTCGCCTCGCCCTCCTTGAGGCTGATCGAGTTGACGATGCCTTTGCCCTGGAGGCATTGCAGGCCGGCCTCGAGGACCGGCCATCGGGAGGAATCGACCATCACGGGCACGCGGGCGATCTCCGGCTCGGAGGCCACGAGTTGCAGGAAGCGCGTCATGGCCGCCACGCCGTCGATCATCCCCTCGTCCATACACACGTCGATCACCTGGGCGCCGTTTTCGACCTGTTGGCGGGCGATGGACAAGGCCGCCTCGAACTCGCCGGACTTGATAAGCTGCGCGAACTTGGGTGAACCGGCCACGTTGGCCCGTTCACCGATGTTCACGAAGTTCGTGTCGGGCCGGATCGTCAAGGGTTCGAGACCGCTCAATCGCAAGTGGGGTTCGACCTTCGCCGGGACTCGCGGCGGCAGACCGCGCACGGCTTCCGCGATCGCCCGGATGTGTTCCGGCGTCGAACCGCAGCAGCCGCCTACCAGGTTCAGCCAACCCTCGCGCGCGAACTCGCCCAAAACGGACGCCATGTGGTGCGGGGTGTCGTCGTACTCACCGAAGGCATTGGGCAGGCCGGCGTTCGGGTAGCAACTCAAGTAACAGTCCGCCAGGCCGGCCAACTCCTCGAGGTAGGGGCGCATCTGGGCGGCGCCGAGGGCACAGTTAAGACCGACGCTCAGCGGCCGCGCGTGGCGCACCGAATACCAGAACGCCGGGATCGTCTGCCCCGACAGCGTCCGGCCGGAAGCGTCGGTGACGGTGACGGACAACATCACGGGCAACCGGCGACCGGTTTCCTCGAACAACTGTTCCAGCGCAAAGAGGCAGGCCTTGACGTTGAGCGTGTCGAAGATGGTCTCCGGGAGGAGGAGATCCACACCGCCTTCGACGAGGGCGCGGGCCTGTTCGAGGTAGGCCTCGACCAACGGCGCGAACGTCACTGCGCGAAACTCGGGTCGGTTGACATCCGGGGAAAGGGACGCCGTGCGGTTGGTGGGGCCCAGCGCGCCCGCGACATAGACCGGTCGGTCCGGATGCCGCGCCATGAAGGCATCTGCGGCCTGACGGGCGATCCGCGCCGCGGCCCGGTTCATCTCGGCGACCAACGCCTCCGTGCCATAGTCTGCCTGGGAGATGCGATTGGCGTTGAACGTGTTGGT
>Ga0315274_10003813_pt1 | contig 22355 bp, 26 predicted proteins | sample YL17G02_20_MG_FD_203700 | JGI IMG/M metagenome (GOLD analysis project Ga0315274, IMG submission 203700) | Sediment microbial communities from Yellowstone Lake, YNP, Wyoming, USA - YL17G02_20 | ecosystem: Environmental > Aquatic > Freshwater > Lake > Sediment | place: USA: Wyoming | collected...
CTCTTCCTCGCTTTCTCCTAACCAGGTTGTCTCTGTAGATGGCTCTTGGGATAACTCCTCTGCAGGCTCTACTGCTGCTTTGGCCGGGGCAGGCCCTAAGAATTGCACGCGTTCTGCCCTTACCTCAATAACATTACGTTTCTGACCGGTATTATCTTCCCAGGAACGCGACTGTAGCCTCCCTTCAATAAAACAGGCGCTTCCTTTATGCAGGTATTGATTGCATACCTCGGCCTGTTTATTCCAAACCACCGCCGTGATAAAACAGACCTCTTCCTTTAACTCTTGATTTTTATTTCTGTATCTGCGGTTTACCGCAAGCCGAAGATTAGCTACTGCCGCCCCCTGCGGCGTGTAGCGTAACTCCGGGTCTTTGGTCAGATTGCCCATAAGGAATACCCTATTAAAATTGGCCATATCCTTCTCCTTATTTCAACTTTGTAATAAGAACCCGTAATATATTCTCGTTTAACTTATACGCCTGCCCAATCTCTTTTATTGCCAGACCAGGTACAGAGAAATTTATCAGGTAATAGAGGCCTTCCTGACATTTTTTAACAGGGGAACACAGTTTTCTCTTCTCTGACCAGACAGAAGCAGTTGATATGCTGCCTTGATTCTTGGATACCGCCTCGTTAATCTGATTGAAGACTGTCTTCCTATCCTCGTCTGATAAGTCCGGTTTAAGAATAAACATCGCCTCATACTTATTCATTATTATTGCTCCTTCTGTTAAAAATATTCATCGCCTCTGTTATGCCTTTTGTGAGCCAGGCCTTGCAGCAATCAGCGGCATTATCCAATATGTTTCTGAGCTGTTCTTTTTCTTTTTTACTAAATCTTGATAATACGTATTCTCTGGAGTCTATATTTGCCTTGGGCCTGCCAATGCCAATGCGCAAGCGTGCAATGTGCTGCGTACCTAGGTAATCTATTATCGAATCAAGACCGCGGTGCCCTGCAGATGAACCGGAAGACCTAATCTTCTGCCTGCCAAATTCCAAATCTAAGTCATCCACGACCACCAGTAGGCTTTGCAAATCTATCTTGTATTTCTTAAGTAAGGCTCTTACGGCAACGCCAGACAAATTCATAAAGGTAAGCGGTATTGCCAGTATGACATTTTGGCCACCAATCTTACCCTTTCCGCTTAAAGATGAGGCGCTGCTATCTTTCTTAAGAGATATTTTATGAGCTTTTGCTAATGCCTTTACTGCCGAAAAGCCGATATTATGCCTTGAATCTACGTAGATATCGCCCGGGTTACCCAACCCCACGATCAGCTTCACCCCGCTCTCCCTTCCTATCTACGCCCCAACCCCTTAGGTAGGGCGGGGTTCACTTCTCTTCTTTTTTCTCTTTCTCTTGCTCTTCGCCTTCAGCAGGCACTTCTTTCTTTTCTTTGATGACCTCTGGCTCCTGTGTCTCGGCGCCTTCAACGGCCTCCACAGGGACTTCTTCTTTCATCGGAGTAGTCACTGATAAAACGATTGCGCCAGGGTCATTTAAAACCTTAACGCCGGAAGGGAAGGTTATATCTTTTATATGTATTGAGTCTCCGATTTTAAGAGAGCCCACATCCACTACAATCTCCTTGGGAATATCAGTAGGTAGACACTCTACCTCTATCTCCCAGAGTATATGCTCCAATGACCCTCCTTCTTGCTTGACCCCTATGGGCTCACCCTTGGCAACCACCGGCACATTCACTCTGATTGCTTTAGTCAGGGAAATCTCGTTAAAGTCTACGTGTATTATATCCCCATGAACCGGGTCATACTGAATTTCTTTTATCAGGCAGGTCCGAGGCTTGTTTTTCTTATCATCCTTAATCGTAAGATTAATTACTGCGCTCTCTAATCTGTGTTGATGAACGAGCCCTAGCAATGCCTTGTGTGATACCCTTACAGGCAAAGATTCTTTGCCTTGCGCATAAACCACTGCAGGTATAAACCCCTTTTCCCTTAAATCACGAACTCTGCCCCTGCCTAATTCTTTTCTTGGCTCTGCCTCTAAAAATAGTTCTTCCATAGTAGTCTTCCTTCTTTCCCTTAATCAAACAATGAGCTTACTGATTCCTCGTGGTGTATCCTCTTTATCGCCTCACCTAAAAGATCTGCCACTGATAATACGCCAATCCTGGGATGCCTCTTCTCTTGATCCAAAGGTATACTATCGGTAATGAGTAATTTTTCTAATTCTTTGCATTTATCTATGCGCTCCAGCGCAGGACCCGATAGTACGCCATGCGAAATCGCAGCAACGATACTCTTGGCACCTGCCTTCTTTAATGTCTCCACCGCCTCAATCAAAGAGCTGCCCGTAGCAATTAAATCGTCAACAATAATGACATTTTTATTTTCGACCTCACCCAAGATGTGCATTACCTCCGCCTTCTCCGGTGATATGCGCCTTTTGTCTATTATCGCCAGGCTTGCGGATAGTCTCTTGGCATAGGCCCTGGCCATTTTTATTCCACCCACATCCGGAGATACAACCACCAGGTCTTTAATATTTGATTTTGTAAAATAATCTATGAAGACCCCCACTGCAAAAAGATGGTCTACGGGTATATCAAAGAAACCCTGGATCTGTCCGGCATGTAAATCCATGGTTAAAATCCTATTTGCACCGGCGGTGGTCAGGAGATTTGCCACTAATTTAGCGGTAATAGGGACGCGGGGTTGGTCTTTTCTATCCTGCCGGGCATAACCAAAATAAGGGATAACTGCGGTAATACGCTGGGCCGATGACCTTTTTAAGGCATCGGTCATAATCAAAAGTTCCATCAGATTGTCATTTGGCGGAGGGCAGGTGGGCTGAATTACAAATACATCTTTTCCGCGGACATTCTCATTAATCTTTACGCGTACCTCTCCCTCGCTAAACCTAGCTACCAAGGCATCTGATAATTTCACCTTAAGATAAGCGCATATATCCTTAGCTAGTTGGGGATGCGCATTGCCACTAAATATTGCTAACTTATCCATATGTCTACCTCTTAGTTTTTAATATTCTCGCTGGCACACCAACAACGGTTGTCTTATCCCCCACGTTTTTTAAGACCGCTGAGCCTGCTCCGGTTACAGCCCCTTTTCCTATTTTTACCGGTGCCACCAATACTGTGTCCGAGCCGATGAACGCCTTGTCTTTGATTACTGTAGTATTCTTCTTCCTGCCATCAAAATTGGCAGTTACGCAACCAGCGCCGATATTGACCAGGCGGCCTATGCGACTATCGCCCAGATAGCAAAAGTGTTTGGCTAAGGTTTGCCGTCCGATTTTAGTGCGTACAGTCTCACTGAAATTGCCTACCGTAACATCGTCCTCCAGGCGGCTGCCTTCCCTTAAATGCACAAAAGGACCGATAAAACAACGCCTTGCAATTCTAACATCCCTTTCTATAACTGTAAAGGGATAAATAGTAGTATCACGTCCTATCTTAGTCCCATAACTTATAAAAGTAGACTGCGGGTCAACGATAGTAATGCCTTCCAGCATAAACGCTTCGTTAACCCTGCTTTGCATAATGGAATTTGCCCGGGCTAAATCTGAACGCGAATTTATACCCAGGGCCTCATTAATATCAGTAATCCTTACGCTATCTACCAAACCGCCCTTTTTATAAAGTATGCCTATAATATCGGTAAGGTAATATTCTTTTTTGCGGTTATTGGGACTGACATATTTTAAGGCGGAGTATAAACTATCTTTATTAAAACAAATGATACCGGTATTAATCTCCTTGATATCCTTTTGGAAGTCATCCGTATCTTTCTCTTCCACTATCCCGCAAATGCTTGAATATCTGTCTCTTAAAACCCTGCCATAACCAGAGGGGTTATCTATTTTAGCAGTCAGGAGCGTGGCATCTAACTTATTCTCGATATGGTATTTTAATAGCTTGCTTATGGTCTCCTTCTTTAACAATGGATTGTCAGCATAAAGGACCAATACCGTACCTTTAAAATTCTTTAATAGAGGCATGGCTTCTTTTACGGCATCGGCAGTCCCCAGAAGCCTTTTCTGCACAATCATTTTCATTCCAGCCTTAAGAAACTTTCTCACTTCTTTATGTTTATGCCCTAAGACGGCGATAACTTTATTTATTTTTAAGCTGGTGACCAAATCCGAAACATAATCCAGCATGGGCCTTCCGCAAATAAGATGTAAGACCTTAGGCGTATCGGATTTCATCCTTGTGCTCTTACCCGCTGCTAAAATTATAACTGCTGTCTTTTTATTCATATTTTTATTGACCCTCGTCCTCTTCCAGCTAATTAAGCTGCCCGGTAAGGGCTCGAACCTCCCTCACCTGCCTTCCCTTAATCTCTGAAAGTTATCCCTCTGTCTCTTCGTTGAAACCCTACACAGTAACCTATTCATTTGACGCAACCACTCCAATTTTTTCTTTGGGGGAATCCTCATAAACTTTAATAACCTATCTTCTTCGCTTTCCCACTTAAAAATCATTTGCCCCTCTTTAATTTCTTTATTTTTTTAAGCTCTTCAATATCTAATTTGTCTATACTGCGCCCCGTATCTTGTTTCATCTTAATAAGGTTATCTATCGAAATTACGGGTAATATTATATCATCTATTTTAATCCGCAGGGCGCTCTTTTTTGCCTCTGCAAAAGATATGGGAGATTCTATTATAATATCGACTTCCTTTAACGCATCTTCTTTGTAAAAATTAAATACCTTCATATGTTTATTATGAATCCAGTCGTGTCTTATCTTGGCATCTGCTATTGCCATAGGATCCACCGGTTGTTTCACGCAGTACCCCTTCTTTTTCAAAATACTCACCACTTTCCTAAGATTAACATCGCTCATCTCAGCGAGGATATCCATATCGGCCGTGCTTCGTAAAGAACCAAGCAGATTAAGCGCAATGCCTCCGACAATTACATATTTTACTTTTTGCTTCTGGAATTCTCGTAGTATCTCTGCGTATATTATCATAAGCTAGTTGCCCGGTGAGGATCAATTTCGAGCTTAAGCGAGAAATCGTCCTGAGTCCCGATAGGGACGAAGGATCTCCTACTCAATATAATTTCACTGGGACGTCTGGGCTCATAATGAAGCCGCAACTTACGGAACGCCTGCCGCAGGCAGGCAGTGAACGTAAGTTGTCTGGCCGAATTAATCCCGCCGCTTTTTGGCGGGAGAACCTCAACGCTTAAGGCGTTATTTCACTGGGACGTGTGGACTCGAACCACAATAGCGAGACCCAAATTCTCGTGTCCTACCATTGGACGACGTCCCAAATCTATATATTAGTCAGACCCTCCCGCTTGACATCCTGATGCGGGCGGCGGGATTTCGCCACTATATTTTTAAAGAACACGGCTCAAAATTCTGATGTGCTACCATTACACTACCGGGCAGATTGTCAGCGAGACCCTCCCCCCGCCGTAGGCGGGGGGATTTCGCCTATATATCATTAAAAAGTCGGCTCAAAATTCTCGTGTCCTACCATTGACCCGTCGCCATCATTGCTGGTATGCGACGGGATCCCGCCTCGACGAAATAGGCTGGCGGGGGACGACATCCCAAAATTTAGTCTGGTGTTAGCCAGAGACTAGAAACTAGAACTAGCCGGGCTCTTTGCTTTCTCCTGCTCGTATGCCTCTAAGACCCTCTTCTGTAGACACTCCCTAAAAGACTGCGTGATGGGATGGGCGATATCTTTATGCTCTAATTGGGCTCCCCCTGCGGTTTCTTGATCTGGCGTCCGAGATACCAAGGGCAATTGTGCACCACATTGATTGCAATATTTGCTGCGCAATTCATTCTTGAAATTGCATTTCGGGCAGGGCTGCTTTATTTTTCTTGAAGGCATAGCGATAAATAAACCGCTGGTACCTTCTATTACTTTTATATTCCTTACCACAAAGGCATTGTCAAAGGTTACTGTTGCATATGCCTTTAGTTTCTTATCAGGCGAATCCCTTAAAACTACTCTCACTTCGGTTATCTCCATGGTTTGACCTCCTCGTGTTGTCTTTGAATCTTAAAATGTCCTTGCCACATAAATTCGCCAAGGCCTGCCTTCCTGTTTCAGTTGCCTACTCAGAGATACGGCCTCCTTTCCTGAAGAAACAATAGCAAATACTGCCGGACCGCTTCCGGACATCAAGATTGCACCCAGGCCTAAATCTGCAAGCCTTTTTTTAATACGCTTAACCTCAGGATATAATTTTGTGGTGATCCTCTCTAGGTCATTAAACAAGGCTTTCCCTATCAAGGAAAGGTCATTTTTTCTTAATGCTAAATTTAGTATTCTAACATTATACCCTGGTTTTGTCAACCCCGCCCTTTTATTTTTTTTATAACTTTGTGAAGTAAAAAAGGGCGGGGTCAATCCAGAATATGCATCCCATTTTTTGTATATGAGGGGGGTAGAAACCTTTATCTTAGGCACAACCATGATATGCCAAAGCCGCACCTTTTTAAGCATCCCTAACGGCCTTACTCTATCTCCCCGCTCTTGGGCCTGGGCAAAGGAAGTATTATAAATAAAGAAGGGGACGTCGCAGCCTATTCTTTTAGCTAATCTAACCAGGCTATTTTGGGAAAGATTGAGTTCCCAGAGTTTGTTTAAACCCAAAAGCACAGCTGCGGCATTGCTTGAGCCTCCGCCCAAACCTGCGCCTATGGGTATACGTTTTATTATTTCTATGTCTACGCCCCGGCGGGTATGAAGACTCTCCTGCAGCAATCTAGCGCTGAGATAGCAGAGATTAGAATCATCTTTGGGGAGAGAAGGATCTTTAGAGATAATCTTTATTGATTTGTCCTTACGGGGCTTTAGGATTATTTTGTCCGAGAGGCTTATTCTTTCGAAGACGGTCTTTATATTGTGGTAGTTATCCTTGCGTCTATTCAGGACTTCCAGATAAAGATTTAACTTGGCGTAGGAATTAAAGACCAAATTTGTTTCCTTAAGATACAATCGCTAAGACTGCTTTTTCTATGTCAGCGCTGGTTAGATTATATTCCTTCATAAGATCTGCGGGTTCTCCTGACTGACCAAATCTGTTTTTTATGCCCAGGCGCACAACCTTAATAGGATGGTTTTCTGCTACAATCTCATCAACAGCTGAGCTTAAGCCCCCTATCACCATATGCTCCTCGCAGACCACAATCCCGCGGGTCTCTCTCGCTGCCTTTAATACTGTCTGGCTATCCAAAGGCCTGATAGTATGTATATTAATCAGGCGCGCCTTTACGCCCTTCTCAAGAAGATTTTTTACTGCTGCAAGCGCTTCGGAAACCATAATCCCGCAGGCAATAATAGTGACGCCTTCTCCCTGGGTTAACACCTGTGCCTTGCCTAATTTAAAATCGCCTTTATTTTCTATAGTAGGTACTTTTGGCCTACTTAGACGTATATAAAATGGCCCTGCGGTATGAGCTGCGGCCATTACAGCGTCTCGTGTCTGTGGCCCGTCGCAGGGGATAATTATATTCATATTTGGGATAACGCGCATAAGCGCAATATCTTCCAGGGCCTGATGACTGGCACCGTCAGGCCCCACACTAAGCCCAGCGTGAGAGGCGACTATCTTAATATTAAAGTTATTGTAGCATATAGAGTTTCGCACCTGATCCCAGGCCCTGCCAGTAGCGAATATGGCAAAGGTAGAGACGAATACTGTCTTTCCACAGCTAGCCAGCCCTGCTGCAGTAGCCATCATATTCTGTTCAGCTACGCCAAAGTTAAAAAAGCGCTCTGGAAACTCTTTAGCAAAAAATCCTGTGCGCGTAGAGCTGGATAAATCTGCATCCAAAACCACAATGTCTTTATTCTGTTTACCTAATTCAATTAGTGTCTTGCCGTATATGTCTCTCTGATAAAGTTGTTCTACCATTATTCTAACTCTTTCAGTGCCTTTTCCGCTTCTTCTTTGGTAGGCGCACGGCCGTGGAAATCCACCACATTCTCCATAAAAGAAACTCCCTTGCCTTTTATGGTATGGGCAATAATTATACTGGGCTTACCTTTTATTGTCTTTGTCTCGGCATAAGCAGAGAGGATCTGCTCCATATTATGGCCATCTATCTCTATGGTGTGCCAGCCGAATGCCTGCCACTTGGCCACCACTGGCTCCAGGTTCATGATATCCTTAATCTTACCGTCGATCTGAAATCCATTGTAATCCAGTATGGCACATAAATTATCGCATTTATAATGGCTGCAGGCCATAGCTGCTTCCCAGACATTACCCTCCTGTATCTCGCCATCGCCTAAAAGAACATATATGCGGTAATCCCTCTTGTCTATCTTGGCTGCTAGGCCCATGCCCAAGGCTACAGAGAGGCCCTGGCCTAAAGAACCCGAGGCAGCATCAACGCCTGGCGTCCGCCTATCCGGATGGCCCTGTAACATAGAACCCATTTTTCTTAAAGTTAAGAGTTTATCTTTAGAAAAATAACCTGTTTCTGCTAATACTGCGTACCAGAGCGGACAACAATGGCCTTTGGACATATGGAATCTATCTCGGTCAGGCCATTCAGGGTCTTTGGGATTATGTCGCAATACCGAAAAATACAAAGCAGTAATTAAATCCGTAGCAGAAAGACTGCCTCCGGGATGGCCAGAACCTGCCTGAGCAAGCATCTGTATAATTAGCCGCCGTATCTGCTTAGCTTTATTTTCTAATTCTTTAATTTGAGTATCAGTATATTGCATAGTTAAAATTCAAAATTACAAGCACCAAATTACAAACAAATTACAAATTCAAATATCCAAATTCCAAACCAATATAGTTTGTTTTGGTCATTGGGATTTATTTGGGATTTGGGATTTGGGATTTGGGATTTGATTATTTAATTCTCCGATCTTTTTCTTAACCTTATCCTGCTTTGCGTCTAATTTTAAGGACTTCTCCCAATTTAGTCTCGCCTTTGCAATATCACCCATTTTAATATAGGCATCGCCCAGATGGTCGTAGATAACCGGATCCTCCAGGAGAGAGCTGGCCTTCTCTAATTCCGTAATGGCTTCTTTGAGTCTGCCCTTTTTAAAATAAAACCAGCCTAGACTATCAATATAAGCACCGTTGTTTGGCTCTATCTTCAAGGCCTTCCTAATCATTACCTCTGCCTGGTCTAAATTTCTGTTTTCTTCAACATAGAGATATCCTAAAAAATTTAAGGCCTGATGATAATCGGGTTTCAACTCCAGAGCTTGTTTCAGTTCCTTTTCCGCCAAGGCATTATTCTTTAACTCATTATAGATGCTGGCCAGATAAAGATGCGCCTCGACTTCGCCAGGGGATAAATCTAAAATGAGCTGATAGGCCTTTTCTGCATCCTGGAATTTCTTCTGCTGTAGATATATCGCTCCCAGGCTTTTATAAATATCTATATTTTGGGGTTGAAGTTTAGATGCGCTCTTCAGGGCCAATTCATATTCGCCTGTAGCCAGCTCAAGTTTATTCTCCGAGGAATAAAGGAGGGCTAATATCGCGTGCGGCTCCATTGCCTCGGGGTCAAGCCTTACCGCAATATTAAGTTCCTCTATTGCCTTTGGGATATCGTTTTTCTTTATATAGCTGGAGGCCAGGTTCAAATGAATAACGGCAGTTTCAGAATCTAGTTTTAAGACCTTTTTATATTCCTGGATAGCCTTATCTATATCACCCAAATCTTCATACATTACAGCCATGATATAATGGCTCAATGTGGAAGATGCCCTTTTATCCAAGGCAAGGGCTTTAGGATGCAGGAGTGCAGATATTACGAGACAAAAAAACAGACCGGCAACAACCTTCTTCAGCTGAGAAGTCATGGTAACAATTTAACTATGTTTGGTGAGTAATTAACCCCAGGCCCTCTTTTTCAAGTGACGAAGACGACGACGCATCTTCTTTCTTTTGTGGGTTCTAATCTTTCTTCTTTTTCTTTTCCTACCGCAAGGCATATTCCTTACTCCTTAATAGATGACCTTATTCAAGGGGTATTCGATAATCCCCTGCGCACCTGCCTTTTTTAATTCAGGGATTAATACACGTACGACTTTTTCATCAATCATTGTTTCAACGGCAAACCAATTATCCTCGGAGAGCCCGGAGATAGTAGGCTTTTTTAACGCGGGCAAGAGGGCAAGCACCTTTTTAAGGTCGGACTTCTTGACGTTCATTTTTAAGCCTACCTTCTCTTCGGCGAGAATGGCGCCTTTTAAAAGCAATGCTATCTGTTCCATCTTGGCCTTTTTCCAGGCATCTCTATAAGAATTCTTATTGGCAATGAATTGGGTGGTGGATTCACAAAGGGTGGCAATCTCTACTAACTTATTAGCCTTAAGGCTTCTTCCGGTCTCGGTCAATTCCACAATCGCATCAACCAGGCCTGCGCTTACCTTCACCTCAGTTGCCCCCCAGCTGAATTCTACCTCCACCCTTACCTTCCTTTTATTAAAATAGTCCTTGGTTACGTTTACCAATTCAGTAGCAATTCGTTTTCCGCGAAGGTCTTTAATGGATTTGATGCTCGACTCCTGCGGCACAGCCAAAACCCATCTTACCTTATTCAGGCTCTGTTTGGCATAGACTAAATCCGTAATCCTTACTACCTCGGATTTATTTTCCAATATCCAGTCATTGCCAGTGATACCGCAATCTAAGGCCTCATCCTCTACGTATCTGGACATCTCCTGGGCGCGTAATAAAACTGGCTCAATCTGTGGGTCATCTATCGACGGAAAATAAGAACGCTCGCTAGGCACGGAGAGATTAAACCCCGCCTTTTTAAACATCTTAAAGGTCGCCTCTTGCAGACTCCCCTTTGGCAGGCCTAATTTTAGCACTTTATTTTTCATTTTCGCTTATCCTTTTTGTCTCCTGTTTGGATCTCTTTCGTGAATATATCTTTTTACTCTTTTTAACCCGGGCACTGGGGTTGATGCCCCATATCTTCCTGATTTTTACAGGTTCACCCAACACAGCCATTTATTATATCCAGATTATAATATTTTGTAAAGTAAAAAATAAGGGATTTTTAATTGCAATATTATAATTTTCTATTATAATAAATCCTTAAAAAGGAAGCATAATATGCTAAAGAAGCTACGCGAAAAAAAGACTGCTAAAAAGATATGGATAATCCTGGCTATATTGATTGTGCCGGCGTTTGTGCTCTGGGGTTTTGGAGGCGCATTCCGCAGCCGAGGAGAATCTGCCTATGTAGGAAAAATCTTTGGTAGAAATATTTTTATCCTAGAGTTTAAAGATGCGGCGGATGCAGTAAGAAACCAGGCAATCATGCAGTTCGGAGATAACTTATCTGAACTAAAAAAATACCTTAATTTAGAATCCCAGGCCTGGGAAAGACTTATCTTGCTGGCTGAGGCAAAGAAACGTAAGATAAATGTGAGTGACCGTGAAGTTATAGAGGCGATTGAAGGTTATGCCTTTTTTCAACGCAAAGGTCAATTTGATAACAGGACATATTCTGATATGCTGCGCTATGTTTTCCGTACTCAACCCCGTATCTTTGAAGAACAGACCCGCCAAAACCTAATGCTTCTTAAGCTTTATAAACAGGCCACCGATGGCGTAACTTTAACCGAAGGAGATATCAAAAAAGAGTACCAAAAGGCAAACGAAGAAATAAGCCTGAATTATATAGCGAGCCTCCCTCCTAATTTTGCAAAAGACATAAGCCCTAGCGAAGAAGAGATTAAAGATTATTTTGCTAAAAATACGCTGGAATTTAAACAGCCTCTTTCCTTTAACCTAGATTATACAGTCTCGGAATCAGAAAACAAAATAAAGACCCTGGCTCTGCGTTTAAATAAAAGGAGCGACTTCCAAAGCTTAGCAAAGAATTCGGATCTGACCGTCAAAGAAACCGGCCTCTTTGCCCAAACTGACCCCATACCTGGCATTGGCTGGTCACCGCAAATTTTAAATTTGATTTCAAGATACAAGATTGGTCAATTCTCTTCCGTAATACAAATGGATAAAAATTTTTATATCTTAAGACTTAAGGAAAAGAAGGAAGCCTACATACCGGATTTCAAGAAGACAAAGGATAAGGCCAGAGACAGGTTAATCAAAGACAGGTCTGAAAAAATTGCGAAAGGAAAAATCGAAGAGGCCTTCAAGAAAATAAAAGAATTATATACGCTAAACCCTAATTCAATTGACTTTAACAAAACTGCAAAGGAATACGGATTAAAATCCGATTCTACTGATTTGTTTAAATATGGCAGCTACATAGAGGGCATTGGTGCTTCAGACATTTTCTGGATAAATGCCTTGGATTTAAAAGGTGGGGAGTTCAGCCAGGTAATCGCTGTGCCTTCGGGATTCTATATTATCAAAGTCAAAAATAGAATTCCCGTAGATGAGAAAAACCTTGAAAGTGAAAAATCAGATTTTAGCAAAAAAATATTGTCGCAAGTGAAACAGGAATATTTTACTCTATTTCTAGAGGAATTGAAAAGGAGGTCGCAATGACCCCTGGTCTCCTCAACTTACCTTAATGGCATTTACAGGGCACTGTTCGGCTACCTCCTGCAGATTACAGGTAGCGCAGGCACTTGTCTTTACATGGGCGATGCCATCACCTTGAATCTCAAATACGTCTGGACACGACTGCTCACACAAACCACAGCCCACGCAGGTTGAAACATCCACGCTTACTTTGGCCATAATTGTCTGACCTCCGTCTAAAAACGGCTTACTTAATATTACCTTTCCAATAAATTCTCAAACATCTCCTCGTGGTTTACCTCTTCGGATAAAATATGAGTTATCAACTGGTAGGTAACATTATCCTTGCCCAGGGTTTTCTTGGCTATTTTATTATAGACTTCTATTGCGCCTGCCTCTGCCTCGGTAACTATGCGGATTATCCTGTTGATATCAGCGGTATTCTTTGGCGGCATCAGATAAGGCGAGTTGGCATTCTTTTCCAAATCCATAGGGTTAGCAATCGGCACATCGCCTAATTTTATAATTAAATCTGCTAACTCTCCCGCATGTTCTAATTCGTCTTTAGCAAGTTTGTTTAGCATCTCTTGAATATCTTCGTAGGCGCGGCCCGAAACTATTTGAGCCATATACCAATAAAGATAAAATGCCAACCATTCATCCGCATATGCCTTATTCAGGTCCTTTACCAATTCCTTCAAACTTAAATCCACAATTGCCCTTGCCTGTTTTCCCATATCAACACACCTCCTTTTAATGTTACATTATGTAACTTTACTGTCTGTCTGACTTTCTACCTTAAGCCCGTACTTCCTGATATTGTTATCCGCGATATCCTGGATCTGCTTAATTGCCGTGGGATTATTAAGTAGGTGCTTGAATCTGCCTTGGACTTTTAGATATTCCTCAACCGGTTTAGGCACAATCTGCCTGCGAGAAATAAGCGCTCCGTTCTCGTATTCAATCAGGGGATAAAGTCCGGTCTCCACTGCTAATTTTGCTACCTCTAACGTCATGCCTGTCTCATGCCGCCAGCCCAGCGGACAGGGTACGTGTATCTGGATATATTTTGGCCCTTTAAGGGATATTGCCTTTTTAACCTTGCGTTGTAAATCCTGGGTGAATCCTGCGGAAGCAACAGCCACATAAGGTATGCCGTGAGCCAAGGCAATTTCAGGCATGGGTTTTTTATGGCGGGGATTTCCGGCTGAGTTAACGCCGATTGGACTGGTGGTGGTGTTGGTATCAAAAGGGGTGAGGCCGCTACGCTGACAGCCCGTGTTCATATAAGCCTCGTTATCGTAACAATTACTAATTACAAATGCTCCTTCTGGAATAAAAAGATGTGTATTTTCCACAGTAATGTCATAAACAAACTTGGATTTACACGGTACAACCTCTATTTTCTCTATCGGGTCAAGATAAAAATCATCTCTTAGATATAAGTCGAGCTCTGCGAATAAACTATTTTTGTCTTCACCAATAATCTTAATTAAATCTTCTTTATATCTGAGGATTCTATCTTTTGTAGCTCTACGTCTTCCTGCAGCCAAAGAACAAATATTTCTTTTCTTATCTAATTTTGTTATGGGTATTTTCTCTTTTTCACAAATATCTTTCAAAATCTTTCCGCAAACTTTAGGGGCGATAGAAAAAAATCTTCCTCGTTGTTTTCTAGTCATCCATAAATTTTTAATTTTTTCCATCCGTTCCTTTTGAAGTGGATGTTCGCTAGAGACTTCATTTAAAAATTTTTCAATGTCTTCTCTTGAAGAAATGATTAGATCAAACCTTTCTTTTCGGCTATCCTGAAAACAAGCAATACCTAACCTTTGAAGCATTTGGCGAAGTCTCTTGGCAAGTCTTTCTTCTACGGTGGAAAGAATAACTCTCGCATCATAAGAATGTTTGGTTCTTACAATACCGCAATAACCATCCCCATCAAAATAACCCTTCAGGAAAGCAGAAATTAACTCTTTAGGTAACTTTATCAGTTCTTTAGGATTGGATTTTATCTGTAACCTCTTTGCTAAAAGTGAAAGGATGGGATTTGCAATTGCTAAATAAACAATTCCCTGCTTATCTCTAATCTCTGAAATCTTCCTACCAGAAAATAACTTGAAATATCTTTTCTTAAATTCCTTTATCAAAGTCCCTTCTTTATTAACGAAACTTACAGTATAATTTTTACTAGCCAGAGAGCCATCGGAAGAAATCAATCCCAGAAGATACATAAGATCGGCTGTAATTATCTTTTCTTTAATCTTAACGATCCTGCCTCCTTGGACACCAAATTCGTCAAGGTCTTTTCTCAATTCTTCCCACCTTAAAGAGGTTATTGCTTTAAATATTTTTCTTAATCCTTCTAGATCAACCATCCTATTCTTTTCTTTCATCTGCCAATATTTAAAACCTATAGCCTTTGCCGCATCTTTAACATTTCCGTAAGCCTCCTTCAATCTCTGATTAATCTTTTCTTTTTGTTCCAAAGAAAGTCCTACTTTTATATTTCCATCAAGAAAATCAACAATATAGAACTCCTTTTTTTCAATATTCAGAGTAATTCTACGTGGCGCATAGACTTCGTCTTTTGGTTTTAATAAATCTGCTCTTTGCCATTTAGAACCATCAAGAGTATCTATCAAAACTTTATGCTCACAAGTCAAACTTAAGGTCTGACCAGAAGCAGTAGTAATTTTAATTAATGTCTCATCTGAAACTTTTCTTTGTGCACAAATCACATTCATTGGTAAAAACTGAGTTTTATCCCATGATAAAACTGTTCCCGTAGCTGTAACAATCTCTACTGTCTTAAATTTATCTTCTCTAATTTCCTTTACCGGTATTACCAAATTTGTAGAAGTACATCGTTCATTAGAGTATGATAAAGATTTCTTTTGAATAATCTCCTCGCAATGGAAAAGTAATTTTTGTGTCTCCAATTTGTTCTGCGCAATAAGATTATCAACAAATTCGCCTATTTCTATAATTGAACCGTCTCCTAAAATAAGTTCTGTTTCAGGTGGAAGACACACATACAAAATATCGTGCCCCCGCTCCAGCATCCCTGACAATGCCTGAAGCCCGATATCGGCTGTGCCTCCGTCTCCTCCCTGCGCAATCACATTGGTGCTATCCTTCTTACCTAAATAAATAAGCGCTGCCTCAACGCCAGAGGCAACTGCCGCAGCATTCTCAAATAAAGAATGTATCCAGGGCACATCCCAGGCAGATTCCGGATAGTGTGTAGAAAAAACCTCAAGGCAACCCGTATTATTTACCACGATAGTATTAGGGCCCGCTGTCTCAATTACTAAACGTGCGGCAATTGCCTGGCCACAGCCGGCACAGGCAGTGTGCCCTGGCTTAAACAAAGGCCTATTTTCCATATTCCTCCTGGAGCAGTTCCGGTTTTAAGTCAATAAACTCTAGGCTCACTTCTCTGGAGGTGAGCTTTCTGAATATCTCTCTTACAGACTCTAGGGTAATGTCTCTCCCGCCTAAACCTGCTATAAAGCTACTAATTACTTTGGGTGTCTTCTTCTTCCCAAAGAATGCTGCCTTTACCTCTACAGCTAACGGCGCATAAGCGCCCAAAGATACCGCCTTATCTAAAACCGCAACTCTTGATACATTTTTTAATGCCTCGCACGCTCTTGCATAGGGAAAGGGACGATAAGATATAACTTTTAGCAGCCCTACCTTTTTACCTTTTGCCCTTAATTCATCAACCGCCTCTTTAATCGTACCGCAGACAGAACCCATGGCCACAATTACCTTCTCAGCATCTTTAGTATAATATTCTTCCACCAAACAATCTTTGTAATCCCGGCCAAATACGCTGCGGAATTCCTCGCTAACCTTGGGTATAAAGTTTAATACGTCTTTTAAGGTCTCCTGGATAGCAAAACGGGTCTCCATATAATAATCCGGGTCTGCGAGTAGCCCCATGGTCAATGGCTCGGCAGTATCGAGTTTGTATAAAGGTTTATAAGGGGGAAGAAATTTATCGACTTTTTCCTGTTCAGGTATATCCACGGGCTCCATACCATGCGTTAAAATAAAACCATCCACGCAAACCATCACCGGAAGCATGATGGATTTGTCTTCGCCAATACGGTAACCCATGAGATGAAAATCCACTGCCTCCTGATTATTCTCCGCATACAACTGTATCCAGCCTGCATCGCGCAAAGAGACGGAATCCTGCTGGTCATTCCAGATATTAATGGGTGCAGATATTGCGCGGTTGGCACAGGCTAAAACTAAAGGAAGGCGAAGTCCTGCGATATTAAAAATCACCTCTGCCATATAAAGAAGGCCTTGAGAACTCGTAGCCGTATAAGAACGCACGCCCGTAGCTACCCCTCCCAAGACTACCGAAGCTGCAGAATGTTCACTCTCTACATTCACAAATTGCGAATTCAGTTCACCGTTAGCGACCATCTGAGCTAGCTCTTCAACGATGTGAGTCTGAGGCGTGATAGGGTAAGCGGAAATAACCCCCGGCTTACATAACTTTACCGCCTCCGCAATCGCGCGTGAGCCTTCTAAAAATTCCTTCACCCCGCCCTTCCTTTCTTCTCCATTCTATTTATTATACCCCATCCTTCCTCTCTCTTATTAGGAAAGGCGGGGTTCACTTCTTTTCTCCTCCGGACTCTTCTTCCATTATGATATCTTTTTTAGGGCAAACCAAGGCACAAAGACCGCAGCCTTTGCAATAACTGTAATCGCAGGCAAAGGTATTCTTTTCTTTACCTTCGATACAACCTTCGGGACAGGTTAGAAAACACATCCTACAGGCTATGCAATTCTTCCGCAGGAACTTTGGTTCTAACTGTGTTCTCCAAGTGCCGGTCTTATCCCCTTTACTTTTATTAGGTCTTACTACTAAGGGCCCAAACATATAATCCTCTTATTATGAAGAAGTCTTCTTAATAAACTCGTATCCCTGTTTAACTGCCTGGATATTGCCTTCCTGCGCCTTACCCGCAAATATTTTTTTGATTACCTCAACCAGCGTATCCAGTTTCAATTCATTAGTGGCTGCAGCAAAGGCTCCAATTAAAGTGGTATTACCTAAAGGCCTGCCTATTGTCTTTAAGGCGATTTCATTAGCAGGGACCATAAATACCTTTTGCCTTGCCTTTAATTTAGGCAACTCTAAACCTTCCTTGCCGTTTATGATAGCAACCCCGTCTTCTTTTAAACCGGAAAAACAATTGTACCCGCGCATGAGGGTTGGGTCTACTACAATAACGTAATCCGGCTCATATATCTGGCTCCTCAGGCGCACGGGCTTGGAATCCACGCGCACAAAGGCATTCATCGGCGCACCCATCCTGGCAGCACCGAAATGCGGAAAGGCATAAGGGTACATACCTTTCAAGAAATAGGCATAACCCAATAAACTTGCAGTGGTGATTGCCCCCTGACCTGCGCGGGCATGAATACGTATCTCCTTCATCCAGCTGAACTCCTTCTAAAAATGAAAAAAGTGATTATCTATAATATAATCTTTAAACTAGTTTGTCAAATAATTTATTTTTAAGAATATTTTTTAATAAAAAGGGCTGTCTCGGAAAGAAGCCTAAATATCTTTTCTGATTTTTCGGGAGCGAATGTCCCTAACCCACAACTCGGGCTGACCAGTAAATTGTTTAACAATAAATCTTCCTCTATGCCTTTTTCTACTAAGACGTTGATTCCGCCTTTAATCTTTCTGATTAATAAATCCGGCGTTTCCTCCCCCGAAAACAGCTGGGTCGGCACTATGCCCCAGCATAAGATCCCCCCGCGGCCCAAGAATCCTTTCAGATTATCCGCATAAAGTGTTAATCTCTCTAGATAAGTGAAGGCATCAAAACTAATAATATCGATATTCTCGATATCCGTAAATATCGACCAGTCAGTATTACCACAGCAGTGAACCCCCAACAAAACATCTTCTGACTTGACTGCCTCGGTTAATTCCCATAACCCTTTTATGACCTCATCTCTATCAAGAGGTGTATAAGCAGAACCGAAAGTGCCTAGATAGGGCTCATCAAAGAATAGAATTATTTTTTTACCAAATTTCCTAAACATATTTATCTGCCAGAGTGCCTTCATGGCAAGCCCTTTTAAAAAGGCCTGCAAAAATAACGCATCATACAATAACGCTCTGCCTTTATCGTCATTTATCGCCGCTGCAAAAGTAAAAGGGCCGGTAACCTGGCATTTGAGAAAGGATACGTCTTTTAAATCCATCTTTTCTAATCTTTGGTAAAATTTATGCAAGCCTAACGCGAACCCCTCGCTTGTCTTAAAATAATCAATATCATAGGCAATTATGCGCTCATAGAATATCTCTAATTCCCTTTCTTTCTCCATAGGGTTAAAAACCAGACCGTCTTTCGTTACTTTCAGGCAAGGCAGGTTTTCGCTAAACTGGGCGACCATGCCTTCGCGTAAATCTCTCTTGGGCAATTGCGGCCAAAAGGGTATTTGGGGCAAATATTCAAAGACTAAATCTAAAGCTCTATCGGCATCCCGATGAGGCAAACTCCCAATGCCAGTAGCTAATCCTTTAAATTCTCTCATATCTCAATGGAAAACAACCCCACGGGCATGCCCGTGGTACCTTTATAGATCCTTGACATTGCCAAGCAATGTCAAGGATTATCCGCCCCCCTACGTATGCGGCATGCCTATCTAGTGACATCCCCTTTCGCACGTTCTTCTTCGCATTCATCCACGTGCTTGCACGTGGTCTTCTGCGAAAGGCGGATAAACCTATTCACTATCACTTATCACGCTGTCGCGCAAGACATTTCCAAAGGCGGCTTCAAAATCATAAACATCTTTAAAATCTTCGATGGAATCCTCTTCGGTTTTAGAAAGCAGTTTTCTGTCTATAAGATTGAAGACGATGTTTCCTAAATCCTGCGTATTATTGATACCCCAATGGTTCAAAACTACCTTAGACATGGGCCCATATTGCTCAATAGCCAACTCGCGCACACCTCCAGAGAGTTCCTGCCCGGTAATGTGTTTTTCTTTTTTAAGTTTCTTTTGCGTGAAATGTAATGCCTGCACAACAAACTCATAACTATCCGGCTTATAACGGCTGTCTTTTGCACAGATCTCTTCAACTATCTGATAAAAATCCTTTTTCTCTTCCATTACCTTAAAAACATCCTGTCTTTATCAACCTAAAGGCCTAGGTTTTCGCCTACCAAGATTACCTTTAGCCTATCAGGCGTAACTTCTGCCTCGATAATCAGAACCTGACAGCACATCCTTTTGTATTCCGGAAAAAGACAAATCTCCTTGCGGCAGATGCCGTCTCTAAGACACGGGGTATTCCAGTTAAGGCGCTTACAATTAAGCGGCGTGGCATATTCCCTGGAGCGCTTGAGCGCCTCTTCAACGTTTTGCGTAAGTTTATTTATGCCGCAGACCACAATTAAATTTTTAGCATAAGAAATACCGCCAGTACGGTTGCCATAGCCGCTATAAAATACAAGCTCTCCCTTAAGAGATACTGCATTGGCACTGGCAAGATAATAGTCAGCCTGTACACCTTGTCTTCTTAATTCCAAATCCTCCTCTCGGCTTATGCCGGCTTTATATTGATTGAACACCTTATTGCCGCGGGCTTCCAGGCGTTTTACCATACCAAGCTGTTCTAAAGTCTGCGAACCAGAAATACCGACGCTAGCAGACGGCGGGATTATCTCTAGAATTTTATCCGCTGCCTGCTCTTTGTTATCGCAATAAATGCCAAGGATGTTCCTCTTCTGCCAATTCTTGGCTAGATTAATTATTTTCTCATCCATTCTACTGCCTTGTTTCTAATTGATGCGCTAAAGAGCGCCTCAAATTCTTAAGCCCCGGGCTGATAATAACAGGATATTTATATTTAGGATATACTTCTTTTAATTTCTCGGAAAACTCAGCAAGATTATTCTTGGCAAGGCTTCTTATATTATCCAAAGAAGGCTGCCTATAAACTACCCTGCCCTGATCCACAACCTTTTTTAATAACGGCTCGCCTTCCACCCTTTCTTTCTCTAATCCTAAAATATCTTTTATAAATTTTCCATCTTTATCCCGAACCCTGAATACCTGTTTCCTGCCGGGATAGGTAACCTTGGCTTTGCTTAATTTCATTGTAGGCAAGAACTTGCCCTGCTCATCCGTAACCTCGCCTATCTTATAGATAACATCTAATGACGGCGCATCGATACTGGTTCCCATATGCGTTCCTACGCCGAAGTTATCTATTCTTGCGCCCTTTTCAAGCAGGTCTTTTATCTTAAATTCATCTAAATTCCCGCTAGCAAAAATCTTAACATAATTCAGGCCTGCCCTATCCAGCGCCTGTCTGGCAAACCCAGATAGCGAAACAATATCCCCGCTATCTAAACGTATACCCTGCAGGCGATGTTTCTTTTCTTTAAGATATAAACCTATGCTGATGGCATTCTCAATACCCCTTTTTGTATCATAGGTATCCACCAGAAGCGTTGTCCTGTCAGGAAAGGTAGTGCCATAAGCAAGAAAACTATCTATCTCTTTCTTAAAAGACATGACAAAAGAGTGTGCCATAGTCCCTACGATAGGTATTCTGTATAACTTTCCTGCCAATACGCAAGATGTGCCGTCAAATCCTGCAATATAGGACGAACGCGCTACCTTTATCCCCGCATCAGAACCGTGCGTCCTTCTTAAAGAAAAATCATAAACCCCTCTGCCTCTGACGGCAGAAACCACGCGGGAGGCCTTACTGGCAATCATCGTCTGCAAGCCTATGGTATTAAGCATGAAACTCTCAGTAAGTTGCGCCTCAATAATGGGCGCGGTAACGCGCACAATCGGCTCATTGGCAAAGAATACCGTGCCTTCGGGCATTGCCCAGATACCTCCTCTAAATTTAAAACGGCTTAAATATTTAAGGAAATCTGCAGAGAATAATTTCTGGCTATTTAAATATTTCAAATCTTCCCCATCGAATCTCATCGTCTTTATATATTCCAAGACATCTTCCAGGCCCGCTGCTATTAGATAAGAACGGTTGGGGGGCAAATCCCTGACAAACAAATCAAAGGTAGCAAAGGTATTTTTTTTATGGACGAAATAGGCCTCTGCCATGGTTAATTCATATAGGTCCATCAACAAAGTTAAATCTCTCTTCGTGCCTTTTTTATTTTTCAATTAAATCTTTATATTCTTTTCTGGGGAAAAAGTTTTCATGAAAGACAACGTAGCCCTCCTTATCAATAAGGGCATAGGTGGGAACGCCTGCCACTTCATAAGACTGGCTAACACGTGTATCTCTATCTAAAAGAACCTTATAAGCTAAATAATAATTTTTCACAAAATCCTCTACCTTGGACTGGACTTCGCCTACATTAATGGCTAATACCTCTATCCCGTCTTTTTGCAGCGTGGCATACATATCATTTAGAACCTTTAACTCGCTGCGGCAGAAAGGGCACCAGGTAGTCCAGAAAAACAAAAGCACAGGCTGCTTATTTTTATAACTACTCAACCTATAGGCGTCCTGGTATATATCGTCCAGATCAAAATCCGGGGCAGGGGGGAAAACCTTAGTTACCTCTTTATTTGTTTTACTCCGGGTCATTGATTCTTCATCCTGAGCCCGGGAGCAAGATACGGACAAAAAACCGCACACTATCAAAATAAATACTAAAACCCTGGTGTATTTTTCCATTTTTACATCCTCCTTATAGCAACGGAAATAAAATATAACCCCGCACCCATAAGAATAAAAGCACAGGTCTTTTTTATATATACCAGCCACTTGCCTGCTTTTGGAAGGTTTAGTAATGTTGTGCTAAAAGTGCCTATGAGAATCAGCACTAAACCCATCCCATAGGCAAAGCTGAACAATAAGGTT
>Ga0315274_10003815_pt1 | contig 22352 bp, 16 predicted proteins | sample YL17G02_20_MG_FD_203700 | JGI IMG/M metagenome (GOLD analysis project Ga0315274, IMG submission 203700) | Sediment microbial communities from Yellowstone Lake, YNP, Wyoming, USA - YL17G02_20 | ecosystem: Environmental > Aquatic > Freshwater > Lake > Sediment | place: USA: Wyoming | collected...
TCCCAGAACGACGTGGTCGGCTGCATGGTGCTGAAATACACCGCGAAGGATATCAGAAAGACCAGGGCGCCGATGAGAATCTGGATTTTTCGGTTCAACGATTGATTCAAAGCATCCATTCAATTCCTCCGTACGATCATGGAAACCATAAACTTATGAAATTAGTCTATTTTTTCAATGAAATCAAGGATTTTTCCCTTCCTTGGCCTCGGGCTTTTCCTTGTCCTCCGCCTTGGCATCCCCCCCGTCTTTTCCCTTCTCCTCGGATTTCGCTTTCTCTTTTTCCTCGGCCTTGGTCTTGTCTTTATTCAGCTCGTCCACGAAATTCAGTTGGAGTTCGGTGAGCACGTGGTTCACGAACTTGAGCTCGTCGTCCGAGAGATTTCCCTTGGTTTTGGATTTCAACATTTCGAGCATGTCGATGGAGTACCTCGCCTGATCCAGACTCCGCTCGATCTTGTCGGTGATGGGATTCTTGATCTTGCCCATCTGTTGCCATGCCGCGGCCTGAAACGTCATCACCAGCTGCATGAACAGCGCCGTATCCTTCTGGTTCAATTCCGTCATAAAGCCCTCCTTGAGCATTTGTGAACGTGGATCTTTTTCTTGTCCTTCGAAATCTTCCTGAACCGTCAGATCATCCGACCTCGATCAATCCGAAATTCCTGCTGTACTTTTTTTGAACCATCTCCTTAACCGCGCGGTTCCTCGCTTCGGCGAGCCGGGGATCCTCCTGAACGAGCGCCTGGGCTTCCTTCCGCGCGGTCTGCAGGATGGCCCCGTCCGTGACGAGGTCCGCAATCTTGAGGTTGAGCAGCCCGTGCTGCCGGGTTCCGAACAGTTCGCCGGGGCCCCGGATCTCGAGATCCACCTCGGATATTTTAAATCCGTCGTTGGTGGATTCCATGGTCTTGAGCCGTTTGAGGGCTTCGTCGCCGAATCCTTGCTGGGCGAGAAGGATGCATGTCGACTGGTCCGCGCCTCTCCCGACCCGTCCGCGCAGCTGGTGCAGCTGGGTGAGCCCGAACCGCTCGGCGTGCTCGATCAGCATGACCGCCGCGTTCGGCACGTCCACCCCCACCTCGATGACGGTCGTCGACACGAGGATGCGGATGTCGCCGGCCTTGAATGCCTGCATCACCGATTCCTTCTCCTCACCCTTCATCCGCCCGTGGAGGAGCGCGGTCTTGAAGTCGGGGAACACCGATTTGGACAGGGTTTCGCACCCCTCGGTGGCCGCGGCAAGATCGACCTTTTCGGATTCCTCGACCAGCGGATACACCACGTAAGCCTGTCGGCCCTTGCGGATTTCCTCGCGGATGAATTCGTAAATGGCCTCGCGCTTCTCCTCCGTCCGCCAGACCGTTCGGACCGGGATTCTGCCTTTGGGCAGCTCGTCCATCACGGACACGTCGAGGTCGCCGTACAGCGTCAGCGCGAGCGTCCGCGGGATGGGGGTCGCCGTCATGACCAGAACGTCGGGATGAAGCCCCTTGCGCCGCAGGACCGCCCGCTGCATGACGCCGAAGCGGTGCTGCTCGTCGATGACCACGAAGCCCAGCGACTTGAATTCGACGCCCTCCTGCACGAGCGCGTGCGTGCCGATGGCGATTTGGATTTCGCCGGATTGGATGCCTTCGAGAATGGCGCGCCTGTGAGCCGACCGCTGTCCGCCTTTCAGGAGCGCGACGCGGACTCCGAGGCACTCGAGCCACCGGTGGACGGTGATGAAATGCTGTTCGGCGAGAATTTCGGTCGGCGCCATGAGCGCGCTCTGGTAGCCGTTTTCCACGGCAATGAGCATCGCCACGACAGCCACCACGGTTTTGCCGGACCCGACGTCGCCCTGGAGCAGCCGGTTCATCGGATGGACGGATTTCATGTCTTCCCGGATCTCGTGCAGCACGCGTTTCTGGGCGTCCGTGAGCTCGAAAGGAAGGTTCTGGACGAACCCCCGCGTGAGGTGTCCCACCTTTTCGAAAGAAATGCCCTTCTTCTCGATCTCACGGTGCTTGTGTTGAAGCATTAAAAACACCTGCATGGCGAACAGCTCGTCGAACTTGAGCCTCTCCCTCGCGCGCTGAAGGACCTTGAAATCCTTCGGAAAATGGATGGCCTCGACCGCCTCAGCCAACGGATCAAGTTTCAGGCGGTCGCGGAGGTCGGGCGGCAGGGTTTCGCGAATCTGGGGCTTCAGGCCGTCGACCAGGTTGTGGAGGATGCGCCGGAATCCGCGGCTGTCGAGCCCCGCGCGCGACAGGGCCTCGGACGAGGGATAGAGCGGGATGATGCCGCCCGTGTGAATGGGATTGGACTCGCCCTCCTCCGAAATCTTGTCGTATTCCGGGTGGATCAGCTGGAGTCCGCGGTAGAACGACACTTTGCCGCTGAACGCAACGGTTTCGCCGTGCGCGAACGCCTTGGTGAGGGTGGCGCCTCCCTGAAACCAGACGCATTCGAGAAAACCGGTATTGTCCCCGACGAGAAGGGAGAATCGGGTGGTCCTTCCCTTCTTGACGCCGCCGGAATAGACCTGCGCAACCACGGTCGCCGTCTCCCCCTGTTTGAGGTCCTTGATGCGCGTCACGTTGCTGCGGTCGAGGTACCGGCGGGGGTAATGGGACAGCAGGTCCTCCACGGTGCGGATCTCGATCTTCTCCAGCACCTCGGCGCGCTTCGGCCCGATGCCCTTCACGTACTGCACCGGGCTGTCGAGAGACAGGTGTTGTGATGATGCGGACGGCATGCGTCAGCGAGTTCCGAGTTTCGAGTTCCGAGTTTCGAGTTTAAGGCTTACGCCTTAACTCCCTTCAACAGGGTGGAGTTAATCACCGCAGGGGTGATAAATCCGTAAGGATTTAATTGGGCGGGGTGAGGGGCTGTGTCTGCTTCAAACTGACCCGCCCGTGACCCGATGATTCTCACCACTTCGTGTTCACGGTGAACGTCAGCACGCTCTCGCCGTCCACGGCGACGGGCACCTTGAACTCCGCCGTATTCGCGTCCTTCTTGATGAAGGGATGCGTGGCCGGGTCGATCTTCCAGTCTCCCCAGAAACGCTCGACGACCGTAATCTGGACCGCTTCCTTTTTATGGTTGCGGAGCCTGACCTCGATCACATCCTGCCTGGAGCGGTTGCCCGTTTTCTTCGTGTCCTTCTGGACCCGCTCGCCCGAAAGGTCGAACGCGTTCCCCAGTGAAAGGCGGATTTTCTCGTCCGCCGGCGTGTGGTCGATTTCGTCCTCGCCGATGAATTCGAGGGATCCGTCGGAGTCCTTCTTGTACACGCGGACCTTTCCCTTGGGCAGCGGCAGGCCGAGCCCGTCCGTTTTGGAGTTCTTGCATTCGAGGCGGACGTTGATTTTCCCGGCCTCCCTTGCACCGTCGTACACGTACAGTTTCTCTGCCTTGGCGGTCGCGGGCGGAAAAAGGGTAATCTGTTTGGTCTGGTTGTTCCGAAGTGTGGAATTCCGGGTCAGCGTGTAGAGATGGTATTCAAAAAAGGATTCCTCCTCGAATTGCGGAGCCGCCGCCGTGACCTGCAATTGACTGTCCTCAGCCATTCCCGCCCGCAGCAGCCTTTTGGGACGGAGGACGTTCACATCCCCCGCCACCAGCTTGAGCTTCGCGTTAGGATACGCTATGCCGGACTGGTTCTCGATGGACACCCAGCCGGAGAGGTCGAGGGATCTGTCGTCCGGGGAGGAAACGGCCACGTACTCGGCGTGCCAGTTGACCCCGTCGGTCATGTAGCTCACTTCCACGTTCTGCCTGTCGGCCCCCCGGTTGTCCACCAGCCATACGAGCGTGGGGCGCGTGATAAGTCCGTCGGGCAGTTTCGGGAATTCGAAGTTCTGGACCGATTCGCGCCGGACGATCTTCACCTCTCCCGTGGCGGCGTCCTCGATCACGATGTCCCCGCCCGCGTTGAGCAGCCTGCCGCGGTAGAGCTGTCCCTTGTCCATCAGCACACGGATGTCCTGGTCCACGTACTTGTCGAGGATCGTCTGGGAACTCGCGAGGTCGTACTCGAAGTTCTGCTCGAGCACCTGGAGTTTTTCGGGATCGCCGACCGGCCGGAAATGCACGGTGGTGGGATCGATCCGCGCGGCGACGTCCCTGAAGGAGACGGTGGAGATGCCGGATTTAAGGTCGAGTTTGCGGACGTCGCGGACAACGGCCCGGTTCTGGTTGTAAACCGTGATGGAAACGTCCTGCGCGGAAAGGACGGCAATCCATCCGTACAGGAACCCGGAGTAAATCGATGTTTTTTTCATTCTTCCCCCTTTTCGCCAAAAATCCGCATGTCATCCTGAGCCCCGCTCTGTGGGGCGAAGGATCCCCTGGAGGCAAGGGCATGAAATCTAACACTACCACTCTTCACTTATATCTTTCCATTCCGGATTCACGGATTCGATCAATTTGATCTTTTTGTTTCTCATCCATCCTTTGATCCGTTTTTCACGGCCAATGGCGGTAATAACGTCTGGAGTATCCTCGAAATATATCAAATTCGTTAAATTGTAACGGGACGAAAATCCTTTAACCAGTATGTTCTTGTGCTCGTACACCCGTCTTACCAGATCGTTCGTCACCCCCGTAGACAGTACTCCACGTTTTCGATTGGTCATGATGTAAACGAAATAGTTTTTCATGCCCTCCAAGGGATCCTTCGCTCGCAAGGCTCGCTCAGGATGACTTGTATTATTTTATGCGATTGTTCCTCGGCGAATGAAATAAAGAGATAAGAACCGATCTGATATTTATTTTCTATCACTCTGATAACCCATCACCCATTACCATCTCCTATTACCCCTAACCACTGACCTCTGACCCCTTACCCCCGACCCTCAACTCGCAACTCGAAACCCGTAACTCGTAACTTTCTTTATCCCTCCAGCGCCTCTAAATGCTGCCCCAGCTTCGCGAGCTTTTCCTCGAAGTCGGCCTTCTTCTGCTTTTCCTTCTCAACGACCTCCTTCGGCGCCCTGGCGACGAAATCCGCATTGGACAGTTTTCCCTCGAGGCCCTTGAGCAGCCCGCCCATCCTCCCGATTTCCTTTGAAATCCTTTCCTTTTCCACCGCCACGTCGATCAGCCCCTCGAGCGGCACGAAAAGTTCGACGTCTCCCGCCAGGCCTGACGCCGCCTCTTTCGGTTTTTCCCCCGTGGAATGGATCGACACCGATTCGATGTTCGCGAGCTTCTCGAAATAGACGGCGTGGTTCTGGAGTATTTTGCATTTTTGGAGATTGCCTCGCACGAACAATTTCGCCTTCTTCTCCGGCGGAACGTTCATCTCGCCCCGGATGTTCCTAACCGTGCCGATCGCGTCCTGGATCAGGCTCACGATTTTCTCCACCTCCGGGTGGTTCCATCGCGCGTCGGGCGACGGATACTCGCGATTCATGATCGTGTGGACTGTCTTCCCCTTGCCGGACGGGACCGGGAGCGTCTGCCAGATTGCCTCGGTGATGAACGGCATGAAAGGATGCGCAAGGCGGAGGATGGATTCGAGGACGTGAAGCGTCACGGCCCGGGCCGCGGCCTGGGCGCCGGGAGCGTTCTTTGCGTAAAGCCTCGGCTTGACGAGCTCGAGATACCAGTCGCAGAATTCGGACCATACGAACCGATACAATGACTGAGCGGCCTCGTTGAACCGGAATTGGTCGAGCGAGCCGCTCACCCCTGCGGCCACGCTCTGGAGCCGGCTCAGTATCCACCGGTCCGCGATGTCGAGCGTTTCGGGATCGAGAGAGGACGGATCCGCCAGCGTCTGATTCTCGTCCAGGTTCATCATCACAAACCGTGACGCGTTCCACAGCTTATTGCAGAACTTCTGTCCTATCTCGACCAGAGGATGGTCGAAATGCACGTCTCCTCCGAGGGGCGTCTGGTATACCATGGTGAGCCGGATGGCGTCCGCGCCGTACGCTGGCACGCCGGCCTTGTACGAGGGATTCTGCTTCGCGAAATCCTGGACGGTCTTGGCGTCCGCGCCGTCGATGAGCCAGACGGGATCGGGCGAATTGCCCAGCGATTTGGACATCTTGCGGCCGGACAGGTCCCGGATCATTCCATTGAAGTAGACGTCGCTGAACGGCGCGTCTCCCATGAACTCGATCGACGCCATGACCATGCGCGCCACCCAGAAAAAAATGATGTCGGGACCCGTGACGAGCGTCTGCGTCGGAAAAAACGCCTTCAGGTCATCGGTTTCTTCAGGCCAGCCAAGCGTGCTGAACGGCCAGAGCCAGGACGAAAACCACGTGTCGAGCACGTCTGGGTCCTGCTCCAGGCGGACGCTGCCGCATTCGGGACAGGATGCGGGATCCGTCCGGTGGACGCTGGCATGGCCATTTTCGCAAGTCCAGACAGGAATTCGGTGCCCCCACCACACCTGCCGGCTGATGCACCAGTCGCGGATGTTCTCCATCCAGTGGAAATACGTCTCCTCCCAATGTTTGGGATGGAATCGGACCCGCCCCTCCTTCACCGCGCGGAGCGCCGGTTCGGCCAGCGGCTGCATCCTGACGAACCACTGGTCGGACAGGAACGGCTCGACCACCGTGCCGCACCGGTAGCAGTGCGGGATGGGCATGACGCGGGGCTCATCCGCAATCACGAGTCCCAGATGACCGAGATCCTGGAGAATTCGTTTTCTCGCTTCGAACCGATCGAGCCCGTTATACGGTCCCGCGTTCTCGTTCATGACACCCCGGTCGTCGAGCACCGAAATCAATTCAAGGCCGTGCCTCCGGGAGAGCTCGAAGTCGTTGAAGTCGTGCGCCGGCGTGATCTTCACGGCGCCGCTGCCCTTTTCGGGATCGGCGTACGCGTCGGCCACGACCGGGATGCGCCGGTTCATCAGCGGAAGGATCACGGTCTTGCCCACGAGATGCCGGTACCGCAGGTCGTCCGGATGGACCGCCACGGCCGTGTCGCCGAGCATGGTTTCGGGTCTCGTGGTGGATACCTGAATCGTCTCCTTCAAACCCTCGATCGGATACGCCAGTGTCCAGAACTTCCCGTTCACGTCGGTCGCAGGCGCTTCCTCGTCCGCCAGCGCGGTCTGGCACCGCGGGCACCAGTTGATCAGCCGCCTCCCCCTATAGATGAGTTTCTTTTCATAAAGGCGGATGAACACCTCGCGAACCGCGTGCGACAGTCCCTCGTCCATGGTGAACCGCTCGCGTTCCCAGTCGCACGCCGCGCCCAGTTTGCGAAGCTGCTGCAGGATGATGCCGCCGTATTTTTCCTTCCACTGCCACACCCGCTCGATGAGCTTTTCGCGGCCCAGGTCGTGCCGGCTGATCCCCTCCGCCTTGAGCGCCGTCTCGACCTTGTTCTGCGTGGCGATGCCCGCATGGTCCGTGCCGGGTATCCAGAGGGCCTCGCAGCCTTGCATGCGTTTCCATCTGACCAGCAGGTCCTGGAGCGTGTTGTTGAGGATGTGCCCCATGGTCAGCATGCCCGTCACGTTCGGCGGCGGGATCATGACCGTGTATTTCGATTTCGGGCTTTTGGCATCCGCGTGAAAGAGGTGATGGTCCATCCAGAACCGGTACCATCGGGCCTCCACCTGCCGGGGATCGTAGATTTTGTCGAGTAATGTTATTGCCATAAAAGGCCGACCTCTTCTATCGATAAATGATGGGAATAATTTTTCTCCCGGTAAATTTGTTAAGTTTTTTTTAATATTGAACACCCTGCGGGTGACGGGAACTGGGATAACCTGCATTCATCACTGGAACGATCCGCCCAATTCTATAAAAAATATTCATAAATGCATGCAGCATCAAGCCATAACGTTTGTGAATAATGCAGGTTAAAAGTTAGGCAATTTACGTTTGATTGTCAATTAAAAGATGGAGTTAAAATCTGCACGGCCAAAATGCTCTATTAAATATAATTAATTTATATATATAATCCGAATACAATAGACCCGCTTTTTTAGCCGAACATCCATGTTGAATCGTGAGGTTTGCACGCTTGATTGATACAAGGCATATTTTTGCTTTTTCTTAATAAATATGTCAAAATGAAAACAATGAATGCTTTTTTTTCACAATGCAGGAAAAATGTCCACCACACCCTGAATTCCGATTTTTTTTAAGTAAAATATTTACAATATGATATTCACGCTTTTAAAACTTGGCATTACATTTGCAAATAAATATTATCAGTGAAAGAACCTCCTTTCCTCTCAACCCCTTGAGTCCGCATTGCCCATCCCAATGCGGACTTATTTTTTTCCTGCCATTCCGATCGAACCGCCATCCCGTCGACAAGATTACCGATTTCGCGCCCCGCCGGTCTTACGGATCAGAACCGGATTTTCCATGGACCATCCTGGGGCGGACCATGCTTTTATGTTCCGAGTCCCATATGCGCCGCACATTCCCCTTGATTTTTTCATTTTCAATGCCCACTTTACATCGATTCGAACGTTCTTGCCGAAAGGAGCCTCTCCATGAATGATCGGAATCCCGGCCTCCTGCGGATGATCCGCGCGCCGTTTCTTTCATCCATCATCGCGCCGCTCGTCGCTGGAACCCTGCTGTCCGTTTGGATCACCGGCGCCTTCAACCTCGCCGGTTTCCTCCTGGTCCTGACCATGGGAGTCGGACTGCATGCGGCCACCAACGTTTACAATGACATATACGACACCCTGCAGGGATCGGACAGGATCAACGTGCACCGAAACGAATTCAGCGGCGGTTCCGGCATCCTCGTCGACCATCCGGATCGCCTGCCCGTCATGCGGCGGACAGCGCGGGCCGGGCTTGGTCTGGCCGGACTCGCGGCTATCGGATTGACGCTCGTGGTGAAGCGCGCCCTCTGGCCCCAGCTGTGGGGATTGTTCGCCGTGTCCGCGTTCCTGAGCAAGTATTACACCGCCGCTCCCGTGAAGCTGGCCTACCGGGGCCTCGGCGAATTCTTCGTCTGGCTTTCCTTCGGCCCCATGGCGGTCTGGGTCGCGGCGGTCAGCCAGAACCTCGGGTGGCACCCGCTCGTCGCCGCGGCCTCACCCGCCACCGGCATCAGCACCCTTTCCATTTTGCTGATCGGGCAGATGATCGATCTGCCGGCGGACAAGGCGACCGGCAAATGGGGCATCGCCGCGAGAGTTGGAATACCCAAAACCTGCCTCTTTTATCTGGCCGTGCAATTGATTCTTGTCCTCGATCTTTTAGGGTTGGCATGGAAGATGATGCCCGGAGGGCTGACGGTTTTGCTCGGAGCCGTTCCCTATGCGCTCCTGCTGCCGCCCATTTGGATTCGATTGAAACGGGGACATGGAAACATCGCGGATCTCAAGGCCGCCGCGAAACTGAACGTCCGGCTCCATCTGCTCTTTTCGGCCATGTTCTGCGCGGGGCTCGCTATCGCGCTGTTTTTTTAATCGGGCTTTGACAAATCCCATAAACGACAGCCAGGCAGAATCCCGGCCTTGTTTCCGAAGATTTTCCATAACGAGGAAAGGGAGAACTCATGAAATTCGTGCGAACATCGGTCTGCGCCGCATTCATCCTCCTGAATGCGTGTTTCACTTACGGTTATGAAAAGACGCCGGACGGCGTCCTTCTGCGGTTCAGGACTGAAGCCCCCGGGGGCGTCCGTATGATGAAAATCCAGGTCTGTTCGGACGGCATCGTCCGCGTGGTGGCCTCGCCGGCGGATACCCTGTCCGCCCGGCCGAGCCTGATGGCCGAAAAGAAGGATTGGCCAGCGGTCGATTGGACGCTGAAGGAAGCGAAGGAGGGCCTGGCTCTTTCGACCCGGAAGATGAAGGTCGAGGTTTCGACGGGAACCGGCGAAATCCGCTTCATGGACGCTGACGGGCGTCCGCTGCTGAAGGAAAAATCCGGAGGGGGCAAGACCCTCGAGCCGGCCGACGTGATGGGCGAACGGACCTGGCATGTCCGCCAGGTTTTCGATTCGCCCGAGGACGAGGCGTTTTACGGCCTGGGTGCGCATCAGAACGGAATCATGAATTACAAGGGCCACGACGTGGACCTGTGGCAGTACAACATCGTGGACGTGGTGCCGTTCCTGGTTTCGAGCAGGCAGTACGGAATTCTCTGGGATAACAATTCCCGCACCAGGTTCGGGGACGTCCGCGATTATCAAACGCTCTCATCGTTCAAGCTGCACGGGGCGGAGGGCGAGGCGGGCGGACTGACCGCCGAATATTTCGGGAAACCGGATTTTCAGCAGCCGGTGGCCAAACGGCTGGAAACACGGATCGAGTATGCCTTTCTCGACGTCCGGGACGCGTATCCCGAACGATTCGAGCCCGGCCGCGGCAGCGTCCGCTGGAGCGGTTTCATCGAATCGAAGGAATCGGGTATGCACCGGTTCCGCCTGTACGCCTGCGGCTATGTCAAGATGTGGCTGGACGGCAGTCTCGTGGTCGAAGATTCCTGGCGGCAGAACTGGCTGCCCTGGACCCACATACTACCGCTGGACATGAAAGCCGGAGAACGGCATGCGGTCCGGATCGAATGGATCCCGGACGGCGGCTTCATCGGGCTGACCGGCCTCACCCCGCCGAAGGAGGATTTTCGGAAAATCCTGTCGCTGTGGTCCGAGGTCGGCGACCAGATCGATTATTATTTCATCTACGGCGGGAATCTGGACGGCGTGATCCGCGGGTACCGGGACGTCACCGGGCAGACCCCCATGATGCCGAAATGGGCCCTGGGAATGTGGCAATGCAGGGAACGGTACCGGACTCAGGACGAACTCCTCTCCGTGGTGAAGGAATTCCGTAAGCGGCAAATCCCCCTGGACAACATCGTGCAGGACTGGTTTTACTGGCCCGAAGACAAGTGGGGCGACCACGATTTCGACGCAGCCCGCTATCCGGATCCTCAGGGCATGGTGAAAACCCTGCACGACAGCCTGCACACACGGATCATGATTTCGGTGTGGCCCAAATTCTACGTCGGCACTGAGAACTACAAGGCCATGTCCGACAGCGGCTGGCTGTATACGCGCAACGTGGAAAAAGGGCAGAAGGACTGGGTCGGGCCGGGTTACGTGTCGACCTTTTACGATCCGTACGGCCGGGGCGCCCGCAACCTCTTCTGGTCGCAGATCGAGCGCAAGCTGTTCCGCTTGGATTTCGACTCGTGGTGGCTCGACTCCACGGAACCCGACATCCAGTCGAACCTGTCGTTCGACGAGATGCGGCTGCGCATGAATCCCACGGCACTGGGAACGGCCGCCCGGTATCTCAATACGTTTTCCCTGATGAATGCCGGGGCCGTGTACGAGGGCCAGCGCCGGAGCGATCCGGACCGTCGCGTGTTCATCCTCACGCGTTCCGCGTTCGCGGGACAGCAGCGGTACGCCGCGGCGACCTGGAGCGGCGACGTGGCCTCGCGCTGGGAGGACCTCGAGAACCAGATCCCCGCGGGGCTCAACTTCAGCCTGTCCGGAATTCCGCACTGGACCACGGACATCGGCGGATTCTCGGTCGAGCGGCGCTATGAGAACGCGAAGGGCGAAGACCTCGACGAATGGCGCGAACTCATGACCCGCTGGTTCCAGTTCGGAACCTTCTGTCCCCTGTTCCGCGTGCACGGACAGTTCCCGTATCGCGAGATGTTCAATGTCGCGCCCGAGGACCATGCCGCCTACCGGACCATGCTCGCCTACGACCGGCTTCGCTACCGGCTCATGCCCTACCTCTATTCCCTTGCGGGAAAAGTGACGCGGGACGGTTATACGGTCATGCGTGCGCTGGTAATGGATTTCAGCGCGGATAATAACGTCCTGAACGTCGCAGACCAGTACATGTTCGGCCCCGCCCTGCTCGTCAATCCGGTGACGGAATACAGGGCGAGGTCACGCACAGTCTACCTGCCAGCCGGTACGGGATGGTACGATCTAAAAACGGGCGCTTTCCTCAAGGGGGGACAAATCGTCACGGCGGACGCGCCCTACACTGACATCCCGTTGTACGTTCGGGAGGGATCCATCATCCCGTTCGGCCCGGAAATCCAGTACTCGGACGAAAAACCGGCCGATCCCGTCTGGTTATATGTGTATACGGGAAAGGACGCGTCGTTTGAAATGTACGAGGATGAAAACATAAATTACAATTATGAAAAAGGTGCCTGTTCGATCATTCCCCTTTCATATAGGGAGGCGGACGGAACGCTGACGCTTCGCGCGAGAAAAGGCGAGTTTCCGGGAATGCTCCGTAACAGAACGTTCCATATCCGTTGGATGACGAAAAGCGTGAAATCGGGACTGGATTTCGCCGCGAAGCCGGATGTCACGGTCACATACGATGGGACTGCCCAATCCATACGGATGTGAGGGTGGGCCCATGAAGGAGGATAACGGACCATGATCCGTAAACGCCTGCTCGAACGCTATGCCTCGGCTGACGACGGCCGAATCGCGATCGACATGGCCGTGCCCGCAGTCGAAGATCTGTACTACAACTTCGAACGAGCCACGCCGTTCCCTAAAAAGGACCTGAACGATGAATTCGCCGATTACCCGTCGATTCGGCGCGCGAGATCGGCAAGCATCATGCTTGAAGGGCTGACCATCGCCGCTTGGGTCGCGCTGTGGGAGGCGGTCGCCAACCTTCTCGTGCATTGGGGTCCTCATCACCGGAACATCAGGGTTTACCGCAGATTATCCGGGACGGAATTCATTTTCCGCGAAACCTTCAACAAGGCCGGGATTCGATGATGGGGACAGACCATCGACTTCCTTGACGAATGGCGAAAAGATCCTATAGCAAATTGCGCGCGTGTTTTCGCTTGACTTTTAATAATTTATTTTTTACTATTTCAATAATCATGAAATTCCAAAGTATAATTCTCATATTTATACAATAGTTGCTGGAGAAAAATGTCAAAACATGAAACAGTTCGCTATGGAATTGGTGAATGGTAGGGCAGACTATTCACCAAAATAAATCCTTACGATCGAAAAGAACTTGCTGGAGTAAAAGGGGTAAAGAAGGTCTCTTGTCCGCATCGAAAAGACATTAAAATGTGTAATAAAAACGGTGGCGTATGTTCCTTGGCAGCTTATAGAATGGACGAAGATGGTTCTGCCATTTATAATAATTCTGATTTTGTAACGCTTTGCCCAAATCGATTTTGGCAGAACAACTTAATATTCAAAGAAATAGGCAAACACATTTTAAAAGCAGAAAAACCATTTTTAATAAAAGAAGTTAACTTTCTCCAACGAATTGACTTTGAAGGAAATATTCAAAATGAGTTTGTCGGTAAAATTGACTTGATATTGACCAAGAACGATCATGAAAACAGAATACTTGATTGGTGTGCGATAGAATTACAGGCTGTTTATTTTTCCGGGATGGCAATGGGTCCTGAATTTAACGAGATTCGAAAACACCCTGATATTATACCATTCCCTAAAAAGAATCGGCGCCCCGACTTTCGAAGCTCAGGACCTAAACGCCTAATGCCTCAATTGGAAATTAAAGTTCCTACTCTTCGAAGGTGGGGGAAAAAGATAGCGATCGTTGTCGATAAACCTTTCTTTGAATCTATCGCGATAATGAAGCCTGCTCATTCATTATCGAACGCAGACATAGCATGGTTTGTCGTTGACTATCAAGGCACAAATAATTCGATAAGAGTTTATAGGACTATTTATACTACTTTGGAAAATTCGATTGAGGGATTAACTGCAGGTACGCCGGTTTCAATATCGGTTTTCGAAAAAGAATTAGAGTATTATATATCGACAAGAAAAGAAAAACTGATCAACCTTTTTTAATCATAAGTTCATATTTTACTTCGTGATGAGTATTTTTCATGGGAATCTTGTTTATTATATAATTATGTTTTTTTGCCAATCGGATCACTTCAGGTGTATCATCATACGTCATTAAAAACAAGCCTTTTATTTGACTCATTTTTGAAAAAAGCCTTTCATGATCAATGCTGCTATAGCTGTATAGACGTGTCCCTGCTTTTTTACCTCCAGCCGTGTAAGGTGGATCTATAAAAAATACGGCAGATTTGTGGTTTTGATAGTTGTCAATGATCTTGAAAGCATCGGTTTCAAAGAATTGTATTTTCTCTCTGATATTATGGATTGCTTCAATTCGATTTGCCAAAGTGACTGGATACCATCTGGACATCAGTCCTTTTCCATTCTCGCCTGATTTAACGAGACTCGCCCCCGGGGCGAGAATCCCACCCCGCTGAGTTCTGTTTTTAACAATGGTCCGAAATGCCCTTTCTTCGATGGTTATCGGATTGGAATTAATTAACTCTTTAACATTATGCAAATTAACATCGAAATTAAGAATGCTTGATGTTAACTCTTTCGGATTGCTAAGTATTGTAAACCACACGGCGGCGACATCGGGATCTATTTCAGAAAAAATAATTTTATCGGCGAGATTCTCCGCGGCTATGCTTAGAGAAATGATCGCACCGCCTGCAAATGGTTCAATAAATAGCTTCGGTCGAAAATATAAGCTTTTTATCCATTTACGAATTTCTGGAACCAGCCACGTCTTTCCACCTGGGTACCGAAAGGGGCTGAGTTGGCGAACTTTTGAAACATTGATGGGCCGTGCTTCAAGGATGGCGCTGAATATATTATCCAAATCATCTGCATATTGGGCGCTTGAAAAATAGGGTTTAATTTTTTCAAATACATATTTGCATTTTTCATGAACAATTACATGCCGTTTATAAAGGCCTTCATCAGCAAGACGATCTTTTCGTCGTTTTTGTCTGACAGATGCGGTTTTATCTTTGACCATTTTGACTCCGTGAGCTCTCACGGTTAATATAATCAGTAAAACACAAAAAATCTATCAGTTTTTAAAATGAATATGAAATTCTTACGATTGGATAAGTCGATAAAGGCTCAAATGTCGATTGGATCCTGCCGGGCTTCGCGGAGGAAGCACCGGCATGAAAAACCTGCCGTTGGTAATATTCCCCCACCGTGTGTCCGATGGCATAAGCCATGACCGCGGCGGCGGCCGCGTCGGAGAACCAGTGCATGTGTCCGCCGCCGACGGCGGAAACGCCGACGATCGTGTATGCCATCAGGACGCCACCCCCGACCTTGAGCCAGGTTTTTTCGGGATAAAAAGCGGTCAGCGTCGAGACCAGCGCCATCGTGGAGGCCGTGTGCCCCGACGGCCACCCCCAGAAGAGTCCGCCGCGGAGGAATCCGAACCGGAACGTCCGGCTGAGTTTTTTCATGTCCGCGCCGGTGTCCGGATTCGGATGCGGCCGTCCCGTGATGCCTTTCAGCACGCCGACGTAAAGGGATGTGATGATTTGCGCCTGCAGCAGGGCGCTGCCCAGTCCCTTGAGTTCTGCATCGGATCTGGCGACGCCGTTCAGATGACAGACGGCCCCCACCAGAGGAGTGAGGAGGGAACCGGTGATAACCACGGGAAAAAACTTTCTGCTGGCTGTGCGGTGGTTTCGGAAATAGGTATGTACCCGATAATCGGCATCCGAATAAATCAGCAGGGCCGTTGCGGCGACACCGGCGGCCTGCAGCCAGGCGTTGGTGCCGGTGAGGCTTTTCACCGCATTTCCGCCGAGATTGGCGAACAAACCGACGGATTTCATCCGATCGGCGTCGTTCTTTGATCCTCCAAAAACGGAATAACCGGACAGGAGCAAAAATGGCCAGATCAACCGGGATTGCTTCATCATAACGATTGAACGATACAAAATTCCGGAGAATTTGTCAACTTAAAAAACCGGACATTGGTAAAATTCTCCGTTCAGCCTGAACCAGTCGAAGGCTGAACGGAGTCATTCATGCTTCGACACTCTCAGCATGAACGGCTTTATAGGTTTATTTATTTGGTTTATTAGTTTCCTCTTGACTTTCTTCGGAAAATGTTTTAAAATTTATGGCTTTTCAACGGTTTCTTTTTAATAATAAAGAGGAAAATGGACAGACACTTCGACATATCCAAATTACACGGACTCGCCGAAGCCGAAGCTCGAAAAAGGCTGGAGGAATTCGGATACAACGAACTTCCATCCAGTAAAAAACGCAGCCTCTTCGCCATCGCGTTTGACGTGGTGCGCGAGCCGATGTTCCTTTTGCTCGTCGCCTGCGGTGCCATCTACCTGGTTCTGGGAGACGTGCAGGAGGCGGTCATGCTCCTCGGCTTCGTCTTTGTCGTGATGGGCATCACCCTGTATCAGGAGCAGAAAACCGAGCGCGCGATCGAGGCCCTGCGGGATCTGTCGAGTCCGCGCGCCCTGGTGATCCGGGACGGCCGGGAAAAACGCATCGCGGGCCGCGAGGTTGTGGTCGGCGACGTGATCGTCCTGCATGAGGGCGACCGCGTCCCCGCGGACGCCATGATGTTGTCGTGCGTCAACCTTTCGGTGGACGAATCCCTGCTCACGGGCGAATCCGTGCCCGTCCGAAAGATGGCATCGGAAAATCCGGAACGGATCGGAAGACCCGGCGGCGACGACCAGCCGTTCGTGTATTCGAGCACCCTCGTGGTCCAGGGCCACGGCGTCGCGGAGGTCAAGGGCACGGGACTCCAGACCGAGATCGGGAAAATTGGCAAGGCCCTCGAGACGGTGGAACAGGAACAGACCCTGCTCCAGAAGGAAACCGGTCGACTCGTCCGGAACCTGTCCTTTCTCGGACTGTCCCTCTGTGTCATGGTCATCGTGATCTACGGCCTGACGCGCTCCGATTGGCTGCAGGGAATCCTCGCCGGCATCACGCTGGCCATGGCAACCCTGCCGGAGGAATTCCCGGTGGTGCTCACCATTTTTCTCGCTCTCGGCGCCTGGCGCATGTCCCAGAAAAACGTCCTGACGAGGCGGGTGCCCGCCGTGGAGACTCTGGGTTCCGCAACGGTGCTCTGCGTCGACAAGACCGGCACGCTCACGCAGAACCGGATGTCGGTCAAAAAAATGAGCGTCGAAAACCGGTTCTTCGACGTGCCCTCCGGGGGAAAGTCCGATCTGCCCGAGGATTTCCATGAACTCGTCGAATTCAGCATCCTCGCGAGCCAGCGGGATCCGTTCGACCCCATGGAAAAGGCGATCCATCAGCTTGGCGACCGGTACCTCGCGCAGACGGAACACCTGCACCAGGACTGGACGCTGGTGCACGAATATACCCTCTCGAAAAAGCTCCTCGCCCTTTCGCATGTGTGGAAGTCTCCTGACGGCGTTGACTATGAGATCGCGGCCAAGGGCGCACCCGAGGCCATCGCCGATCTCTGCCATCTTGACCCGAAAAGCTTGGTGGCGCTGTCCGGCCGCATCGCCTTCCTGGCGGGCGAAGGACTGCGTGTGCTGGGTGTGGCGAGGGCCCGGTTCAAGCAGACCTCGCTTCCCGGCCAGCAGCATGACTTCGAATTCGAATGGCTCGGCCTGATCGGGCTCGCGGACCCGATTCGCGTCACAGTGCCGGAAGCGATCCGTGAATGCGAGGCAGCCGGAATCCGCGTGGTGATGATCACGGGCGACTATCCCGGAACCGCCATGAACATTGCCCGGCAGATCGGCCTGAGACCCAACGACCTGTGCCTCACGGGACCCGAACTGGACAGGATGAGCGAGGAAGAACTCCGCCTGAAGGTCAGGGATGTGAATATTTTCGCGCGGACCGTGCCCGAGCAGAAGCTTCAGCTGGTTAAAGCCCTCAAGGCCAACGGCGAAATCGTGGCCATGACCGGCGACGGTGTAAACGACGCGCCCGCTCTCAAGGCGGCGCACATCGGCATCGCCATGGGCGGGCACGGCACGGACGTGGCGCGCGAATCCGCCTCGCTGGTGCTGCTGGACGACGACTTCTCGTCCATCGTGAAGGCCGTGCAGATGGGGCGGAGGATCTTTGACAACATCAAAAAGGCCATGGCCTACATTTTCGCCATCCATGTGCCAATCGCCGGAATGTCGCTGCTGCCCGTCGTATTCCAGTGGCCCCTGGTCCTTCTGCCGGTCCACATCGTGTTTCTCGAATTGATCATCGATCCGTCCTGCTCCGTGGTGTTTGAGATGGAGCCGGAGGAGTCGGGCGTGATGCGCCGCCCGCCTCGAAAAACGAGGGAACTCCTTTTCGGCAGGCGTTTGGTCTGGCTCAGCGTGCTGCAGGGGCTGAGCGTTCTTTTAATCGTGTTTGCGGTCTACCGGAGCGCGATGATGCGCGGTCTGAACGAGAATGAAGTGCGGACCCTGACCTTCACGACCCTGATCATCGCGAACCTCGGCTTGATCATGACCAACCGGTCGTGGACGCGCACCATCACGGACACCCTCCGTTCGCCCAACCCGGCCCTGTGGTGGGTGATCGGCGGTGCGCTGGCGTTTCTGGGGCTGGTGTTGTACGTGCCGTTTCTGCAGAAGCTGTTCCACTTCGCCCTTCTCCACACGACGGATATTCTGATCTGCCTTGCCGCGGGATTCGTCAGCATCGCCTGGTTCGAGGTTCTGAAGGCGATGAGGGGGAAACGGAGAGGATCGCTTGCGGCCTGATCGTTCAACCTGATGTCGTTTTCTTTGGAGTTTTGCAGCCGGTTCCGGAAATTTCGGATTTCGAATTGCGGATTTCGGATTGAATGACTCGGCTACAAATGTCCCTATGGGTGGGTGGACATTTACGGAAAGACGAACACTATCATTACTAAATCATTCAGACGATTTCCAGCCCTAAATGAGTGACCATTGGATCGAAATCTCGGTCGTCGTGCAGGAGCGAAATTCCGTAATGCACGCAGAACGTCGCGATGATCATGTCGATCGTTTTGCGGACCGTCACGCCTTTTTTTCTCAACATCCGGTAATTCCCGACGCTTTGGATTGCCAACTCCTTCCCCACCATGTCGCGATGGAGTTTGTCCAGCAGATTCGTCTGCCGCGTGATCTTGCCGTTGAAATAATCGATCCAGACGGACGAATCGACGAGGATCATTCGTCCGACCGCAAAGCGTCGAGGTCGCCTTCCCATTTCAGTTTGCCCCGCAGTCGCCGGATGGACTTCTGGCCGTTGAGTCGAACCAACAATTTCAGCCCCTCTTCGATAACGTCCTTTTTAGTTCGGTATCCTGACGTTTTCAGGGCGTCGTTCATGAGACGGTCGTCGATGACCACATTCGTTCGCATGGCGTTTCTCCGATGTGTATGAATTCAGTTAAATATACACATTCCGGCGCAAAATGCAAACGGAATGACAATGTGTTTGGATTGCGTCATAACGAGGAGCTCAACATGAAGAACAGAAGGCTTAACTGACTTTTTAGAGACACCCTATCGAAATTGTTCACTTCCTCTCGATCAGCTTCTCGATTTCCTCCCTCACCTTATCCCGCAAGTCCTCTTCGGACAAAGATTGAATCGTTTCCCTGGAGATGGACGGCCCGAATTTGACGGTCACCGGGGTCGGCCGGATGACCCAGGAACGCTTTGATTTCAGGCTGAACAGACCGGACAGGCCGATGGGGATGATGTCGACACCGGATTGTTTGGCAAGAAAAAATGGAAGTTTTTTAAAGGGACGGAGTTTGCCGTCGAGTGTCCTGGAGCCCTCCGGAAGGATGACAAGGCTTTTCCCGTCCTTGATCCAATCCTCCGCTCTGCGGATGCTGCGCACGGACGAATGCACGTCCTTGCGCTTGATCGGGATGTTCCCCAGCCGCCGGATCGCCCATCCGTAAACGGGCCAGCTGAAATGCGAATCCGCCTCGACCGCCCGTACGAACTCGGGGATGTAACCCGCCAGCACCAGCACGTCGAACAGGCTCGCGTGATTGGCCATGAACAGGTGGATGCCTTGCCGGTCGACGGTTTCCGCGCCTTCGACGCGAACCCTAACGAAAAGCACGCGGAGAACGAAGCGGCATCCGGCCTTGAGGTACCGGTCCAACGTCCGGGGCGGAAGGATATAGCTCAGCAGGATGCAGGTGATCAGAAGGATCCCCATCGTCACCATGCCGACGGTCCACGCATAAATCGAAATCACGGTCTTCATTTCCAGAACACCTGGACCGCTTGCTTCAGACATTCGACCGTCACGGGCGTGGAGCCCAGCAGTTCTCCGTCAGGAGTGAGCACCTTGGGCGTGTCCGTCTCGATAGCGATTCTCCGCGCCTGGAACTGCTCGACCTCGGGCAAATGCACGTGTTCGCCGGTGAAAATTTTAGGAAAGCACTGGAGCAGACGCCGGCGGGACAATTTGCCCAGCAGCGTGACGTCGAGAAGCCCGTCGTCGATTTTCGCGTTAGGCGCCATGAAAAAATTGGAAGTATACCGGGTGTTCGATATTTCGGTGAACACGTTTTCGCGCTCGAGCACCTTTCCGTCGATTTCGATCTTCAGGCGGGAAGCTTTCAGCATGAGCATCCGGTGGAAAACGCCGATGGTGTACGAGACGTTGCCAAGCCATTTCAGCCCGTGGGCGGTCTTGACCACGTCCGCGACGAATCCCATGCCGAGGATATTGAGGTAATAGTACGTCGAATCCCCCGTGCGGAATCGTCCCACGTCCACCTTCCTCGTCTTCCCGCCTGCGATGATGTCCACCGCCTCCGCCCACCGCGACGTGTCGAGGTCGAGATCGCGCGCGAAAGCGTTCCCCGTGCCCACCGGCAGCACGCCGATGGGAATGCGCTTGACCGACAGGTTCTGAAAATACCCGTTCACCGCCTCGAACAGGGTCCCGTCCCCACCCACCGCGGCCAGACCGTCATAGTCCTTGAAATCGGCGTTTTGGACGAGGTCGATGGCGTGCCCTGGCCTTTCGGTCAGGCGCAGATCGACGCGGATTTTGTTTTCGGTGAATCGCTTGAGGATGGGATCGAGAAGCTTCCGGGCCCGTTTGTGGCCCGCGTGCGGGTTGAAAACAAGCAGCAGGTTCATGATGGCCTCGCATGTAATTTTTTAAATGTAATGAAATTTTTCACGTGTTTCAAGCGTAAATATCCGCCCGATCTGCGATGTCGAAAAATACGGCTTGCTTTTCCATTCTCTTATTGATATCTTATTTTTGAAGTCCACTTGTCTCGTGGAGGGGGATGCCATGAAAACCGTGCGAACCATAACGGTTTGCTTTGTCTGTTTCTTTGCAGTTCTTCCGATCGGTTCACAAACCCGTTTTGACCTGCAGTCATACCATCAATTTCTGGAAGCCCACCGGAACATGTCCGCCGACGCCCTTCTGTCTGAATTCGCGCTCAAAAACGGTTACTTCAAGGGGAACACGGTGGACACTTCCATGGGCAGGGTTGCCTATCTGGATTCAATCCGAATCAAATTTTCCCTGACGCCGGACGAACTCGGCTTGCTCCGGCAGAACCATTTTGTGGTCAGCGAACGGCTGAGCTTCAACTGCATGGCGAACGCCCTGGATGATGTTTTCATCAAGGACCTTCCGGTTATGGTGACCACCGACGCCGTGCTCCAGGCCCTGCACGCTTCCTACGACCGGATTCTTTCGGACGTCGAAATCGCCGTGCTGGAACCCAAGCTTGACTCTTTGCTGTCTTCCCTGTACAGAACCTTCCCTGATCTGACCGCGAAATACCGGAATGACGCGCTTCTGGCCGATGCGCTTGCCGATGTGGATTTGTACGTGACCGCGGCAAAGTCTCTGCTGGACAGCGTGAAAATCGCCACCCAATTCTGTCCAGCCGCGAGAATGGATCGGATTTGGGACGCCGTTCAATCCGAAAAATACATCGAAATGCCGCTTTTTTCCGATCGCGACAGAAAACTGGATTTCAGCCAGTTCACGGTACGCGGGCATTACACACGCGAATTCCGGGATCCCGCGACCCAAAGCCAAAAAACGCTGGGGCCCTATTTTAAAACCATGATGTGGCTTGGACGGATCGACTTTCTTCTGACGCCCCCTCCGGCCGCGGATGAGCCGCCGTGGACCCGCGAAGAGATCCGCCGGATGAATCTCGGGGCTTTGATGCTGAACGAGCTGGTCGACGCGGCCGGGGCAAGGACCACCCTTAATTCGGTGGATGAAATCATCCGCTTGCTGGTCGGGGAAAGCGACAACCTGACTCCGGAGGAACTTGCGCGCATCCTGGCGGACCAAAATATCCCGGACGCGGCGGATCTTCTCGATGATCCGACATACGACGCCTTTCAATCCGCCCTGATTTCTACGCAAATCGGCGGCCAGCGTATCCTGTCGGATTGTTTCGTCATGGATCCTTTCTCCGCGACGCCGGATACCTTGCCGGTTTCGTTCCGCCTGTTGGGCCAGCGGTTCATCGTGGACTCTTACATATTCTCGAATCTGGTTTATGACCGGATAATTTTCCAGAATGAAAAAATCTTGCGGCTCATGCCCGATCCGCTGGACGCCGCGTTCGT
>Ga0315274_10003818_pt1 | contig 22341 bp, 17 predicted proteins | sample YL17G02_20_MG_FD_203700 | JGI IMG/M metagenome (GOLD analysis project Ga0315274, IMG submission 203700) | Sediment microbial communities from Yellowstone Lake, YNP, Wyoming, USA - YL17G02_20 | ecosystem: Environmental > Aquatic > Freshwater > Lake > Sediment | place: USA: Wyoming | collected...
TGATGCAAGTCTACGACGAAGACCACTGGCCGCTGGCTGATTTGATCTTGATTGTCTCACCCGAGACCAAGTCCGTGAGCTCGTCGGCTGGTCATCTGACCACAGCAAGTAGCCCGCTGTTTAAACCGCGGGTTGCCGGGATACCGGCGCGGATGCGCCGCGTCAGGGCCGCACTTGCAGCCCGCGACTTGGATGCACTAGGCGTCGAGATTGAGGCGGAAGCCCTTGATATGCATGCAGTTATGATGACAGCTACGCCCAGCCTGAGATACCTACTGGACGGCAGTGTGGACTTTCTCTCTTGGCTGCGCAAAGAACGTGAAGAAACCGGCCTTCCGGCCTATTTCACCATCGACGCCGGCCCCAATATTCACGTGATCTGTGATTTGAAGGATGCAGCTAAAGTTAGCGCTCGTATCAATGCTGCGTTCCCCCACTTGTCGATCATCGCAGATAGAACAGGCGCTGGTCCCACTCTCACCGGGAGACCTCTACCGTGAAGCAGACGGATATGCACTCCGAACTGTTAACCGAACGCCCGGTCGCTCCAAAGCTAAGCGCTCAAAGTGTGCAGGCCAGTGCGAGCGGTAAGGCAATTATAGTTGGCGAGCATGCTGTCGTTTACGGTGCCCGTGCCGTAGCGATGCCGATTAACTCCCTACAGATGAATGTCCGCCTAACGGTGACACAAAAGTACGATAAAAATGGTCAGCCGCAAGTGCGGATGCTGATCGGGGGGCGCCCAGTAACAGCGCATCTGCGCGGCGTGATTGACGATGCATTTACGGTCCTGGATCTGGAGCCATTTCCACTCGACATGGAAGCTCATTCCACCGTCATGATTGGCGCTGGCTTAGGCTCGTCCGCCAGCCTGTGCGTGGTGATTTTGAAGGCGATTGCCGCAACCGTGGGCATGCCGATGAGCCGCTTTGAATTGGCCAACTTTGCCAATCAGCTGGAACGTCGCTTTCACGGCAATCCCTCCGGACTTGATACGGCAGCCGTAGCAATGGGACATGCCATCTCCTTTGCTAAAGGCGGGACGCCGACGGAATTAGCTGTGGCAGCACCGGCTGGTCATGAATCGTGGCGCTTCGCCTTGCTCGACAGCGGCGTTCGTTCGTCCACCTTGACGATGATTCAGGTGGCGGCGCCCTATTTCCAAGGCAGCTTGGGTGAGCAGAGATTGGCGGCCTTCGACAGTCTAGCTGAGTCTACGGCGCGTGGCCTAACTTTAGGCGACCAAGGCATAGTGGCTGAGAGCATGAAGCAAGCGGGTGCGTGGCTGACTGAAGCTGGTGTTGTATCCGATGCCCTAACCGAGCTAATCAATGCCGCGACTAATCTCGGCTGCCTTGCCGCCAAGTCAACAGGCGCCGGCGGCGGCGGCTGCGTCTTAGCGCTGCTCAACCGTGAGCATGCTGACGCACAATTGGTGGCTTTACGTGAACTACTTGGTGGCACAAAAGTGTGTGCCGTGGAGCTAAGATGAAAAAGCCTATTTCGATCGCTTTCAGCCCAGACACCGATGATGCCTTTATGGTCCACGCCTTGCGCGCCGGCATGATCGATACTGGAGATTATGAGCTTTCGTTCACAGCTGCTGACATTCAGGAGCTAAATTCAGAGGCAAAAAACGGTACTTACGATCTGACGGCGATCAGCATTGCAGCCTATCCGCAACTGGCGTCTGATTATCTGTTGATGCCTATCGGTGCCAGCATTGGTGATGAATTCGGGCCGGCGGTGATCGTGCGTCCAGACAGCACCCTGAAAAAAGCCCAAGACTTAGCCGGACAGCGGGTGGCCGTGCCGGGCCTGCAGACGTCTGCCTACTTCGCGGCCCGCGGGCTCATTGGCGACTTCACGGCGGTGCCCATGAGTTTTCTCGACATCGGCGATGCCGTTTTGAGCGGTGACGTGGCGGCGGGAGTGCTCATCCATGAGCTACAACTCGACTGCGAGCAGCGCGGCTTCCGTAAACTGGCTGATCTTGGTCGGCTGTGGAGTGAGCGCTTTCACTTACCGCTGCCGTTAGGCGCCAACGCCATCAAACGCAGCCTGGGACCCAAAGTAATAGAAGAAGTCACGCAGCTACTACGCCTTAGCATTGAGATGGGCCTGGCCAACCGCAGCGCCACCCTCAAAGAGGCTATGCGCTCATCGAAAGCCGACCTCGACGTCACCGCCGGGGACAAGTATATTTCCATGTACGTAAACCGTCGCAGCTTAGCGCTGCAAGAGGATGTACGTCAGGCTATTCAAACACTGTTCGCTATTGGCGAAGAGTCGGGCCTATGTACACACATCAGTCTGCAAGACGCACTCTATGAGTAAGCGTGGTCGGATTGGTCTCAATTCCACAATCAGGGGACGATGATGGATGTGATCAGGAATGTGGCGAGAAAAATTGACCAAGGTGAGCGTCTTAGTGATGAAGACGCTTTGGCCCTATTTAATAGCAACGAGCTGGTGGAGATCGGTCGCTTAGCCGACGGGGTCAACCGGGCAAAAAATAAAGACCTAGTCTTCTACAACGTCAACCGTCACATCAACCCGACCAACATCTGTGCACTGAGTTGTAAGTTTTGTGCTTACTCAAGAAAACCGGGCGAAGAGGGAGCTTACGCTTATTCCATTGAGGAGATGGTGACTAAGGCCGGCGAGGCTGTGGCGCAAGGAGCCACGGAAGTGCACATGGTCGGTGGGCTGCATCCCCGCTGGAAGTTTGAGCACTACAAAGACATGATTGCCGCGGTCAAGCAAGCCTTTCCGCACGTGCATATCAAGGCCTTTACTGCCGTTGAATTAGATTGGTTGGCGCGACGTGCGCGCAAGACTATTGAAGAGATTCTACGCGAACTACAAGCAGTCGGACTCGGCTCGCTGCCGGGTGGCGGCGCGGAAATTTTCCACCCAGAGATCCGCGAGACCATTTGCGACACGAAAGTGCCCGCGGAACAGTGGCTAAACACACATCGCATAGCTCACAGCCTAGGCATGCACTCCAACTGCACCATGCTATATGGTCACATTGAGAACTACGCACACCGCGTCGACCATATGCGGCGACTGCGGGAATTGCAGGATGAAACAGGTGGCTTTAACGCTTTCATTCCACTTTCCTTCCAACCGTTTCAGAATGAGATGGGAATCACCAACTACACCTTCGGCTACGACGACCTGAAGACGCTAGCCATTGCCCGTCTGTATCTAGATAATTTCCGCCACGTCAAAGCTTACTGGATCATGCTTGGACAGGAAGTTGCGCAGCTTGGCCTCGAATTCGGTGCTAACGATCTCGACGGCACCGTCATCGAAGAGAAAATCTCGCGCATGGCTGGTGGCCGTGCCGGCATGTCCATGAGCCGTAACTTTATCGAGCACTTGATCTTGAAGAGCCGCCGCATTCCTTGTGAACGCGACACCCTTTACAGACCGATCAAGCAACCCGAGCTGCGCCCAAAGGCGGAGCCTTCATTTAACCTTAGACAAGCGATAAATAAGTGCGACTACGGCGAGCGGCTCACTATTGAGGAGCTGCAGCTATTAGCTGACCAGGCCAGTTTGCATGAAGTAGGTCGCCTCGCTGCAGCAGTATGCGGTCAATCGGTGACTGCAGGCGAAGGCAGCTTTGCTCCCACGACTGTGCTGAAACTTGCCGAAGTGTCGTCCGTCGAAGAGGCGCTCGGCACACTCGATGCGGTGGCCGAGCGCAACTGCAGCAAATTTAAACTAGCAGCGTCGACCATTGCCATCGATCTGGCACCGTCCATTGAACCAGCAGGAGGCGAGCCTGCTGCGAGTCTGGGCCTTGACGCATTACTAGCGATTGCCACGAATTGTCGTGAACGCTTTCCGACGCAAGAAGTCGCAGTATGGGGCACCAAAGGCCTCTGGCGTCTGGCACAAAGTCAGCAAATTTCCGTTGCCAAACTGGCCGAGCGCTTAGCGGCAGCAGGAGTCCAGAGCTTTGGCAGTAGCCCAGACGAGAGCGAGACTGATCTAACCAATCAGGAGATCACAGAACTCCATTCAGTCATGCATGCAGCCGGGATACACACTATCGCTAAGGTAGAACTGACAGCTCCGACTTACGGCCCAGGCGAGCCACAGTGGTCTGCATTTCTGCGTCGCGTACGGGCGCTGGCAGACCTCCAGGCACGTACCGGCAAAGTCGTTGGTATCGAAGTGACAGCATCACCAGGAAGCTTCATCACGACTAGTGAGTATTTTAGAGCGGTCGCACTAGCGCGACTTGGCAGTCAGGGTATCCCCATGGTCATCGCACCGCTGACCATGATGCCGACACTGAGCCAACCCAAAGGATTGGGTACGGCTAGCTATCAACACCCGGCCGAAAAAATTGCCTCGGTATGCTTGCACTTCGGAGCCGCCGATCTGGGCTCAATAGACATGCAAAAGCTGAGTCCTATCAGTATCATGGAGCAGATTCGAGCGGCTGGGTTCAAGCCGACCTTAAGAGCCCCTAATCAGCAGCAACCAAGCCCTGATGTTTACAGCGCAATCGAGCAAGGATTGCGCCATGCACCAAGCCTGGGACTATAATGGAGCCACGTTAATTTGAATCTATGACCTGCCGATATACTAGGCGGCAGGTATCACGATGCTTTATTAACGGAATCATCGCCGATGAACGATGCGAAAAAATTAGACAATCCCAGAAGTACGCCAGCAGTGGACGCGCACGCTCTGATTGAAGTGCAAGCCGCTGTGACGCATGAACCGCTAATTGAATTCAAGAGTGGCGAAGCGACAAGACTGACTATGCGGGCTCCCGTGAGTAAGCAGGCACGAAGCTTGGCGCGCCGGCTTGCTATGCATATGCTCATATTCTTTCTCATAGCATTGGTCATGTTTGGTGTCGGAGCTGGGCTTGCTTTTGCTCTCTTTAACGGAGCGCTGGACTCGTACACAGGACAGCTAAAAGAGCTGACGCACCAGGCTCGCGACTTGATGCAGCAATACATTCGCAAATAAGCGATAGGAATGAACGTCACTCATGAAGTTTCTCCTCGATGTCTTGGATTTTTTGCAACCTTATGGATCGCATAGCTACTTCGTGATCCTGGGGATGCTGCTGGCTTGCGGCTTCGGTATACCCATGCCAGAAGACATTATTTTGATCACAGGCGGGATTCTGTCGTCACACGGTGTCACCGACTTCTGGTGGGTGACTGGTGTCTGTATGATCGGTGTGCTTGGTGGTGACGGTACAGTATTCTTTCTCGGACGTCGCTTCGGGGCGAGGATAAGAGGCCATAGCTTTTTTCGCAAACTACTTAGCGAGCGTCGCGACCATCAGGTCCGTGGTGTCATTCAAAAATACGGCGACAAAGTGGTGTTCATGGCGCGCTTTATGCCAGGGCTTCGCACACCGATATTTTTCACCTGCGGCAGCTATCATTTATCGCCCCTGAAATTTGTTCTACTCGACGGTGCTGCCGCATTCATCTCTGTGCCCCTTTGGGTTTATACCGGCTATTTGTTTGGTAAAAATCTGGATGAGCTAGAGCGCAAAATGCGTCAGTTCCAATTCGGTATTTATTTAGTGCTAGGGCTTATCTTCTTAGCATTTGTAGCCGCAGCACTCATAAAGAAGCGGGCCTTGAAGGATATATCGGCTAAGTGAGCCTCTTGCGCCCCTTTTAAAAAAGGAGGACAATAGGGTCAATTCTTTGCATACGTACTTCATTTAAAATTCTCACGTTAGGTGTAGGAGGGCCGGTTTATGGTACTTTATCGGGCGACTGTATTATTCACTGCTCTAGCTGTAGTTGCGGGTTGCGGTAAGAGCAAAACCCGCGACGGCCTCACTCTAACGGTGCCTGCTATTGAACCTATCGTTCGCTCTGCCGTACCAACCGGTCTTTTGGACGGCACATCGTTGACCCTTGATACACTTGTCGTTCAAACTCCTGGCCAAATAATTAAAAGTAGACTCTTTAGCCCAGGTCCCGCTGAGTTGCTGAGCCTCGTCAAAAAAATCGACGACGGGATGGCCGAAATCAAGGTGCGCACCGACGGCAAAATCGCTCCATGCCTTGCCGATTACGAAGGCAGCACTCTGGTCGAAAAAACGCCTGTAAGTTACTCGAATTCTTTTGATTTTGACGGCAACGGAACAGCAGAGTTTGAGACTAAATTCACCCAGTATTTGAGCTGCGTGGATAATCTCACCGGCTCGAACGGTGCGTGGCGAGCCTTCGGTAAGAAAACCGAGAGCGGCAAGACCGACTGGTATATCCGTGAAGGCGGTCCTGAGGACTCAACATTTGCTGGCGCGTCAGCTGTCAAAGTCACTGAGGGAACTAATCAGGCTGAGCTTTGGATGCGCGTAGGCAAACTTTCAACAGTGGAATCCCAATCAGTATCCCTTGCGCATCTACTTCGTACCGAAGCTGGAGTCATCGAATATACACAGACTGGCAACGGTGTTGGTTATGACTGCGGTCTTCACCTTTTATTTAAAGACAATCTTGTCTACATATACGCGGCCGTAGATCAAGACATCGCCAATCAAGGCGGCACTACCTGTGCGACCTCGACCAACGCGCGCAACAAAGAATACTGCATTGATGCATCGACCTCGAGCTTCACGCAAAAAGATCTTGCCACATGCACGACTGCTGGCCTAACGAGCTCGGCATTTGTGCTTGACGGCCTAACCTATCAAACGGTGGATTACCCGAGTATTCCTCGGGCCCTATCTGAGGCAGCACCAAGCACGGTGGAAGCGTTCACCACGAAAGAACCACCGAAAGAATCTACCGGCGTCACAGGGAAATAATCGAACTAGACTCATTTTAAGTCACAATTTCATAGCGAACGGCAGTGATCATCACTGCCGTTTTTTTGTGCCCGGCAAGAAATTCCCAGCCTAAAGCTAGGCAAAGGTCACTTCCCTCAAAAATATAATTTAACGCTGAGAAGACACGAGTCTAAGCGTCCACCGCATTATTCAAACAAAATATAGTTTAAAATAGAGTATATCCCCGAAAAATACCCCACCTCAATGCCGCGAAAGGATCTCCCTTTATGGCACTATCACGTCCTCTTTTACCCCTGATCAGCTTGACCATGCTTATGTCTTCAAGCCTGTACGCTAAGCCGCATAAGATAAAAATATTGGCCCGTCAGAGTCAGGTAGCTAACGCCAACTATATCGAAGAAAACTTCAGCCAAGACAATGATGGATGCTCTGTCGAACCAACAGACACAGGCGTAAGGACTATCGCATTCCAGGTCGGCAACACACGCCGCACTATGATTCGAGTCGTCAGCCCTAGCCTACAAAACACAAGTGCTCACGCTCTAGTGATTGGCTTCCATGGCTATGGTCTAGACGGAACCTCGCCGCGCATGCATCACAAATGGGACATCGTTGAAGAGTTGGGTAAGGACGATGCCGTCTTCGTCTACCCCAATGCACTGGGCGGTAGCTGGAACCCCTATCCCGGCAGCCCCGATTTAGCTTTGTTCGATGCTATTGTGAAATCGACTAGTGAAAAATACTGCATCGATAAACGGCGCGTTTTTGTGCATGGCTTTAGCAATGGCAGCTTTTTTGTCAATGGCCTCGTGGCCGCACGATCCAATGATATCCGCGGGGTTATCTCAGTTGCCGGAGCCGGTAACGGCTCTAAAAAACCTGCAATCGTGATTCATGGGCAAAGCGATTCCAATGTTGGGTACTATCCGTCGGCACCGAACCTAGTGAGTTCCTATGCCGCAGCAAACGGTTGTAAGATGCCCGTCAACTTCAATGCCATGCGAGTGGATGCCTGTCAGCAGCTTGAGGGGTGTCCAGCAGAGTACCCGGTCTGGTTCTGTCCATGGCGCGGCAACCACCACTGGCCCGCCTTCACCTTACCGCTGGTCTGGCAATTTATTTCATCCTACAAGTAGCTTACGGTTGGCTAATTTCGGTTTCCTGAGCTGAGCCTCGACCTTTGTAGACTTCTTCCTGCAGAAATTGTCGTTCTGCGATCAATGCAGTTTCACCCAGCACTTTCGACCAAACTCTATTGTCAGGGTCCCAGCGATAGCCGCGCTGGCGCAGGATGTCCTTACTTTCAAATGGCGAGCCCACAGCACGAATCAAATACTCGCGCTCATAGCTGCGCGTGATCATCTCTTCTAGGTGATCGCCAATTAGCCTAAAGGTAGTCGCGCAATCAAACACAGCTCGGTGCGCAAACGGATTCACAAAGCCATGATCTGCGGCCAAGTAATTTAACGCCATAGTATTGTAGTTGTGCTTCTTCCAATCAATGTGGCGCATGGAACAAGCCCAGTGCGCGGACAGTCCAGATAACGCATCGACCCGCTCAAGAAAGCCGCGATCAAAATCGGCATTATGGGCGATGACTATGGACGCCTTCTCCATCATCCGTCTCACGAAAGCCCAGTCAATTTGCTGACCAGCTACCATCGCATCGGTTAGGCCCGTGATTTTGGTGATCTCAGGGGAGATCGGTACCCCTGGATCTTGCAGAGCGCCGTAGGTTCGCAGCAGGTGGGGCCTAGTCCCGTCTCCCACGCCGAACTCCAACACACCGATTTCTATAACTTTATCCTCAGTCGGCGACAGACCTGTGGTCTCGACGTCGATGATAACTCCAAAATCCATGAATAAGGCTCCCATTTGCCGCTAGTTAGGCCTGCTAGTTGGTGATCTGATGCAGCTGGCATAAACTATAAGCATATCCATCTCACATTTTCCAGTCCCACCGACTCGGAGTCTCAACTCAATCATGACGACGACGCCGCGCCCCCTTGATGCTTTTAACGACGAGCTAGAGCAACAACCACAAACGGTTGGACAAATCACGTCGCAGGTCGAGCTCATAGCGACCCTGCTGACTGACGAGAATTTCCGCGCCTTTGCTATCACCTCGCCGAACGATGAAGTGGTCATCATTAGTCGAGATGGCCTCAAACAGATCATTCTAGCTCCCACGCTTTGGCAATCTCTTGAGCGTCGTTTGCCCTATGTGTCGGAGGCGAATCAAGCTACCACTTGCGTAGTGTGCACTGGCACGCACGAAGATTTCGCGGCATTCCCAGTTGATTTAAGGCGTCCGGATATCCAACAGTTGGGACTACCGCTCTACAGCAAGACGCTCTACCCAATCGTGCAGAATATTTACAACATGCAGACGCTCTTAGCACACGCTCGCGCGACTGCCGAAGAAGTGCAAGAGGCCAATCAGGCTGTAAAATATGTCATGTCCATTTCTCGCGAGCTCAACGGTGAGCGAGACATACCGCGTCTGCTAGATCTTATTTTGTTCAAGGCTCGCGAGATTTCCAGTGCTGATGCTGGATCGATTTACACCGTGGATTCCCCAACTAACAATTTACGTGATGGCAGCATTCAGTTTCGCCTGACGCAAAATCATTCCATCAAACAAAACCTATCGAAATTTTCTTTACCGGTAAACGAGGGGTCGATTGTAGGCAGTGCATGTATCAAAGCTGTCACCATTAACATCCCTGACTTGTACAAGCTTAATGAAAACCCGCAGGAAAACCCCTTCGGTGCCCGCCACGACCGCACCTGGGATCAACGGATCGGCTATCAGTCGCATTCGATGCTGACGGTCCCCATGTTCGACATTAGCCACAATGTGATTGGGGTGATTCAGCTCATCAATCGGAAGAAAGATCGCCAGGCAAAGCTTAATACTGCTGAATCGTTCGAAGAACAGGTCGTACCATTTGATGAGATCGACCAGGAAATGGCCGCGATCGTCGCCCAGCAAGCAGGGATCGCCCTGGAAAATGCGAATATGCACCAGAATATTCAGGAGCTATTCGATGGTCTGGTCAATGCCTCGGTCACTGCTATCGAGCAGCGAGATCCAACCACAAGTGGTCACTCTCACCGGGTCGCTGCGCTTACAGTGGGACTAGCTGAAGTCGTCAACCGTTGCGACATCGGCATATATGGGGCTAGGCATTTCAACGCTGACCAAATTCAGGAAATTCGCTACGCCTCTTTACTGCACGACTTCGGCAAACTAGGTGTACGCGAAAACGTGCTTACCAAAGCTAAAAAGCTATACCCTGGAGAGATGGAGCGCCTTGTCATGCGCTTCGAGATCATCCAGGCAAGTCTAGAGGTCGAGTATCTAAGAAAAGTGATTGAGTATGTGCAATCACCCGACCACTTCCCAATGGGAGCCAATCCCTACACCTTTGAATATGAAAAAAATCAAAAAATCGCCGAGCTCGACGAGCACATGCGCTTTATCTTGAAGGCGAATGAGCCGACGGTGCTAGAGCAGGGCGGCTTTGAGAAGCTCAAAGATATCGCTAATCTCAGCTACCGCAACATCCGCAACGAACGCCATCCTTACCTGCTCAGTGACGAGCTGAAAGCTTTATCTGTCTCGCGTGGCTCGCTGACCAGAGAGGAATTTGCCGAAATTCAAAGCCATGTGGTTCACACCTACGAATTCCTGCGCCAGATTCCATGGGGCAAAAAACTGGCGAACGTACCCCAAATCGCTGCCAAGCATCATGAGAAACTAGACGGTTCCGGTTACCCGACCGCTGCTCAAGTGGATGAAATTCCGACCCAGTCCCGCATGATGACCATTGCCGATATCTTTGACGCACTGACTGCTGCAGATCGGCCCTACAAGAAGGCCGTGCCAGTTGATCGCGCCTTAGATATCATCGAAATGGAAGTCAAAGGTGGCAAAATAGACCAGGAACTATTCCGCCTCTTTTGCGAATCCAAAGTTTATGAGCCAGTTCTTGATCCAAACTTTAAATTCAAAACATGAAGTTTTGAATGTAGTCATGGATAGGCATGGATAGTCATGGATAGTCCGGGATGACGCAGCGCAATCGGATGAGTACAAACTTACTGCGGCAAGCTTATGCCCAGGGATATTTCCCTATGCCGCACCCCCACAGTGGCGAGCTCATGTGGCTATGCCCAGAGCCCAGAGCCATCATCCCACTGTCCGGCTTTCATGTTTCGCGCTCGCTACAGAGGACTCTGCGGTCAGGTCACTTGCGTGCGACCTTCGATGTAGACTTCGCCGGAGTCATGCAAGGCTGCAGTGAACGTCACGACACATGGATCACTGACGAATTTAAAGCTGCTTATCTACAGCTTCATAAAGATGGCAATGCCCACTCAGTGGAGATCTGGCAGGATCAAAAGCTAGTCGGCGGAGTGTACGGCGTATCACTGAATGGAGCCTTTTTTGCGGAATCCAAGTTTCACAGGGTCACGGATGCATCAAAAGTTGCCCTATTTTACCTGATAGAACGCCTAAATAGCTGCGGCATCGAACTACTTGAAGTGCAGTTTCTTACGGAGCACTTAGCCACACTAGGTGCTGTAGAAATCAGCCGCAGCGATTATATGATGCGCCTGCGAAGTGCGCTACATAGCTCGGCTAGATTTCATTAGAATTGGGTGACAGTTTGCACGGCTTGATTGCCTAGAATCGTTGCCACCCAACCACCTTCAACCACCTTCAACCATTGTCTAATCCCAAGTCGACGCCGGAACCTCTGACAACCACCTAAACTTTCGCCACATCTTGCCGATTCCCCACAAGGCTACTAGGGGGAGGGTTTACCCATGGCAGGCGTCGCAAATCCCAATCACATAGAGTTGATCGTTCGGACGGAGGTATTCCATCGACTCGTCCAGCCGGTTTACGACAACGATGAGCTTGGGTGGTACGGTCTTGAGCCGCGCGGTCTACTCGGCGATCTTGGACCCTCTCAACTTGCGACGCTTATTCAGGTGTGCGAGCAACAACTGGAGTTTCATATTGTCTCCTGTTGCAAAAATCTACGTACCATCAATCGCCTAGTAACCGATGCAGCAATATTTTACTTGGCCCGTGGCGACAAGAATCCCTATCTAGTTTTCAATCCCTGGGTTGACCCCATGGCTTCACTACTCGACGAGGACGTCTTCGGAAAGCTTGGCTGCGAACCTCATGAGATCTATCGACGTCTTAAGCGCTAGCGACTTCTTAATCCCTACTATGATTTCGTCGGTGAGATGAGTGCTGTGAGCAACGATATGCTTCTGGAACCTTTGATAATCTTCCGAACCTTCCCCGTGTTTGCGCCTAGCGTGAACTGCTAAACGCTGAAACACAGCCCATGCATCGAAATGATCATCTGCGCTAAGTCTCTCAAGCCGACTCAGTAATTGTTCGTGGTCATCCGTCATATAACTAAAAATCTTGTAACCGCTTCTCGCCGTCGCCACATGCAATTCGTGATTCGTATCCATAGTTTCACCTCCATATGCTTCAACTTAGTGGCTACCGCAAAGAGGGGGTGACATCAAAAGACATGACGGGACCTTGGGTGCATGTCAGTCCAAGGCATGTGCCCTTGCGTATTTGCCAATAATTCGCCGTACAGGCGAGACATCACGCTCAGGCCCGAGATCAAAAAAGAATTCCAGTTTGCTAGTGACGACGAGGGGAAAGAGAATCCGCGATCATTAACGAACTATACGTGGTCAAAGATGCTGGCCCAAGTCTCCAAAATAGACGTGACCAAGTGCGTCCACTGTCTCCGGTGTGTTTTGTTACCTATGTATCCGGTTCATACCCATACCCCGATGCCGGATTCCCGACGCCTGATTCCCCATGCCCGATGCCCGATGCCCGATGCCCGATGCCCGCACTTTACCGACATCGGCAAAAAGTCTGGAGTCACCCACAGATTCCACTGACGAGCCTAAAAATCGCGCCTAATCACCAGCGCACCAAGGCCGAGCCCCACATAAAGCCAGCGCCAAAAGCAGTCATACAGACTACATCGTTGGCTTTAACGCGACCGCCCCGCACGGCTTCATCTAAGCACATGGGTATGGAAGCTGCCGAGCAATTACCGTAGCGGTCCATATTGTTGTGCGATTTAGTAATCGGCTGGTCTAAGTTTTTCATGACTGCTTCGTTGATGCGCATGTTTGCTTGATGAAACAAGTACAGATCAACATCGTCTGCGCTGAGTTTATTGTGCGTCAATGCCTCACGCACAACCTCAGGCATCCGAGTTACGGCGTGCTTAAATACATTTCGCCCGTCCATCTTTGGATACTGGCGTCCAGCCTCGAGGTCTTCTTTGGAAACCATAGGCCAACTACGAGCGGAGGGAGTTTCCAGCTTGAGCAGGTCGCGGTGCGCTCCCTCTGCATGCAGGTGCACGGACATCACTCCACGATTTGGATCATCGCTCGGGACCAAGACTAGAGCTCCGGCACCGTCACCAAATAAAACAGATACGTCACGACCAGCGGTCGTAAAATTCAATGCCCGTGAGTGGCACTCGGCACCGACGAGGAGGACGCGTTTATAAAGACCCGAGGCAATAAAAGCCTGGGCCACATTTAAGCCGTAAATAAATCCGGAACACTGATTGCGAATGTCGATCGCTGGAATTGTGCCGCAGCCAAGGTGGTCCTGGAGAAACGCACCTGATCCAGGGAAATAATAATCTGGACTGAGCGTAGCGAAGACGATCATGTCGATATCTGAACTTTTCAGACCGGCCATCGACAGCGCCGACTTCGAAGCTTCCAAAGCTAAGTCGGACGGTCCTATGCCTGCCTTAGCATAACGCCGTTCACGAATACCACTGCGCTGCTGGATCCACTCGTCAGAGGTATCCATCATCTTCTCAAGATCTTTATTTGTATACACGTCGGGTGGCACGAACATTCCCGTGCCTACAATTTGTGCGCGTGGAGGTAATGGCATAGTCTGCAACCCTCATCCAAATCTTTGATTCGGCACTACCTTAGTACGCTTAGCGTCGTATTTCCATGGATTTATGACCATTTGTGACACTTTTAGCCACGGTAGTTTCGTGATATCGAATGATCGCCACCGCGAGGGATTCGCCAAGTCGGCGTAAATCCCGCGGCTTCATCCAATGGCCTGTGCGACCGGCAAAGCCGTAGGTGGACTCAAGCGTCAGCGCCATGACCCGATCTTGAAAATGACGCCACCACCAACTCTCGGGCAGTTTTTTGTTCACAAAAGCTCTACCGCCATCACTTGGTGGTGAGGCCAACATGTCGGTGCCGTACTGTTCAGCCAGCAAACTTATAAATTTTATTTGTTTCTCGAACAACTGCGACTCGGCCGCGGTGTAGCCGCGCTCTGCCGTGCCAAAATGAGGAAAGGCAAAGACTAGGTCAGTAGGTTCACCCGCCGAGGAATGTAAATTAAGTGCCATGCTAACGGGAACACCAGTAGCCAACAGGGCGCGAAAAGCACGGTTCAGCAGCAGGATCTCGGACGGCACATGCTGATGGTCCAAATCGAGGTCGCGCCCACTAATCCACTTCCCCTCTAGATTAACCCCATCAGGAGTCGTCCGATTATTGCCGGCAACCACGCCATCAACATTAACCATTGGAATAATTGTGAAAATTAAGCGCTCGCGCAGCGACTTAGCAAGCGGCTCGTCGCTCAATAGATAATTAACCAAGCCCTCAATCACATAAGATCCTCCGACCTCACCCGGATGCGTCCGCGCATGCAGGATCACCCGCTGCTTAGGCGCAATGGAAGCAGAGTCGGTGATCGTTAGTATCGGGATGGGAAGTCCACCTGGTGAGCGACCAATATCGCGCAGCGTGACACTGGGATGACCAGACACCTTGGATAAGTAATTGGTGAGGCGTGTGTAGTGATACGGCACATAACGCGCAAACCAAATCTTCTGACTCGGAAACTGACTAACGATCTGCATGCTGGTCGCCGTAGGGCGCGTCACCGCTTCTTTGGGAAACTGAATCCAGTCGATATTATCGAGTGAATAAAACGGCAGAAAGTAGGCCGGCATGCCTAGACCACTCAGGGTTAAGCTGACCTTTTGATTGACCGGCAAATCATCGATGCGAAAATAAAACCACTGCCGCCAGGAAAGTGGCAATGCATCGTCGTTATCGTTGCGAAGCTGCAAAGTCCAAGTGTCACTGGCTACTTTAACGCTCCGGCCAATATTTCCACTCTCAAAATTAGAGTAGTTACGGGAGGTTGCGCGCGCGCCCGCACCAAGTTGGCCAAGCTTCATCACGAGAGACAAGGCCCCAGTATCGCGCTGAAACAATTCCCCTACTCTTTCGCGGTAAACTAACACCGCCGCGCACGCAGCGATCGCACCTACGCCGACAGTGAGCGACAACCACCACCCTAAGCCCGCACGCTGCCGGCGGCGCAAATAATTTGATCTTCGTGCAACGATTTACCAGATCTCCTCGTCGAGGCTCCTTTGGTCGCCAAAATCTGGCGCTGCACTTTCGTCCAGCTCAGACTTCCCGCTAGCCCCTGGTGATTCAGTAGTAGCGCCAACATCACCAAAAACGCTATCAGCAGTCGCTGCAGCTGACCCAGGCGCAGCCATAGAAGCTTCAGTCGGCACTCCACCTGTAGCCGCATTAGGTGCCTGTTGACCGGTTTGGGTTCGCGGCTTAGCGTTTAGCTGCTGGGCGCTGGTAGCCGATGGTGCCGATGGTGCCGATGGTGCTGATGCCGTAGGTGACTTTGTCGTCGGTGGTTCAACTCGCTTACCGCTGTCGTCATAGTAGCGTACGTCGTCCATGTTTACGCCCTCGTCGCCATCTTTGGCTGCGGCCGACGCACCACCACTAGCACCACCACTAACAGCAGCACTTCCAACACCGGGAGTGCCTATCTGATCTTGTGCACGATACGGGCTGAAAAGGCGCAACGGCGCTCCGTTATTTAGCGGCATGTTGATAGTCGTTTCCACAATGTTGGCGCGAAACTCATCGCTCGCCGCACTGGCCGATTCACCCTCTTTCGAGCTATCTGCGGTGGCAACCGCCTCTTGCTCGGCTGTACCGCCAACAATGACACCGCGCGGCATATCGATCGCCAGCGGGGTGGCGCGCTGTTCGGCTTTCAAAGGCCATTCCTGCTTAGCTAGCATGGTCAAATCGAGCGCGTCCAGCATGTCGCCATATTTTTTCTTGTCGATAATTTCTTTAGCGAGGCCGATCCAGGCGGGCAAGGCACCGAGGGCACCGGTGATATTAAGACCGCCGGCACGCATCTGCATGTTCCGGTCATAGCCGGTATAAGCCGCCAGTACGTAACTATTCTCTGGATCGAGCGGCGCCCCCTTCTCGACCGGATAAGGCACAAATCCAGCAAAGTTCGCGTTGTTGTAGTCGTTGGTTGTGCCCGTTTTCCCAAACACTGGAATGCGAATTCGCTTCTCACCAGGTAAAGGTTTGCCGGTTTTATTCTCTTTGCCAGGAATATTGTTACCTTCTCCGCCCAGCGTCAAATACAGCTCAGAGCGGGCCCTGCGCCCCGTTCCGTGAGTCACGACGCGCCGCAAAATCTCGCGCATTTGTAAACCAAACTCTGGCAGCACCAACTGATATTCAGTGCGTTTAGGTTCGTACAGAGTATTACCAAAACGGTCCTCTATGCGCCTAATCAAGCTCACTTGGTTTGGTGGACCTTCTTTGAAGAACCGGTAGGTTTTACCGCTCACGAAGGTTTGATAGATCTTGGCCACCTCGGCTAAGGTCACGACGTTCGTACCGAGAGGAAAGGATAGAACTGGTTCTATATTACTGGTGACCCCCATTGCTTTAGCTAGAGACACCAGATAATTCAGGCCAACCGCAATCCGGAAGTCATGGTGGTTGTAGTAGCGAAACAGGTCGTAATCTTCTTGGCGTGCCATGACCTCTTCGTAATGCTTAGTCACATACTGATCGAGGAGCGTCTGATTGCCATGCGGCAGCCAGCCATCGATCAGCACATCATTAAGCGTAATGTCGGCAGACCCAAAAAGTGCGCTACCGCCCCAAATTGCTTGCACATCGAGGGGGCTCAGAGGACGACCAGCTGGCAGTATTAGTCGCTCAATTTCAAAACGATTCTTGAAATCTTTCTGTGGAGTTTCGCCAGGGAGCACCATGGAGAAACCGAGGGCTGGCTTGCTCAGCCCCGGGAGCACGCGGAAATGTTCAATGGCGAGGCGCACTTGCGGATCGACTGCAGCTGCCTCCCCACCCTTGGCCTGGACTGCTTGCTCGACCAACTTCCAATCCGCGACTAATTGCTGATCGAGGGTTTGGTGCCGGAGAAAATTGTTGCTAGCCAGGCGCAACTTGACCGCTTTTTGCGTGGGCGAGAGGTCGTCTTTAGCCAACATGATATTTTGCAACTCGGTGGCATAGCCGCGTCCCCACCACATTTTTTTTAAACGTTGCTGAAACTCGAAACCCGATGAGTACTGAATATCTAGGATTAGATCAGCAACCGCATTATTAAGCTGAAATTCTCGTACACCCTCGTTATCAAGCTGAACTCCCATGGCGCGAGCAACGCGGAAATGAAAGTCACGGGGCGATTCGCCACCGTGTGGCAGCAAGTCCATGACGCCCATCAGCTGTTTGAACTGATCGAAATTTAATTTATCAACGATCTTGCTAGTCAGCGATACGGATGCCGTATTCTCCGACATGATCCCAGCCCAAAGCATCGACACTTCTTTATACGGACTATCGTGGTCAGGACGCGGGTAGTAGAAGCGGCTTTGAAACGGGAAAATTTGCCGCTCATTATCGAGTCGGTCCAGAATTGACCAGCCAAGCTGCAGTGCCGCGAAGTAAACTACCGGCTTAAACACAGAGCCCGGCTGGCGTTTCGCCTGCATAGACCGATTAAATCCATGGGTATCAAAACCAGAGACCACTGCCCGGATCTCACCTTTATCGAGTGCAATCAGACCGCCATTGACGCGCGGTCTTTTCATCATCTCGCAAACGCCTTCATGAGTATCTACATTGTACTCACGCACCTCGACATAAAGCACATCGCCAACCTTAATCTTTTTCACGATGTCGGCTGCCACTGTTTCTGGCTTTTGGTAGTAAGGCAGTGCAACTTGCGACGCATAGCGCTTGAGCGAGTCGTAAGGAATCGTACAGCTTGGGAGGCCAAAGCTGAGTTTCAGCTCTGGCTCTTTAGGTGTCCCGGCTACTGCTAAGACTTCGCCAAAGTAAAAATCGTTAACGGTAAGTCCACGCAGTTTTCGGAAGTACTCTGCACGCTCCTGCTTGAAGCCCTTTAGGATACTTTCTAAGCGCGACAAGTTACGCCGCACAGCTAACTGACCTGCCTGCTGCAGCTCGCCGTCAATCGTACTGAAAATTTTCAAACCTGCAGCGTTTAGCTCGCGTGCATCGTCCATGCCTAGAGCTTCTAGTATCTCTTTACGGTGGAGCTGCTGCGAGATGAGATCAACTAGTGCAACTTCGTCTGTCCGGAAGCTACCGCGGTTAAACTTGACCGGCTCGTCCCAGGCTTTTTTGAAATCTGGCTCGCTAATCCACCCCTGCTCATACATGCGCCTTAACACGTAATTTTTACGGTTAAAGGCACGCTTGATGGCACGCTCACGTCGCTCGCGCGTGTACTTTATGAAGGGGTCATACTGACTAGGACCTTTTACTGACCCGGCGATGAATGCCGCTTCGATGAGGTCGAGGTCCTTCACATCTTTATTGAAGTAATACTTCGCGGCGATGCCAATCCCGCGGCCGTTGCCGGAAACATGGAACTGATTAAGATAAAATTCAAGAATTTGTCTTTTTGAATAAAGGCGCTCTAGCTGCAGTGCGGCAATGGCCTCCTTCACCTTGCGGCTCAGAGTAACTTCCCACCAGCCCAAAATATTACGCGCCGTCTGCTGCGTGAGTGTCGAGGCACCGCGCATGCGACCGCCCTTGAACACCCCGAGGGCCGCTGACACGATAGCTGCCGGGTCGATACCGTGATGATGATAGAAGTTCTTATCCTCGGCCGCGATCAATGCATTAAGCATGTGGCCTGGGACTTCTTCGATCGGGACGTAACGACGGTGGGCATCGCTGAAGATGGACCCGATGGGGGTCTTCTCATCCAACATGTAAATGTTGGTCTCTTCGTTGATGCGAGCGAGGATCGTAGCTTTCTTCAGACTCGAATCGTCGCCGAAGTAAACCAGACCATAGACCACCGCCAAGACACCAAGCCCGCCAGCAATGGCGCTAACTACCAAAGCTGCAAAGCTCCAGGCAGTCATTTTGGCAAAAGACCGAACCGACAAGCCCATCGCTACCCCACTGGTAAAAAGTAACTTATCCTACCATGTCCACAACCCATGATAAAATGATGGGATGCGACCAATTTTAATATTTATCGCGCTCGTTTGCGCAGGACCCACCGCGCAGGCCCGACTTTATGAGTCGTTTGCCGATGTGGCCGAGCGTGCAATTCCAGGCGTAGTCAACATTAGAACTACTATTTATACGGGAAATAAGGACCCGGCGCTCGATCTTTATCAGTTTTTTCTTCACGGCGTGCTGCCACGCTCGGCGCAAACTCACGCCGTAGGCTCAGGCGTGGTGATCGATAATAAGGGCCACATCTTAACCAATCACCACGTTGTCGAAAACGCGAGCGTGATTGAGGTCCTCTTTGCCAAAAGTAAACGCAAGGTCAACGCGACCATCCTCGGCATCGACCCCAAAACAGATTTAGCCTTACTGAAGGTCAACCTGCCGGAAGGCGTTAGCTGGCTCGACCTCGGCGATAGCGATGCGCTGCGCGTCGGCGATGTCGTCTTGGCGATCGGCAATCCTTTCGGATACGGCCACACCGTTACCAGCGGAATTATATCGGCCAAAGGTCGCGTCATCGGTGCCGGACCTTACGATGATTTTCTGCAGACAGATGCCGCCATTCACCCGGGGAACTCTGGTGGACCGCTCATCGATATCCGCGGCCGAGTGATCGGCATCAACACCGCGGTGGCTGCCGAGGGGCCGAGTATTGGCTTTGCCATCCCGATTAACTTAGCCAGGGTCGTAGTGCGAGATCTCATCCGCTTCGGCAAGGTCAAACGCCCTTATATTGGAATTGTCGGAAAAAATATCCTCTCTAGCGACGAGGTCGAGACGGGCGATACGCTGGGTGGCGTCTACGGAGTGATTGTTACCAACCTGATTGTCGAGGGCCCAGGGCACCGCGCGGGTTTGAAAATTGGTGATCTGATCATGGGACTGGATCAGGAAAAGGTCACAGACATGAACCAGCTGCAGCGATTTATGACTGCGAGAGCACCCTCAGACCACGTACGCCTAAAGGTGTACCGGCGCGGCCGTGGTTTCTTCTATACCAACCTAGGCCTAGATGAATTCCCAAAGGCTAGCGACCTCCCGATCTCCAAGGATCTTTTTTAATTTTAATCGCTGGAGCATCCATGTCAGTTAAATGGGCAGTAGTGACGGGAGCAAGTGGGGGCATAGGCCTAGAATGTGCGCGTGTTTTGGCTCAGAGAGGTTACAACTTAGTCTTAGTCGCTCGCTCGGCTAGCAATCTTGACTCCGCTCAAAAGGCACTCGCGACACCAACGGTGAAAGTCGTGACGATCAGCCTGAATCTTGCCACCGACGCAGCAGCAACTAAATTAGTCGAGCAAACTGATGCTCTAGGTATCATCCCCGAGGTGTTGGTCAACAATGCCGGCGTCGGCTGTCACGGCAAGTTTTTCGACACTCCGCTGTCAGAGCAGATCAATATGCTGCGCCTCAACACTGAGGCACTCATCGCATTGTCGTATCTATACGGTAAGAAAATGCGCGAACGTAAGCATGGCTACATCCTGCAGGTAGCATCCACCGCTGCCTTTCAGCCGATACCCTACATGGGACTTTATGCTGCCACTAAAAGCTTAGTGGTTAGTTTTTCCCGCTCCTTAAACTTTGAATACCAGGCCCAAGGCGTGACCTCAACGGTACTGTGCCCGGGTCCGACTGCAACGAAGTTTTTTGACGAAGCGAAGTTTACCCCCGGAAAAGAATTTTCCCAGTTAATGATGCCAGCAGATGTAGTCGCCAAGAAAGGTATCGACGCCATGTTTGCGCGCCGAGATATCTACGTAGCGGGAACGTTCAATAAAATAGTGACATTCTTCCCGCGCTTTGTGCCGGTGCGACTCATCATGAACAGTATGGAAAAAGTGATGAAATAGCGGCAGTTTTAGGGGCATGGTGTTGGCTACTAAACAAACACCATCTAGGTGCACTTCTAAGCCCACCGCTTGCGCTTGTTTGATGGTTTGATGGTTTGATGGGGTCGGGCACTGGAGCTAAGCTACTGAAAGCACAAGAAATACCGCATCCCAAGCATTGATTAATAATAGTGATTTCGATTGGTTAGAGCAAGTGACTACCCCCCAAATCCACCATCTTGTCACCGGTGACAAAGCCATCCTCGATTATGCTCGTGGTGGATTCGTAAAAGTCTGGAAGCTGTAACCGCCCCGTCTATCGCTTCCGAAACGTAGCTACGACCTCTACCGACAGTCCAGTAAGCTCTGCAAGGCGCGCATCCGGTAGGGACTCGGTTTCAGGCGCGCTTAGCAACGCTACAAGTACTGATTTGGCCTTTTCATCCCTTCCCTCAGCCTTGCCCTTAGCCTCGCCCTCAGCCTTGCCCTTAGCCTCGCCCTTCGCCGTAGCTTCTGCCATCAGCGAATCAAAATGAATCCGTGACTTCTCGCGTACCCGCGCGATCTCGCGAGCCTCATCTTGCGCCGACAATTCTTCGAGCGCGTTCTTAGCATCTTTAAGCCCTGGTATCGACATACATGCCTCCTCGACAGCCCGGCTACTTGGATCAGCAAGAAACCCTAGCCATGCTCCCAGACTTACATCATCCGCAGGGAGTTGTCTCTCCCGCCACAGGCGAAAGGCTTTGGAGATCTCAAAAAACTTAATCTGCATTTGCTCACGCAGCTCACCAAAAACGGCCGCTCCCGTGTCGTCCTGCTGCAGGGAAAAACTGACTTCAAAGTCGCTCGGTCTAGAGGGAAAAATATCCTCGGCCACCAGAAAGATGACGATGACCGGGCGCAGCTCGCTGTAAAAGTGGCCCTTTTTAAGCTCTGACGAGTACATCCGCGAGCCATAATACAGAGCCCGTTTAGCCAGGGCATCGTGTGACGACATCTGCATTTCGATATCAAGCAGAGTACCGTCGGCCAGTCTGGCGTGGATATCAAGTACAGTGCCTTTGTCTCCGACCAGAATTTTTGGGATGTCCGGGTTTAAGACCTCGACCGTAGTGATCTTACTTTTGGGCTTTAATATTTCATTTAGCAAACTGATGAGAGCGCTGCGCCCACGCCTGCGTGCAAAAAGCATCTTGAAAACAACGTCTAAAGTGGGTCTTAGCAGCGAGTGTTTTAACTTCACCGTGATGATCCTACGCAGATTAGCGAGCGTGA
>Ga0315274_10003819_pt1 | contig 22339 bp, 18 predicted proteins | sample YL17G02_20_MG_FD_203700 | JGI IMG/M metagenome (GOLD analysis project Ga0315274, IMG submission 203700) | Sediment microbial communities from Yellowstone Lake, YNP, Wyoming, USA - YL17G02_20 | ecosystem: Environmental > Aquatic > Freshwater > Lake > Sediment | place: USA: Wyoming | collected...
TTTAAGCGTCACTCTTTTCGAAAAAACCCCGATTTTAGAGGCTTTGGCAGATGTTAAACCCCATGAAACAAAGGATGCTACTCCTAATCAGTTGAATTTATTCGATTAACGTTGGGACAGTAGTGACGTTAAATATGAAAAAATAAAATTATTAAGGGCTCGTGAAGTATATAAAGCTTCGTCCTACATTAGTCTTCGCAAACAGAAGAGCTCGTAAGTATTGGCTCCATATTTTCGGGTCGCAGAGGAAACCCAGGCTCTGGTGTTCTCTTAAAGTGCTTGTCTTGGATTTTTCAAAATGTCCGTTATACCCTGACTGGAAGGTCGGGCATTTAAGAGCTGTCCAACGGAGGTGGACATAAGAATCCTAGATATGCTGGCGAGGTTTCTGAAGATACTGGACAGAATAGCTCTGTTATCAACGAGAGATGAGTTTTGATTGGCAGTCCCCAAAATTCCCTGATCCGAAGATCAGGGTAGTTTATTAAATAGCAATTATTAAATTAGAAAGGAGGATAAACCATGGACAATTTTCCAAAGATGAAATTTTTTGTTGTTCTTGTTTTGATCTTTCTTGTTGTGTGTTTTGTGGTTTGTGCTGCACCAGAAAAGGGGATAGCTGCTGAGAGCAAAGTCGTAAATTTGAAAGTTGTGGCCCATATTCCTCCGACTTATAGAGATGCATTCTATGCTAAGAAAAGAATGGTGGATTATATAAATCATTTTGGAAAAGTATGTAATTTAAGTGCTGAATTTTACCACTCGGAGACAGTATATAAAGCTAAAGAAATATTGCCCTCATGTATGCAGGGAAATATCGATATCGCTGTAGGCGTTCCCCCATCTTACATCGAAGGCTCTCTCCCAGGCCTTGGTATTACAAGTTTACCTGGTATTTGGAAGGATCGTTATGTCCATCGCTCGGGGACGAGAAGAGGGACCCCTTATTTTAATTATGTAACTCGTCAATATAATCGTGTAGGTCTATTATTGCTTGGCGCTACTTTTTTTGGCTCGATGGAAGTTCTATGTAATAAACCCGTTAAAACATTGGAAGATTGGAAGGGTATAAGAGTGAGGACATTAGGAGCTAGTGATGCCAAAGCATTCGAGCTGATAAATGCAGTTCCAGTTACGATCACCTCTGCTGAAATTTATACCTCACTGCAAAGAGGTATTATAAATGCAGTTTTATCAACTGATTTGGTCTTTGAAGGCCGTAGATTATATGAGGTTGCAAGTTATCAGATAAATCTAGGGTTTTTCCCTCTTGAAATGCATTGCATTATTAATCAGGCTAAATTTAATAGTCTAACCAAAGAACAGCAAAAAGTGATATTAAATGCATCTGAACTTTGGGCACATGACGCAAATACATCAGAGGCAGTGGGAATGTACATGGGTATCCGTCATTCCCTTGAGAAAAAATATGGTGTACATCAGATCTATTTATCCGAAAATGAGCTTGCCCGGCTAAAGAAAGCAATGGAACCGGCAGTAGACTGGTGGAAAAATAGAGTTGGAAAAGAGGTTGCAGACGAGGCCACAAAAGCTATTCATGATAGTCAAGATGAGAGTTTACCAAAGTGGGGTATAATTGATTTAATTGTTCCGGAATAAGACCGGAGTTTTTAGTAATAGAGAGAAGAAAGTTATTGATTTATCTTATTCTACAGAAATGGATACTTGCTGAAATATTGAAAAGAACATTTGCTGGGGGATGCGAACGATATTTACTATGTCTGATTCGAAAAGAAGGGACTAGAATTTTTAAGTACATTGAAAATATTTATGAAAAAATATTACCTCACACTGATTGCAGTACAATAGTGTGGATCCCAAAATACCGAAAGAGCGTACTGCGAGGCAAAATAGTCCTTCGCCTGAAGCGGTTGCTGGATAGAGCGCGCAATATGATTAAGTGGCGGATCAGCGAGTTAAGCATCCAAGAGGATCATGTGCACATTATAATCAAGACCAAACCAAGGGGAAGTGTGCCGGAAGGAGCGCAGAGATTGAAGGGGGGAGCGAGCCGGGTGATCCGGAAGGAGTAACCGGAGTTGGAGGAGTTCGCGTGGGGAGACAGCTTCTCGGCGGGTGGGTATTTTTCCGAGACAGTCGCGAATGTTGATGAAGAGGTTGTAAAGGGATACATAAAAGACGAACGTCGGTAATTGTGCCAGAGATCATGCTAGCAAGCCAGAAACTCTTTGCTTTAGTCCAAAGAGAGTGATTAACATCATACTTGAAGGTTCTGCCCCAATGATTTCAACATTTTTCAAATAAATTATAAAATTATAAATGAAAGTCACAATTAGAAAGATCTCTGCTTTTGGAAAGGCAATTAATTGGTGTTGCGGGTTTGCTCATTTTTTGGGCGAACTTGGAATATTTATGCTACTGATTGTGGTTCTTTACGGAGTGATCTTAAGGTATATATTTAACAAAGCACCATTATGGACTGAGGAAATAGGTTGTTATCTTTTCATATTTTGTATTTGGATAGTAATAGGTGGGGTATTGAGAGATGACCATCATATTCGGCTAGATTTATTTCTAAAATGGCTCTCCCCCCCAAAGAGACTATTGCTTGAAATTTGTATTTCTTTTGTGGGACTTTTGTTTTGTTCTATTTTAGCTTGGTTTGGAATCAAATATGTTGTTTTCCAATATATAGCCAAATTTAAGACAACCTCATTCTTAACAGTCCCATACTGGATTCTCTTTTCATTCATTCCCTTGGGATGCATTTTGATGGGCCTAGAATATTTAGTGAAAATTTCTGGATATATTTCTTTCCTCTTAACTAGTGGAAACAGATTAGATAATGAGGGGAAAAGGTAGGTTTAATAGATATGGAACATAGTCTGGTTACTATAATCTGTGTGGTAGTTTTGGTTGTTTTATTATTAATAGGTTGCCCTATTTTTGTTTCTCTTGGGATAACGAGTATTCTTGGTATTTTTTTGCTCGAAGGCTTCTTGGGCCTTTCCCGTGTACCTGCGTCAATTTTCACTCATATAGACAATTTTGTACTTTTAGCGGTACCTCTTTTTCTATTAATGGGGCAAACTCTTTTTATATCGGGAATAGGGAGTGATTTGTTTATTGCTGGCAGCAAATGGTTGGCAGGTTTAAAAGGTCAGTTAGCCATGGGAAGTGTGATTGCTTGCGCAGTTTTTGGCGCTATGTCTGGGATAAGTGTTGTTGGTGCAGCTACTATCGGAGCGTTTGCTATTCCTGAAATGGTAAAAGCAAAGTATCATCCCCGGCTTGCAGCGGGTACAGTTGCTGCTGCTGGCGCTTTATCTATTCTTATTCCACCTAGCATAATATTTATCATATATGGTGGTATCGCTGATGTATCCGTTGCTAAGCTCTTTATAGGAGGAATAGTGCCAGGGATTGTTTTGGCCTTATTGATGTGTGCCTTTGTATGGCTATGGGTAAAAAAATATCCTTGGATCGCCCCTGAAACTGGAGTAAGAGTATCTTTCAAAGAAAGAGTTTATTCCCTTAAACGACTATGGCCTGCCTTAATTCTTATATTTTTGTGTCTAATAACTATTTATATCGGCGTCTGTACTCCCACAGAGGCAGGAGCATTGGGTGCATTCGGTGCTATTGTGGTAGGCATATTTTTTTATCATAGTCTTAATTATGAGGCTTTTAGAAAATTATTTGCTGATACAGCACGTGTTACCGGAGCTGTTTTGATTATTGTTTGCTTTGGATCCGTATTCAGTTCATTGTTAGCTATGCTTAGACTTCCGGATAAACTAGCAGAATTTGCCATTTCATCTGGATTGTCACGGTGGGGATTTATTGTTTTAATAAACTTAATCCTCATAGTGCTGGGTATGTTTGTAGACGCGGCGAGTGCAGTTATAATTACTACCCCTATCGTCTTACCAACAATAATTGGTTTTGGCTTTGACCCGTTATGGTATGGGATTATATTGGCAATAAATATGGAAATGGCTGTGATCACGCCACCCGTGGGTTTAAATCTATACGTAATCAAGAGTATTTGCCCAGAGATAAGCCTGGAAGATATTATACGTGGTGCTGTGCCATTTGTTATCGTTGAGTGTATTTGTTTGGCAATATTTGTTATTTTTGAAGACCTTACTCTATGGCTTCCCGGCCATATGAGATAATGAGATCTGGGCATATCGGTGAATGGTCAAAGATAAAAAGAGATAGGACGCCATGCTGATACCACTGAATCCATTGAGTGATTCTGATGGAGTCTAACAGCTAATTCCAGAAATTAAGGCCCAATTGAGAAGAGGTGCGAATTCTGGAAAGATGACACATCCATGTCTCAACAAATAAAACTTAGCAGGCTGTTTTCGCCAATTAAAGTTGGGAATGTGGATCTAAAAAACAGAATTATTATGGCGCCAATGGTGACACATTTAGGAGATATTGATGGCTTTATTACTGAAAAAGAAAAAAATTATTTTATAAGGCGTGCGATAGGCGGAGTGGCTTTAATTACTGTAGGAGATGTCGCAGTTGTTCCTAATTCCCAAGTGGGGCAGGATTATGACGGAATTTGGGATGACAAATTTATCCTAACATGGAAACAATTTGCAAAAGCGATTCATGATGCTGGCGCTAAATTATCAGTTCAACTATATCACGGAGGCAGTGAATGTCGGTCAGGGGTTATCGGAAATCAGCCAATAGCTCCGTCTGCGATGGTTTCTCCTTTAACAGGGGAAATGACAAGGGAGCTGACAAAAGAGGAAATTGAAGAGCTGATAGAGAAATTTGCTGAGGCGGCTGTACGAGCCAGAGACGCTGGAGCTGACATTGTAGAAATACAGGGTTCACAGGGATTCTTGATCCATAACTTTTTGACACCATTGTTCAACAAAAGAGGTGATGAATATGGCGGTAATTCAAAAGGACGAATGAAATTTCCCGTGGGGGTCATAAAAAGAATTAAGGAAAAAGCTGGTACCGATTATCCTATTATTTTCCGAATGGTTGCCTCTGATTTAGTAGATGGAGGATTAACCCTCGAAGACACGAAGACAATAGCACCGATAATAGCTGAAGCTGGTGCAGATGCACTTCACTTTACGGGTGGTGCTGGAATTCATCTCAGACATCTTTGTATGCCTCCCGTAGACGCTGGGAGAGGGTGTATTGTCGAATTAGTAGCAAAGATTAAGAGCGTTGTTAAAGTGCCAGTTATTGTCGCCCAGAGAATCGTCGACCCTTTGCAAGCCGAAGAAATCATTAAGAATGGAAAAGCAGACATAGTTAGCTTGGGGAGAGCTTTGATTTGTGATCCCGATTGGCCGAGGAAAGCCTTTGAAGGGGCCTTTGAAGACATTAGGAAGTGTATTGGGTGTTGTCAGGGGTGCTTGGACCGAGTAGGTGGGACTCTTACTTGTTTACATAATCCACAAGTTGGGAAAGAGAAAGAGTATGAAATCAGGCGAGCTGAAAGGCCTAAAAGAGTATTAGTAATCGGTGGTGGTCCCGCTGGGTTGGAAGTTTCAAAAATAGCTGCTCTCCGAGGACATGAGGTGACTCTTTATGAGAAAGATAGAGAATTAGGTGGGCAGTGGATTTTAGCATCTATTCCTCCCCAAAAACAAGAATTTAAGGAAGTGATTAGATATAATGTTAGACAACTTGAGAAGCTTAGGGTTAAAATTGAACTAAATAAGACAGTTACACTCTCGGCAATAAAACAAATTAACCCAGATGTGGTCATTGTTGCCACTGGAGCTGTCCCTTTTATTCCTGAAATTCCAGGGGTAGGTGGAAAGAACATTGTTACAGCCCATGATGTTTTGGCTAGTAGAATCAATGCCATTGGTAATAAGGTTGCAGTTCTTGGTGGGGGTCTAGTGGGCTGCGAAACTGCTGACTTTCTTGCCGCCCAAGGAAAGAAGGTAACCATAATCGAGATGCTAGAGGAAGTTGCCATGGATGTAGGATTAATACGGAAGCCCTTTTTGATGCAAAGACTTCATAATGGTGGTGTAGAAATACTTACTTCTACACGTGTGGAGGAAATTACTGGACATGGAATAATAGCAATATACAAGAATGGGCAAAGAAAGAATGTTGGAATTTACGATACTATAGTACTCGCCTTAGGTGCTGAGTCCCTCGATGAAATCGCCAAGCAGATCGGAGGTAAAGTACCAAAGGTTTATGTAATTGGAGATGCTCTCAAACCCCGCAAAGCAATAGATGCTATTGCTGAGGGGGCAAAGATTGGTCGAGAAATATAGGTAGGTAAACAGAACTAAAGATCTTATAAAATATGGGCCTAGGATATAAGAATTAAAAAAAATTTTAATGAAACCCCTTGGTCCGAAAACCAGGGCTTCTTTTGGGCTATCCGCCTTCGCCGGATTACCTACGCTTCGATCCGGGCGCCATTTCATCCCTCAGCTTAAAAGATCGGGGTTCTCTGGTATGGCTTATAAAATTCCTGGGGGCCGAATGGCGGCATTTGGAAATATTCCAACTGTTGATGTCTTGACGATAGGAACCCTTGACAGTATCAAAAGAGTAGTATTGCAAGCTATCAAAGATGGTTTCGATAGCGTTGTTCCGGCGTCCTCTTTACCGCTTCAGGCCCCCATTGATAATGTACGGGCAATTTCAGCAACTGTTAAAGAGTACAATAAGAAAAGGGGGGCTGATACATTTGATAAATATAGTAATTAATGGGAGATAAAAAGACTCTTGAATCAACCAAAAGTTTTAGTCAGAAAAAATCACAGGAGGTGTTTAAATGCAGGTAACAAAAAGCTTGGGATTGGTAGAAGCACGTAAAATCGTTGACGCAATCATTGAAGAGTCTGAGAAGACCGAAGCCAGACCGATGGCAGCTGCGGTGGTTGACAGGCATGGTGACCTTGTTTACTTTGCAAGAATGGATGGAGCATCTCCTGTAACTGCTCGTATGGCGATATATAAGGCTTATACCGCAATGGATACCCAAAGAGATACTATTACACAACGTGAGCTTCTTAACAAGCTAAACTTTAGGCCCTATGAATTTTGTAGTCCTACGTATACAACGATTCCAGGTGGAGTCCTTATAAAGACGAAGAACGGCGATATAGTGGGTGCTGTTGGTACAAGTGGACGTAATCAATTGCACGCTGTTGGAGATGAGGAGCTAGCACGCATTGGAGCTAATGCTTTTCTAGAGTAATGTCCCGTGTGTTGCAAAATTGCTCTGCCACAAGTTGGTGAAAATGCTGGCATGCCCCACTATTCAAAGAAGGATCCGATGCTCTGGGTCAGCTGGTAGAGGACAAGTTCAGCCGAAAAATACACACGTAGTTATACATAAACCTGGATTTCTCATTTTGTGTATTTTTGAGGTCTTATCAGGGGCTTATTGATCCAAATAGAGGTAATTCATGACATAGGAATGTCTTTTGTTTTTTAAAACTTTCTTGCTAGAGGGTTTCTTGGATATTGGATGAGGAATGTTGGGACCCTTGCAACACCTTGGTTCTTAGAATGTTGATCATACTGATAATGGAGTTTAATGTAGGCCGGAAGCTCATTGTTTACCAAGGGAACTGGCCATGCCCCTTTTACTCGGAGCAGACAACTGGGTGGTTATTGCTGGCAGAGGATTGAAATTTCTAACAATTAAAGTTGCAAACTTCAAGACTGGCACAAGATATTCGAAAACAGATAATCTAAGATATGAGATTTGCAATGGAGGTTTAAGAATGGGAGTGACGCAAAAGTTGGCCGAGTTTGTTTTGGAAACCAGGTTGAAAAATATTTCTGAGAAGGCAGTCAGGATTGCCCAAGAACACTGCCTTGATTGCCTAGGGGTTACGTTAGCTGGGTCTATGCATGAGGCAGGAAAAATTGTAGCCAAACAAGCCAAAGAAGACCGATGTGTTCCCGAGGCTGGGGTTATAGGCAGTGGTTTTCGCACCTCTGCCACAAATGCAGCATTGGCCAATGGGATTATGGCTCATGTCCTGGATTATGATGATCATGCATGGCTGAATCCTTTCAATCCCAGTCACCCTAGTGTAGCTGTGGTTCCAGTTGTCTTGGCCTTAGGCGAGAAACTAAACAGTTCAGGCCAAGAGATTTTGGTAGCTTACATTTTGGGAACTGAGGTATGGGCAAAGGTCGCTCTGAACTGTTCGCCTCCCGGCCATCTAATAGGTTGGCATCCTACCAGTCTGTTCGGGACTATAGGTGCAGCTGCAGCCGCCGCCAAACTGCTGAAGCTCAATATAGAGCAAACCAGTATGGCTTTCGGCATCGCTTGTTCAATGACAGGGGGCCTCCGGCGGAACTTCGGAACAATGACCAAATCCCTTCACGCTGGGATGGCAGCTAGTAATGGGGTTCGCGCCGCATTATTAGCAAAGGAGGGATTTACCGCGAATACTGATATCTTTGGCGATCCTGACGCCTTCAGTGGTACATTCTTCAGGGAGGGAAAATGCGATGTAGCCAAGATGACCCAGAACTTGGGCACTCCCTTTTCTATAGAAGCAAGACGTCCGAGCATAAAAAGGTATCCCTGCCCTGGTTGTAACGCCAATGGTCTCGATGCAACCTTTCAATTAATTGAGGAGAAGCGGATCTCCTATGATGAGATAGAGCTCGTTGAGGCTCATGTCAATCCCTTTGTTCCTAAAATAATGATATATCCCGAGCCCAAGACAAGCCTTGAAGGTAAATTCAGCGCCGAATACAATTTGGCAGCGGCCATCTTGGACAGAACGGTCAATATAGCTAGCTACGCGGAAGAAAAGGTCAACAATCCTAAGATGCGAGAGGCGCTCAGAAAGATAAAAATGATAGTGCATCCTGATTGGCCACCCCGAGTGGGTGGTACTATAGTAGTTATCAAGCTTAAGAATGGAACAACATATAAGAACCAGGTGGAAGTGTGGAAAGGTAGTCCCGATATGCCCCTAAGTCTAGAGGAATTGACAGAAAAGTACCGCGACTGTGCCCGCTTTGTTTTGACTCAAGAGGAGATAGAACAGTCCATCCAGTTGGTAATGAATTTGTCCGAGCTTCACAGTGTCAAAGAACTGATGGACATACTGATCCAAACTAGTAGAACCAAGCAAGCCCTAGCTGGATAGGTGGATATCCTCAACGGATGATGATTATACGGTGTTTAGTTAAATTAGTTGGAATCTGCTTCAAACCCTAGCTAAATGCGATGCCAATGGTATCTTAATCTAACTCCTAATGAGACTTAGACTTATCAGCTTAAATTATTGGCAGTGTAATTATTTCTCAAATACATCAGAGGACATCGGTGGACCTTTTCGCCGAACTTGGTCTTGAGCAAAGTGAGGGATGAGACCAATGCAAAAGACGATAACACAGAAGATATTGGAGAGTCATTTAGTTTCCTCAAAAAAGGAATATACCACGGGCCAAGAGGGGGCTATACGAATTGATCAGACTTTGACGCCTGATTCCTCCGGTACCATGGTATTTCAGGAATTCGAGACTCTTGGAATCGAGCAGGTAAAGACGCAGCTCTCGGTTAGTTACATTGACCACAACACTGTCCAGATGGGACCAGAAAATGCAGACGATCATCGATACCTCCAGACAGCTGCGGCTAAATATGGCGTCCTCTTTTCCAGGGCAGGCAATGGCATCTGTCATCAAGTCCATCTAGAGAGATTTGCTGTACCTGGGAAGACACTGCTTGGCGCGGACAGCCACACCCCCACATCAGGGGCAATGGGTATGATTGCAGTTGGTGCGGGGGGATTGGATGTGGCTGTAGCTATGGGAGGTGGTCCTTATTATTTGATTTATCCGAAGTTGGTCAAGATTAACCTTGTTGGTCAATTGAAGCCATGGGTCAGCGCGAAGGATGTGGCATTAACGGTTTTGGAAATCTTTACCACCCATGGGAATGTGGGGTGTGTTTTTGAATATGGTGGAGAAGGAGTTAAGACCCTCTCTATCCCTGAACGCGCTACAATTGCGAACATGGGAACCGAATGTGGGGTAACGACCTCTGTCTTTCCAAGCGATGAAAGAACAAAAGAATTCTTAAAAGCGCAGGAGAGAGAAAAGGATTGGCTCCTCCTTGAAGCTGATGAAGGAGCGGTTTACGACAAGGTCGTGGAAATCGATTTAAACGAAATTGTTCCAAAGGTTGCTCTTCCTCACAGTCCAGGAAATATTAAAAAGGTTCGAGATTTGGCGGGGTTAAAAGTCAATCAAGTTTGCATTGGTAGTTGTACTAACTCTTCTTATAGGGATCTTATGGTAGTATCAGGGATTTTAGAAGGCAAGACGATTCATCCTGATGTGAGTGTAGCAGTTGCTCCGGGATCAAGGCAGGTGTTACTCATGATAACCCGTACATCGGTTTTGTTTAACCTCTTGGCCAGTGGCGCGCGCCTGATGGAGTGTGCTTGTGGGTTTTGCATAGGAGCCGGGCAGTCCCCTCAGACAGGTGCGGTGTCCGTCAGGACAAACAATAGGAATTTTCTGGGCAGATCAGGTACCAATAGCGCTCAAGTTTATTTGGTGAGCCCTGAGACAGCTGCTGCCTCTGCTCTGACTGGTGAGATAACGGACCCGAGAGACTTGGGTATTCCATATCCTCATGTGGTTATGCCCGAACAAATCATTGTTAACAACAGTCTCTTTATTCACCCTAAAGAGCGGCCAAAGGAGATCGAGATCTACAGGGGTCCCCACATGGGTCAGATGCCCCTCAACTCGCCCCTTCCGGAGATCATTTTAGGAGAAGTGACGATTAAACTTGGCGATCAGGTGACAACGGATCACATCGTTCCGGGTGGGTCGAGGATGAAATATCGGTCGAACATTAAAAAATACGCAGAATTTGTTTTCGAAGTTGTGGATCTATACTTCTATGCTCGCTCCATGAAGATTCGAGATGAAGGGAGGCACAACATTATCGTGGGGGGCTTTAGTTATGGCCAGGGTTCCTCGAGAGAGCATGCAGCCCTCTGTCCAATGTATCTAGGAGTAAGGGCTGTATTGGCGAAATCCATTGAGAGAATTCATAGAGCCAACCTTATTAACTTCGGAATAATTCCCTTTACCTTTGTCAGAGAAGCTGATTACGATTGGATTAATCAGGGTGACGAACTGGAGATCCCTGGCATTCAGCGGGTAATACACGAGAATAATAAAGCTACCATCGTCGACAGGACGAAGAACAAAACATTCGAGGTCTCTATTGAACTGTCAGAAAGGGAAAGGGAGATCATTTTGTCAGGAGGGACATTACCTTATGTTAGAGAAAGACACTGGAACTTATCAAAAATATGAAAATAATCCTATGCAAAAGAGTACAAAACAATAAGACGCAATGAGTTACAAATTATATGAACTGGGGGGCCGTTCGTTGAACACACGGAACAATGACTACCGCTGGCCAATTAGTAATGAGATATTAGAAGGAGGTACCATCTTAACATTCTGTAAAGAATATCTATGATGCTATAAAAAAAGAGAAAAAGGAAGCAATTGAATGCAAATAAGGATACCGGCTGTTTATATGAGGGGTGGCACAAGTAAGGCTGTTTTTTTTCACGACAATCATCTACCTAAGGATCCCGAGATTAGAGACCGGGTGATTTTAGCAGCGTATGGAAGTCCCGATCCAAACCGCCGTCAAATTGACGGGATGGGAGGAGCTGTTTCCTCAACCAGCAAAGTAGCTATCCTCAGCTCTTCAAAGAACCCAGCTTATAGTGTCAATTACCAATTTGGTCAAGTTTCTATCGATAAACTGAAAATCGAATATCAAGGGAATTGTGGTAACATTTCTTCCGCGGTAGGTGCCTTTGCTGTTGATGAAGGATTGGTCAGTGTAGAGGAACCCATTAGTAAGGTTAGGATATTTCAAGCCAATACGAATAAGCTGATCGTTGCAGAAGTTCCGATAAGAAATGGTTTATACAATGAAGAAGGCGATTATTCCATCGATGGTGTTCCGGGGACAGGAGGGAAGATTTTGCTTCATTTTGTGGATCCTAGTGGCTCGGTTAGCGGCAAACTCTTACCGACTGGTGACGTGAAAGATGTTATAGAAGTATCGGGCCTTGGTAAAATTGCTATTTCTATTGTTGATGCCGCTAATCCTGTTGTATTTGTCCGGGCGAGAGATCTTGGCCTCAAAGGAACCGAAATTTATGAAATTGATGGCAGTACTGAAATCAGAAAGATACTAGAGGCCATTCGTAGCAGGGGGGCTGTAATGTTAGGTTTAGCTTCGACTCCTGGAGAGGCGGGTGAAATAAGTCAGGCTGTGCCAATGATAGCCTTTTTGAGTGAACCCCAGAATTTCAAAACAGTGACAGGTAAGATTATTAAAAAAGACGAGATAGATATTATCGGTCGAATAATGTCTATGGGAGCATTGCATAAGGCATATGCAGTTACCGGAGCTATCTGTACCGCAGGAGCGGCGAAGATTGGAGGTACCATTGCCTATGAGATGCTAGACGAGGCTACTCTTGGGGCAAAGGAAGTTCGTCTGGGGCATCCTGGAGGGATTATTTCGGTTGAGGCTGAGATAGAGAAAAAAGGGAATAGTTATGAATATAAGGAAGCAGTGCTGGGTCGTACTGCACGGCGCTTAATGGATGGTTATGTTTATGTTCCAGAAAAGTATTTCTATAAAGAAGGGGTTTTGTATTAATAGATAAGGGATACAAGATCATTATATATATTTTCCAGAAGTTAAGGAGGGAAGAATGGAGAATGTTACAATGACATTGGCTGAATTTATTAGTCAACTAACTTATAATCAAATTTCTGATAAAGCATTAAAAAAGGTAAAAAGTTGTATACTTGATTCATTAGGTTGCGCTTTTTGTGGTTCTACTACGACGTGGGGAGAAATTGTCAATGAATTTGTTCAAAATCAGGAAGGTAGACAAGAGGCAAGCCTTTGGACCACCAATTTTATGGGTCCTGCTGCAAATGTTGTGTTAGGTAATGGAACAATGATCCACAGCTTTGAATTTGATGATTATCACATGACTAAGATCCACCCTGGTGCTGTCGTAATTCCTGCAGCTTTTGCTATTGGAGAAAAAGAACATATTGACGGGAAGACCTTAATGACTGCCATTTTAGCTGGTTACGAGACAATGATACATATCAGCCGAGGCGCGAATCCCCATGCTTCCAGACTCAGAGGGTGGCATTTGACAGGAACATGTGGGACCTTTTCGGCGGCGGCAGCAGCAGGAAATATTTGGCAATTTAATACTACGACTATGGCTAGTGCATTGGGGATGGCTGGCACCCAGTCTGCAGGGCTGTGGGCTTTTACAGCAGATGGGTCTTTTAGTAAAAGATTTCATCCAGGTCGTGCTGCGCAAAGTGGCCTAATAGCAGCTTCGTTAGCTCGAAGTGGTTACCGTGGTCCAACCAAAATCCTAGAAGCTGAGGATGGTGGTTTTTTCAAGGCTACATCATACGACTTCGATTTTTCTAAGGTAACTGATGGATTAGGTGAAAAATTCGATACGGAAGACATTGTAATAAAACCTTACCCTACATGTGGGAGCCTTCATTCTTCGATCGATGCAGCTCTAATTATAAAAAAGGAACACGAAATTGATGTTAATAAAATATTAGAGATCAACGTTTACAATAGCGAACTTGTTAATATTCAATGTGGATTTGACTATAGGCCCATGGGAGTTCTCCAGGCTCAAATGAGCATGAAGTATTGTATTGCTCGTGCTATGATGGATGGCATGCTTTCGATGGCCCAATTTACGGAGGATAAGCTCTCAGATCCTGTAGCCATTGATTTGGCAAGTCGGGTAGAATTTGTTTTGGATGAAGAAATAAATAAAATTTATCCCGTTGAATTTCCGAGCGTTGTGGAAATCGTTATGCAAAATAGACAAGGATATAAGGTCAGAGTAAACATGCCCAAGGGTTCTGTTGAAAATCCCATGTCCTGGCAGGAGGTTCAGAACAAGTTCAATACGCTTGGCCTTCATGCCCTAGGTGAGAAAAAGATAGGTGCCATTATTGAAATGATTGAAAATCTTGAGAATATAAACGATGTTGCAGAGATTACGAAGTTGATGAAACCATAAAGAAGTGAGAAAGGCGATAGATCAAAATGTGAGAGAGTCGAAAATAGACATTTCTAGCATTAAGGTATTAACAAATAAGAAGACAAAATACTGAAGTTTGAAAGAGGACTGCTTTATAAGAAAAGCATGATGCGAAAGTGATTGCAGAGAAATCTGAGCTCTATTTTGAACAAAGAGTTACATAATCAGAACCGATCTCCTTGAGTTTCAAAGATTATATTGGATACAAAGATTCCGCTCTTTTGAACTTAGCGACTGAATTTTTAGTTGGTTTGGTGATGGCCATTGAGATGAAGAGGGGGAGAATCAATCGAGAGGATAGGGAAGCGGCCTTAAAGATCCATGAGAAGTGCCGATAATTTTGGGATCGACTTAAGAAAGAATTTGGAAGCAAAGATGTTTTAATTGTAAGAAGTTTGATGAGATTAATAAATGTTACGATTTGAAGGCAGAACATAGCATATTAACATTGTTGAGAAGACCTTAAAAGTGCTATGCGATAACATCAATGATATTTAATGGGGATAAATTCGACAATATTAAAAACAGAATGGGAAAACATTTCGATCATTGGTATCTGTTGTAGTTAAAAAGGAATAGAATTGAAAGAAATCGACATAATTTGAACTGGCGTTTTTTCCGACGGAGGGTAATTAATCTAAGAATAAAGGAGGTGAAAATAGGTTCTCATGATAATTAGAAGAAATTCAAATTATCACCAATATGGATCGAAAATCAATTGTTTCGTAAAAAGCCGTTTGGAGGTAAAATCAGCATATTGAATGCTGAACCAATGATATTTAAGAACAGGTATTTATCGATCAAATAATGAAAGGAGGAGAAAAATGAGTAAAGGTAAAAAGTTAATTGTTAACATAGGTTTTATAATAGCCTTTATATTAACCTTGGCGCTAGGAGGAGTAGTTTGCGCTAAAGAAGTAGGGGAGAAGTTGGTCTTTAAGTGGGCCAATTCTTATACGGAAGGTCACCTGCGCACTAAAGTCTGGAAGGATTATTCTGCTAGGGTACTCAAAGTTACCGATGGTCAAATAGAATTCAAGATGTTCAGTGGGCAATCGTTGGTTAAAGCAAGAGAAGAGTATGAAGCTGTAGTAACTGGTGCTATCGATATCAGCATAGGGAACTCAGCTGATATTACAGGCTATCAATCATGGGTGCATTTTGTTGCCATTCCCGGCGTTTATAGAAGTTTTGACTATCTCATGGAAATATTGAAAATGGGAAGACCCATTATTGAAAGAGAGTTTGACAAGTCTGGACTTAAACTTCTATGGTTACACCCTTGTACCATATGTAATCTTTACTCCAGAAAAGGCTTCGTCAAAACGATGGATGATTTCAAAGGCCTGAAGGGTAGAATACCTGGTGGCTTTACGTCTGAGAGTTTCATAATTTGGGGGGGGGCAACAGTATCCCTTTCTTCGGCAGAGCAATATACTGCATTACAGCGTGGCACAGTGGATTGTACTTATACAGGCACTGATAGTTATGTTGGCTTCAAACTCTATGAAGTAGCTCCCTATGTCACCAAATTCCAGCACCCTTACGGAGGGAACTTTATAATTATGAATAATAAGGCTTGGAATAAGATTCCCGGGCACCACCAGAAGAAAATATTGGATGTAGGCAGGGAGTTTATGGATATTATGCCCCAAATAACCATAGATGAGCAGGATGCGCTTTACAAGGAAATGGTTGCCAATGGAGCTAAGCTCTATAACCCAAATCCAGAGCTAAAGAAGTCTATGGAGGACGTACTTAAGCCGTTGTGGGAAAGATATATCAAGGTAGCGGGTGATACAGGCAAGGAGATCTACAGGATTATCTACTCCCGACCGTAGCTAGATAGCATACCCTAAAAAGGCAGGAGCGAGGAAGATGAATAGGACTATTAGGATTTTCGGGACTGTTATGTTGTTTGTTGATCACGTGTCAGAGGTTGGGGGTAAGATATCTGGATATGGTATATTTATATTGGTTTTTTTAATTACTCATGACGTAATAAGGCGATATATTTTTAACCGACCAACTAGTTGGGGGTTTGAAATATCCGAATACCTTATGCTCTATGTTATATGTCTTGGATTATCCTACACTCAATTGGAAGATCGTCATGTCAAAGTTGAATTGTTAGTGACTAACCTATCACAAAGAGTTCAAACTTGGCTTAGATTGTTTGCGGCTATAGTTGGTCTGGTAACCAGTCTGCTGCTGACTTGGAAAACCGGGGAGGCGACCTATACGGCTTATGTACTACATTGGAAGTCAAACACCCAGCTTTTATTTCCTTTGTTCCCAATTTACATAATAATGCCTTTTGGTTTTGCACTATTCGCTTTAGTATTCGTTTCTAAAATCTACCACTATATTATTATAGACAAGCATAATATATCCAACTAAGCACAAGGAATTAAATATTTTTTTGAATGATGCTGATGTCACAAAAAGGTTCTGCGTTCTAAATAGACTTCCATTACAAACAGCATCAAAAATGTAGAAAAAGTCTGCGCGGGGAATGAGCATTCTTTCAAACGCATATTAGGTTTTGTTTTACCGAAGTGTGATAATTTGAAGTTGATATCCCATCATGGACTAAATATGAAAGAGCGTGGATCCTAAACGAAATGCGGCTTCATCCTAGGACACCAAAGTCCTTCTTGCTCTGTGGAGTTCTTTTATCGCAAAGGAGGTACGTCTCACCAATCTTTTTTGCCACTGCGGATTTCCTATGGCTAATTTCGTCGTTGGCCACTGTAAATAATTATATCAACTTATATGTAACCGTTGAGACCTAGTGAGGTCTCCATAAGACTATGAGGAGATGTTAAATCATGGAATGGTATATAACAATTGGACCGGTCATACTGGCTTTGCTAATGCTCCTTGTGTTAGGAGTTCCAATAGCTATATCTTTAGCGGTTGTAGGCATTGCTGGCATTTTTTGGGTGCAAGGAGTTAACGGTCTCTCTATAATATCCACTATAACGTACTCTACTCTGGCGAATTATATACTCACCCCAATTCCTCTATTTATCTTTATGGGTGAACTCCTCGTCTTCACTCAAGTGAGTAAAGACGCTTTCGAGGTTATCAATAAGTGGTTAGGCCGCCTTCCTGGAGGTTTGGCAGTATCAGGAATTGGAGCATGTGCGCTGTTCGCTGCCATCAACGGTTCAAGCCCAGCCACCACAGCAACGATTGGATTGGTATCGGTTCCGGAGATGCTTAACCGTGGATACAACAAGAGGTTAGCCACAGGTTCTATTGCGGCAGGAGGCGCTTTGGGGATTTTAATCCCTCCCAGCATCTTGATGATAGTCTATGGTGTTGCATCGGGAACATCTGTGGGGCAACTGTTCATGGCTGGATTCATCCCAGGCATTATGCTAGCAGGAATTATGATGCTGTATATAGTAATCCGTTGCCGTCTGTCCCCAAATTTGGCACCCCTTTCGGAACATGTTTCTTGGAGTAATAGATTGAGGTCAACATGGAAAATACTTCCTGCCATATTACTAGCAACTCTGGTACTTAGCGTCATATACTTGGGTATAGCGACGCCTACCGAAGCAGGAGCCATTGGAGCTTTTGGTGCTTTCCTTTTGGCCATCATTTCTCGAAGGTTTACCTGGTCTAGGATGCATGCTGCCTTGCTACATACGGTAACAACCAGCGCCTTCATCCTTTTTATTGTTCTTGGTGCTCATTTTTTTGGCTACATGTTGAGTCATTTTGGGATTCCGCAAGGCATCAGCGAGACTATCTCCAAATGGGATGTGTCACGCTGGTGGATAATGATCGCTTTTAATTTCGTTTACCTTATTCTGGGTTGCCTTATGGATCCAACATCCATCATTCTCGTAACTGGCCCTATAGTTATTCCTATTGTTCAAAATTTAGGATTTGACTTGGTTTGGTTTGGAATAATTTTTACCCTTAACATGGAGATGGCTAACATTACACCACCTGTAGGCTTTAACCTCTATGTTATGAAAGGCATCGTGCCTGAGAACGTGTCGCTTACTGATATTATCTTGGGTAGTCTTCCTTTTGTTGTGCTTCAAGCAGCAGCGCTGGCGTTGATTATGATCTTTCCGAAAATAGCTCTATGGCTACCTAGCATGATGAAAGTTTCAGGGGTTGGATGAAATGTTGCCAAGTTTTTGAAGAGAGTAAATTATCTAAAAGGTGCTTTAAAGGACATTAAGAATGGAATGTTGATGGTTTAAACAATGAAAGTGTATTACATAAAAACATTGATAAACACATGTAGGGAACTATTTATGGACATGGTGAAGTCCATTCATAGATGAAACTCCCATGTCTTTCTGCCACCTTTGTAAATCACTAACTATTAAGATAAGACAAAGAATATTTTGATCGGTGTCTCTTCAAGGCGTTTGATAATTGTTGATAGCTTAAAAACTGATTTGATGGGCTTTAGGGTCACAGTGTTAACATTATTCGGATCCATTTGACATTACTTCTTTTAAGGCCACGAAAAGAAAGGGGGATGGAGGCAGCAATGTTGACGAAGAGCAAAAGGTTACGGGAGCTAATTTCACGTGACAAAATTCTGATTGTACCAGGGGCACACGATGCGCTGACAGCCCGGATGATCCAGAAAGTCGGGTTCGATGCAGTGTATATGACGGGTGCAGGCACCGTAAACAGTCTCACTGCATTACCCGATAATGGGCTCGTCACATTGACGGAGATGGTCATGAACGCTAGGTACATTGCGCATGCGACCTCAATTCCAATCATTGCCGACGCAGATACCGGCTACGGAAATGCAGTTAATGTGATACGAACCGTTTGGGAGTTTGAAAAAGCGGGCGTATCAGGAATCCACATTGAAGATCAGGTAGCTCCTAAACGATGCGGACATATAGAGGGCAAGGAAATTGTTAGCACTGAGGAGATGGTAGGCAAGATACGTGCAGCCTGTCAGGGCAGAGATGACCCTGCTTTTGTCATCATTGCTCGAACGGACTCACATGCGGTTCTTGGATTTGACGAGGCGGTAAGGAGAGGTCGAGTCTACTTAGAGGCAGGCGCAGATGTTATTTTCCCTGAGGCACTTGAGAGCGAAGAGGAGTTTCGTGAATACGCGAAGGCAGTTGGTGGTCCTTTGCTTGCCAATATGACCGAATTTGGAAAGTCCCCATACCTCACCGCTCATCAGCTAGAGGCCATAGGGTACAAGATCGTGATATTCCCCGCTACAGCTATGCGAGTGGCACTCAAGGCTATGTGGGAGTTTCTAACAACACTAAAAGAAAAAGGCACTCAAAAGGGCTTAATCGATCGGATGCTTACAAGAAAAGAGCTCTATGAAATAATAGACTACGACAAGTTTCATGCATATGAACGAGATTTCCTTTTCTAGGGTGAGGAAGTAATACTGAGTGTATGATTTTAAGGGAGCAAAGGGTAAGATGGGTAAAATGAGTACAAAAATAGAGTGGTTGGGCAACGCAGCGTTCCGGATTAGCCATGGGGGTTTTATCATGTTCGTTGATCCGTGGCTTGATGAAAACCCAGGATGTACTCTCAAAACCAGCCAAGTTGAGCAAGCCGATCTGATCTTCGTTACCCATGGGCATCCAGGCCATTGGGGCAGAGGCGACTCTGTCAAAATCGCTAGTACCACCGGTGCACTCTATGTAGCGCCGCGGGAACTATGTGACTATTTCGTTGCCAAGAAAATGTTGCCTGAGAGCCAGGTCTTTCGGGTTGAGCCTGGGAAAAGTTATAAGGTCAAGGGCCTACCATTTGAAGTCCTGTCAGCGCCTCATCCGCCCGTCCGTGAGATGCCTCCTTGGCTGGCAGAGGTTCCAGCAGAGCCAAACTGCGGGTTTATTTGGAAGCTAGGGGCGAAGGTGGTCCTCCACTTTGGAGATGCTGAGTACGGTTCTTTTTTTGAAGAGGTTGGAAAGAGACACCAAATCGATCTTGCCATGTTACCCCTCTGGGGAATAGGAATGGGCATACCGATGGAGACCGGAGTAAAGAACTGCGCTGATATCGTGGCTGCGTTAAAGCCCCTGAAAGTATTTCCGACCAATCGGTATGATGAGGACAATCCGGCAGTGAAGGCACTTGTAAATACCCTCCTAGAGCTCAGGCTGAAGACGGAGGTTATTCCACAGAAGATTGGATTAACAATTGAGGTTTAGTAGAGATAAAAACATATAACTTATCACTTGAGAAGATTAAAGCGTTAATTGTAACGATGAGTAAATGTTCGTTGGGGGATTCACTTTAGAGCTGCTGCTAACCAAACATAGACTGAAAAAAGTGATCAAACCTATTGAAGATGTAAAGAATTGAAAGTCTATTAATAAACTGATTCAAATGGTCATTTTCCGGAGAGAAAAGCAATGCGAATTGGAATTTCATATAGAAGGTGAACTATACAGATTGGTTATAGAGGCGAAATATATTTAGAAAGCGTTTTACAAAGAAGGTAATATAATTATGTATAATTCTTGATCGAAAGCAACTCAGAAGGTAGAAAATGATTTTAATCGATAAAAAAGAAATAAAAGATCTTAATTAAAAAATACAGGAGGTGTTCAGATGCAGGAAGCAAAAAGCTTGGGACTGAAAGAAGCTCGTGAGATTGTTAATGCAATCATTGACGCAGCTGAGAAGAATAAGAGTGATACTGTTGAAGGGCGCCCAATTGCAGCTGCAGTGGTTGACAGGCATGGTGATCTTGTATACTTTGCGAGAATGGACGGAGCGTCTCCCTTAACTGCTCGTATGTCCATATATAAAGCTTATACCGCTATGGATATAAGAAGAGATACTATTACGCAACGTGAGCTTCATGGAACGCTGAAATTAGAGTCCTATGAATTTTGTAGCCCTACGTATACCTTAATTCCGGGAGGCGTCCTGATAAAGATGAAGGATGGTACCATAGTTGGCGCTGTTGGGACTAGTGGACGTCATCCATGGGCCCCAATGGGAGATGAAGAGTTAGCACGCATTGGAGCTAAGGCTTTTGAAGAGAATTTAAAGTGAATAGTGAAGATGAAGACCAGAATAAGGAAATGTCAATAAAGTATTTCTTATTAAGGTCGCAACTCGTAAAATTACAGATTAAATTTCTTATCCTCGATTGTCTTTCAAGATACAGACAGAAGTTTAAGAAATAGATCGAGTATTCAATTAGGGAAAACAAAGGGCAGAGTTAGAAATAACTCTGCCCTTTTTAATTGCTTTTGCATTGAGACCTCAGACCTTATCTTTATGTTTTTTGTTCTGGTTTAAGACGTAAAAATTGATAACGGTCTGTAGAGTGCACCGTTATGTTACGAATCTCGATTCCCTGAAGAATGCTGAGAGGAACTTCAACTCCTGCATTCCCGAGGGCCCAGACCTTGCGGTAAAAATCAGCAAGCCCGCTCACTACATTTTTGTTCATGGCAAGAATGACATCGCCAGATTTGAGGCCTGCCTTTTCAGCAGGGCTTCCAGGTGTAACCCGGGTGACAAAAATACGGCCGTGTGCCTCTTCGGCATTTATACCCAACCAAGGTCTTGGCGCCTTACTGGAACGGCCTGTCGTCTTCAAATCATTCAGAATTGGATTCAGAAGGTCAATAGGAACAAACACATTGGAAGGAATGGTAGCCAATCCCGGGATCATGACTTGAGTGAAGAGAGATCCAATACCCAGGAGTTTGCCGTCCCGGTCTATCAATGCCGCCCCGCCAAAATTGGAATAGGCTGGTGCAGTGAATATGGCGTCCTCGAGAAGATACTCCCAATACCCTGTAAATTCCTTTCGGCTAATAACCCTGGCGACCTGGATCGATTCTGTCCCTCCATAACCCGCAACCAGAACCGGTTCGCCCTCTTTGACTGCTGACGATTGTCCCAGCTTCATGGGTACCACCTCGAGGGGCTTCTCTGTCCGCAAGAGACCAAATCCAGTGTTATGGTCGTAACCAATAAAGGTGGCTTTAACAGGTTTGTCTTCCGGTCCAGGAAACTTGGGGTCAGGCTTGCTATATTGCGATTTAAGAAACTGCCTTCAGCAACGACTTCATTGCATCGGATGACTTGCAGTCCGTTTTAGACCGGATCTGCAACCGCTTCACTCCAGAGCTCAACGTCGTTACATCTCTCCCCGTCCGTCTGCTAAGCTCCGAAAGAGTCCCGACCCCCAACTCCATAACCAGCCATCCCGCCAT
>Ga0315274_10003822_pt1 | contig 22328 bp, 20 predicted proteins | sample YL17G02_20_MG_FD_203700 | JGI IMG/M metagenome (GOLD analysis project Ga0315274, IMG submission 203700) | Sediment microbial communities from Yellowstone Lake, YNP, Wyoming, USA - YL17G02_20 | ecosystem: Environmental > Aquatic > Freshwater > Lake > Sediment | place: USA: Wyoming | collected...
AACGCCCCAAAGGAGCAGGGCATAATAAGCATTGATGCTTTTGAAGTAGAGGTCCTGATTCACATGAAAGACACCATTCCAAATCTTTTCCCAGGTGAGAAGAAGGGAATAGGCCGGAGCGTGATTGGTGATCTGGTAAAAACCCGTTTTTGGATAGGTCCGGATCCACCGAAAGGCCATGGATTTTTCTTGATAGAGGATCTTGCCCAGAGTCCCGTATTTCAGGGCGTCGGTCTCATCCAAGGGAAGCTTGAGGGTGTGATTGAAATAAAAATAAAAGAACACGGCCAGAAAAATCCCCAGGACGGCGACAAAAGCCAGCCATCCGATCTTGTTTGAGGGAGAAAGACGATGAAAACCCGCCTTGGTTTCCTTGACCTTTAAACCGAATTCCCCCCGGATAACCAGAAAATTCCGGCGGCCAAGGACGGCTAAGAGGAGATATATCAATCCGATGAAGACGGCATAAAAGAGATCGGATCGGCGCGGGAGAAAGAGAAGTAAATAATAAAGAAGCAGGGAGGTGATCATGGGGCCGAGCCCGAGCGCGTATAATAAAAATTCGCCGGTCCGGAGGGTCTTTGTTTTATCAAGGCGCAGAAAAACGGCTCCGAGAATCAGCGAAAAAAGGATGTTCGTGACGAGAAATTCGAGGGCTAAAATGGACATGGCTAATCCCTTGCGGCGATTCCGCGGAGAAGTTTTTCGCGCGTCTCCTGGTCGCTCATCACGAACTCGTAGAGCTTGGTCTGAAGAGATTTTCGATCTAAATTTCTATATAAGTCCAGTAAGATGTCCAACTCATTATCAGTCAAACGGAATTCCTTCAATAAATAAACCCGTCGATACCAGCCTGCTTTGAAGAAATCCCCGTTGGCCGTTCCCTGGTCCTTGAGATAGTCCTTGATGAACGACCCCTTGGTCAGATGCCATCCGGACCATAAGAAGTCGAGGGTCTTATCCGCGATATTTCTTCGCCCCGCGTCAAGGAGGGGAGGCGCATAGAAAAAAACTCGATACGTACAAAGAAATATGATCAGAAATAAGAATAAAACAACGAGGGCAACTCTTCGTTTTTTAGCCGTCGAAGACGTCATTAGACCTTGCCTGCGAAATTTCCGTGTTGAACAGAGTCCAGGGAAGAGCTAAAATGATCAAACCGGAAATGATGAGAGAGCTCCTCCAAAGGCGCGCCGATTACACCCGGCAAGACTCGCCGGCTAAAAAGCTCAGACGGAAACGCTTTTTGCTGTTTAAGAGTCTTCTTGAAACATTGTCGAGGCCCGTCAGGATCCTGGACCTGGGCGGAACGGCCGAATATTGGGACCAGATGGATTTTAGGGACCTGGACGACGTGCAGATCACGATCTTTAATCTTCAGCGAGTGGACGTGAAACGAGATCATTTCGTCGCCGTCACGGGCGATGCCAAAGACCTAACCGCATACCGCGATAAGGAATTCGACATCGTCTTTTCCAATTCCGTCATTGAACACGTCGGCGCCTTTGAGGATCAGATGAGGATGGCCAAAGAGATCCTCCGCGTCGGGAAATATCATTATGTTCAGACGCCGAACTATTTCTTCCCGCTCGAACCGCATTTCTTGTTTCCCTTCTTTCAGATGCTACCGCTCTCCGTTCGGATGCTCCTGGTCAGGCATTTTCGCTTGGGCTGGTTCGCTAAGCAAGCCGATGCCCAGGCCGCTCGAGACCTGATCGCATCCGTGCATCTGTTAAAAAGGAAAGAGATCAGAAAAATGTTCCCTGATTCCCTGCTCGTCAGAGAGAGGCTCTGGGGATTGACTAAATCGTTCATGATCATCTCGAAGCATGAATCGACCTCCCGCCCGATGTCTTGATCCGGAGAAAACGTTCCTGTTTTCATCTGATCCTAGGGAAGCTCGAGATCACGGATTTTTTGGCCGATCATCTTCGCCAATAGGGCGTGAGCTGGCAGGGCAAGGTGGATCCCGTCTGCCGCGACAAGGCTAAGATCTTTGCTCGTCATGCTATAAAGGTCGATCAGGACGATTTTATCTGGGTTTGTATTCGCGATTTCTTTGATTATGAGATTGTATTGTTTGATATTATCGTCTATTCGGAATGACCTTTGTTTGTTTCTATCCTGTGTCGCCGAGATATTGATTAAAAATATTTTCTTCGTTTTTGTCCGCGTGAGGATCGTCTGGACCAAAAATATATATTTCTCACGAAAAATGTCTTTTTTTACGTATACTTTTGGAAATATCTTGGTAAAAAAATATCTATGTTTTGACATGAATCGAATGATGATTTTTCTCGCCGGGCAATAATTCAAAAGCTTATTTTCTCTCTCCGTAAATAGCCTCGGGGGACAGTCGACGATCCCGAATTGCATAATGTGATAATCGGCATTAAAAGAAAGGATATCATCATCGATATTTGAAGAGACGGCCTGATTGACCACCGTATTGTTTCTCTTGGCGGTATTTATGACGACGCAGTCAATATTCATCTGACGGAATATTTTATAAGAATACGTGTCTTCATAGACCAGATTATTTTTAAGATTTGGCTGGGCTTGCGAATTTCCCAAAATGTTTATCACCAATCCGGTATTTCGAATTTTTTGATCCTGCACTGAGCTCATTAAAACGCCCCTTCCCCCGTGATGATGACCTTCAGCGTCTTCAGGAGGATGACGATATCCATCCAGAGGGACCAGTTGCGGATATAATATTCGTCCAAAAGAAGGCGTTCTTTGAACGGCAGGATGTTCCTCCCCCTCACCTGCCACAGGCCCGTGACGCCCGGCTTGACCCGGGTGATGATCGGAAAGCTCTTGCCGATTTCGTCCCGCTCCCGCGGCATATACGGCCGGGGACCGACCAGGCTCATCTCGCCCCGGAGAACGTTGATGAGTTGGGGGAGCTCATCGAGGCTGTATTTCCGGATGAATCGTCCGACGGGAGTCACGCGCGGGTCGTTTTTCCTGATCTTCAGGAACCGCTTCCAGTCCTCTTTCGCTTCGGCGTTATCGGCAAAATATTTTTCCAGGCGGGCGTCGCCGTCGACGTACATTGAGCGAAATTTCAATAATTTGAACGTCTTGTCCTTCCATCCCAGCCGGTCCTGGACGTAAAGAACGGGGCCCGGGGAATCAACCTTGATAGCGAGGGCGATGATCGCCAGCGCCGGAAGGAAGATCACGAACAAGAGGAGCGTCAGGACGAATTCGAAGATCTTTTTGATGACGATGTTCGATGGTTTGACGAGATTCCGGGCCATGGAGAGCGCCAGGACATCGCCCCAGTTCTCGATCTCGACGCCCATGGAGAAGAGGTGGCCGATGTCCGGAATGATCCGGATGTTGTCCGCCACTTTCTCGCAGCGCTCGACGAGGTCCAGCAGGCGCTCTTGTCCGATCCCGGGGAGAGAGATGATCAGGTCGCGGACGCCGAGCTCGCCGCTCAGCCTTTCCACCGAGTCGATGTCCCCGACGATGGGAAGGCCCGCGAGGCTTTTTCCTTCCGGCGGGACGGGTTCGTCCGTTAGAAAACCGGCGAGGTCGTACCCCAGCGTCCAATTCCTTTTGATCTCGCGCGCCGCGATCTCTGCGAGCCCGTGCGTTCCCAGAATGAGGACTCTTTTCCTGAATATTTTGAACTGAAAAAGAAATTTCCGGACGATGAGCCGGAACAGGGGGAACAGGATAAGGCTGAGGAGCCAGGCGAGCAGGATGACCACCCGGGAGAATTGGGTGAAAGCCCGGGCGACATAGATGGTCATCATAAGCAGAACGAACGACAGGGTTACCCCCGTGAGCAGACGCTTGGTTTCGTCCCAGAGCGACAGCCTTTTGGCGTAGAGCTTTTCGTAGGCGATGACCAGAACGGAGAAGATCGCCACATAGAGAAATCCGTAGCGGAGCTGGGTCTTCAAGGGGAGAGGAGCCAGCTCTTTAAAGCCGGGATTCAACGCGGGCAGTATCCGGCTGCGGAGTAAAAAAGCGAGGACGAACGAGGTCAGAAGAGCGGCCAGATCGCTGATGACGAGAAGAAAGGCGTAAAAATAATTCCTCAGTTTATGCATGCATCCGTCTCGCGTCCGTTACGGTCGAAAAAGGCAATTGAGGTGCCGTCCGCGCAACCGTTTTTCCACATTCCCGAGGCCTCCCGGAAGAGGGATCTCCTCGCGGTCCTCGAATCGCGCAGAGAGAATATAACATTTTTTGTAATCGTTTTTTAAGAGGATGTCTAAAAACGCGCTCAGGGAGAGCTACCTGTCTCAAGGAGTTGCCTCAGGACTAGAAAGAGGAAGGGGAAGAGGTCGTCGATGAAATATCGCTTGAACAGCCGCTGGGGTTCATGGAGGAATCGCCACAACCATTCCGCTCCGATTCTCTGCCAAAAAAGCGGAGCGCGCCGGATCTTGCCCGCGGCGAAATCCAGGGACGCTCCGACGCCGATGGCGAGTCGAACGTCAAGCTCACGAAGATGGCCGGATATCCACTTTTCCTGTCTGGGCGCCCCCATCGCGACGAAGAGAATATCCGGTTTTGCTTCGTTGATCCTGCGGATGATCTCGGCGTTCTCCGCGTCGCTCTTATCGAATCCGAAGGGAGGCGACCATGTTCCGGCTACGCGAAGGGCGCTCCACTCGGATTGATATCGGTTCGCCGCTTTCTGCGGTACACCGTCCTCTCCGCCGAGAAAGAAGAGAGCGAGATCTTCTTGGGCGGCCAGACGGCAGAGCTCCGGCACCAGGTCCGAACCAGAAACTTTCTCCGTGAGCGGACATCCCAGGATGCGGGAAGCCCATAGAAGAGGCATGCCGTCGGCCAGGACCATATCGGCGGCGTTATAGGCCGCCCGGAACTCAGGGTCGCGCTCGAGGATTAGGACATTGTCCACGTTGGCCGTGACGATAAAGCCTTTATGCCCGGTTCGCAGGTGGTCTCGAATTTTCGCGAGGCTTTCCGCCATCGTCAGGTTGTCGAACAGGGCGCGGCCGATCCGGACTTTTAGCATATTATTGTCGCAAGGCGCATACAATGGATGTCATTCTGAACGAAGTGAAGGATCCGACTCGAAGAGTCGTCCCGAGTCTTTCGAGGGATCTCATCCGACCTGCCCGAAGTTGAATGAGATGTTTCGCTTCGCTCAACATGACATCCTAGTCATCCTGCTTGTCGCGAAGCGCTATTTGAACGGCCCGGGCGAAATTCTCGACCACCCATCCAATATTGAATTTCTCCCCCAGGGCTTTGGATTTCTTCCCCATGGCCGGAATAGCGCTCTTGTTCTCCAGGAAGAATTCCAGGGCGCCGCGGAGCTTGTCGATATCTCCCGGGGGGACGATCCGCGCATTGAATCCGTCGAGGGCCAAGGATCCCTCGGCGCCTTCGGCCGGCGTGGTGATGATCGGAAGGCCGTAAACGCAGGCTTCATTGATCGTATTGGCCCACGGATCGTGATACGTCGGGGAGACCATGACGTCCGCCTCGCGGTAGCATTTTCTTTTCTCGGCGCCTTCGACATAGCCCCTAAATTCGATGCGGCAGTCGCCCTCGGCCATGTTCTTGAGGCGTTCCTCCTCGGGTCCCTTCCCAGCGATGATCAATCGAAGATCGTCCCGGTCGAGCTGCCGCGCGGCGCGGATCAGGTCGTGGACCCCTTTTCTCTGTTCTAGGTATCCGATGAACAGAAATGTGACGACTTCCGGAACCGTTGTCTTGGTCGGGACCGGTCCATCCGGATCCAACGCGACGGCCTGGGTGCCGCATATGAATTTTTCTTTTGGGATTCTATAAGTTCGCTCATAATAGCGGAGGGTTTTAGGTCCGTAGGCGAGAAAAGCGCTCATTTTTTTAACGAGACGTCTCATGTGGAGATTGTAGATGATCCGGAACGTGTTCGGGATCATCACCTTAAACCGGTAGGGCGTGTCGATCTCTCCGCACCATAAAAAAACCGGCCTTCCTCGTCTCCGGGCCGCTCTTACGATCGCGCGGTTGCTCAGGCCGCAGCGCCAATCGTCATTTATGATATAAACGTCAAAATCGTGATCTCGGAGATATCTCCCGAGTCCTCTGGCGTAGGTGAGCGTCTTGCCTTTGAGGGCGATGTTCACGCCCTTCAGAAAATCGTGCGTGTATCCGGCGACGCCGGCATTTCCATACCGATCTCGAGCGTTTTTAAGGCCATAGACGACCGTGGTCTCGAATTTCTCCCCCAGTTTTATGAACAGCGGTGTCCGGAAAGGAGCGGGCGAGTTTTGAAAGATGAAGATCTTCATTTCAGGGCATCGGCATAGCCGTCATCGTATTTTCTGAGCATGGCCTCTTTCGTGAAGAGTTCTTTGTAGAGCCGGTGGCCTTCCTTGGCCATCCGGTCTCTCTCCGCTGGTTCCTTGAACATGCGGATGATGGCCTCGGCCAGTTTATCCGTATCTTTGGGAGGGACGAGAAGCCCCGTTTGGCCATCGATAACGACTTCCGGTGTGCCGTCGACGGCCGTGGCCACGACCGTCCGTTCGACGGAGAAGGACTCTAGGGGAAACAAAGGAAGTCCTTCCCATAGAGAAGGGAGGATCCCGAATTGCGTCTTCAGCATCCATGGACGGGGGTTCGGGTCGAATCCGGTAAAAACGATGCGATCGGAAAGGCCCAGCGTTCCGGCCAGGCATTTCAATTCCGACCGCAATTCTCCCTCTCCGACGATATACAGCGTTGCTTCGGGGATCTCCCGGACGACCGCGGGCCAGGCCGTGATCAAAAAAACATGGCCTTTTTGGACGCTCAGTCTGGCCACGATGACGGCGGAAGGCTCCCGGACGGGCGGCCGGGCCCCTTCGAATTCGGGAATGCCGTTGTAGACGAGCCGGACCTTGTTCTCCGGAAAGCGGAAGTCTTCGATGAGATTGGCGACGACATGCCGGCTCACGCCAATCAGAAGATCGCAGCGGGCGTGTCGGAAGAGCGCGCCCTTATGAAAAACATTGTGAGAGGTATGGATGAGCTTGAACCTCATGAACGGTAGGCCTTTGAAAGCGGAAAAAAGGAGCGCGATCCGGCGATGATGGGTATGGACGATCGCAGGCTTGAACCGGATGATGAAGAACGCCAACATCCCTAGCGACAGGCCGATCTTGAGGATGTTCTTGCTTCCATAGGGGACGAAGATTTGCCGGACCTCGGGATGAGGCGAAAGAACCTTCCATTCCTTGGCCGTGTCCTCGGTTAGGACGAAGACTCGATAACTACGGACAAAATGGTCGGCCAACTCCAAGAGGATCTTTTCCGCTCCGCCCCTAGCACGTAAAGAGGGATATCCGAAAAACAGCGTTGGCCGCTTATCCGCGCGAGGCGCCATGGTCAGGCTCTTTTCTGATCTTTGTCGCTATCACCCGGGCGTAAACCCGGTCGACCTCCTCGGCCTTCTTTTCCCAGGAATATTCTCTTCGGAATTTGTCCCAATCGATGGATCGGTTCCAGGCCTGGAGGACGGCCTCGGCGATCGTTTCCTCGTCGTCGGTCTCATCGACCCAAGAGACGATCTCGTTGAGATAACCGGTCACGCTGAAAGACCTCGTCGAGACCACTCTCAGGCCGCTGCCGAACGCCTCCAATATGACTTTTGGAAGTCCTTCGGAATGGGAGAGGAGAAGCAGCAGATTATGCTCCGCATAAATGCAGGGAAGCTCAGGGTAGGAGACATAGCCTCTCCAGACGATGTTCCGCTCGATCTGAAGCGACTTTGCCTGGGCCTTGAGCTTCGAAATATATCCCTCATCCCCTCGGCCTACGATTGTCAGATGGGGAGCAAGCCCTTTTCGAACCAGAACGGCGACGACGGCTAAGACCTTTTCGATATTTTTAGTCGGCCTCAAGAATCCAGGCATGATGATATTCAGCCCCCGGTTCGAAGGCTTCGGAGAGATCGTGAAGTTTGCGGTATTGACGCCGTTCTCGACGACGACGATCTTCCGCGACGGGCATTGATAACTATCGATGAAGATCTCCTTGTCCTTTTCACTGACGGAGATGATCGCGTCGGCCGTCCGGATGGTGAGGACGTCTTGAACGGCCAGCATAGTCCAGATGAAGAGCGCCTTGATCTTTGTGAGGGGGCCGGCTTTTTCCCAGAACGTTTTAAAGTTCCTTATCCCCGAGGCATGGGCGTGAAAAACATAGGGGACGTCCTTAAAAAAGCCGAAGACCCTGAAGAGATCGAACCACAGCGCCGTATTGCCGTGGACATGAACGATATCGACCGGCTGAGCACGGAGGGCTCGCCGGATCGCGAACGGGACCTTTATATCGAACGAAAAGAACGGACCGAAGGCATAGGTCGGCCACGCTTTTCCAAGCCTCTTGACGCGGATGCCAGCGCGCGTCACGACCGGAGCTGACTTCCGTCCTCCGGCTAGATAGAGGATGTCGTGACCTCTCTTCACCTGGGCCGCCGAGAGCTCGAAGGGACCCGGTGTCAATCCGTCCCAGGGAGGAGGATATTCATAGCATACGCGAAGGATGTTCATTCTGTCCGAATCGAGCATGGAATTCCAGAAACCGTTGGGCCCGGCTTCGCCACGAATAGGGAACAAGACGATCCAGGCGGTCGTGGGGTTTCCGGGTCTCCGCGTCTTCAAGCACGGTCCCGACCAGGGCGATGAACCGGCCGGGCTCCTCGGGCTCATAGAGAAATATCCCCGGGAATTCCTTGAGAACTTCCGCGTACGACGGAAAGAGCGGGGCGATGATGGGATTTCCGGAGGCAAGGTATTCGAAAACTTTCATCGGAGAGCAGCCGTCGATCGTAACGACGTTCTTTTGGTAGGGCATGACCAGGAGGTCGGCGCATCTCAGATAGAGAGGCACCAGGGAATTCTCGATGTATCCGGCGAACATGACATTGAGACCTTGAGCCCGGCCGCGGCATCTTTCGATGTCCCGCGGGTCCCCGCCGAGAATCAGGAATAAATAGTCCCTGTGATTATAGACCGCGGCCGCCTCGAGGATGAGATCGATGCCGCGGTCGGCGCCCAGGGAGCCGGTATAGCCTATGATTGCCTTCTCCCGCGGGAGCCCGAGTTTTGTCCGCAGCTCGCTTTTCGCTAGGGCTGCCACGCGCCGGAACTCGTCCACCTCGACGCCGTCATGGGCGACGAAGATTTTTTCGGACAGGACACCGCTTTCGACCCAAAGATCTTTCAATCGCTGGGAGATCGCAACCATAAGGATGTTCTTTTTGTTCATCAGGCCGCGAACCCGACGCCGGTATTTCTCCGTCACGGACGCTTTCGAGAAATAGAACGTGTGATTCTCATAAAGGATGGCCTTTCCGGCCGCGGCCAGAAACGCCGCCGCCCTTTCGTTCCTCGTCACGATGACCGTGGTCTTGTCCCAGCGGCGGCCCGCCCCATAGACGCCCAACGCGAACGTCAGGATTCCGAACTTTCCCTTGAGGGATACGTTGGGGATGAACCGGATCCGGAAATCATTCTTGAGGCCGAATCTTCGGCTGATCTGTTGCGAAGGCAGGGACTTTTTCCAGCCGGGCAGGACCACTTCTACCTGCTGCCCCAGAGAGGCGAAGGCATCGGCCATTTTCATGACCTGGATGGGGTTGGCCCGGCGGTTCTCAAGATCCGATGTTGAAATGAGCTTGACGCTAAGCGGCATGTTCGATGTTCCGCATGAAATATTTCTCGATGAAGAACTTCCGGTTGTTCCTGTTTGAGAGAAGACCGATGACCATGGCGAAGCAATATCCGGTCGTTTTGCTGGCCCAGCCTTGGGTATAGACGCCGCCGATGAGGTAGAGCGCGGCCAGGCAGAGGAAGAAGAACTTCACGTCCGGGGAAGCGGATCTGATGCGGATCCTCATTTTGAAGATGTTCCAGGCCAGGAGAAAAAAGACCAGCAGGCCGGCGAAGCCGCACAAGAGGAAGGTCATGGGAAGATCGTTGGCGATCCTCATTTTCTTGAAATTCGCGAAATCCAGAGGCGATAGACCCCGGCGCCAGCCGATGCCTTTCCCGAGCAGGAGCCGGCCTTCGTCCTTCAAGATCTGATAGGCCCAGATGACGGCCCCGCCTCTCGGGAGCGTGGAGCCGGTCACCGCGATCAGGTCGCGGAGGTAGTCGCCGCTGAGGAAATAGAAGGGATTCGTGCCCGAGATCTTCCCGCCTTCATACCAGAGCTTGTTCACCTGGAGAAGACCGACGAAGAGCAGGCAAAGGACAAGGATCAGAGCGATCTTGCCCGAGGCTTTGATCCGGTATTTTTTAACCAGGATGAAGGGAGCCAGGAAGAAGTTGAAGATGAAGAAGAATCGGGCCGAGCCCAGCAGGGGAGTCAAGCTCAGGTACAGAATGAGGGCGATATTTTTCCGGTCGAGCTTTTTGATGGAGATGATATAAAGGACGACCGCCGCCATGAAGATGCCCAGGATGCCGGTGGCGTGGAAGCCGAATGTTCCGGAACAGAACTCGACGTCCCTCAGAACGACGTACTGCATCACCTGAACGGGAAGTTGGAGCAGGACGAAGACCTTGACCAGGTTGATCCCCCGGCTGATCGTTTCGTTCTTGAACCGGAAATATTTGAAGAAAAAGAACAGCCAAACGACGGAGAAATAGTCCTTGTATCCCTGGAGCGTCGCGGCCCATCCGTTTCCCTGGACCTTTGAGAAAACGAGAAAAAGAAGGCTGACGGCCAGGAAGAAAAGGACGTCGACCTGCAAGATCCTTTTTTGGAAAAAGAGGAGAAAGCCGCACATCAGGAAGATCTGGAGATCCGGGATCCCGATGATCTGGGTGTAGATGAGATGCATGTCATAGGAGAGCCAGTCGAAGGTGAAGAGGGCAATGAAAAAGAAGACGCCGCCCCATTCGATGAAGATTTTGTAAAGCGTGTTTTTTTGGGGGGAGAGGAACGCCGAAAGAGGGAGGAATTTGCCCGGGTCGTCCCCGAGGAGCCTGGCGACCGACGAGTCGAACACGCCTCCGGCGGCGGTCAACAAGATCATGATGAAGAGGACCTTCGAGAAGGCCGCCGCGGCGAGATAGACGGACAGGGATTCCTCCGTGGCGAGTGTTCTCAGATCGAAACCCAGCAGAGGGATGACGGCGACGGCCCCCAGCAGGCTGACGCCGCGGATTAGATTATAGGTGTGCTTTTTCCACATGCTTTAACGACATTCTTGTCATCGCGAGCGACCGAAGGGAGCGTGGCGATCTCCAAAATATTTATTTTCTCCCGCACAACATGACGAAATTTACGCTGATCAATGGGATACGAATGACCTTGGATATCCCCTGCAGAACGACTTTGACCGCCGATTTCAATTTCGCCGCCGGTGTCCGGGAATTGAAAAAAAGGATCTTCGCGGGCTGATAGACGATCCTTGTTTTCTCCACGCTCTGGCCGCAGGATTCAGCCATTTGGACCACACTCTTCCGGTTGAACGACCGGATATGGCCGATTTTTCGCTCGGGCAGTGTGTTTTCATCGCGCCGTAGGATTTTCCACGCCCTCCGTCGGATATGGCCGAAAAAATGATCCTCCAGCGGCACTTCGATGACAACGCGGCGCGCGACTCGATCCGCTTCGCGGAGGGCCCCGGCCGGATTCTCAAGATGTTCGAGAATATGCGATAGGATCGCTAGATCGAAGCTCTTGTCACCATAAGGAATGTTCATCGCGTCGCCGGGTTTCGCTTCAACGAGGTTGCGGATCGACTGGCCTTTGACGTATTCCAAGGCCGATTCGGAGACGTCCAGGGCATGATAGCGCTCACCGAAGCCATTTTCAGAGAGCGTTTTGAGGATGATCCCGGTCCCACATCCGATCTCCAGAACGGACCCGAAGTTCATCCCCGCGCAGATGCGGATGATGTTGTCCGCTTTAATTCGGCCTGTGACTTCCCGCCAGCGGATGAAATGTGGATCCATGTTCCGGTAGTATTGATCATAAAAATCGATCTTCATGGAAGTTATCGCAGCGGCGGGATTATGCCTGTTATCTTTCGCGCAGCAGATTCATTTAGCCAAATCAAGCTTTATAATGAGGCCCCAATAAATGATAAATACAAGGCCCCATAAAGACAGGAGCGGCCATATTCCAGATTTGAAAAGCAATAAAGCAATTAAAGCTATCGTTGTTTGCGCCGCGCCAAAAAGGAGAGCAACCTTGGTTTGGGATAACTGGCAATGGTGGACTAATTTTTGGTAGAGATGCTTTTTATGTGCCTGGAGGATATTTTCTTTATTCAATATTCTGAGAAAAAGCGTCGAAATGGCGTCGACGTAAAAAACACTTTGAAACAGGATTAAAACCAGAGTTTCTTTTAAGGTCGTAGCTATAAAGACGACCATCCCCGCGTATAAGAATCCAAGAAATGTACTGCCGGCATCTCCCATAAAAACCCTCGCCTTAGGAAAGTTCAGGACGAGAAATCCCAGCGTAGAAAAACATACGGCGAGAGCTATCATGCAGATATCGGGCAAGTTTTTATAATGATGGACAAATATCCAGAGGAATCCAAAGGAGATGATTGCTTCAAAACCGGCGATGCCATTGATACCATCCATGAAATTAAAGAAATTCGTGGCCGCAACCACATAGATTGAAAAATACAGAATTACCAATACTAGAGCAATAGGTCCATAAGCCTCGCGTATGGGAGCAAACAGAAAATCTTTATAGCTCAAGACAAGCAGCATCCCAAGGATGAATTGAGCAAGGAGCCTTATGCGGACAGGCAAACCTATCCGATCATCTAAAAAAGAGATGAACACTAAAATCAGGGCGAATATTAAAAATAGATAATATATCCTAAGCACGAAAATAACGATGACAACAAGAGAGAGAGGAATACCGACACCGCCGCCTTTGGGCGTAATTTGGGTATGCGCGCTTCTTTCACTTGGGATATCTCGAAGACCCCATCGAAGTCCATATTTGCTTATGATTAAAGCTGAAAAAAATCCTATTAAAAATGATGATCCAGAAAGAACAAATGTACGCATGGAAATTTAGCCGGATTCTTTGAATGAAGTTGCCAATGTATGTTTAAGGTCCCAATCCAAAGGATAGCCTGCCAATCGTATTTTATTTCCTGAGAAGAGATAATCCTTTTCGATCTTTCTGAATTGCGAAAGAAGAAGCCTCCCTTTTTTGGGGGAAAATAGCATAACACTGCCGAAGATTATTTTTGGCAGCCATGCGGGGATGGGCACGATCAATTTTATTTTTTGCGAATACACTTCTCTGAGCGTGTGAATTATATCATTAATGGAATAATCGATGGGATCTTTGAGAATGTAAATTTCATTATAGCTCTTTTTGTTGATAAGACATCCTTCGATTGTTTGAGTAATATTTAGAATAGAACAGAGTGAAACGCGTTGTTTTCCGGATCCAATTTTGTAAAAAGCAAGTTTAAAAGGTAAATGAATGCGTTTGTGAACATTCAAAAGAAAATTTATTCCGTACACAGGCGCGAGGCGGAAGATTGTATAAGGAATCGAGTGGTGTTCCGAAAATAGTTGAATTTCTTTTTCGGCTTCAACTTTGCTCTCCCCATAAAAATCCTCCGGTCGGCAATCGGTATTTTCGTCCGGAATCGAATTTTGCGCCAAATTTCCATAAACAGATACCGTACTCAGAAAGATGATGTGGTTGAGACGGCTCTTATGAAAAGCGAAAAGGATGTTTTTTGTGCCCTCATGATTGACCCTGAAATAATTCGCTCGAGACAGATCCTTTGAGCTTTTATGGACCAGGGCCGCGCAATGAATCAGGATTTCTGCTTCGAGAAGATTGCCAGGCAAAGCTATGGCTTTCGTGATATCGACATTGTGAAATATAAAGTTTTCATTCCTATATAAATATTGAATATTGTCATCTTTAATATCCAGGCCAAAGATTTTATGGCCGGTGTTCAAGAGTGAAGCAGCTAATTGTGAACCGATGTGTCCGTTTACCCCCGTGATTAGAATATTCATAATTAAAGATGTTAGTAGGTTTGTCCTTTTGGTAAGAGCAAGGGGCTTTTCTTAATCTCACCGCCATGATCAGGGGGAAAAGAGGCCGCCGAACCGTCAAGTCGCCTTGAATGACTATTCCTCTCGCGTTGGGCAATATGGCTCGCTTCGGTCAGCCGCCGGGACGCGTTATTTCCCACCTGGACGCCGGCGACCGGCAAAATAAGCAGGGTGAGAAAGGCTACAAGGAGGCAAGGCGCCAGTTCTCGAACTATCCGCCGTTGACTTATTTTCAATCCTTTTTCTTTTGGGACTTTCGCCCAAATAACACCGCTTTTGCCGTTCTTAAAACTATCCGAATATCCAGGACCATATTGACTTGAGAGATGTAGAATAGGTCATATTCCAGTTTTTCTTGAGATTCTTCAAGAGATGAAGCGTATGGAAAATTGATTTGAGCCCACCCTGTGAGACCCGGCTTCATGATATGACGGAACGAATAATAGGGAATTCTTGTCTTGAGTTCCTCCACGAATTCCGGCCGTTCCGGCCGCGGACCGATCAAGCTCATTTCGCCCCTAATGACATTGATAAGCTGAGGCAGTTCATCCAAGTGCGATTTCCTCAGGATCTTCCCGATGACGGTGATTCTCGTGTCGTTCTCTCCGGCCCAAACAGGCCGGTCGTTCTCCGCTTTATCGATCATCGACCTGAACTTAAACAGAGAAAAGACCGCCTCGTTTTTTCCAACCCTAGTTTGTTGATAAAAAATAGGTCCCCTGGAATTGACCTTGATCCCCAAAGCGATCAGCGGCCAGAAAGGCAAGCTGATCACGAGTATTAAAACCGAAAAGAGGATATCTATGAGCCGTTTGATTTTCGCAAAAACGTTCTTTTCCGAGATCCCGAATCTTTGGGATTCTAAAAACCATTCTTCGGGAACATGGTTGATAGGGATCTTCCCTTTTAAAAATATGATCATTTCGGGGAGGTCCGTGATCTCGATCCCCTTGAGCCGGGCTTCCAGGAGTTGCTTTGTCAAGGAGAGGTTCTTCTCCTTGGATCCGGAAAGAATGACCTGATCGATTTTATGCTTTTCAAGGATATCCGACAGTCTATCGATGCTTCCCAAGATTTTTTGAGGCATCAACTCGTGGTCGTCGGCCCTGGGGGCTTCATCGATGAATCCGATCAGTTCAAAATCATTGACGGTGACGTCGATCAGCTCGGCGAGATCCCTGCCTGGTTTTCCCGCTCCGATGATCACAGTTCTTTTTGGGCGGATCAAAAACTTGAACATCTGATAACATGAAGCTCTCCAAAAAAACGCCGCCGCGGCAATGAGCAAGCTGGCAATCGCGAGGATTCCTCGCCCGATAGGAAACAGAAAAAGGATATATTTAAGAAAGGACACAAAAACGCCCGCGCTCAGGACGCCGAAAATGATTTCCAGAAAGGACGTTAGGGTCATGTACTTTTTCTTGGGTTCATACAGATCCAAAAAGTAGAATACGGCCGGATAGCTGAAGGTGATGATCACGAGGAACATAAGCGGGATCTTATCTTGAAAACCGGCGAGATTTCCGAATCTTAAAAGATAGGCCGCGATATAGGCGATGGGGACGATGAGCGCATCCCCAAAAAGAATGATGATCGGCCTTTTTCGCCCGCCTCGAACTCTTTTCATGCCTTCCCCGGGTTCTCGATTTTCGCCTGTCTTATCTTACCTATATCCACGCTGCTGATGAAGACCATTCCAAGGAGGATCTTAGGCAGGAACGCGACGACGTGGAGCAAAATCCCAAAGCTCAAAGCCTGGCTTTTGGGAACGTTAAACACGGCCAGGGCCAAGATGACGGCGTATTCGAAAATGCCGATCTTTCCTGGAGCGGACGGCGGGATATTCCCGACTTGGACCGCCAGCAATAAGAAAATAGCCGCCCAGAACGACAGCTGTAAATGAAATGCTTTGAATAAAAGTAAATTCGTGAGAACTTGATCGAGCACCAAACCCAGCGTCAGCCCAATGACGGCGAGAAGGGATTTCATTCTTTTTAGAGGCAGGAAAGCCTCAAAGGCTCTCTCAAAGAAGGAAACCAAGCGTGGGCGGATCGTTTTGGGAAAGGGCCGCGCAAAAAAGCTTATGATTTTCAAGCCTATTTGAGGACGCCAGATGAAAAGAATCAGAAGAACTGCCAGGAGGACGGAAACGAAGAGCGCAAAAATAGATCCACGGACTTGATCCGTAAGCGCGAACAAGGCCGGGACCAAGATCCACAGCCAGGCGAATATCAAGAAATCAAATATTTTTTCAATGGCGACCGTCCCCATGAGATAAGCCGCCGATATCGTGGATTCACGGGAGCCGAGATAGGACCTGAAGATCTCGCCGAGACGGCCGGGCGCGATGATGTTGACATATTGAGAAAGGATGTTCAAACGGAAGAGCGTCTTCATGGGAAGTCGATCTTTGGGATCGAGAAGGATCCGCCACCGCCACCCGAGGGCATAGACGGAGAAGATAACGTTGGCCACGGCCAATGCCACCCAAAAAATATTGATTCGCGAGAACGAAGCAAGAAGAAGATTCCAATCGAGTTTACGGAAACTTAGCCAGAGCGCCAGGGCGGTGATCATCAATCCAGCGAATATTTTCAGCCCTTTTTGGGTATTACTAGTCATGTTTCTTGATATTACGGCGTTTGAGAGTATTTGCCGTCATGACTAACATAAAAATCGCGAGAATTCCCATGATGAATGAAAGCCATAGAAAATGGACAGAGAGCGCGATTCCGGCGGTCACCAAAAACAGTCCCGAGAAGAAGGGCTTTTGGAAGGAATTTCTTTTCAATAAATTTATTAATTTTTCTTTTTTTTGGCTGGCCAGGTAATCATGATAGCTTATGGCTGCGAGAATAATGGCGGCTCCGACGATCCAGAGAAAGTTCGAAAAAACGGCGCCCCAAGGGATCTTCGGCAATGGGTTCATAAGTCCTGATGTGCCATCGCTGTGATCAAGGCTGAGAGGCACTCACGATTTTTTCGCGCGCGGATAACAACTCGAAAAGAAACCCGAGTCCCCAGCTAATATGCATGATCATAAAGGCCAACGCCATCAGCAGCCTCATATTAAATTTGATTTTCTTCTTAGGCCAGCTGATGAGGGATATGAAAAGAGTCGGTCCTATGTATAGGATGGGGACTAGGATGAAAACCGGCATAAAAAAGGATATTGTCACGGATAATATTAGGGTGAGCACTAAAGCGATAGGAGCGAATTGCCTCCAGGAAGTCATTTTCTTGTGTTTTAGAGTCGTATAGCAGCGTCCTTTTCCATAATTGAAATACTGCAAAAAAAGCCCCCGGAATGTCTCTCTTGGAAAATAAGTTACTTTGATCGAACTGTCTAAATATATTTTTTTTCCAGCTTTAAGGATCCGCAAGTTTAATTCAGCGTCTTCATTAGGATGGGAAGCTGTATCATATGGCCCGATTTCATCGAATAACGTCTTGCGGAATGTCCCCAGATAGACGGTGTCTACGTATCCGCTGTATTTTCCAAGATGAAAGCGAGCGTCTCCCACGCCAAAAGGATGTTGCATTGCCAGAGCAATCGCTTTCTGCAAAGGTTTTGAACCTTGCGGCGCCATGACTCCGCCGACATTCGCCGCATATTTGTTTTCCAACAAATCCACGCACTTTCTGATATAATCAGGAGGATATTGGCAGTGCGCGTCGGCGCGGACAATGATATCTCCGCGCGCTTCGGAGATTCCAAGGTTTAATCCATGGGTCTGCGACTTCTTTTGATTGTCAATGATTCTAAGGGGTAGCCCCCTCGTTCTCAGAGCTATAAGATTCTCTCTTGTTTTATCCTGGCTCATTCCATCGGCCACGATGATTTCGCAATTTATTAAACTGTATTCATCGATAAGACTGTCCAGCGCTCTTGTGACGAATTTTTCCTCGTTGTAACAAGGCATAATAACCGAGATCCTAGGCGAAGCGCTCACAGATGTTGTTATATCTTTTTAAATATAGCCTTTGATTTTGTACCATCCCAGCGCAGCCCATTCTCTCAAGGTATCGAAGAAAAATTCTGTTCTCTGTTCGATTTTGAAAAAAAGAGCATAATGATCTTTTTTAGCGGGACGATAACTATCAAATTGTGATTTTCTCAGAGCCCGAACGAATAAGGGATTGTCTTGTCTTGATGAATAGGACGTCACCAACCGGAAATTTCGGAATCCGCTTTTTTTAAAACAGAGGTAAGCCCTCCTTGAATGAAGCGGAGAAGTCACAATGTTAATCGGGCTGTCTTGATTGATGTGATTTTCTATCTTTTTTAACATATTAAGGGGATGATCGGCCGTCCGGTTGGCTTCGATTTCAAGGCTGATGGCTTCTTTGGGACATCCTAGCCATTCCGCGACTTCTGCATATATTTCTGCCTCCGAGATATTGCGGCCTCCGGCCCCCGAAAAAAATATTTTGGGGGCATACTTATCAAGAAAGAGCTGGACGGCGGTATAAATTCGGGTCCATCCCTCATTAGGCGGAAAATTATCGCTCGTCAACCCTGCTCCAAGGCAGATAATTGCGTCTCCTTGGAGAGGATCATCGGATTTTATGAGAGGTCGATCTATGAAAATTGGCAATCCTGATAACATCCAAAAGAAAAATAAATTTATTAATATTCCGCTAATGATGAAATATTTCTTAAATGCTATACCGATTTTTTTCATATATGCCTGGCTTCCATCTCGAACGACTCTCTTCTCTTCCAATGTTCAGTTAAAACATTATTATATATTGCCGTAAGAAGGGCGAGAGAGAGCCAGAATACTACCCCGGTTTTTGCGCCCAAAGGGATCGCGTCTCCCACCCCAAACATAAAGTACGCCAGTTGACCTCCAGCGAGGCCTCGCACGGCAACCTTCATCCAATCTTTGTTTGTTTTCTTTAACACCTCCCGGCTCATCCACCCGACTCCAAAGAGGATCGCCAGATATGCCGCCAATCCCGGAATCCCGAGTTCAGCTCCAGTTTGAAGGAGCTGATTATGAGCGTGTGAGTTTTCATATCCCACATTCGGATCCAACCGAAGCCGATTCATTCCCACGCCGAATACGGGGTTCTTTTTGATCGCATCGAATCCGGCTTGATATATCGGATAGCGGACTTCAATTTTTGCTTTAATAATGTTGTAAATGCTCTGGCTCTCTTCTTTTTTTGAAAAGAGCTGGGGAGTCACAAATATCAGAATCATAACCATGGCAACGACGCCTACCATGCACCACGTTTTCCATTTTCTTGAAAGCAATAGAAACCAGACGCTGACAAACAACGCGACCCAGCTCCCAACGGATTGCGTCAAGGCCAATTCGATACCGACCATTATGACGCCGATCGAAATTAAGACTAAACGCAACAACCCTTTTGTGGAGGATCGAGATCGCCTGGTTTTTTTTAGATCATTAATAAGGAGGACCAATAATAGCGGGGAAAAAAGCAGGAGAGTCCCAGCCACAGCATTGGGATTGAAGCCTTCTTCGGCGCCCGGAAGTCGCCAATTTTGTGTTGGAATAAGCCTTCCGATTTGACTTATCAAACGGCTGGAAAATTTCTCGGTCGCCGCGGAATTCCAATTCATTCCCACAATCCCCAAGATCGCGAAACCGAGGCCTAAAGTGGCAAATCCCCAGACTCCCCAACAGATCCGTTGTTCCGTCCTCAGCAAATTCACGAGACAATAAAAAATGAGAATTCCAAAGACGGTCCCGACTATCTTTGACAGGCTGAATCTGATGTTCGGGACAATCAGACATGTCGCCACAACCTCAATTAAGAGGAGTCCGATGGCCCAATCGATAACGGTATTTTCAAAGAAGCGTCCTCTCAACCTCCATCGAATGATCCAGAGACACGGAAAAGCAAGGTATATCCAAGTGAAGCCGATCCGCGGAAAAAGAAAAAAAGGCGCCGCAAAGATAATCGCCAAGGCTTGCAGTTCATCGATCCAGCGGCTGAAAAATGGCTTCATTTGAGTTCAAACGAAATGCGACATGATCTGTCTCGCCGCCTGATTTACGGAAAACATTTCATATAAAAGCTTTTGCCCATTAAGCCCAAATTGGCAACGCAAAGATTCGTCCTTCAGCAATCGGAGCGCATTGAGTCTTAGATGTTCGTCGTCACCATTGACAGAAACTAAGCCGGCCTGATGTTTATTGATCAATTCCAGCAGATCGTTCTCAGGATTGATGCTTGCCAAGATCGGCATCGCGTGAGACATGTAGCCGAGCATTTTTCCGGGGAGATTGTTTGTCTTGAGATTGCGGTCCAGCGAAATTAAGCCAATATCGAACTCGCTGAGCATCGCTTGATATTGCTTTTGATCCAACGGCGGATGAATCGCGATATTCGTCAGCCCTTTTTTATGGATGACAGATTTTAAACGCCTCACTTCACTGCCGTCGCCGACTAAAAGAAAATAGGCCTCAGATTCATCGCGAAAATGAATGGCCAATCGAATGATGTTATCCATATCTTGAGCGACTCCGATGTTTCCCCCGTAAAAAAAGACAACTTTATTCCGCAATCCTAATTGGCTCCTGAAATTAGAGATGTCGTGCTTTTCTTCAGACAGGGAGGTCCAATTGTAAAGCACCTCCAATTGGAATTTTTTGTCCAGACCGGCTTTCGAAAAATAAGCCAGATTTCCCGGAGATTCCACTCCGATGTAATTCGCGGCCTCATAATTGACTCGTTCTTTCCGTTTGAAATATCTATAAAGAAGGCCTTTCTTCAAAACTCCGGCATCCAAAGCCCATTGAGGAAAAATATCTCGCAGAATTAAGTAAGATTTGCATGAATACAAGGCCTTGAGCTTCTTCACGAGAGAACCAAATAAAATCGTGGGGGAGTAGTAGATAATTAAATCGCATGGATGATCAAGAAAAAAGCGCTTTGCTTTGCGCCAGATCGTTTGGGAAATTCGGCTTTCGTTCATCAGGCGCACTGGCCTTAAAGCGGTCTTAATTTTGCCGGATCTCACCCGAACGATTGTTATCCCTTCTTCCTTTGAGATTTGGAGATTTGTCGATATCTGTTCGTCCGTCGCCACGACGATCACGTCGTGACCTTGACGATGCAATTCGCCGGCGAGGTCTTGGATGAGCTTAGCGCAAGAGACCGTGCTTGGCAGATAGTAGACGACGATAATCAAGATTCTCACGTCAGCCTCTTTACGACGATCCTTCGCGAGTGAAGTTGTTCGGCCGCTCTTAAGATATCTCGTACCACACGGTTCGCTTCACATAATCCGTGTAGCTTTCTATTATCCGCAGGACCTTTTTTGAGACATTATCAACGTCATAATCCGGCACCAGTCTGAACTCTCGTTTATCATCGGAATGTTGCTTGACAACGATATCTACGGACTCAAGGACCCTTTCGGCCTTGAGGCCGCACATGATCAGCGTGCCCTCATCCGTTCCCTCCGGTCTTTCATGGGCCTGGCGTATGGTCACGGCGGGAAAATTCAAAATGCTGGACTCTTCCGTGATCGTGCCGCTGTCGGAGACGACGCAGAAAGCGTTCTGTTGGAGCTTGACATAATCGTAGAAGCCAAGAGGCTTAAGAAAACGTATTCGCGAATCCAGATGCTTGACGCTCAGTCCCTCCAGCCGTTTTCTGGTTCTGGGATGAGTTGAGACGATAATCGTTTTGTCATACTTTTTCGCTAAGGCGTTGACCGAATCAAGAATATTTCGGAAATTCTCCTCGCTGTCCACGTTTTCTTCTCTATGTGTACTTAGGACTAAATATCCCCCCTTAATAAGTTCAAGCCGAGAAAGTACGTCAGATTTCGCGATCCCAGGCATATAGTAACTCAGGACCTCTTTCATCGGAGAGCCGGTCTTGATAACCGTTTCGGGTTTCAAGCCCTCGCTTAAGAGATACCTGCGGGCGTGCTCGGTCGACGTCATGTTGATATCGCTTAAATGGTCTATGATCTTGCGATTGACCTCTTCCGGCACCCGCTGATCGAAGGAGCGGTTTCCGGCCTCCATGTGAAAGATCGGTATCTTGCGCCGTTTGACGGGGATGACCGATAAACAACTGTTGGTGTCCCCGTAAAGGAGGACGGCGTCGGGCTTTTCTTTTTCGATGACTTCATCGGCTTTCGCTATTATATTGCCGATGGTCTGGGCAAGAGTGTTCCCCACAGAATTGAGGAAATGATCCGGCTTGCGAATCTCCAGCTCCTTGAAGAAGATCTCGTTAAGTTCATAGTCGTAGTTTTGCCCCGTATGCACGAGGACATGATCCAGGTGTTTTTCCAACTCATACATC
>Ga0315274_10003825_pt1 | contig 22318 bp, 19 predicted proteins | sample YL17G02_20_MG_FD_203700 | JGI IMG/M metagenome (GOLD analysis project Ga0315274, IMG submission 203700) | Sediment microbial communities from Yellowstone Lake, YNP, Wyoming, USA - YL17G02_20 | ecosystem: Environmental > Aquatic > Freshwater > Lake > Sediment | place: USA: Wyoming | collected...
GACAAGATCGTCCGCATCCATGTCGCCTCAAAAACGAACGTCCTGGGCATCAGCCTGGTGGTGCTGCTGCTCGTCGGCCTGCTCGTGGGCATCGTCGTCTTCGGCATCAAGCTGACACGACGATGAACTTAAAAAGGAAACAAGTGAAAAACTTCAAATTAGTGATATTAAACCCCCTGCCCCCTTACACAATTAAGGGGGATTAAAAGGTCGGAGGAGCGATAGCGACGTGGCCATCTCAACCATTGGCCAAAAAAAGAATGGGGACATGGACCGGAAGTGCGTATCCCCGTTTTGAAAGAATAGAGGCTACTAAAAAGGAGGACTCCATGGCAAAACAAGATCTGATCCTCAAGGCCGAGGACCTGTCGAAACGGTACGAAGACGGCGTCCTGGCTTTGGACCATCTGAATCTGCATGTCCGGGGCGGCGAAGTGTATTGCCTGCTGGGGGCGAACGGCGCGGGGAAGACGACGACCATCAATCTTTTCCTGAACTTCATCCCGCCGACGACCGGCACGTGCTACATCAGAGGGATTGACGTCACCAAAGACCCGCTCCAGGCCAAGAAATATGTCGCCTTTGTCTCAGAAAACGTCATGCTTTACGGCAATTTCACCGCCCGCCAAAACCTCGAATTCTTCGCCAAGCTGGGCGGCAAGCAGGACCTGACCAAGGAACAATATTATCAAGTCATGCGCCGGGTCTCTCTCCAGGAAAAAGCCTTCGAACAGCGGGTCAAGACCTTCTCCAAAGGCATGCGGCAGAAGCTGGGAATCTCGATCGCCATCATCAAAGATGCGCCGGCTGTTTTGCTGGATGAGCCGACGGCAGGATTGGACCCGAAAGCGGCGGAAGAGTTCCTCGAGATCCTGGCCGAGCTCAAGACCGAGGGCAAAGCCATCTTCATGTCCACCCACGATATCTTCCGGGCTAAGGAGATCGGCGACCGGGTCGGGATCATGAAGGAAGGCCGGCTGGTCATGGAACGGACTCGCGAGGAGCTCCAGTATGAGGACCTGGTCAAGATTTACATCGATTACATGAAGTCCGAGCCGCTGACGGCGTAAAGGGTCTGCCGGCCGGATCAAGAACCCCCGTGCGGTGGGAAACAGGCAAGAATGCATCGGATCAAAAGATTAAACTGCTTATCATGAAGCAACTTTCAGGAGCTCGGAAAAAATGCTAAAGATCCTCGTTAAGAAAGAAATCCAGGACATGATCACCAGCCCGAAATTCATTTTCACCTTTCTCTTGTGCGCCGTCCTCATCCTCCTTTCGGTATATACCGGCCTCGTCAATTACCGTTCCGATCAAAAAGAGTACTCGGCGGCCGTGGCCCTCAACAAGAAAAACCTGGAGAGCCGGCCCAACTACCTGGCCTTGGCCGGCATGGGGATAAAAATCAATAGGGCGCCCCAGGTCCTGGGCGCGATCTCGAGCGGCATCGATGAGGCCGTGGGCCGCGTGGCCACAGTCAATGTCACCTATGATCCGAACCTTGTCGATTCAAAGTACGGGAGTAGACCCGTGTTCTCGGTCTTCGGCGCCTTGGACCTGACATTCATCGTCAAGATCGTCTTGAGCCTTTTCGCCATCCTCTTCACCTACGACGCCATCGTCGGCGAGAAGGAGAAAGGCACCTTGAAGCTGATACTGGCCAACATGGTCCCCCGCGACCGGCTGATTTTGGGCAAGGTCATCGGCGGTTATATCAGCCTCCTCATCCCATTGATCATCCCCCTCATTCTGAGCTTGCTCCTTCTCCTCGTCTATCCCAATATTTCCTTGGCCGGCGAAGATTGGATCCGGATCCTCCTGATGTTCCTGATGTTTTTCCTCTATCTTTCCGTTTTCTTCACCCTCGGCCTTCTCGTTTCGGCCCGGACGAGCAAGAGCTCGACCAGCTTTCTGGTTCTGTTGTTCATCTGGGTGATTTTCGTCACCATCATCCCCAAGGTCTCGGTCCTGACCGCTGCCCAACTCAAACCCATCCCCTCGGTCCACGAGATCACGGCCAAGAAGGATGCTTTCCTCCAGCAAATTACGGACGAAGAACAAAAAGCCGTCCTCACTTATAGTAAGGAAAATTCGCCCAAGCCCGGACAAGACCTCAAAGAATTTCAAGAGAAATCAAGAAAATGGGCGGAAGATCTCCAACAAGAACAGACGGCCAAGGTCGACGCATACAACGCCGCTCTCGAGCGCGATTACCAGGCGAAAAAACGCTCCCAAGTTAGCTTCGCCATCAACCTCTCCCGGATTTCGCCGGCCTCGGCGCTCACGTTTTCGACTATGAGCCTGGCCCGGACGGGCCTCGATGACCACGACCGGTTCCTGGCCTCAATCCGCGCCTATAAGCCGATCTTTGCCAAATGGGCCAACTCCAAAATGCTGAAGAACCTCAACTTCCTGACGGGCGAGAGCGGGAAGTTGGTCCTGGACGACATGCCTCAACACAAGTTCGAGCCGGAAACTCTAGGCAATTCCCTTGCCCGGACGCTGCCCGATTTCGGGGCGATGATCGTCTTGATCGTCGTCCTTTTCGCAGGGGCTTATATCTCGTTCCTGAAGTACGATGTCCGTTAAGGGGAAATCCATGCTTAAAAACATCATCAAAAAAGAGATCCTGGAAATAATAACCAGCCCGAAATTCATTTTCACCTTTCTCTTGTGCGCCGTCCTCATCCTCCTCTCGGTGTACACCGGCATCGTCAATTACCGTTCCGATCAAGCAGAGTACTCGACAGCCGTGGCCCTCAACAAGAAAAACCTGGAGAGTCAGAGCTATGAAGACCTCCCCCGCTTGGGAACAAAAATCAACACGCCGCCCCAGGTCCTGGGCGCGATCTCGAGCGGCATCGATGAGGCCGTGGGCCGCGTGGCCAAGGTCAACATCACCTATGACCCAAACCTGGTCGATTCCAAATACGAAAGCAATCCCGTGTTCTCGGTCTTCGGCGCCTTGGACCTGACATTCATCGTCAAGATCGTCTTGAGCCTTTTCGCCATCCTCTTCACCTACGACGCCATCGTCGGCGAGAAGGAGAAAGGCACCTTGAAACTGATACTGGCCAACATGGTCCCCCGCGACCGGCTGATTTTGGGCAAGGTCATCGGCGGTTATATCAGCCTCCTCATCCCATTGATCATCCCCCTCATTCTGAGCTTGCTCCTTCTCCTCGTCTATCCCAATATTTCCTTGGCCGGCGAAGATTGGATCCGGATCCTCCTGATGTTCCTGATGTTTTTCCTCTATCTTTCCGTTTTCTTCACCCTCGGCCTTCTCGTTTCGGCCCGGACGAGCAAGAGCTCGACCAGCTTTCTGGTTCTGTTGTTCATCTGGGTGATTTTCGTCACCATCATCCCCAAGGTCTCGGTCCTGACCGCTGCCCAACTCAAACCCATCCCCTCGGTCCACGAGATCACGGCCAAGAAGGATGCTTTCCTCCAGCAGATCCAGGGCGAAAGGATCAAAAAGACCTTTGCTTTTATCCAAGGGAATCCCCCAAAGCCGGGACAAAGCGCAAATGACTATCGGGAGACTTTCCGCAAATGGCTTGAGAATTATCAACAGGAGGTGGCAGCCAAGATCGACGCAAACAACGCCGACCTTGAGCGCGATTACCAGATGAAAAAAAACTCCCAGGAGCGCCTAGCCCTCAATCTCTCCAGGATTTCTCCGGCCTCGGCCCTCACCTTTTCTACCATGAGCCTGGCCCGGACGGGTCTGGACGAACACGACCGATTCCTGGCCTCTATCCGCGCCTATAAGCCGATTTTCACCAAATGGGCTAACTCCAACATGCTGAAGAACCTCAACTTCCAGACGCACAAGACCGGGAAGGTCGTCCTGGACGACATGCCTCAACATAAGTTCGAGCCGGAAATTCTAAGCAAGTCCCTCGCCCGAACCCTGCCCGATTTCGGAACGATGATCGTCCTGATCATCGTCTTCTTCGCCGGGGCCTATGTTTCCTTCCTGAAATATGATGTCCGATAGCCAACATCGATGGAAAAGGAGGCCTTATATGGTGTGGACAATTGCCCGGAAAGAGATCGTCGCCAACCTCCTCAGCTATAAATTTTTTATCGTCATCTTGCTGACCACACTTCTGCTCTTCACCAGCTTTTTCGTCCTCTACAAGGATTTCAAAGGCCGGCTGGCCGATTATGAGCTTGTCAGGGCCAAGCCCGGCGAGCCCATCGCCGTCCTTCCGCCGAATCCGCTGTCCATCTTCGCCAAAGGCCTGGACGAAGCTATGACCCGGTCCTTCGAGATCAGCCGGATCGGCATCGACGTCCGCGCCGGGCAGAAGTCGGGCAATATGATTTTTGCCTTCTTCCCCGTGCCCGATTTTGTCTATATCGTCAAGGTCGTCCTGTCCCTGGTGGCGCTTCTCTTCGGATTCGATCAGATCAGCCGAGAGAAAGAGAGCGGCGTCCTGCGGCTGATGCTTTCCAATGCCGTCTCGCGGGCGAAAATCCTGGCCGGGAAATGGCTTGGGAATTTCCTCAGCTTGTCCGTGCCGTTCCTGCTGGTCACGCTCCTGGGCTTCGCCCTGATAAACCTGGACCCCGCGGTCCGCTTTCCGGCCGCGAGCGTGGGACGGTTTCTTATCCTGATTTTTACCGCCCTCGTTTATATCGCTCTCTTTTTAAGCTTGGGGATTTTAATTTCGGCACTCACCAGAAAGGCGGCGTCCTCGCTTGTCATTCTCCTTTTGATTTGGGCAGTGGCGGTCTTCGTCGTGCCGAATCTGGGCACGCTCGTGGCCAGGCAAATGGTCGATGTTCCCTCAGTCAAGGCCCTAAGCGAAAAACAGGAGCAGGTCTGGACCCGGGAGGTCCTCCAAGCGATAATCGAGGATCGGGCCAAGAATGGCCTCGGTAGCCGAGAGATCAGGCGAAAGCATTTCGACGCAATCAACAACGAGCTCGACAAAATGGAAGAGGATTACCGGAACAAGTTTGATCGCCTGGTCCGGCTGGCCAAGAACATCAACCGCCTTTCCCCGTCGGCGAGTTTTGTCTACGCCGCGACCGAGCTGGCCGGGACGGGCATCGGAGAGGAAAGCCGTCTGAAAGAGAATGTCCTCCGCTACAAAGATTCCGTGCTATCGAATCTCGATCGCGGAGAAAAGCAGGCTCCTGCTTTTGCCTACCGCTACCGGTCCGTCGGCCAAGTTCTGGCCCAGGGAGGAGTGTTCGACGTGGCGTGGCTCGTCTTTTTCAACATCCTCCTCTTCGCCCTGGGCTTTGTCGCGTTCATCCGATACGATGTCAGATAAAGGAGCGATCCATGCTAGGAGCGCTAATCAAAAAAGAGATTCTCAATAGCCTCTTTTCCTTCCGGTTCGTTGTGACCCTCGCCCTGCTGGTCATCCTCGTGCCGGTTACGATCTTCATCTTGACCAACGACTACGTGAAAAAAGTGGACGAATATTCCTTCCGCCAGACCGGGCTTGAGAATTACTTGAAAAATTACGCCCACTTCAACCGACTGAGAAACGTCGCCCAGCCTTCGCAGCCTCCGCTCCCTTTTTATTCGGTCGTTCGAGGCGTGTCCTCCGACGTCAATATGGAAGAGTTCGACGACGATCCGCTGCCGGCCATGTTCCCTTTGCTCGACTTGGTCTTCATCGTCGGCATCCTCCTCAGCTTGGCCGCCCTCATTTTTTCCTACGACGCCGTCTGCGGAGAAAAAGAGGACGGAACGCTTAAGCTCATGATGTCAAACTCTCTGGCGCGGTCCAAGATCATCCTGAGCAAGACCATCGGCAGCACGCTGACCCTACTGATTCCATTTATATTATCCCTGTTCTTGGGCTTATTTGTCATCCTGCTGAACTCTCGTGTGGCCTGGACGGGGACGAATTGGGCGACCCTGGCCTTCATCCTACTGGGCGCGATCATATATGCCTTTCTATTCTTAATCCTCGGCGTTTTCATCTCAGCCCGCCATCATTCGTCTTCGGCGTCAATCATGACTTCGCTCTTCGTCTGGGTCCTTCTCATCCTCGTCGTCCCCAACCTGAGCCCTTATCTCGCTTCATTGATTTCGCCCGCACCCTCGCGGATCAAGACGGAACGGGAGCGTGCCCGTTTAACAGACGTCGAACGGGACGACCTGGGACGGAAGCTCATGGCCGAGCGTTTGCGCGAGCTTGTCAAAAAATACCCCGTCCTGGCAGAAAATCTCAGCGACGCCGAAGCCAAGGCACGGATCGAAAAGGACCCCGCGTTCGGGAAGGCATATCTAGCCCGGACCCGGGAAGTGGAAGCGGCCTGGAACGAGGCCAACCGGATCCAGAACGCAAAGTCGGAAATCCTTTGGAAGGAACTCGACCGGAAGGAAAAAGCGCAGACCAAGCTCGCCGGGGATCTGTCGATGATCTCGCCGTTGGCGGATTTCACCTACTTAGCGACGGACCTGACATCCACGGGCATGATGAATCTGCGCCATTTTGAGCAGATCGGGGGGGGCTGGGAGCGCACTTACTGGGACTACGTGCAGGGCCGGATCGCCGCCTTGCAGAAACAGAATCCCACAGTGGACTGGTGGAACTCGCCGGTGGACGTGGGCGACATGCCCCGCTTTCTTTATAAGGAGGAAGCGCTGGCGGCGAGGGCCAAGGGAGCTCTGTGGCCGTTCGCGATTTTAATGCTCATGAACCTGATCGTTTTCAGCGCCGCTTACATCTCATTCGTCAAATACGACGTCCGCTGACGGGGCCAAAGGCGAAAAAAATTCGAGGGCATACACCAAAAGCATCCGATAAATTTCTTATGCCCGCAGAAGCACCAACGAACGATGATAATATCTTTCCCCCTCTCTTGACAGGAGAAGGGAGGATGAGAGTGGAATTGATAATATGTCCCACCTCTTATTCCCCTCCCTATTGGAGAATAGAAAAAAAGGATTATTTAGGATGTTCCGGCTCGGACTCCGGCCGTTCCTCCATGTATTGGATATAAAGCTCGGTCAGGTCCTCGCCTTCGAGTTCCCGGCGCGTTTTCATTATCACCAGTCGGCCTTTTTTCATGAACCCCACCCGGTCCGCGATCAATTTTGCCCTGAAAATATCATGGGTGGATATGAAGATCGATTTTCCCTGGTCCCGCATCTGGATGAGGAGTTTCAAAAACTCCTGCCCCGATTTCGGGTCCAGTCCCGAGGTCGGCTCGTCCAGGAGAATGTTGGGCGCATCTTTAATGACGGCGATGGCCAGGCCAAGCTTCTGCCTCATGCCTTTGGAATAATTCTTTGTCCGCACGTTGAAAGCGTCTTCCTGAAGGCCGACGCTTTTCAAGCCCTTGGCATAATCGGCCTTGGTCAATCCCCGTTTTCCGGCCAGCTTGGTGAAGTAGTCCAGGTTCTGGAAGGCGGTGAAGTTCCCGTAGAGCATGACGTTTTCGGAGACGAATGAGACGTAGTCTTTGGAGCGGAGCGGCTCTTTTGTGACATCGATGCCCTCGATGAGGGCCGTTCCCTCGGTCGGAGGGATGAAGTTCAGGAGGAGGTTGATGGTCGTCGTCTTTCCGGACCCGTTGGCGCCGAACATGCAGAAGATCTCGCCTGGTTCGACCTTGAAGTTCAAGCGATCGACGGCCAGAAGCCCGTCCTCATACTTTTTTGTGAGATTTATGGTTTCTAGCATGGGTCACCTTTCAACGCACATCATATTTCAGGAAAGAGACATAGGCACCGGCGAAGAAGACGATGATCAAAAAGAGCATCAATCCGAAATCGGGAATGGTCCGGGCCAACGACTTGCTCAGGGTCTCTGGTTCGAATTTGTGTTGGGGCATGTCGTCCAGAACGACCTTCGCGGTCTGGCCGGCGCCCGAAAAGTCGAGGGTGCGCATCATCTTCGCGTTGGCCCATTTCGTGAAGATGGGTTTGTAGCCGCGGATCGAGGCCAGGAACCGGTCATGCTCGTCCAGGCCCGTCCGGGCTAGGCTCATCGTGGAAAACGTGAGGGCCGAAGCCGGCGAGACCCGGGAAAGATTGATGGCCAGGCTCACCTGGGAGCGCTTCTTGGCCCCGTAATCCAGCTCGAGAGCGGCGTTGTTCGCGTCGATCTTCGCGGTCGCCTCCTGCTGGATGTCCTCGGCCCATTTCTTGAACTTGTCCTGGTATTCCTTGACGTTCTCGCCCTTCTTCATAGGGTTCTCCTTCGTATAGTTTATTGCGATTTTTTGATATTCGACTTGGATCTGCTGGAGAAAAGCGTCTTTTTTGGCCGTGATCTCGTGAACCGAGGGGATAGGGTGAAGACGGGCCGCCGTCACGACCGAGAGCTTGGGTATAATGGTGACAAACGTAACCCAAATGAAAAGAAGGACCAGGAAACTGGTCGAGCTCTTGTTGGTCCGTGCCGAGACGAGGAGGCCGAGCGTGAAGAAAACCGAAAGATAGAGGAAGAACATGAGAAACATCAGGAGAAGTCGAATCCAATCCTGGCCGGCCAGGGAAATGTTCGGATAGACCAAGAGGATGAGCAGGCTCAGGATGAGCGGGATGATCAACGGGATCAGCAGGCTGATGAATCCGCCGATGACTTTGCCCAGGATCAGCCGGTCGCGAGGGACCTTGTTGGACAGGGTCAATTTCAGTGTCCCTTTTTCCTTTTCGCCGACAATGGCGTCATAGGTGAAAAGGATGGCGAAGAGGCTGAGGACGATCTTGACGATGAAAGTCAGGTCCAGCGCGCCGAAAACCGAGAAAACGGGGTTGCTCTCGTATTTGGAATCGACGAGATTCGGGTCTAAGGAGATATTGACCGTGGCCACGCGGCCGACGGCTTCATCCACGCCGCTGCTGATGGCGCCCAGGACCTGGGGCGCCTTGTTGATCTTCGTCCCCAGGCTGGCGAGGTACATGTAGCTTGGCTGGCTTTCCAGATTTTTCTTATTGAGGGCGACGGCCGCAGAGAATTCCTTTTGATCGGAATGGTAGCTGACGATCCCGGTATAAACCGACAGAAGGATGAGGATGGCGCAGAGCAGGAAGGTGAAGACAAACTTCGCGCTGGTGATGGTTTCCTGGATTTCTTTTTTGATGATGTCTTTAAGCATATTCCTCCCCTTGAATTACATAGGCCTAATATTATTCATATTTTTCATATTTTTTTCAATGCCATAATGGCCTGAAGCAGCAAGTCCAGACGTATTTTCATACGGAAATCACGGCGAAAAGTTTGGACCTCTTCTAAAAGAGCGGTTCTCTTCCATTTCGTGTAGGCAGAAAAGGGAAATGATCCAGAGACGGCTGAAGCGACCATGGAGGATCGCGAACGGCGTTAAAAACCCGGATGGGGAGCGAGGCCGTTTCTGGACCGTTTCCCAAACAAGTTTTCCCCATATGAGACGCAAGAGAACAAAATACTAACCTTTTTTAAGCTTTTCAGATATTAATAATGTGAAGACTGAATCGTATGATCTTGGAAAGTCTGGATTTTTCATTTTCTTAGGCGAGAAGGAGCAAAGCCGCCATCGGCCGGAAATGAAAGTCAGAGAAGAGGCTGGCGTTTCACAGGCCATTTTTTGGGGGCTGATCGAGCCGGTCAAGTTTAGGCTCTACAATTTCGTCCTCAAATCGCTGAATTTTTCTACTGATGCCGATGACGTCTATCAGGAAACCGTCCTTCACGCTTTTCAATACTTCGCCTCTTTCCATAAAGACAAGGATTTCCGGGCTTGGATATTTTCCATCGCCCATAACGAGATCAAAAGTCATTTTAGGAAGTCGTTCAGGCAGACCGCCACCCATTGCATTGACGCTCTGACGGCTTCTCAAGATGACAGCTCGGGAGCGCTGGTCCGGGAAGTTTTTCGGTTCGCCTCCCAGCTAAGGCCAAAAGAACGTGAAGTTTTTTTTCTCTTCTATGAAAGCGGCTTTTCAATACCCGAAATCCGGGGAATCAGCGGTTTGAAGGAAGGCTATATCAAGCTTCTTTTGAACCAAGCCCGCAACCGCCTCAAAAAAGCCCTAGGAGTTCATCATGGATGAAGACAAGATTTTAGATAAGGAAATCTCTCGTCTTGTGCGGAGTCTGGAAAAAGATTTGCCGGCCGGTCTCGAAGATCGCATCGCCCTCGAGGCTTCCACCGGAAAGCTGCATCATCGCCCTTTCTTCCGGAAATGGCAGTTAGCCCTGGCTGTGGTTCCTGGCGGGGCAGCCCTGTTTCTTGCGCTCTTCCTTCTGCTCCCCGTTTTTCGGAAGCAACAAGAGCCGCAGCTCGCCGAGATTCGTACCCAATTCGAGCTTGTGGATAAAAATATCACAATCATTTTTATCCAGAGGCCCGATTTCAAACTTTTCGAGGAGGATTAACATGAAAAGAACAATGAAGCATTGTCTCTGGATGACGATGATTTTCTTCATCGCGTTCTTCGCGGCATTAGGATTCCCTCTCTTCGGCCAGTCGGCGACGGGAGATAAAGCCAAAGAGGAAATTCTGAAAGCATCGGAACAGGCTAAGACAGAAGCTCCACCCGAGCAACAAAAAGCTGAAGCCTTAAAAGTGCGGGAGGCCGAACAAGCAAAATACGAAGCCGTCCTAAAAACGTATTCGCTGAAATATATCAGCGTCGAGGAATTCATGAGATCCGCTAGGCTCTTTGTCTTAGATTCTACAGGATTCGAAAACGCCTTGACCGTCCGCATCCATAGGATGAATATCCCTGCTTTCGAAGACCTGCTCAAGAAACTCGATGTGGAAAAGCGGAATATCCAATTCCAGGTGTATATGATTGTCGCCTCTAAAGACGAAGAACCCCCGGGGCCGTATAAGGATGCCTTAAAAAATGAAACCAGGGAAATCTCCAATAAAGACCTCAAAAGAGTCCTTGACGAGATGAAAGGATTGTGGAATTTCAAACACTACTGGCTAGACAGCCCTTCCTTTCTTATGGTGAAAGACGGATCTGTCTCGAATTCTTTTAGATTGGTCTCCAGTCGGCACCTCAACATGTTTATCCGCCGAGTCCAGGTCAGAGGCGATGAGCCGGGAAAACGAACCATCTCCGTCGGTCAGATCAAGCTGACTGAAGAGCTTATTAACACACCCGAGTCCACTCTGATCGATACAAGCGATATCAACTTCAAAGAAAAGGGATACCTCGTTGTCGGAGTTAGCGGCTTCACCTCAGGTTGGGCCGGGATGGCCCTTATCCTCGTTATCAATGCCGAAATAAAGTAAAAACCGTGGGCCAGAGTCATTGACCGGGCTAGACCGGGATCAAACTAGACCGGGGTCAAACCTACTCGTTACGCATAATTTTCCAGGGAAGACTGCGTAATGAGTAGGTTTGACCCCGGTCTTTTCTAGTCTTCGAAGAGGTATTCTTTCTGAGAAAAAAGCAGGCAGGCCAGGCCTAAAAAGACGGCCGTCACGATCAAAAGCGTGGCGATGGCCGTGCCCGGCAGGCTGGGCTCGAGCCTGAATAAAAGAAAGGAGAACCTCCCGCCGGTCGTGACGGCGCCTCCAGGTATCAGCGACTTCAAGTAGTGAACAATCGTGAACCGCTGTGTCGCTCCGGGAAAATACTGGACCACGTTCTCCCAGCCGAAGGCGAAAACCAGGCCGAACAGGATCGACCTTTTGAAGAAGGTCCCAAGAAAAGTGAAGAACGCCGTGTAGCAGATCAAACCCAGGGCTAAAACCCCCAAGTCTTTCCCTAAAACCGCCCATATTGAGAAATCCAAAAGGTCCTCAAAATTCAGGATGAGAAAAGAAAAAACGACCCCCGCGGCAACCATGGCCACGACGAAGACGACATAGGCGGCGTACTTCCCCAGGACGATGGCGGACTTAGACACGGGCCTTGTGGTGAGATAGGTCAGCGTCTTTCCCTCGATCTCCTCCAGGCAGACCGAGGAGCCGTAAAAAAGCGCCAGGATCAAGATCAAGAACTGCAGATAGAAGGCCATAATGATGTTGGAGAAGACGCCCATGCTGTCGATGGTCCGCCCGCCGAAAAAAGCCTGGTTCAACTTGATGATGAGGGCCATGAGCACCGGCAGACATCCGATTACGAAAAAGACCTTGGTCTTCTTGGCTTTGCGTCCTGCGAAAAAAAAGAAGGCAAAAATCGAGCGAAAAGAACGCCAGGAATGTCGCAGCATGTTATTTTCCTACCAGGTAATCAAAGACGGCCTGCAGGTTATCGTCCGGCGAGGTGATCTCCTCCACATCCAGCCTGTTCTCGACGATCAGGCGCGGCAGAAGGCTGAAAAACTTGTCCCTGTTCTTGGTCTCAAAGAGGACGGTGCCCGCGGCGGGGCCAAATTGGATGTTGAACACCGAAGGCTCACCGACCAGCCGGCCGGCCAGCGCTCGCGGGTCGCTGCACTTGATCGAGATGATATGGGGGTGGGCATCGATCAGGTCTCGGATATAGTGGATATCGCCCTGGGCCAGGATCTTTCCCTGATGGATGAGGATGATAGTCCTAGTGAGGGCCTCGATCTCGGGTAGGACGTGGCTGGAGACGATAATCGTTTTCCCTTCGCTCTTGTAATCCTTGATGAGCCGGATGACTTTGCGCTTGCCGAGCGGGTCCAGGCCGTTCAGGGGTTCATCCAGGATGATGATGTCCGGGTCATGGGCGATGGCCTGGGCAAATTTGAGCCTCTGGCGCATGCCTCGGCTGTAGGCACGGATCAGCCTGTCCTTATCATTCCAGAGTTCCACGATATTCAGGGCTTTTTCGGCCCTGGCTGCGGCCTGAGAATGAGATGAGGGATATAGCTTCAGCAGGCTCGTCAGGAATTCCCATCCCGTCATCTCTTCATAGAAAGCGTCCTGCTCCGGGCAAAAGCCGATGCGCACGTACAGATCGTAGTTGTTCCTGATCGTCCGGCCTTGGATCATCGCCTGGCCGATACTGGGCTTCATCTGGCCGGTCAGGAGTTTCAGAAACGTCGACTTCCCGGCGCCGTTGGGACCCAAAAGCCCGGTGATTCCCGATTCGATCTCGAGGGTGACATCGGACAGCCCGAGGATATTCCCGTACCATTTGCTGAGTTTCTTGGTCTCGATGACGGCCGTCATTTGATGACCTCGACACCCCTGGCTTTTTTCTTCAAGACAAAGCCTGACAGGATGCATATGGCCAGCAGGATGAGCAATGAATACAGCCAGGGGACATCAAAAGGCGCTTTGACTTTGAACAGGGCCGCTCCCACTTGTTGGAGGTTGCCCTTGATCGAGATCAGGGCAAAATAGGGATTGTGAAAAATGCCGTAAAAGATCCCGAAGAAGACGTCCGAAAATATGTAGATCAAGATGAGCAGGATGGATACATAACGCCGGTTTTTGCTCAGTGACGAAACGAGCAAGGTATAGAAAGAAAAGAAGAGTGTGAGGGCCAAGGAATAGAGGACGACCGAGAAAGGAAGCCAGGGATAAGTCGTCAGGAATTTGAAGCTGCCGGCAAAAATGAGCTTCATGATGATAAAAATGAGCCCTGGGACGAGGGTCAGGAACATCAGGAAAAAGAAGATGGTGAATACTTTGCCCAGAAAATAATCCTTCTTATGGAGCGGCCGGGCAAAATACAGCTGGAGAGCATTATATTTCAGGTCATCGGCGATGAGGCCCGCCCCGCCGATGACCATGATGATGACCATCATGAAGAGCAGAAAGTCGCCGGTGAAATAGGTCCGGAAATAGGCTGGGTTGACCTCTAGGAAACGGTTGGATCCTCTCATCATGAACTTGAAGTCCTCGAGCCTCTCCGAAATATAGATCCCGGCCAGGTAAAAGAAGGCCGGGATCAAAGAGCCAAAAAAGGCGAATTTAAAGCCTTTCTTTTTAAAAGCCAGGCGGACGGCCAGACGGGTGATCGGCCACCAGGCAAATTTCCGGTCGATGAAGGTCCCCTGCCAGTGGGCGTATCCTTTATCGGAGATCGGCATCAATCCACTCCTACGGTCTGGGCGAAGAGATCCTCGAGCGAAGTCTGACTCTTGATGAAATAGCGGATCTGGACTTGCTCCTGGTCGGCCAGCCGGAAGATCTCTTTGCGGTCGAGGTTGGCCGGCATATAGACTTTGAGGAGCTGGTCTTCGGTCTCCTCCACCTTGCAGCCTTCCTCTTGCAATTTCCGGACAAGTCGATCCGTTTCGCCCTTGGCCTTGATCTCGTACAAGCTGTACCGGATCTCCTTCAAAGCGCTGATGGCGCCCTGGGCGGCCACCTTTCCTTTGTTCAAAATCACGACATAAGAGCAGGTGTATTCGATGTCCGTGAGGATATGGGAAGAAATGAGAACTTGGATGTCTTTTTTCGAGGAAATATCTTTGATGAGCTCGAGGATTTCGTTCCGTCCCTGCGGGTCGAGGTTGCTGGTCGGCTCGTCGAGGAACAGGAGCTTCGGATCATGGACGAGCGCCTGGGCCAGCTTTAGGCGCTGTTTCATGCCCGCCGAATAGGTCTCGAGAAAACGGTAGCGGGATTCTCCCAGGCCGACATAGAAAAGGACATCGTGAGCCCGCTTCATCGCCTCCTGCCGGGGCATCCCCGAGAGCTCGCCGAAATAGGCCGTGAATGTCACCGCATCCATGCCGGGAATGAGACAGTCTCCCTCGGGCATGTAGCCGACCGAGCGCCGGATTAGGAACTGTTCCTGCCGGATGTCGTAGCCGAGGACTCTTCCCTGGCCGCGGTCCGGACGGAGAAAACCCAACAAAACCCGGAGCAGCGTGCTTTTGCCGGCCCCGTTCGGGCCGAGCAGGCCGCAGGCGCCTTCGGCGAGCTGGATGTCCACGCCGTCGAGAGCCGTGATCTTCCCGTAATTGAAGCGGATGCCTTTGAGCTCGATGTTCATCGGGTCTTATTCTCTATAAATTACGCAATTTCGTCAATAAAGTTTCAAGGTATCGACGCGTAGCGCGGAGGCTGCCCCTGGCACTCGAAGCGCCTGAGTGGTGGGTGGGAGGGTCTTGCGCGAGAGTACCAGGGGAAGCCTCCGTGCCATCTTTCATCTTCTTTTCCCAGAAGCACTTGTTATGTAAGGTTTCAAGAGATCATACGTACGGGCGTGCCCTCGCCATAGACCAGCGCCCGGTAGGTTTTTTCAACCCGGTCCCAATTCTTTTCCCTGTCCAGAGCCCAATAGCGGCCGATCACCGTCACGACCTTTCCAAGGCCGAGTTCGCGGCACCTGTCCTCGACTTTCTCCACGTAAATGGCGCCGCTCTCAGGCTTCTCGCCCCGGCGCCCGATGAAGCCGTGAATAAAAACTTCGTCGAGGCCCTGGTCTTTGGCCATTTGAAGCAGGGCAAAAAGATGTCTGATCGTCCCGTGCGAGCTGTAATGGGAGATGATCCCCATCAGGTGTAACGGCTTTCGGTCCTGCTTGGCTCTGTGCATGGCCCAATGCAAGGCTTCGTTCGAATAAAAGCTCCCGTCTTCAACCGCCTTGTCGATGCGAACGCGGTCGAGGAGGACGCGGCGACCGGCGCCCAAATGGAGATGACCGGCCTCGGAATTGCCGACGGTGTTGGGCGGCATCCCCACAGCTTCCCCCGAAGATTTGAGGACGGAGTGAGGGAAACGTGCCCAAAGATCATCGAAGTTCGGAGTATGCGCTTCCGCGATCAGGTTTCCATATCTCTCGTCCCGCAATCCCCAGCCGTCCAGGATGAGCAGCACGATTTTTTTTCTTGGAAGTTTTCCTACGGCCGGCTTGACAAATAGGCTCGTCCCCGTCATCTCGGCCGGTTTCTGGAGCCTTGCTAAATCCAGCACCGTCGGGGCCACATCGGCCAGCTCGCCCTCTTTTTCGATCTCCGCGAGATTTGGACTCTTCAGCGAAAAATCGGCCAGGACGAACGGGACGGGATTTTTTGTATGGCCTGTATTGATCGTCCCGTCCGGATAGAGCCATTCTTCGACCGTTCCATGGTCCGATGTGACAAGGAGTGTGACGGCCTTCGAACGCGCCCCGGCGACGACGCGCCCCAGCTCGCGGTCGACGGCCTCGACGGCGGCCAAGGCCGAGGCTTTGTTTTCGATGTGGCCGACAACATCGACATTGGCAAAGTTGGCGATGATGACAGAGACACTCTCATCACTGATTTTTTTCAGGATTTCCGCGGCGACCAAGCTCACGCTCATCTCGGGGCTGTCATCGTACATGGCGACATCCTCGGGCGAAGGGACGACGATCCGCTCTTCTCCGGGGAATTTCTCATCGTTCTTTCCGTTCAAAAAATACCCGATGTGAGCGGCCTTCTCGGACTCGGCGATCTTGGCCAGCCGCAGGCCGGCGTCCGAAAGAACTTCGGCCAGCGTGTTTTTGAGCTTTTCCTGCTTGGGAAAGGCCACCCCGACACGGAGGCCCGGGTCGTATTCGATCATCGTCACAAAGTTGAGATTCAGGTCTTTTTTGACGGGGAAGGCGGAGAAATCCTTGCCGGTCAGCGCTTCCGTGATCTCGATTTCTCGTTCGCCGCGGATGTCATAAAAGATGACCGAGTCTCCGCTTTCCAGCCTTCCCAGCGGCTGTCCGGCGACGTCGACCTTGATCAAGGGCTCGAGCGCCTCGTCCTCCTGGCCGACGCCGTACGCCCGTCGGATGGCCTCGCCCATGGCGGAAGAAATCTGTTTTTTATTCTCGTCGGTCATCATCGCGTCAAAATGAGCCTATACTATAAAAGTCAGGAAAAGCGTTGTCAATGAAGGAGAAGCTCGCAGATGCGCGGCGCTCTCTATTAATCGGTCCTGTCACCGACCAGCCCGCTCAATAAGAAATCAGACTAGCCATCCGAAAGTCCTTTAATTATAATGGTTCTCCTCCATTACGTGTGGGTAGAATAGTGAAACGATCCGGGAACGGATGAAGCGACCATGGAGGGTTTAGCCTTCCCGAGTCCTCCTTCGAGGGCAGCCGGCTCGGAAGAAGCCGGCCGGCGAAGTTGTCTGAGCTTCCCGGCGAACGTCCGTAAAATCAAGGCCGGGAAGCGAGTTCTTCGCCGCCGAGAAGGGGGGCTCGGGAACGGCGTGAAAAACCCGGATGGGGAGCGAGGCCGTTTCCGGATCGTTTCCCATACAATTTTCCCCATACGAAATGGAAGAGAATCATTATAATTAGGCTCATCCCGCCAAAGGAGTCGTCAACATGAAAAAAGCGATGATCGTTTTGACCGCGGCTCTGTTCATCCTTTCCGCGCTTCCGGCAGGCGCCCAGCCGCGGCCGCTCGCGTTTGACGACTTCATCAAAATCAAGCGGGTGACCGACCCGCAGCCTTCCCCCGATGGAAGCTGGATCGCCTTCGTCGTCACCGCCATGGACAAAGAGGCCAACCGCGGCAACAGTGATATCTGGCTCATCCCGGCCAAGGGCGGGGAGCCGCGGCAGCTCACCTCCGGCCCGCTGGCGGACATGAATCCGCGTTGGTCTCCGGACGGCAGGAAGATCGCCTTCATTTCGACCCGGAGCGGTTTGCCCCAGGTCTGGCTTATCAACCCCGCCGGCGGCGAAGCCTACCAGCTGACGACACTCTCCACAGGCGCCTCGGGCGTCATTTGGTCTCCGGACGGGAAATTCTTGGCCTTCACTTCATCCGTTTATCCTGATTGCGCCGACGACGACTGCAATAAGAAAAAAGCGGAAGCCCGGGAAAAAAGCAAAGTCAAGGCCAGGCTTTACAGCAATCTGCTCGTCCGCCACTGGAATGCCTGGGCGGACGGAACGCGAAGCCATGTGTTCATCATTCCTGCCGAGGGAGGAAAAGCCGTGGACGTGACCCCCGGCGATTACGACACGCCCCCGATCGCCTTGGGCGGATCCCAGGACTATGTGTTCTCGCCCGACGGAAGCGAACTCTGTTTTGTCCGCAATATCGATCCTGAGCTAAAGCTCGGTCTCGGCACGAACAATGATCTTTTTCTCACCTCCACCAAAGGCGGCGAAATCAAGTTCCTCACGACCAACAAGGCCGACGACAACTCGCCCAGGTATTCGCCGGAGGGAAAATATATCGCCTACAAAGCCATGGCCAGGCCGGGCTTTGAAGCGGACAAATACAGCTTGATGTTGTATGACCGAAAAACGCAAAAAATCCAGAACCTGACGGAGAGGCTGGATGATTCGGTCGATGAAATCATCTGGGCGCGGGACGGCTCCGCGATCTATTTCTCGGCCGAAGAAAAAGGCCGGAACGCCCTGTTTAAAATTTCGCTCAAGGACCTCAGGGTCGAGAAAACCCTGGACGGCCACACGTTCAATTCGATGAGCCTGCTCCCCGACGGAAAGACGTTCGTTCTCCTCAAACAGGCCATGAACCGGCCGAACGATCTCTATTCCCTCGACCTCGATGCAAAAAAACCAGTCCCGCTGACCGACATCAACCGGGACCTGCGGGACCAGCTCGCCATGAACGGCGCCGAAGAGTTCTGGTTCGAGGGGGCGGCCAAGGACAAGGTCCACGGTTGGCTGCTCAAACCCCCGGCCTTTGACCCGGCCAAAAAATATCCCCTAGTCATGATGATCCACGGTGGGCCCCAGGGCGCCTGGAAAGACGATTTCCATTACCGCTGGAACACTCAAATGTTCGCGGCCCCCGGGTATGTCGTGGCCATGATCAACTTTCACGGCAGCACGGGCTACGGACAGCGATTCACGGATTCGATCAGCGGCGACTGGGGCGGAAAGCCCTATCAAGACATCATGCTCGGGCTTCGCTACCTCCACGGCCGCTATCCGTTTATCGATGCCGGCCGGAACGCGGCGGCCGGAGCGTCCTATGGCGGGTATATGGTCGACTGGATCGAAGGCCAGACGGACGCATTCAAATGCCTGGTCAGCCATTCCGGAGTTTTCGACCTGCGTTCCATGTATGGGGCGACCGAAGAACTCTGGTTTCCCGAATGGGAATACTTGGGCACGCCCTGGACCAGCCCTGAACAATACGCGAAGTGGTCGCCGTCGAGCCATGTCAAGAACTTCAAGACGCCGTGCCTGGTCATCCACAGCCAGAACGATTTCCGCGTCCCGCTCGAACAGGGGCTTCAGTTCTTCACCGCCTTGCAGCGAATGAACGTCCCTTCCAAGCTTCTCTATTTCCCGGACGAAGACCACTTTATCCAGAAGCCGCAGAATGCCGAGTTGTGGTGGAAGACGGTCCTCGACTGGCTCGCCGAATACCTTAAGAAATAATGGGTTGGGGAAACAAATTTAAAGAAATCAAGCTTTTTAGTCCAGCGGCATGCCGACCAGGGCGAACGGATCGACGCGGCTTTCATAAATCTTGAGCGCCCAGTGGAGATGAGGTCCGGTCGAGCGCCCCGTTGAGCCGACTTTTCCGATCAGGGCGCCTTTCTTGATCACGTCCCCCCTTTTCACCAGGAACTTCGACATATGGCCATAAATACTGAAAACGCCCTGGCCGTGTTCGATGATCACGGTCTTGCCGGAAAAATAGAGGCTGCTGGCTAGAACGACTTTTCCCGAATTGGCGGCCCGGATCGGCGTCCCCCACGGCGCGCCGATATCCACGCCGGCGTGGACGGAAGGAGGCCTTTTGTTATAGATTCGCCGCTGCCCGAAATTGGGAAAAGCCTCCTGGTCGAGCGGCGGGATGAAACTGCCGGTTCCCAGCCACTCCGGCGTTATACAGTTATAGATGTCCTGGAGAAACTCCTGTTCCCTGCGGATGCGCTCCAGCTCCTGGGGCGGCGGGGCGATCAGGCTCTCCTTGATCCAGAATCTTTTCTGGGAAAAATTCTTGGGATCGATCAAAAATTCCTGCCGGGCTTCTTCCTTGGTCCCATCCTCCTTCTCCGCAGTGATTCTGATGACGTAGGATTGAGGCTTCACGTCGAGATCGACGCCGATGAGGGCAAAGGGCTTTTCGCCCGGCCGCGAAGCGCTCAAGATATATTTCTTGCCCAGGAATTGAAGCCGGACAGCCTTGACCGGCGGCTCGCTCTTCAAAACCGCCAGAATGACCTCGCCCGGTTGAAGAGACCGGAAGACAAATTCGACGGGTATTCCGTCCACGGTGAGCGTCTGGTACGTGTTGGACGGAAACAAGGCCGCTCCGAGGCAGACGAGGATCAGCAGAAAGAAATAAATGCGTTTTTTCATGCGGAAATCTTTTTTCGCAAAATTTTTCCCGGCAGCTTCCCTGTGTGCACGCCGCCTTCGATGACAACCTGCCCGTTGACAAGCACGTAGTCCATGCCTGCGGGATATTGATGGGGATCGCTCCATGTCGCCCGGTCGATCACCTTGTCCGGGTCAAAGATGACCAGGTCCGCATAGGATCCAGCCTGGAGAACGCCTCGCTTGTCCAGGCCGAATTTTCCGGCCGGCAGGGACGTCATTTTTTTCAGCATCTCCTCCAATTTCAGGAGCTTTGCTTCGCGGACATACTTCCCGAGAATCCGCGGAAAGGTCCCATACATCCGCGGGTGGGGCTGGCTGCGGCCGAGCAGGCCATAGGGCGCCAGCGCCTCTCCATCCGTGCCGACCCCGACCAGAGGATGGGCCAGGATGCGCTTGAGGTTTTCCTCTGTGCCCAAGAAAATGACCATGCCGACTGCGTCTTTTTCCTCGATGATGAGGTCCCTCATGAACTCATAGGGTGCTTTTCCCGTTTCTTTGGAAGCTTGGAGGATGTTCTTGCCTTGAAAAGGCCGGTTTTTTTCAGACAGGACTGAGGAAATGACCACTTTGTCCCAGGAGCCGAGCTTTTTCTCGCGCTCGGCTAGGAAAGCCCTGAGCCGGGCATCCTGATAGGGATCTTTGAGCCTGGCGATGAATTCCTCGGTCGTCCCCTGCCGGGCCCAGAGCGGAAAATTGAAGCTGAGGCTCGTGGCTCCGGCGATATAGGGATAGCGATCGCAGAAAATATCGACGCCGTCTTTTTTTGCCTCCTCGATCTTGGCCAGCGCTGCATCGATCTTATTCCAGTTCCGAGGATAGGCGACTTTGAGATGGGAGATCTGGAGGCTCACGCCGGATTGTTTGGCGACGCCGATCGTCTCATCGAGCGATTCGATCAAGAGATCGCCCTCATCGCGCATGTGACTGGCATAAACCCCGCCCCGCTGAGCCACGATCTTGGACAATTCGGCGATTTCGTCTCCCTGGGCAAAACTGCCGGGGGTGTATTCCAATCCGGTCGACATCCCAAGAGCGCCGTTCTTGATATTTTCGGCGACCAGAGCTTTCATTTTTTCGATCTCTTCAGGTTTCGGCGGCCTGTCATTGAACCCCATCGCGGCCCCACGGATGGCCCCCTGTCCGACGAGGGTTGCATAATTGAGGGCCATCCCTTTCTCTTGGAGCCTGGCAAAAAAGCCCGTGATGTCCCGCCAGGTCAGGTCCACGTCGTACTGTTTTTTAAGGGATTCTTTCTGTTCCTCGAATATCTCTTCGGCGATGGGGAAAGGCGATGAACCGCAGTTGCCGCTGATGAGGGTCGTGATCCCCTGATGGACCGAGCTTTCCGCTCTGGGATTGGCCAGAAGCTGAGCATCCGTATGGTCATGGACATCGATAAAGCCGGGGGCGATGGCCGAGCCGCGGGCATCGATCACTCGGACACCCCGGCTTGGGGAAACGCTCCCGATATATTTTATGGAATTGCCGGATATACCGATGTCGGTCACAAGGCCGGGATTGCCAAGCCCGTCAAAGACGAGGCCGTCTTTGATGACCAGGTCATAGTCCTTATCAGAAGAGCAGCCGGTGAGGGCAATCCCGCCTCCGGCCAGGGAAGCTGCGGCGACGGCCCGGCCCGCCTTCTTCAAAAAATCCCGGCGCTTGATCCGGTCGGTCATGGGATCCTCTCCTTAGACATCAGTCGACAGGGCTCATCTTAATCAAACCGAGGGTGATTGTCTAGAGTTTCACGAGCCCGTCAAGTGCCCCGTCTCATAAATTTCTTGTTCCAGTTTTTCGCAGAGCCGGGGCACTTCCAAGGGGGAGTCAAGCTCCCCCTTCGGCGCTTCGCCTAGCTCCCTTCCTTCCTTCCACGGTGCATCAGGCAATAAATTCATCGGAGAATGCTCCTTGGAGGAGTGGCAGGGCGGGCGGGTATTCCCGCCGCCCGTTGGAGGGGGACCCTGTGAAAGGGTCCTCCTCCAAGAGTGTCCGGGGGGCCACTCCTCCTTGTAGACACATCGCCAAGTGCTCCTTGGAAGGAAGGCAGGGAGCGAAGCGACCGTTGGAAGGAAACCCTAGGGAAGGGTTTCCTTCCAAGAGTGTCCCGCCCCCCTCAAACTCCCCGGCGGTTGCGCGTTCAAGGGTGTACCTTCATTGATGCAAGATATATGCGCAACGCGCAACTAAAAG
>Ga0315274_10003829_pt1 | contig 22313 bp, 14 predicted proteins | sample YL17G02_20_MG_FD_203700 | JGI IMG/M metagenome (GOLD analysis project Ga0315274, IMG submission 203700) | Sediment microbial communities from Yellowstone Lake, YNP, Wyoming, USA - YL17G02_20 | ecosystem: Environmental > Aquatic > Freshwater > Lake > Sediment | place: USA: Wyoming | collected...
CGCCGGCGAGGCCGGCAGCCCGCGCCTGGAGGTCGCCCTCCTGAAGCGCGCCAAGGACCAGGAATCGCTGACCGTGTCGCTGTGGCGGCCGATGGTGACGCCGGCGGGCGAGGCCGCCCGGATCGAGGCGCCCGTCCTCGGTGTCGTGGGGGCGCTGCTGCACAGCGGCCAGATCACCGTCCGCCGGAGCCCCCTGCTGGACGTCCAGACGGTCGAGACGTCGGGGGTCACGCGGACCGACCTGCCGCCGCCCGCCCCCGGGCCCGCGGCCGCAGTCGACGAGAGCCCCCTGGGCATCCGTCCGTACCAGGCTTTCCGCTTCGCCACCGCGCCGTTCACGATCACCATGACCGCCACGCCCGTCGCGCTGCACGCGACCGCGCGCGTCCAGACGATCCTCCGGGTGGCCGAGCGCGAGGTGAGCCTCGAGAGCCGCGCCATCCTGAGCGTCCGCGGCCGCCCGCTCCACCGCGTCCGCCTCGTCGTGCCGGCCGACTTGCGGATCGACCAGGTCTCGGCGCCCGGCGGCTTCGAGTGGGCCGTCACGGAAGAGGGCGGTCGGCGCATCCTGACCGTCTACCTGGCCGCCGGATGCCAGGGCGATGTGCCTGTCATCGTGCGCGGCGTGCTGGGCGAGCCGCCCGCCGCCGAGGCCCAGGCCGGGCCGCGCGAGAAGATCGCCGCCCTCGACCTGCCGCGCATCGAGGTCCTCGACGTGGCTGAGCAGCAGGGCGACCTCGTCGTCCAGACCGACCCGGCCTTCGAGGTTCGCGCCGAGAACCTGCGGAACCTCGACCGGGCCTTCCTCGCCGCCATGACCGAGTGGCTCGGCGGCGCCCAGCGCCAGCGCGCCAAACTGGCCCTCCATTACACGAACCCCGACTACGCCGGCCGCCTGGCCCTGGTGGCCAAGCCGCCCGACGTCACGTGCTACACCGTCACGAACGTTCGCGTGACCGACCGCGCCCTGGAGGAGGCGGTGCTGCTGGACTTCACCGTGCGCGAGGCCGGCGTCCGCGAGGTCGCGTTCCTCCTGCCGTGGTGGATGAAGGACGCCCGGGTGAGCGTGCCGCTCCTGAGGCAGAAGACGGTCGAGCGCGCCGGGCAGGGCAACGAGGCCCCGTGGCGCGTCCGCCTGGAACTCCAGGACGAGGTCATGGGCCAGTTGCGCGTCCTGGTGGAGAACGACCGCCTCCTGACGGAGTCGGTCCAGCGGGCGCCCGTGCCCGTGGTCGAGACGGGCCGGACGGACCGGCGCTACGTCGCCCTCGAAAGCGCCGGCCGCGACGAAGTCGTCGTTACCCGGCGCGAGGGCCTCGAGCCCCTGGGCCGGCAGCAGAAGGAGTGGGAGACCGTGGCGGCCCTGTTCCGCGGCGGGACGACCCAGGCCTATCTCGTCTCGGCCGACGCCAAGGACCCGGTCCTCGAGTTCCGCACCCGCGAGCGCGCCGCCGTCGAGACGGCCAAGGCCCGCATCGGGCTGGCCCGGACGCTCCTCGTGCTCGACGCCGAAGGGGCCTACCGCGTCTGCCAGATCTATCACATGGACAACCGTACCGAGCAGTTCCTCGAGATCGATCTGCCCGAGGGGGCCGACCTCTGGACCGCCCGCGTGGCCGGCGAGGCCGTCAAGCCCGCCGTCGTGCCCGCCGCGGCCGGCCGCATCGTCCGCATCCCCCTCGTCAAGACCGCCGCCGGCGACCTCGACTACGCCGTCGTCCTCAAGTACGGCGGTAAACTCCCGCGCCTCCACAGCCTCCGCCGCGTCGACTTCCCCCTGGCCCGCACCCGCAACGTCAACGTCGAACTTAGCCAGGTCGAACTCTACCTGCCCGAGACGCACGCCTGGTTCGACTTCGACAGCAAGATGACGCCCGTCACCGAGGAGGGCGACCTGGAGGCCGGCGTCGTCGCCTACCAGACGCGCATGACCGAGCGGCTCGTGCAGGCCATCCGCTCCTCCGACAACCCCTTCGCCAAGGCCCGCGCGGTGGCCAACTACGGCCAGTTCAAGGAACAGATCACCCTCTACCAGGATTCCAGCGTCTCCCAGTACCGCGGCAACAAGAAGGTCCAGCAGGAACTGGCGGCCAACAGCGCGATGCTCCGCGAGGCCGACCAGCAGGTCCAGACCTCCGCCGAGGCGCCCGAGCAGATCGTCTTCTATAACAACGACACCATCCGCCAGCACTTCGAGCGCCAGAAGAACCTCCGCGCCCGCAACGTCGTCACCGACCTCGGCCCCAACTGGGCCGACGCGGACATCCCGGCCCAGCCCCAGGGCCAGGTGACCGTCACGGACGGACGCTTCAACGACAAGTGGTTCGAGGCCAACCGTCTCGAGAACCTCGACCTCAAGAAGGAAGGTGCAGCCAAGGCCCAGTCGCGCGTCCAACTCCCGACACCGACCACCCCGCAGGCCCGCGGTCAGCGCCGCGGCGGCCAGGGCCAGCCCGCCGCCCCGGAGGTCGCCCGCGGCAAGGCCAAGGAAATGCTCCAGCAGGAGGCCCAGCAGGGGCAGCAGGCGTTCGCCCCCTCCCAGGCCGGCCAGCAGGCCCAGGCCGCCGACGACCTCGCCTTCCGCTACCAGCAGAAACTCCAGCAGCGGGCTCAGCGCGACCAGGAGGTCGCCCAGGAGACTGCCAAGTCGGTGGAAGGCCTCAGCACCGTCGCGGGCGTCGGAGGGGCCGCCGTGCACGGCGGACGGGGCCCGGGGCTTCCCGGGTACCATGCTGGGGCTGTGGAGACGGGCGGCGGCCAGTTCGGCGGCGGAGGCGGCGCGCCGGCCGGCCTGGCCAGCCTGGACGTGGAGTTGCCCGCGCGCGGCACGCTGTACCGCTTCGCGATGCCGCGGGCCGAGATCGACATCGCCGCGCGTCCGGTGTCGCAGCCGCTCATCGACTCGCTCATCCGGATCGGCGGCGTCCTGGTGGCCCTGGCGATTCTGGCGCTCGGGCGGCGGTTCTGGAAGCGCGGCGGCCTGCCGCCGACCGTGCGGCCCGCGGCCGCGCTGATCCTCATCATCCTGGCGGCCATCGGCCTGCTGGGCGGCGTCTTCCCGATCGCCTCGTTCGTGGTTCTGGTGGCCGCCATCGTCTGGCGCGTCCGCCTGGCGATCGAGCGCCGCCGAGCCGCGATGACCGCGTGAGGTGCGTGGCGGCGTAACGTACAGCAGATGAAGAAGGCCCGGCGCGCCCGCGAGGACGCCGGGCCACCTTTTTCCCGCGGGTCAACGCTCCGACGCGGGACGCTCCCGCTCGGCCGCCCCCGTGAGGCGGAGAAAGAGCGGCCAGATCGCCAGGGGCAGGGCGACCGCCACGCCCATGCCCCACCACGGCTGCTCGCGCGCCAGGTGCCCGAGCCACGCGAAGAGAACCGCTGTCGGTACGGTCCCGAGCGCCAGGGCGGCCGCGAACCGCCCGAACCGCATCCGCGCCAGGCCCGCCAGGACGCTGACCACCTCGGGCAGGACGGGCATCGCGCGGCTGACGATGATCGCCGCGCCGCCCCATCGGTCGAAGAACCGCTGGAACCGCGCGAGTTCGGCCTCGTCCGCCAGGCGCCGCGCTAGCCGCTTCCCGCCCCACCGCGCAAGTCCGTACCCGGCCATGCCCGCGAGCATCGACCCCGCCGCGCCGACCGCGCCGCCGAGCGCCGGCCCGTAGACGCTCCCGAGCGCCGCCATCACGCCCGTCGCCGGCACGGGCAGCACGAGGTCGGCCACCAGCAGGCCGATCGCCGCCGCCCACGCCCACGGCCGCATCCCCGCGAACCAGCGGGCGCACGCCTCCTGGCTGAACAGGCGCTCGAACGCCTCGCCCCACAGGGCGAAGCCCGCCAGGCACAGCGCCGCCAGCACCAGGGCGATGCCGAGCACTTTCGCCAGCAACCGCACGCGCCGTCTCCTTCCCGCCTGCCGGTCCGACCTGCCTGCCGGCAGGCAGGCCACGGCACCCTGGCACGGCTACGCGCCGTGCCGTGGCCGGCGGCCCGTGGCCGTGACGGGCAGGCAGGGCCGTTCGAGTCGCGCTCCCCTATACCGCAGGCGCGGCCGACTTGCACCAGGAATGCGGCCGGGCGGCCGGGCCGCGCGCCGGTCGGAGTTTCCTTGCACGCGGCGCCGCTTGGTGGCACGATGATCTCGGCCGGGCGGCGGCGCGACGGACCGGCCGCCGCGCCCGGTCCGCGGGTTCAACCCTTGTGGGCGGTCAGGAGGGCACACGCCATGGCGGGCCACGGCATTTCGCGACGCGACTTTTTCGGCCGATCCCTGAAGGCGGCGGCCGCGGCGGCGGCCTTCACGATCGTGCCGCGCTACGTCCTCGGCGCGGGCGAGGTCGCCCCGAGCGAGGTCCTCACCCACGCCATCGTCGGCGTCGGCGGCATGGGCAGCGGCCATGTCGACTACGTCCTGGGCGATCCGACGTCGCGGCTGCTGGCGGTCTGCGACGTGGACGCGGGGCACCTGGCCGACGCCCTCAAGAAGGCGGGCGGGTCGTGCAAGGGCTACCGCGACTATCGCGAGGTCCTCGACCGTGGCGACGTCGACGTCGTCCACATCGCGACGCCGCCGCACTGGCACGCCCTGATCTCCATCGCCGCCGCCGACGCCGGTTGCGACGTCTGGTGCGAGAAGCCGATGACCCGAACCATCGGCGAAGGTCGATACGTCATCGACGCCGTCCGCGCGAGCGGCCGCATGTTCCGCCTCAACACGTGGTTCCGCCTCTATAGCGACTTCTACGGCCTGGGCACCACCGTCAAGCCCCTGAAGCAACTCGCCGCAAGCGGCCTCCTGGGCTGGCCCCTGACCGTCCGCGTCAGCCGCTTCACCGGCTTCGACTGGAAGGTAAAGATGTGGAGCGGGCGGACCGACCTCGTGCCCCAGCCGGTCCCCGAGGGCTTCGACTACAATGCCTGGCTCGGCCCCGCGCCGTGGAAACCGTACCACCCGCACCGCACGCACGGGACGTTCCGCGGCTACTGGGACTACGACGGCGGCGGCCTGGCCGACATGGGCCAGCACTACCTCGACCCGGTCCAGTACGTCCTCGACAAGGACGACACGAGCCCCGTCGAGGTCGAGGCGTGGGCCCCGTGGCCCGTCCATCCCGACGCCGTCGGCATCTGGGGCCGCATCGAGATGGCCTACCAGGACGGCTGCCGCATCATCCTGGAGTCCGGCGACTGGGGCGAGAACCAGACCGAGGGCAAGCCCTACCTGGAAGGGCCCAAGGGCAAGGTGTACCAGGGCTTCCGGACCGACCCGCCCGACCTGAAGGACGCCCTGGCGACGCTGCCCGACCCCGAGCCGATGGTGACTGATTTCGGCGTCTCCGTGCGCACGCGCCGCCGCTTCGGCCTCAACGAGGAAAACGGGAACCGGAGCAACCTGCTCGTGCACCTGGCGAACGCCGCCATCCGGACCGGCCGCAAACTTCGCTTCGACCCGAAGACGCAGCGGTTCGTCGGCGACGACGAGGCCAACCGCCTGGTCGACCAGCCGATGCGGGCGCCGTGGCATTTGTGAAAAGGAAGTACCGGAGTACCTGAGTACCTGAGTAAAAGAGCGAAAAGACAAAGGAAAAGACCATGAGGCGACGCGACATCGAGTGCTGCGTGATCGCTCTTGTTCTTGGCGCGTGCGCTGCGGCGGCGATGGCCGCCGAGGCGCCGAGCGCCGCCGGCCTGGTGGCCCGGATGCCGTCGGACCAGGGCATTGCCGCCGCCCAGGCGGACCTGGCGGCCATCGTCAAGCAGGGCCCCGACGCCGTCAAAGCGATCGCCGCCCTCGTGGTCCCGATGGGCAAGGGCGACGACGCCAAGGCCCGCTTCGCCCTGAACGGCCTGGCCCACTACGTCTCGCGGCCGGGCGCCGAGGCCGAGCGGAAGATGGTCTCGGGCGCGCTCCTCGAAGCGCTCCGCGCCGCCCCGGATGCCGAGGTCAAGGCGTTCCTCCTGAGCATGCTCCAGCGCGCGGGCAAGGACGAGGCCGTCCCCGCCCTGGCGGGTCTCCTCGGCGACGCGGCGCTCTGCGAGCCCGCGACGCAGGCGCTCCTGGCGATCCGGACGCCCGCCGCCGCCGACGCGATCGCCAAGGCGCTGCCCGCGGCCAAGGGCCCCGCCGTCGCGACGCTCCTCAAGGCCGTCGGCGACCTCGCCGTGAAGTCGGCCCTCGCTGCCGTCACGCCGCACGCCGCGAGCCAGGATGCGGCCGTCCGCCGCGTCGCCCTCTACGCCCTTGCGCGGATCGCCGACCCGTCGTCCGCGGCCGTCCTGGCCAAGGCGGCCGGCGCGGAAGCGGTCGAGGAGCGGGCCTACGCGACCGCCCTCTACCTGGCGTTCGCCCGGCGCCTGGCCGAGGCGGGCAAGAAGGACGAGTGTGCCAAGATCTGCCGCGAACTCATCCGCACCCGCGCGCGGCCGCGCGAGAACAACGTCGTGGCCGACGCCCTGGCGGCGCTCGTCGAGGCCGCGAAGGACGCGGCCGCCCCCGACCTCCTCGCGGTCATGGACAGCGAGAACAAGCAACTCCGCGCGGCCGCGATTCGCCTGACGGCGGGCCTGCCGGGCCCGGCGCTGACGACGCGGCTCGTCGAGAAGATGAAGGGGGCCCCCGCCGAGACCCGGGCCGAGATCGTCCAGGCCCTCAGCCGCCGGGCCGACGCGCCCGCCCAGGCGGCCGTCTTGGCGGCGCTGAAGGACACGGAGAAGGCGGTGCGCCTGGCGGCCATCGAGGCCGCGGGCCGCGTCGCGTCGCCCGAGGCCGTAACGGCGCTCCTTCTGGTCCTCCAGGACAAAGAGGCCGACGAGGTCAAGGCGGCCCAGGCCGCCCTCGGCCGCATGCCCGGCGAGAAGGTCGCCGAGGCGGCTGCCGCGGCACTGCCGAAGGCGCCCGCGCCGGCGAAGGTCGCCCTCCTCGAACTCCTGGCGGCGCGCGGCGCGGCGGCCCACGCCGACGCCGTCTTCGCCGCGGCGTCCGACCCCGACGCGGCCGTGCGCACGGCCGCCCTGAAGGCGCTCGGCCTGCTGGCCGAAGCGAAGCGGATGCCCGACCTCGTGCGCCTCCTGCTCGAGGCGAAGGGCGACGCCGAGCGGGCCGAGGCCGGCCGCGCGGCGGTCCGGGTGGCCGAACGCATCGCCGATCCCGAGGCGCGGGCCGACGCCCTCCTTGCCGCGCTCGACGGGGCCGACGCGGCCCGGACGGCGGCGCTCCTGAAGGTCCTCGCCCAGGTCGGCGGCCGCAAGGCCCTCCAGGCCGCCGTCGCGCGGACCAAGGCGGGCGCCGACCCGGCGGTCCAGGACGCGGCGATCCGGGCCTTGGCCGACTGGCGCGACGCCGGCGCGGCCGACGCGCTTCTGGCCATCGCCCGGACGGCCGCGAAGCCCGCCCACCAGGTCATCGCCCTTCGCGGCTACTTCCGGCTCCTCGGGACGCTCCGCGACGGCAGCCCGGCCCAGCGGGTCTCGCGGTACCAGGACGGGCTGGACGCGGCCAAGCGTCCGGACGAAAAGCGCCTGGCGCTGGCGGGCATGGCGACCCTGCGGTGCGTCGAGTCGCTGCGCCAGGTCGCCACCTATCTCGACGACAAGGATGTCGGCGCCGATGCCGCGCTCGCCGCCCTCAAGATCGTCCTGCCCGAGCAGGAGGGTGAGCGGCCGCTCGCGGGCGACGAGGTCCTGGAGATCATGAGGAAGGTCGCCGCCGGCGCCAAGGACGAGGGCGCCCGCAAGCGCGCCGCCGACTACGTGGCCAGCGCCCCGCGGCCGGACGCGGCGAACCTCGCCCTCCGCAAGCCGGTCAAGATTTCGGCCGAGGCGCAGGGGCCACAGAAGCCCGAACTCGCCGTCGACGGTAACTGGACGGACCTCGGCAACTCCTCCTACTGGGGCGACCGCTGGCCCTCCTGGTTCCAGGTCGACCTGGGCAAGCCCACCCGCATCGACACCGTCCGCATCTACCTCTACTGGGACGGCGGCCGCTACTACCAGTACACGATCGAGGCCTCCAGCGACGAGAAGACGTGGAAGCAGGTGGCGGACCAGAGTGCGAACACGCGGCCATCCACCTCCATGGGCGCGACGTACACGTTCGACGCCGTCGAGGCGCGGTACGTGCGGGTCAACATCCTGAGGAACAGCGCGAACGAGGGGGTCCACATCGTGGAACTCCAGGTCTTCGCGCCCGGCACGGCCCCGAAGGAGCAGGGGCCCCCGCCGCCGGCGCCGCTGGCGCCGCCCGACGCAGAGGGCTTCAGCCCCCTCTTCAACGGCAAGGACCTGACCGGTTGGGTCGGCGCGACGAAGGGCTACGTCGTCGAGAACGGCGTGCTGGTGTGCCCCGCCGACCGCGGCGGGAACCTCTTCACGGACCGCGAGTTCGCCGACTTCGTCCTGCGCTTCGAGTTCAAGTTGACGCCCGGCGCGAACAACGGCCTGGGCATCCGGGCCCCGCTGGAGGGCGACGCCGCCTACGTCGGCATGGAACTCCAGATCCTCGACGACTCGGCCGACGTCTACAAGGACCTCAAGCCCTGGCAGTACCACGGGTCGATCTACGGCGTCGTCCCGTGCGAGCGCGGCCACCAGAAACCCGTCGGCGAGTGGAATGCGGAGGAGGTCATCGCCCGCGGCCGCCACATCACCGTCCGGCTCAACGGGGCCACGATCGTCGACGCCGACCTCGACCAAGTCAAGGACGCCGAGGTCCTCAAGGCCCATCCCGGCCTCGCCAACAAGCAGGGCCACATCGGCTTCCTGGGCCACGGGTCGCGCGTCGAGTTCCGCACCATTCGGATCAAGGAACTGAAGTAGCGCACCGGCGGGGCGCGGCCGAGTCCGGGGGCGCGCGGGCGGCGGGGGCGCGGTGGAGCGGCGCATGGGTGACGGCGGCCTGACGCGCGAGCAACTCGAGCGATACGACCGGAACGTGCGGCTGGCGGGCGTGGACGAGGAAGGCCAGCGGCGGCTCCTCGCGTCGAGCGCCCTGGTGGTCGGTGCAGGGGGGCTCGGCTCGGCCGCCATCCTCTACCTGGCCGCCGCCGGCGTCGGGCGCCTCGCCGTGGCCGACGCGGGGCGGCTCGAACGCTCGAACCTCAACCGCCAGGTCCTCCACCGCACGGGCGACCTCGGCCGCGCCAAGATCGACTCCGCCCGCGGGGCCGTCCAGGCCCTCAACCCCGACTGCCGCGTCGAGACGCGCGGCGACCGGCTGACCGCGGCCAACGCCCGCCGCGCCGTCCGCGGCTTCGACGTGGCCCTCGACTGCTCCGACAACTTCCCGACGCGCCTGGCCCTGGCCGACGCCTGCTGGATCGAGCGCGTGCCGCTCGTCTCCGGCGCCGTGGTCCGGATGGAGGGGCTGCTCCTCACCGTCCTGCCCGCGCCGGGCAACCCGTGCTACCGGTGCCTGGTGCCCGCGGAGCCGCCGGCCGGGGAGGTGCCGACGGCGGCCGAGTCGGGCATCCTGGGCGCCGTCGCGGGCATGATGGGAGCGCTGGAGGCCGTCGAGGCCCTGAAACTGCTCCTGGGCCTCGGCCGCCCCCTGGTCGACCGGCTCTTGGTCTACGATGGCGCTGCCGCCACCTTCCGCGAAACCAGACGCGTCCGCGACCCCGGCTGCCCCCTGTGCGGGGATCAGCCGACGATCACGGACGCGTCCATGCCGAACGACGCATAGCGGGCGCCCGCAGGCGCCCGGCACGATCTGGCCGCCCTACTTTGCGGCGTCTTCGGGCTTCTTCTCGGTGGCACCCTCAGGGCGCGGACGCCCCGTTCCCTCGATGCCGTAGGCCTTGCGGATGGCCTGGGACGCGGCCCGCATGGCAACCCGCTGCGCATCCTGCTCGCTCAGGTTGACCTTCTTGGCGATCTCGGTGACCTGGGCCTTGAACTCGGCCATGGCCTTGTCGAGTTTCTCGAGGGCCGGCTTGAGCGCCGCCTGCTGCTCCTCCGTCAACTGCACAGGCGGCGGACGGTTACCGCCCTCGCGCCTTCCCTCGGGGGGCGCTGTCCCTTCGGCGCCCGTCAGGATTGCCGGGACGGTCGCCAGTACAATCAGCCCCACCAGCACCAACATCACCCATGCCTTGCTCATCACTTCTCCTTTCACCCTCGGCCGCGCAGTTGGCGCGGGACACTCCCGCTTCCTCGCGGTGCTGATGACTGAACGCCGGCCGCGCACGCCTTATTGCTGAAAAGCGACCGACCGAGGGGGGGGCTGGCCCACGGGGGGCCGGACGCGAAAACGAGAGCGGCGGCCCGCGTGGGCCGCCGCTCCCGTAACAAAGGAGGCTGTACTTCGAGAAGAGCCTTCAGGCCTATCCGGCCTTGCCGTCCGAGTCCGCTTCCGACCGGGCGCCGGCCGACGCCACCGTCACCTCGCCCTCCGGGGCCATGGCGTCCCGCACGCGCCGCCAGTAGTCCCGCGTGGTCCCCTTGCGCCAACCCGTGGGTCCGCCGTTCCAGATCCGGGCGTACACCTCGTCGGTCGGGGCCCTGCCGGTGTCTTCCTCATACTGCTCGCCCCAGAATCTGAGGTATAAGTCCCACATCCGGCGGGACTTGGCGGCGTTGAAGCGGTCGGCGGCCGAGTAGCGGACCGCCAGTCCCAGCATCTGCGCGATGCGGTTGATGTCGGCCAGGCACTGGGGGCGGATCTGGACGATCCCCGCAGCCGCCTCCCGGGTGTTATAGGCCCGGGCGTCGCCGCCCGATTCCACGGCCGCCTGGCCGGACCAGAGGTCCTCGCTTGGGCCGCCCCGGGCCGCCCCGGCCGCCAGGCCGACCGCCGCCAAGCACGCTATGACCGCTGCGCAACGCATGTCTGGCCTTTCGGGTCCTCTCCCGGCTTCCCGCCGGGACCGCGCTGCCTCACGGAAAAGCGAAGGTGACGGGTGGGTTCCCGTCACCAGGGTTGGAGAAGTATAACGATCCTGCCGCGTCTGTCAAGGGCGAGGCCGGAAAGAGCGACGAATCCCGGGTTATCGGACCCAGCCTGCGGCCCCGCGCGGCTTCCGCGCAAGTGCTTTGCCTACAGGAGGTTAGGACGTTCCATCGGCCTCGGCCGCCGCCGGCTCCGTGTCGACGGCCAAGGCGCCGTCCCGGACGGAAACGGTGATCCGGGACCCGTCGGGCACCTCCCCGGCGACCACGGCCCGGCCGATCCGCGTCTCCAGTTGGCGCTGGAGATACCGTTTCAGCGGCCGCGCGCCGTAGACCGGGTCGTAGCCGGCCCGGGCGATGAACTCCCGCGCCTCCGGTGCCAGGTCCAGCCGCACTTGGCGGTCCGCGAGGCGCCGCCGGAGGTCCTCGACCTGGAGGTCGACGATCCGCTCGATCTCCTCCAGGGTCAGCGGCTTGAAGAGGACGATGTCGTCGACGCGGTTCAGGAACTCCGGGCGGAACGACGTCCTCAGTTGCCGCATGACCTGGTCGCGGGCCGCCTCCTGGATCTCGCCGCGGTCATTGATCCCGTCCAGCAGGTGCTCGGACCCGACGTTGGAGGTCATGATGATCACGGTGTTCTTGAAGTTGACGGTGCGGCCGTGGCTGTCGGTGACGCGGCCGTCGTCGAGGATCTGGAGGAGGATGTTGAAGACGTCGTGGTGGGCCTTCTCGATCTCGTCGAAGAGGACCACCGAATAGGGCTTGCGGCGGACGGCCTCGGTCAACTGGCCGCCCTCCTCGTAGCCGACGTAGCCCGGGGGCGCCCCGACGAGGCGCGACACCGTGTGCTTCTCCATATATTCGCTCATGTCGAGGCGAACCATGTTATCTTCGCTGTCGAAGAGCGCCTCGGCCAGGGTGCGGGCGAGTTCGGTCTTCCCGACGCCGGTGGGGCCGAGGAAGAGGAAGGAGCCGATCGGCCGGCGCGGGTCCTTGATGCCCGAGCGGGCCCGGATGACGGCGTCGGCCACCAGGCCGACGGCCTCGTCCTGGCCGACGACGCGGCGGTGGAGGATCTCGTCGAGGCGGAGGAGTTTCTCCCGTTCGCCCTCCACGAGGCGCGTGACGGGGATGCCCGTCCAGTGCGAGACGATCTCGGCGATCTCGTCCTCGGTGACCTCCTCGCGGAGCAGGCGCCCCGAGCCGTGCTTCTCGGCCAGCCGCTCCTGCTCGGCCTCGAGTTGCCGCTGGAGTTCGGGCAGGCGTCCGTGCTTGAGTTCGGCGGCGCGGTTCAGGTCATACGCCCGCTCGGCCTCTTCGATCTGGCGGCGGAGGAGTTCGATGGCGCTCCGGAGGGTCTGGACCTTGTGGATGCCGGCCTTCTCGGTCTCCCACTGGGCCTTCATGGCATCCGCGCGGGTCTGGAGGTCGGCGAGTTCCTTGCGGATGGCCTCGAGGCGCTCCCGGCTGGCCTTGTCCTTCTCCTTCTTGAGGGCGGCCTCCTCGATCTGGAGCTGCATAACGCGCCGCGTGACCTCGTCGAGTTCGGCGGGCATCGAGTCGATCTCCGTGCGGATCATCGCGCAGGACTCGTCGACGAGGTCGATCGCCTTGTCCGGCAGGAACCGGTCGGAGATGTAGCGGTTCGAAAGGACCGCCGCCGCCACCAGGGCGTTGTCCTGGATCCGCACGCCGTGGTGGACCTCGAACCGCTCCTTGAGGCCCCGCAGGATCGAGATCGTGTCCTCAACCGAGGGCGGGTCCACGAGGACCGGCTGAAACCGGCGCTCCAGGGCGGCGTCCTTCTCGAGGTGCTTGCGGTACTCGTCCAGGGTGGTGGCGCCGATGCAGTGGAGTTCGCCGCGCGCGAGCATGGGCTTCAGCATGTTGCCCGCGTCGATGGCCCCCTCGGCCTTGCCGGCGCCGACGATGGTGTGGAGTTCGTCGATGAAGAGGAGGACTCGCCCCTCGGACGACTTGATCTCCTGGAGGACGGCCTTGAGGCGTTCCTCGAACTCGCCGCGGTACTTGGCCCCCGCCACCAGCGCGCCCATGTCGAGGGCGAAGATGGTCTTATCCTTGAGGGACTCCGGCACGTCGCCGCGCACGATCCGCTGGGCGAGGCCCTCGACGATGGCGGTCTTGCCGACGCCCGGCTCGCCGATGAGGACGGGGTTGTTCTTGGTCTTGCGCGAGAGGATGCGGATGACGCGGCGGATCTCGGCGTCGCGGCCGATGACGGGGTCGAGTTTCGACGCGCGGGCCTCCTTCACCAGGTCGCGGCCGTAGCGGGTGAGGGCCTCGTAGGTGCCCTCGGGGTTTGCGCTCTGGACGCGCGCGCTGCCGCGCACCTCGCTCAGCGTCTTGAGGAACCGGTCGCGCGTCACCTGGAACTTGGCGAAGACGCGCCCGGCGCCCGTCGCCGCGCCCTCCTCGAGCATCGCGAGGACCAGGTGCTCGACGGAGACGTACTCGTCCCGGAGGCGCTTGGCCTCGTCCTCGGCGCGGACGAGGAGGTGGTTCAGGCGCTGGGTGACGTAGACCTCGCCGGGCTTGGCGCCGGGGCCGCCCACCTGGGGCCGCTTCTCGAGTTCGCGGGCGAGTTCGTCCCGCAGCGGCTCGACCGGGACGTCCATCTTATGGAGGAGCCGCGGCACCAGCCCCTCGGGCTGCTCGACCAGGGCGAGGAGCAGGTGCTCGACGTCGACCTCCTGGTGGCCGAGGCGCACGGCCTGCGCCTGGGCGTCGTGGAGCGCCTCCTGGCACTTCTGGGTCAGCCGGTTCAGGTCCATCGGGTCTGCCTCCTCGGCGTCTCCATTCCATGACCTTGGGGCAAACCTTGTGCCACCCTCAGCCGCCGGGTTCCCAGCATCGCGAGGGTCTGTGCGGGGCACCTGCGAGTGCGGGACTGCCATTCTGGCAGGCGCCGGGTGTCGGACCGGTGCCGCGGGGCTGCGCGGCGCCCTCCTGGTATGGCAGCCGGGGGGGCGGCGGCTCGCAGGTCGCACCTTGCGGACGCCGGCGGCCGGGCCTACAATGCGGCGATTACGTCGAGTTTATGGCCGAAGGCCAGACGGACATCCCGGCCTCGGGCGAGGCGGTCGTTACGCTCCTTGCCCGCCAGGAGGTCGTCGGCCTCGTCCGCCAAGCGCTCCGTGAGGAGGGGCGGGCGAGCGTCGAGGGCCTGTGGGGATCCAGCGCGCCCGCCCTGGCCGCGGCCCTCCTGCCGGACTGCCCATCGACGCTTCTCTATGTCGTCGCCCACATCGACGCGCTCGACGGCGCGCGCGACGACTGGCGGGTCTGTGCCGGCGTCGATCCGCCGGCGTTCCCCGCGTGGGAGGCGCTGCCGACCGAGGCTGACTTCGCCGACGAGATCCTCGCGGACCGCCTGCGCGTGCTCAAGGCCCTGGCGTCCGCGCGCCGCCGCGCGGGCATGGCGAGCGCGGGGGACGGGGCCGACGTCGGAGGCGGCGGCGCCAACGGCGCGGGCCCCGGCGCGGAGGGCCCGGCCCCCGGCGCGCCGCTGCGCGTCCTCGTGACCTCGATCCAGGCGCTGATGCAGCCGGTGCCGACGCCGCGGCACCTGGCGGACAACACGGTCGAACTGGCCGTCGGCCAGGAGTACAGTCTGCCGCGCTTGCGGGCGTGGCTGGCGGAACGCGGCTTCCGGCCGGCGGAACTCGTCCTGGAGCCGGGCCAGTATGCGGTGCGCGGCGGCATCATCGACGTCTTTCCGCCGACGGCGCCCGCGCCGTACCGGCTGGAGTTCTTCGGCGACACGCTCGAGAGCCTCCGCACGTTCGACCCCGCGACGCAACGGAGCGACGAGGACCGGCCGCGCGTCGCCATCTCGTTCCTGCCGACGGCCAAGGGCGGGCCGACCGCGCCGGAGATGACGACGAACCTGATGGATTACCTGCCGCGCGACGCGTGGATCGTCTGGCAGGACCCGCTGGAGATCGCGGAGGTGGGGCGGTCGTTCCTCGCGCGGCTGGCGAGCCCCGTGGGCGTCTACCGGTTCGAGGTGGTCGTGCAGCAGGCACGGGAGTTCGTGCGGCTGGACCTGTCGAGTTTCACGACCTCGGGCACGAGCGACGCGTTCTCGCTGCGGACCGAGAGCCCGCCCGCATTCAGCGGCAAGGCGGAGAACGTCCGCGCGGAACTCGCGGAACTCGCCGCCGAGGACACGGTGCTCCTCTTCTCCGATAACGAGGCGGAGCGGGACCGTGTGGCGGAGATCCTGACCGGCATGGCGCCGGCGGCGCGGGAGCGCGTGAGGCTGGGCGTCGGGCGCCTGGCGGCGGGTTTTCGGATCGTCGCCGAGCGCGTCACGGTCCTGGCGAACCACGAGGTCTTCCACCGCTACCGCGACCGGCGCCGGCTCGTCCGCCGCATCGAGACCCGCGCGATCGACACGTGGCTGGACCTGAAGCGCGGCGACCTGGTGGTCCACGTTGCGCACGGCATCGGCCAGTACCTGGGGATGAAGACGCTGCGCCGGCCGCCCGGGTCGTCCGCCCGCCCGGCGGCCGAGAAGGCCGAGGATTACCTGGTCCTGGAGTACCGCGACGAGGTCAAGGTCTACGTCCCGGCGTCGCAGATCGACCTGGTGCAGAAGTACATCGGCGGGTTCAAGGGGAAGCCGCAACTCGCGCGGGTCGGCACGAAGGCGTGGACCGAGAGGAAGCGGCGCGTCGAGTCGGCGGTGGAGGACCTGGCGACGGAACTCCTGCGGGTCCAGGCCCTCCGCGAGGCGCGGCCGGGCATCGCGTACCCCGAGGACAGCCTGTGGCAGAAGGAGTTCGAGGCGTCGTTCCCGTTCCAGGAGACGGACGACCAGATCGCCGCCATGCACGAGATCAAGCGCGACATGCAGTCGCGCCGGCCGACGGACCGGCTCGTCTGCGGCGACGTGGGCTACGGGAAGACGGAACTGGCGGTCCGGGCGGCGTTCAAGGCCGTCGAGGCCGGCAAGCAGGTGGCCGTCCTCGTGCCGACGACCGTCCTGGCGGAGCAGCACCTGCGGACGTTCCGCGAGCGGATGGCCGACTACCCGGTGACGGTCGAGATGCTGTGCCGGTTCCAGACGCGCGGCGAGCAGGCGGTGATCCTGCGGCGGCTGCGGACCGGCGGAGTCGACGTCCTGATCGGCACGCACCGCCTCTTGCAGAAGGACGTCGAGCCGGCCGACCTCGGGCTCCTGGTGGTCGACGAGGAGCAGCGCTTCGGCGTCGAGCACAAGGAGCGGCTGAAGATGATGCGGCAGATGGTGGACGTGCTGACGCTCACGGCGACGCCCATCCCGCGGACCCTCCACATGTCGCTCGTGGGCATCCGCGACATCTCGTCGCTGACGACCCCGCCGCAGGACCGCCGGGCGGTCCGCACGGAGGTCTGCGCGTGGAACGACGACCGGATCCGCCAGGCGATCCTCCGGGAACTCAACCGCGACGGCCAGGTCTTCTTCGTCCACAACCGGGTCCGCACGATCGAGGCCGTGACCGACCGCGTCCACGCCCTGGTGCCCGAGGCGCGGATCACCTTCGCCCACGGCCAGATGCACGAGCACGACCTGGAGGACCGGACCCTGGCGTTCTTCGCGGGCCGGGTCGACGTCCTCGTCTCGACCACGATCATCGAGTCGGGCCTCGACGTGCCGCGCGCCAACACCATGTTCATCCACGACGCCGACCGCTTCGGCCTGGCCGACCTGCACCAGTTGCGCGGGCGAGTCGGCCGCTACAAGCACCGGGCCTACTGTTACCTGATCCTGCCCGAGAACCGGCCGATCACGCCGGCGGCCGCCAAGCGCCTCAAGGCCATCGAGCAGTACTCCGAACTCGGGGCCGGGTTCCAGATCGCCATGCGGGACCTCGAGATCCGCGGCGCGGGGAACATCCTCGGGCCCGAGCAGTCCGGCCACATCGCCGCCGTCGGGTACGAGATGTACTGCCAACTGCTGGACGTGGCCGTGAAGCGGCTGCGCGGCGAGGCGCCGGCCGAGTTCGAGCGGGCCGACGTCCAACTGGAGGTCACGGCGTTCATCCCCGGCCGTTACGTTCCTACCGAGAGCCAGCGGATCAGCCTGTACCGCCAACTCGGGCGGGCGGCGTCGCCCGAGACGCTCGCCGAGATTGCCGCCGAGATTGCCGACATGTACGGCCCGATGCCCGAGGAGGTCGGGCGGCTGCTGGACCTCGAGACCGTCCGGATCCTCGCCGGCCGCTGCCGCATCCGCGCCATTCACCGCAAGGACGGCGACCTGCGGATGACGCTGGACGATGCGGCCGTCCTGGGCCGCCTGTTCGGCTCGCGGGTCGACCCGGAGGTCCGCGACGCGGGGGTCGTCCGCGTCCTCGATCCGCACACGGTGGTGTGGCGGCTGCGGGGCGACGCCGGGCCGGAGCGGGCGCTGGCGCTCCTGAAGAAGGTCCTTGCCCGCGCGGGCGGGGGGCACTAGAATCACGGGCCGACTTCCGGGGATCCCTGCGATGAGGTCCATACAGGCCGGTCGGTTCGCGATGGTGGCGCTGGCGGCCGCCATCGGGCTGGCCCTGGCGGCCGGGTGCTCGCGGGGCCGGGGCGAGGCCGCCGCCGGCCCGTTTCCGACCCGCGTGACGACGCCGGCGACCGCCCCCCTGATGGGCACGCCGGACGGCGCCGCTGCCGACGACGTCAACCCGGTCCGCCCCGTCGGCCCGGCGTCTGCGCCGCCCGGCCCGGCCCGGCCCGAGGCCACGCTCACGCGGCCCGACCGGCCGGCCGAGTACGAGGCCCGCCTCGACGAGGTGGCGACGCCGACGCCCCTCTTGACCGAGCCGTCCGGGAAGAACGGCGACCAGGTCTACCTCGTGAACGCCGTCCTCGCCCAGGTCAACGACGAGGTCATCACGCGCGAAGACATCCTGGGCCCGCTGCGCAGCCAAGTGGAGCAGTGGCGCACGGAGTTGTCGCCCGAGGCGTTCGAGGGCCGCTACCGGTACGTCGTCCAGCGCAAACTCCGCGAGGCGATCAACCAGCGCCTGGCCGTCCAGGAAGCCAAACGCGTCCTGAAGGACGAGGAGAAGAAGGAGATCGAGGCGGCCCTGGAGAAACTCCTGAAGGACCTGACGGCCGAGGCCGGCAGCCGCCCGCTCCTCGAGGCGCGGCTCGCCCGGCAGGGCACCACCGTCGATGCCGCCCTCGAGCGCGAGCGCCAGCGCATGCTCGTCCAGCGGTTCCTCCGGCAGCGGATCGCCCCGAGCGTTCACGTCACCCACTCGGAACTCATGAGCCGCTACGAGGAGGTCCGCGCGGAGCGCTACGTCAAGCCGACGCGCGTGCGGCTGGGCCTCATCACGCTGAAGAAGAGCGAGTTCCTGTCGGCCGAGGAGGGCCGCACCCTGGCCGCGGCCATCCACAAGCGGGCCGAGGCCGGCGAGGACTTCGCCCGCCTGGCCGAACGCTACAGCCACGACGTCATGGCCGCCAAGGGCGGCGACTGGGACTTCATGACCCAAGGGGCCTTCCGCGTCAAGGCCGTCGACGAGGCCCTGTTCCGCCTGTCGGCCGGCCAGGTTGCGCCCCTGGTGGAAGCCGACGACGCGTGGTACGTCGTCAAGGCCCTCGCCCGCGAAGAGGGGCGCACGGTGCCGTTCACCGAGGTCCAGGGCGAGATCGAGCAGGAGATCCGCGACGAGCGGTTCAACGACGCGGCCGCCAAGTACATCCAGGACCTCTACGGCCGCGCGTACGTCCGGATCGTGAAAGAGAACCAGTAGGGAAAGCCTATGCCGCGCGTCACCTTCCTGCCCTACGACGTCGCTCTGGAGGTCCCGCGCGGGACCAGCCTGCTGGCGGCCGCCGACGAGGCCGCCGAGATGGTCCCCGACGACTTCTTCGTCGGCGAACTGTGCGAGGGCCGCCACGAGTGCGGCAACTGCGTGGTCGAGATCGTCGCCGGGGCGGAGCACCTCTCGCCGCGCACCGCCTCCGAGGAGGCCCTGCTTGCCGAACTCGGCCGCGCGGGCGGCGGCTTCCGGAGCGCGTGCACCGCGCGCGTCCAGGGCGACGTCACCGTCCGCATCCTCTCGCCCGTCCGGTACGACGTCGGGCGCGACGGGGCCCAGATGCAGGCGCATCCGTAGGGCCGAGCGTCCCGACCCGTCCTCCGCGGAAGCGGCGCTGCCGCTGCGGAGGGTGGAACTTGCGGAGTCTCGCGTTGCCTGCCGACGACCGCCAACCGCCGTTTCGCCACGTGGCCGTCATCGGCCCGGGGGCCATCGGCTCGGTCTTCGCCGTGCGCCTGGCCCTCCTGAAGGGCGGGCCCCGGGTCACCCTGGTCGACTACCGGCCCGACCGGGCCGCGCGGCTGAGCGGCCGCCCGATCGTCCTCCACACGCCGCAGGGCGACCTGGCGGCGGCGGTGCCGGTCCGCCTCGTCCCCGACGGGCCGGTGGACCTGGTCATCCTCGCGACCAAGGCCCCGGCCGCGCGGGCCGCCGCCGAAGCCGCCCGGGCCTGGCGGGGCGACGCCCCGGTCCTCGTCATCCAGAACGGGCTGGGCGCGGCCGAGGAGGTCGCCGACGCGCTCCCGCGGGCGGCGGTCATCACCGGCGTGAGTTACCAGGCCGCCCACCGCGCCGCCGAGGGCGAGGTCCACCACGTCGCCAACCTCGAGACCTACCTGGGCTATCCCGGCCGCGGGCCGGACGCAGCGGTCCTCCGGGTGGCCGCCCTGCTGAGCGCGGCCGGCCTGCCCGCCAGGGCCGAGGCGGACCTGGCGTCGCTCGCATGGAGCAAACTGCTTGTCAACGCGGCGCTGAACCCGGTGGCGGCGCTGGCCGGCGTCGCCAACGGTCAGGTCGCGTCGCGCCCGAGCCTTCGCGCGATGGCCGAGGCGATCGCCCTGGAGGGCCAGGCCGTCGCCCGGGCGGTGGGCGTCGCCCTGGCGTTCCCCGACGCGGCGGCCGCCGCCCTCACGACCGCGCGCAAGACGGCCGCCAACCGTTGCTCCATGCTCCAGGACCTGGAGGCGGGGCGGACGACCGAGATCGAGTACCTGAACGGCGCCCTGGTGCGGTTGGCCGAGCGGCACGGCGTCGCCGTCCCCGCGAACCGGGCGGTGGCCACACTCATCCGCCAGGTCTCGCCGGGCCCGCGGGGCGCCGCGACCTGAAAAGACCCGCGGCGGGTCGGAAGGCCCGCCGCGCGACACCTCAAGGAACTCATGTCGGACCGCTTACTTGCCGCCCTCCGGCGGCGGGGCGGGCTTGGCGCCTTCCGGCGGGGGCGGACGTTCGTGCCGCTCGCCTGGCCCGCGCTCGGGCGTCTCGGCCTTGGGCGGCGGGTTGCTCGTCTCCTCGAGTTGGCGGTCGATGAACTCCTCGCGCCGGCTCTCGCGATCGGCCAGTTCCTGGCGGATGTGCTTGAGGGCCCCTTCGAGGTGCTGGACCTGGGCCCGGCGCGCGATCAGTTCGGCCTCGAACCGTTTCTGGATGGCCTCGCGCAGTCCGCGCTTCAGCCGCTCGCGGTCGGCCGCGTTGTCGGTCTTGCGGTAAGTCTCCGCGAGTTCCCGGATGTGAGTCTCCAGCAGCCGCTCTTCGATGGCCTTGCGGAAGGCCTCCTCATTCCAGGACCGCAGGCCCTGGAGTTGGCGGATCTCGAACCGCAGCCGCCGGCACATCTGCCGGAATCGGTCCGGGTCCGACTCCCGCGCCTTCTTCAACTCCGCGTGGACGGGCGGCAGATGTTCGGCCGTGAACGCGAGGATCTCCTCGATCTCCTTGTCCGTGGCGTCGCGGAACATGCTGGACCCGCGGAACGGCCGCCATCCCCCTTCGCCAGGCGGGGGGCCGCCTTGCGGCCCGGGGGGTGGGCCGGGCGGCTGGCCCGTCGGCGGAGCCGTCCCTTCCTCTGGGGCAGGACCGCCCGCCGCCGGCGCCACCGACGCCGCCAGCACCAGGGCCGCCAGTCCCGCGGCCAGGCCGAGCGTTCTCATCACGCGCCTCCCGTTCCTAGCCCCGCGAGCCGCTTCCCCCGGACAGGTACTCCAGCAAGAGGTGCATGTCGTCGATCACGTCGTCGGTCGACGCGCCGCCGGCGTCCGTCCCGTTTGACGCGGCCGGGAGGTCGGACGCCGAGTTCAGGTTGGCCGAGAGGAGTTCCACGGCGACGGCCACCTCGTCCAGCGCGTCGGTCGACGCCGGGAAGTCGGCCTTGACGGTCGTGCCCGGCTGGGGGACCGGCTGCGGATTCGGCTCGTAGCCGTGCCAGTACACGGCGGCTACCAGGAGCGCCGCGGCCGCCGCGACCCATCCGTACCGCCGCGCGAGCGACAGGATCACCGGCCGGCGCCGCTCGGCGGCCGCCTGGCGGAGGCGCGCCCGCAGCGCCGCCATCGCCTCCGGCCGCACCGTCGGCTCGCGGTCCAGCAGGCGCAGGGCGTCCTGGCCGCGGCGGATCGTCGCCGCCTCGCGCGCGCACCGGCCGCACGACGCCAGGTGGGCCTCGAGGGCCCGCGCGGCGTCCGGCGGCAGTTCGCCCGCCACGTACAGCATCAGTTCCTCGGGTTTCGGACACGTCGTCATGGTTCGTCCTCGGGCATCAGGTTGCCCAGTTTCGCCAGCGCCCGGTGGGCCCGTGCCAAGACGGTCCCGAGCGGCTCGCGTGTCGTCTGTGCGATCTCCTTGAAGGGCATATCGGCGTAATACCTGAGGAGGATCACCTCCCGGTCGGTCGCCGACAGCCTCGCCACTGCCGCCTCGACCCGGGCGGCCCGTTCGCGGGCGTCCAGGGGCGCGTCGGGCGCCGCCGCGTACCGGTCCGGCTTTCCGATCGGCATCTCCGGGCAGTCGTCCAGGCCCACGACGGGCTCGACCGAACGGTGCCGGATCCAGTCCCGCGCCAGGTTGACCGCAATGCGAAAGATCCAGGCCTCGAACTTGCCTTCCGGCCGGTACGATGGCAGCGCCCGGAAAGCCCGGAGCATCGTCTCCTGCATCAGATCCTCGGCCACGTTGCGGTGGCCCACAATCCGCAAAAGGAGCCCGTACACCCGCGGCGCGAACGACGCCAGGCGCTCCTCGAGGCCGCCGCTGTCGTGTGCCGGTTCGGGCATCCTCTCACCTGGCTAAACGAGCCTGGGTTCCCGCTATTGCCCGGGTTGACAGCCGCCAGGGCCGATGGCTATAAGTGCCCGTACCATGCGAATCCTCGGACTGGACCTGGGCGAGCGGCGGGTCGGCGTGGCCGTGAGCGACCCCGGCGGCACGATCGCCCACCCTCTGTGCCGATTCGAGCCCGCCGGCCGCCGCGATCTCGTCGAAACGGTCGCCCGGATGGTCCGGGAGCAGGCGGCCGAGCGCGTCGTCGTGGGGTATCCCCTGCACGCGGACGGCACGCGCGGCCAGCAGGCCCGCCGGACGGACGCCGTCGTCCAGGCC
>Ga0315274_10003830_pt1 | contig 22312 bp, 16 predicted proteins | sample YL17G02_20_MG_FD_203700 | JGI IMG/M metagenome (GOLD analysis project Ga0315274, IMG submission 203700) | Sediment microbial communities from Yellowstone Lake, YNP, Wyoming, USA - YL17G02_20 | ecosystem: Environmental > Aquatic > Freshwater > Lake > Sediment | place: USA: Wyoming | collected...
GGCCCCACAGTGCCAACATTCGATCGGGTAAAAAACGATAGGTTTTTTCTTTTGGTCTGGCCAGTCAAAAACATCACCTGGACAAATCTCATAACAGTTGCCACATTTAATACATTTTTTATTGATAAGGGGTGGCATCCCATTTCTCCTTCTTACTTAGAAAATAACTCGATGTTACCCCTCTCCCCCGGTGGGAGAGGGTGGGGGTGAGGGGGAACGCATCGTGTCCACCCCCACCTTGATCCTCCCTCCTGCCTACCGCCTGCCTGCCGCAGGCAGGGCAGGCAGGCATCAAGGGGGAGGAGAATACCTGGTATTTTTCATGGTTCGCGGGTGACGAACCCGTCATATAAAATTACTTAGAAAATAATGTGTCCGTGTCCTTGAACCGTGTCCGAAGAAACTCTCTACCCATGTGTGTATTTTAATGGTTTAAATTCAGTGGTGATCTTCCCATCCATCTGGCTGACCAGTACCTGTCCGCACCAGTTTGTATTATCTGTTTCAGGATAATCCTCCCTGTAATGGTAAGGAATGAAGCGGCTCTCCTTCCGGAAGAGTGCGGCATGGGCCATGATCTCTCCCACCTTGATCAAACTCGCGGTCTCAATACCTCTCATCAGTTCATGAAAGTTGTTTGCCTTGATCTCTTCGAGGTAAGGCGCAAGGGCATTGATTTTGGTCTGAGCTGTTTCAAGGGACGCTCTCGTCCGATAAGGCCCCACATTTTCAGCCATGATTTGTCGTAAGACATCTTCCACTTCTTGATAATGTAAACCCTTCTTTCTTTTAAGGGGAGACAGGATACGAGCTTTTTCTTCCTGAACCTCTTTTTTATCCAACCCTTTCAATTCGCTTCTTAAAGCGTATTCGGCCGCGAATTTTCCGGCAGAATAACCTCCTGCGACCGCCATGTGAACGACCTTCATCTGATCTGCACAATCACCTCCGGCAAACAAACCTTCTACAGTGGACATGCAATTTTCATCAATGTGGATCCCACTTCCCACAACCTCTATGGGTCCAGTCTGCATGGCCTCCGATACCATGACCTCTAACGGTTCTTTCTCGATGTCAATACCCCGAGCTTTCAAAAAATCGTCCAAGGTTTCCTTGTCAAGCCCAAGAGTTTTTTTGAGGTGAGAGATCTTTTCGGGAGGAAGGTGTCTGGAATCAATGAAGACAGGGCCTCTCCCCTCTTTCAGTTCATTCAGTGTTCCCCAGACCAACAAGTTGCGGGGCGCCTTCTCCGCCTTTTCATGGTATCTGGACATGTACCTTTCGCCAAGACCATTAATGAAATAGGAACCCATCCCTGTGAAGGCATTTAATCCCGGTGCGCTAAATCCCTTGGGCACGATAGTCATTCTCAGAAACTCCATGTTCGCAAGTGTGGCTTCAGCCTCTAAGGCTAATCGCTGGGCCTCTCCTGTGTTATAAGGACATAGCCATGTATTAAAGGGCATCCGCGTTGGAGTCTCATAGAGCCGATTGGTATTCCCAGTAGAAGCAACTAATGCTTTGCACTCGATAGAGTATAGATTTCCGGTCCGAGTATGGAATCCCATAACCCCGGCCAACTTAAGGCCAGAGACCATCAGCCGTGTGGCCATGACACGATCGAGTACCGTACAACCCAAACGTCTGACCTCTTTTGCAAGATTTGGTTTGAGAAACTTCCCGTTGAAATTGATCCAGTAAGGCCCAGGCTGGCCCATAGATGCAGTCCGATAGTATTGACCTGTTTTGGGATCACAAAGGGGCGATCCAATCCTTTCCAGCCGTGTGATCGCATTTTTCAGTTCATCACAAAAGACACGATTGTGGATCACTACATTGACAATGCCATAAGCTTCTTCTTCAACATATTCGAGATAGGCTTCCCGGCTGTCCCAAGGTTCTCCGGTTTCAAGATAAGCCATAAAGTGGTCCACTCCGCCTGCAATGTTGCCACTCCTTTCGATTTTGCCCTTATCCAGAATGACCACTTCGACTCCTCGCTCAGCTGCAGCAATAGCAGCGTTGAGTCCAGCAAGCCCTCCTCCCATAATGACCACATCTGTCTTTAAATGATGTGTCCTCACTTCTTCAGCTCCCTTATGATCATCTTCTTTGGGGCCTGTTTTCAGTCTCTCTCCATCCCGCCAAACAAAGCCGCTTACTTCCCTTCCTTGGCTTTCATTTCCTTGAACTCATCTTGGACAGCTTTGACCTTTTCGGGATGAATCAGGAGGTCGTAGGAGGTGAGGGCAATGACTTTGGCTGCCATTACCGTGGCCTTCCACCCCTCCTCGGAAATCGCTGCATTCCTAAAGGCATCCGAGTGCCCGGCTGTCCCTTCGGGAGCGATCTTGAAATTGAGATTAATCGTCGGGTAGACATGGCCTACGTTTCCCAGGTCTCCCGATCCAAAACCGGTGGACTGTTTAAGATCAGCCTCAGGAACCTCCGCAACCTTGACCTGATCGACCACCATCTTCGTCAAAAATGGGACACTGATTGGAGACTTGAGGGAAGTACGAGGTGGTTCAAACTCGAGCGTTGTTCCCGTCGCTAATGCACCTGCCTTTGCGCAGTTCACCACTTTCTGATAGGCGTCTTCCAAGGTGGGTACATCGAGGGCCCGGATCGAAAAATCACATTGAGCCACTTCAGAGACGATGTTACGTGCGGTCCCTCCTTTCGTGATGATTCCATGGATCCGGACATCCTGGCGGAGATGGCCTCGAAGCATGTCAATGCCGGTAAAAGTGTGAATCACGGCATTGAGCGCATTGATTCCCTTTTCGGGTGCTGCGGCTGCATGGGAAGCCTTCCCTTTAAAAGTGAAGAGAGCCATCTTCGAGGAGAGTAATTTTTCGCCTGCATTCCACCGATCTGAAGAATGGGTGATCAAAACGATATCAGACCCTTCGAAGTGTCCCCCTTCAAGGAGGAAGATCTTACCCCCTCTGGGGCCAGTTTCTTCGGCAGGAGTCCCGAGGACCAAAACCCGTCCCGGCGTCTCGGGCATGACGGCAGCGAGACCTACGGCTGCGAGGAGTCCTGAGGTGGCGATCAGATTGTGACCACAAGAATGCCCATTTGGAAGTGCGTCATACTCGATCATAATTGTGATCGTTGGGCCAGGGCCTTTTCCCACCATCTCAGCTCGGAATGCGGTTTTCAAAATACCTTCCTTGACGAGATCTTCCGGAACCTTCGGATCACCCGTGACTTTGTATCCCAGCTTTTTTAATTCCTCCATCAGGAGTTGAGAACTCTTAAATTCTTGATAACCGAGCTCCTTCCATTCGAAGATCTTTTGAGAAACTGTTTTACAGTTTGCACTGGCCGCATCAATGGCTGTGACCACCTTCTTTGGGTCGCCCCAGGCGAGGGTGGCTATAAAAAGACCGAGAATGGAAACAATCACCCAAAAACCTTCATTCCAGAACCTTTTATGAATGGTATGCATCTTCCACCTCCTCACTCCAAGTTTTTATAAAATTCCTCTAAACAAATCTTCTCCATTGAGTCCTGAGGAACATTGACTCGAATAGTAAGAGGATATCTTAAAACCATGGTCGCAACAGTATAGAATAAACCTTAACATTGCATTAAAAACGCCGCATAAAGAGCAGGGAGGTGGGCGGAAAAGGCTTTGAAGCGTAACCTTTTAACGTATGGCTCCAGAGGTTTCAAGCCCTTTTCAGAACTCACCCTAGGTGAAAACGTCTTGTTACCCATAAATCTCATGAATGACCGCTTTGCAAAGCCTTAGAAGCTCACCTCCCTGCGAAAGTTATGCAACTGTTAAGTAAACAATCTCAACCCATTTTATTTAGAATCGCAGAACATCTATTTCAGAGTGGGAATATACTCGATCCATTCATTTCCCCTATTTCGGCACATAGAGGCGTTTCACTTTTTGGATATCCCGGATTCGAGATTCTGCATAGCGATTGGCAGCCTCTAAAGGAAGAATGCCTTCTTTTTTAGCCATCTCAAAGATATGAAGAAGGCGGCCGTAGACTCGCTCCGTCTTCATCTTGACCCGCTCGGGATTGTAGCCCTGAATCTCATCGATCACCTGGATCACCCCTCCAGCATTGATAATGTAATCCGGAGCATAGAGGATTCCCCTTTCGTGAAGCATCCGGCTGTGACGTTCTTCGTCTTCCAATTGGTTATTTGCAGAACCGGCTACGATTTTGCATTTCAATTTGGGAATGGTCTGGTCATTTAAGATGCTGCCAATTGCGCAAGGGCAGAAGATATCACATTCCACTTCACAGATGGCCTCCGGTTTCACCCTCTTGAACCCATATTGGGGCTGAAGGCGTTGAAGGGTCTCTTCGTTCATGTCGGTAGCCATCACCTCTAATCCCCCTTTTTTTAAATATCCTAAAAGGGGTTCTCCTACTGCGCCCAGTCCCTGGACAGCAATCTTCTTACCTTGAAGATTTTCATTTCCCCAAAAGAATTTGGCACAAGCTTTTAATCCCACATAGATCCCAAAGGCCGTTATGGGTCCTGTGCTTCCAGAACTTCCCTCTTCTCGTGGCTTAGCAAGAATATATCTACTTTCTCTTCCCATGATGGAGCCGTCCATCGCAGTAATGTTAAGATCTGCGCCGGTGACAAAGCGGCCATTTAACATCTCAATGAACCTTCCAAAAGCCCTGAGAAAAGCCTCATTCTTATCTTTCTTGGGATCACCCCAAATGACTGCCTTCGCTCCCCCCTTATCCTCCTCCGCGGCTGCACATTTATAGGTCATTGCCTTGGATAACCTCATCGCATCCCTTAGGGCATCCTCCATCGAACCATAGTTCACCATCCTTACGCCACCAAAGGTCTGACCGAGTGTAGAGTCGTAAATGGCGATGATCGCTCTCATCCCTGTCTCCTTATCGAAGTTGAAGATGATCTGTTCGTGCCCATCCCTTTTCATTAATTCGAAGATATCCATAGCGAACTCCTTTACAGGTTGAGGTTCAGGTTAAGAAGACCTCAATCTTAATCTTTAATCGTCTTACTAAGGAGTCCATAATTGATTAGACATATTCTTCCAAAAATCTCCCCTCCCCTCGGTGGGAGGGGATGAAGGGGAGGGGGGACCCAAGGGTCTTCATCTTGTCCACCCCCACCCTCGCCCTCCCCCATCGAAGGGGGAGGGGATTATTGGGGAGATTTGAAATATCTTTTGTTAATCATTACCGTCTATACAATTATGGACTGATTAGTAAGTTCATCCCTCGACAGGCTTACAGAGTAAGGTTTCGTCCTCTAATTTTTCACCAAAGCGTTTTACCACTTCCTCCACGGTCAGTCGCTTCTTCTCCTCCCCTTCCACATCAAACTGAATTTTCCCTTCATGAAGCATGATCATCCGATCCCCGAAGTTAATCGCCTGAAGCATATTATGGGTGACCATAATAGTAGTGAGTTTATTCTCTCTGACGATCCGGTCGGTCAGATGGATCACCTTCTCTGCTGTTTTTGGATCGAGGGAGGCGGTGTGTTCATCCAGGAGTAAAAGTTTGGGCAAAGAGAGCGTGGCCATCAACAGGGTGAGACACTGGCGCTGGCCACCGGATAGAAGGCTGACGCGGTCTGAAAGACGGTTCTCCAAGCCCAGTTCAAGGGTTTCTAAAAGTCCCCTAAATCCCTGCCTCTGTCTCTTTGTCACTCCCCAGGAGAGGCCTCTTGATCTTCCTCGAAGTTCGGCCATGGAAAGATTCTCCTCAATGGTCATTGAGGAGGCCGTTCCCATCAATGGGTTTTGAAAAATTCTTCCTAAGTATTTGGCCCTTCGATACTCTGGAAGAAGAGTCACTTCACGCCCATCGATAAAGATCTTCCCCTCATCGGGAAGATAGGTGCCGGCTATTAGATTAAGAAGCGTGGTTTTGCCTGCGCCATTGGACCCGATCACCGTGATGAACTCACCCTTCTTCACTTCGAGCACAATCCCGTTGATCGCCGCCTTCTCATCGATGGTATTGCGATTGAATATCTTTTTTAGTTCTTGGATGAGGACCATCTCTTCCATAATTCCATTTCAGATTTTAGATTTAAGATTTTAGATTGAAAGTTTAAAAATCTTCAATTTGCAATCCACAATCTGCAATTTGCAATTGAGTTATATTCCCCGTAGATGAAGTCTTTCTTCTTTTCCTTTTTTGAGAGCGGGAAAACCCAGAGCAAGGATGACCATGGCGCCTGTGGCCATCTTGAGATCGGTGGGTGCAAGCCCCAGCCAGAGGCCTACGGTGACGGTCAAACGGTAGATGAAAGAGCCAACGATAGCAGCAAATGTATTCATCCCTACAGACTTCGCCTTGAGCAAGGTCTCTCCAATAATGATGGCGGCAAGTCCGGTCACGATCATGCCGATACCCATTCCGATATCTGCAAATCCCTGGTGTTGAGCCACCAGCGCTCCGGAAAGGGCTACAAAGGCATTGGAGATGCCCAGTCCTAAGACGGTCATGTTGTCTGTGTTCACTCCCAAAGTCCGGATCATCTGCTCGTTGTCACCCGTAGCCCTCATGGCCAATCCAACCTGAGTGTGGAGAAAAAGGTCAGTTAAGAATTTACAGGCAAAGACGATCAGACCGAAGAAAAGGACAATGGATAGCCATCTCATCTCCATTTGCTCAAAAGGAGTGAAAACCGTAACATTGTTGAGGAGAGGGGTATTGGATCGGCCCATCACTCTAAGATTGACAGAGTAGAGAATCGTCATGATCAAGATTCCTGCAAGAAGACTATTGATCTTGAGCCGGGTATTGAGTATGCCCGTGGCGCAGCCTGCGGCAAAGCCGATGAAGATCGCCAGGACGACTCCTGTCAGGGGTTGATAACCCAAGACGATCATCCGGGCCACCACGGCTCCGCCCAGAACAAAACTCCCATCTACAGTTAAATCCGGAAAGGACAGGATCCGGAAGCTGATGACGATACCCAGGGCGACCAGCGCATAGGCCAATCCTTGCTCTAATGAAATTTGGAAAATACCGAGGAGAATTTCCATGGGGAATCAATCTATCTCCCTCCCCCCTTCGTTAGAGGGAGGGAGGGAGAAATTTTTTTAACCCTTCAGTTACGGGTTCAAGTAATACAAATGTACCCTTATACCCCTCTTTGGAAAAGAGGGGCAAGGGGAGATTTTCTCAACATAATCTTAAAATCCCCCTTTATCCCCCTTTGCCAAAGGGGGATAAAAACACCCGTAACTGAAGGGTTACAAATTCTTTAAGATTTGGAACGGACACGGAGAACGCCCTATTCTTTGATCACTTTGTCCGCTTTTTTCAGAAGGTCAGGAGGAATGACGATTCCTTGTGCCTTTGCTGCCTTTTCGCTCACGACCAAACCAAACTTCTCGGCTGGTCCCCAAGGGATCTCTCCAGCTTTTTTGCCTTTGAGTATCTGGACAGCCTTCTTGCCGGCAGACTCACCGATCAGAAAGTAATCCAGCCCATAAGCGGCGATCGCACCTCTCGGGACACTATCCACATCTCCGGCGAACAGAGGGATCTTCTTTTCATTACATACCTTCACAATCGCTTCGAAAGCAGAGACCGCTGTATTGTCGGAAGTGATGTTGATGGCTTGGACCCCTTTTCCCGCAAGAGATTGGGCAGCCTGCATCGTCTCGGCACTGGTGGAGATCGTGGCTTCAATCAATTCCACTCCCAATTTCTTAGCAGATTCCTTCATCTCTTTGATATGAACCATGGAGTTCGCATCTCCGGCGTTGTAGATCGTCCCCCATTTTTTTGCCTTAGGAATGAACTTGGTATACATCTCAAATTGGAGATGAATAGGCCAACGGTCGCTGACGCCTGTCACATTGGTCCCGGATTTTGTCCCAGGAGGACTGGTTTTAGGAACCAATCCTGCATCAACGGGGTCGGTGACGGAGGAGAAGACGACAGGAATATTTTTGATTGTCTTCACCACGGCCTGAGAGGTGGGGGTGGCAATGCTGTGAACCATGTTCACCTTTGCATCAAGGAATTTCTGAGCAATGGTCTGGGCATTGGCCATATCACCCTGCGCATTCTGGCGGTCGTAGGTGACGTTCACCCCTTCTTTAAACCCTGCTTCGGCCAGGGCCTTTTCAAATCCCTTCGCATCGGCATCCAGTGCTGGGTGGGACACAATCTGTGTGACGCCGATCTTGATCATCTTTGCTTTTTTCTCTTGTGCAAAGGAAATTCCGATAGACACAACTAATATGAGGATCAGAATAGGACATAATTTTTTCAACATAATCATACCTCCTTTTTCAACTTTTCAACTCTTCACCCAAGACTCATTACCCTTAACTAATTCTAAGCACCCCCTTTCTCCTTTGGAATTCATTATCCCTGCCACTCATTTAAGTAATTGCAAAATACCATCTTTTCATAACCCTGTCAATTCATCTGAAACGATTTGACTTGAAGAGAAATCCTAATTGATATAAGTTTAGACGGTATGATTCGTCTCTTCCTTTTCCTTCCGATTGGAATCATTGCAATCTCCACTGGTTCGATCTTTATCAAGCTCTGTGATGCACCGGCACTGATCATTGCGGCATACCGATTGGTCCTCGCCTCTCTGATGCTGATACCTTATGCTGGTTATAAAAAGACGTGGAGAGGATGGGGTAGGATTGAGATGGGATGGCTCATTCTTTCCGGCCTTCTCCTGAGCCTCCATTTCGCCTTCTGGATCACTTCTTTGAAATATACCTCTGTGGCCAGTTCAGTGGTCTTGGTCTCTACCCACCCGATCTTTGTTGGAATAGGAGCTCGGCTCTTCCTAAGGGAGCGACTGGGGCTAAATTTGATCTTAGGGATCATCCTCTCGGTTTTGGGTAGCGGATTGATCAGCTATGGAGATATGACCCTGTCGAAGGAGGCTCTGATGGGAGATGGATTGGCTCTTGTCGGTGCCATGACCGCTTCAGGATATTTTCTTGTCGGAAGGAAGATGAGACGAAATCAGGATCTCCTTTCCTACATCTTCCCCGTCTATTCAACGGCTGGATTGGCCCTGGTCCTTTTCTCCCTCCTTTTTCAAAAACCTTTCTTTGGATATCCAACGACTACCTATCTCTTCATGTTTCTTTTAGCCCTTGTCCCCCAATTAATCGGCCATACCACCTTCAACTGGGCTTTGAAATACCTTCCAGCCTCCATGGTGTCTATTACTATTTTAGGAGAACCCATTGGGTCGACCCTCCTCGCCTATTTTATCCTGGGAGAAAAACTGACGGTTTTAAAAATCCTTGGGGGAATCTTCATCTTTGCCGGGATTCTGATCGCTTTAAAAAAGAAAGGGTAGCCCCCAAAATATTTGCTTGACAGGAATAAGTTCATTGGTTAATATGTGTATAGTTATATATGAACTAAATTTAGTAAGGAGGGAAACCTATGTCCCTGGCCCATGCCTTATTAGGTTTAATCAATTACCAGCCCACCACAGGGTATGAACTGAAGGCTACTTTTGACAAGTCCATTCATTTTTTCTGGAATGCCACCTTGCCACAAATTTATCGGACCCTCACTCAGATGGAGAAAAGAGGGTGGTTAACCTTGACGGTGAAACATCAGAATGGTAAACCCAGTCGCAAAGTTTACCATATTACGAAGGCCGGGCAGGAAGAATTTAAACGCTGGCTGACCGAACCCCCGGAAATACCAGAGACTCGCAACGCCATGCTGATCAAGATTTTCTTCGGCCATCATATGACACCGTCTCAGTTTGCCGCTCACCTCCTGGCATGGCGGGAAGTTCACGCGAATCTATTGCAAAGGTATGAAAAGGAGGTGCCTTTGGTGATTAAGCAATATGCGCATGCCACGGGGGCTTTTAAGGACGCTCTTTACTGGAGCTTGACACTGGATTACGGCAGGAAGGTTGATCGAATGGTTTTGGAATGGTGCGATGAAGCGCTAAACCAAGTCGAAGGTACGGGTAAGAAAGAGCCTCGTCGAAAGAAATCGGTATCCCCTCCTAAAAAATTGAGGAAGAAATTGAATTGAGAGAATCGAAACAAAAATGAGTCAATCCTTTAAAAGGAGCTTGTGGCTATGAAGATTACTGTTCTGAACGGAAGTCCGAAGGGTCACCTCAGTGTGACCATGCAGTATGTGAATTTTATCCAGAAAAAATTTCCAAATCATGAATTGAAAATCTTTAACATCGCCTCCACGATCAAAAAGATCGAAAAAGACGAAAAGGCCTTTCAAGAGATCATGGATGACGTGCGGTCTTCAGACGGAGTGCTGTGGGCCTTTCCTCTCTATTATCTTCTCGTCCCCTCTCAATATAAAAGGTTTATCGAACTGATCTGGGAAAAGGGGACAGCGGGGTTTTTTAAAAATAAATATACTGCTGTGTTATCCACATCCATCCATTTCTTCGACCACACCGCTCACAATTACATGAATGCGATATGCGATGATCTCGATATGAAGTATCTGGGATCTTTCTCACCTGCCATGTATGATCTGCTGAGTCGAAAGGGAAGAGAAAGATGGACTCTTTTTGCCTCTGAATTCTTCGATGGAATTCAAAACCGCGTCCCCACTTCAAAGAAATTTTTACCGGTCCTTTATCGGGCCTTCGATTTTGTTCCGAACCCTGCGGGGCACAAGATCAGCACTCAGGGGAAAAAAGTGTTGATCCTCACCGATCTAAAAGATCCTCAAACCAATTTAGCTAAGATGATCGAGCAATTTAAAAATTTATTCATGGATGAGGTGAAGGTGATAAATCTCCATCATGTCGATATCAAAGGAGGCTGCTTGGGTTGTATTCAATGCGGTTATGATTACCAATGTTCCTACGGGAATCAAGATGAATATGTTCAATTCTATAAGGATCAGGTAAAAACCGCAGATATCCTTGTTTTCGCAGGAACGATTCAGGACAGGTATTTATCCTCCAGATGGAAAATGTTCTTTGACAGAAGTTTCTTTAATACCCATACTCCATCTTTGATGGGAAAGCAGGTTGGATTCATCATTTCTGGCCCCTTGAGGCAAATTCCCAACCTCAGACAGATCTTAGAAGCTTACACAGAATGGCAGCAGGCCAATCTCGTCGATATCGTCACAGACGAAGAAGAGGACTCTAAGGGGTTAGATGCGCGACTCCAGCATCTCGCTGAACGGGTCATTCATCTTGCTGAGAAGAACTATATCAAACCCAAGACGTTTCTCGGTGTCGGCGGGATGAAAATCTTAAGGGACGATGTCTGGGGAAAACTCCGGTTTCCTTTTCAGGCGGATCATCAATTCTATAAAAAACATCATCTCTATGATTTTCCTCAAAGAGATTACAAGGCCCGTATGACCAATTCCTTATTAATGCTTTTGACCAAAATCCCTTTCATGAGGAAAGAAATCTATCGGAAGAGAATGAAGGAGGAAATGGTGAAACCTCTACGGAGGATCTTGGAAAAGATGCCATAAAATCATTCAGAAAATATGAAGAAAAGGTGAGAGACATGAAATTTGTTATTCATGAACACCATTCCACGCGTCTTCATTACGATTTCCGACTGGAGATCGCCGGTGTCCTCAAGTCCTGGGCTATCCCAAAGGGGCCTTCCATGAATCCATCCGAGAAGAGACTTGCCGTCATGGTGGAGGATCATCCTCTCGAATATGGGGACTTTGAAGGGATCATCCCTCAGGGAAACTATGGCGCGGGAGCAGTCCTCATTTGGGACTCGGGCGAGTTTCAACCGGAGGGAGATCCGGAAACGGCATTGAAAAAGGGAAGACTAAGTTTCGTTTTGGAGGGAAAGAAATTAAGGGGTGTTTTTTCAATCATCCTAATGAAAGGAAGAGGGAAAGGGAATGATTGGCTTCTGATTAAGGGACAGGATTCCTTTGTCAAAAAGGATTGGAAAATGGAAGAAGCCCTGACACCAGCGAGGAAGAAAAAACTTCTTGAAAAGATCCCGCCCTGCGAAACAAGCTAAAACCAACAAGTATAGAGCATGACGTTTTCCCTTAATAGGGATAGCGACCATTCTCAATATCTGATTATCCAAGTGACCACTAAACCTTATGAACAATGTAAAGAATAATATTGACTTCTTCCTGCTACCATCAATTCATAGTATAGGTGGTCATTATCCTCTGATTTAAAGTTTTGATATGTCTTCCATATCACAACTTTTTGGCAGGTGTGCATATTGGCAAGATACTCACCCCTTTTGGGATTCCCAAATAGCTCCCCTTGATTGGGGTGGTTTCCTCAATGACTTCTTCCTAAAGTCAACAATCCAGCACATGAGCAAAGTATACATGATTTGAATTGGTAATCATTAGTGTCCTCCTTCTTGCCCGGTTGGCGCTCAAAAGTATGAGGAGGGCACTGCCATATCTTGTGGTCGATTTTTCTTGACATACTACTTTCTTTTTTGTATATCTAACCCATCCCGAAGCAAGGTCTTATCACTTTATCACTTTTTGCGTGACATGACTGTGGCCTAGCTCAATACCGGCTCTGCTTTTCGGCCTGGTTCAAGATCGCTCACAAGTGACAGACCGACGCCGAGCATCCATTAGTGAATCACCCTACCTCCTTGCCGCACAAATTCTGCGAAAGCCCCGATATCCTTCTGCTTCGATAGCAGGAAATCCAAAAACCTTACGCCCTGATATTCGCAGGTTTGATACACACTTAGCATCATCAAATAATCTTTGATGGTGGCTTCAGTGAATCTGCCGTCGGCAAACCTCCGATATCTCGCAAAACTCTTGATCGCATGTTCGGCATTAGTGTTGTTCCAAGGCACTCCATCGTCGTCAAGGAAAATAAAGAGCTTTGCCTCATTCTTCCTGAGTCTGGTTTGTAACTTAATTGCCACATCCGACGAAAAATCCATTGAGTACAACCAAGAAAAAAAACGCTGAACGTCAACTTGGTGTTTGTGCAAATGCTTCTTCTTTAATCCGTACCTGTCTATCGTCTCGGTAATCGTTCTCAACAGTGCCGCAAAACGCTGAGTAAGGTTCTTAAACTGTTCGTCAAATGGATTGCGTAACAAGTCCTCGTTCAAGTCTCGCAACAAATGAACAAGGCACTTTTGCTGGGAACACTTTAGAGAATCATAGGCACTGAAGAAGTCGGAAATCAGTACGCCTGAAAAGCCCTCTAACATAGCTTCCAGAAAAGCCCCCTCTCGCGAGTCCTTGTAGAAGAAGTAGACTGCCTCGAAGTTCGCTACCACCCACACATAGCCCTTCTTGCCTCGCAAGGCAACTTCCGTTTCATCTATATGGATAATATGACCACTCAAGATACTCGGTAAAATCTGTTTGTAGGTAGTTTGGTAATACTTCGACACCGACGCTTTGAACCTATACAACTGATTTCGTGGAAAGAAAAAATTGAAATCGAAAACCTCAAGCAAACCTTTTTTAACTTGCAGTAAGTTTTGACCACAACCCACGTTGTGATAAACGGTCCAGCTAATCAAGCCGTGGCCATAACATACCGTTGCTTCTTGCAATCGCCTTGAACTGAACAGCTTGTCGCAATTAAGGCATCTGTATCGCCATGATGCGTATTTGATAATCCATTTCTTCACCCCTCCTTTGAAAAACTTCAAATCAACCAGATATCGACTGAGAAGCTGAATCGACTTGATTTCTTGCTTTTTGCAGTATGGACAACACTTGCACGTAATAACAATTGTTCTATTGGGTCTTGGAAAGCGTCGCAGTTTTCTTGCTCTACGCTTCTCGATTGTTTTAACGTGACGGTTCGTGCGTGCAAATACCCTGTCCCGCTGATAATCAAAGTAACCGCACTTGTTTATGCATTCCAAATCCGGCAGAGCATAATCCTTGTTACCAAACATCTTTTCACGTGGGCGATGGCCCTGAAGGTCTCTTGTATAAGCTACTCCAGGTCGCTTCCCTGGCTCATCAGCACAGGATTCCTTTGTAGACGTAACAATAGAAATGAATTCAACCACCGTTCTCAGAGCCATGCAATCGTCCAGATTGTACTGAAGCAGCCGTGCCTTTAGCTGTGGGTCTTGGCTTGCTTCCCATCTAGCCCTCCACACTAAACTCTGGATACCTGAAGCCTCGCATTCGGTCCAATTGAAACCCAAATGAAGGCCAATCTCCTTTAGCCCATTAGAGTAAGTGGGGAAGTAGATATAAGGATGGATTACCGCCAGGATATTCACTAATCTCTTGAGTATGGCGTCGAGTGCCATTTGGTGTTTTCTTCTCAGGCAATACCTCATTTGCCTGAGTGCTGTCGCTTCGTAGCTACCGAAGTGGAACAGAGGGCACTCCCTATGCTGCATTACGGTGTCAATGAAACTTCCGAAAATGGCCTCCTGCTCTTTTTCGCTGTTGGCCCAGAAGGAATGCTGTCTTACACCCTCGTTGTCAACGACAATGAGGCCAATCAGGTAGTAAGAGTCTCGATCCAGCGAACCTTCGATATCAAAATAGATGCCTAGGGTAGGGCAGGGAATACTTGGAGCGCCATGAACATAAACTTTCTTGTCCCGAAGTGCAAGAGCCTGTAGTGAATAGTAATGAGGGTTTGACGGACTCTTCGCTCGTTTTCTTTTTTTTCTCGCCCGAAAGGTATAAGACAGTTGCGTTACGGAGAAAATCCCCTTCTTGTTCAGACCGGCTATTTCATTCTCGGAAATTCCTCTCAACAAACTAAGACTATCCGCTTCGGTCGCTTCTTGATGGCAACGCTGGCGATATTCACATATCTGACAATGTTCGTTGAGGATCAGCCTCGGAGGGATTTCTGTTTCCTGTGCTTGTCTTATTCTTTCAAGCAACCCTTCGGTTTTTCGCAAATCGGCGTTGAGTCGCACCCTCGTCGCCTTACATTCCTTGCCGTGCCAAATGATCCCATGAACTGGCATTTGCCCTTGCAGTCGAGAGAGTAGCAGGCCATAAACTTCAAGCAGCGATCTCTCTTCTTTTGGGACCTTTTCTCCTTCGATGAACAACATCGGGATGTAGTGAAAATCGCCCAGCTTCGATGGCCCATCCGCCTTCTTCAGTCCATCGAAGTTGAGGGAAACGAAATCGTCTTCCAGAGTGGCGTCCAGAAGGAACGACGCACCTTCCTTCAAAGCGGAAGTGGTGATGGGGATGTTCCTGGGGATATCTTCCCCTGCGTGGGGTGCAAGAATCTTGTCGATGGCGGCAAGCCTGACCTTTGCCCTCATCGCGGTGAGTAGGTTTTCGTAGTCGCACTTTATTCCCTGCTGGCTGGTGAATTTGAGATGCCCCTTAAACTTGCAGTGCAGGTAGCTTTCCAGAATATCCCTTGTGATCTTGGTAGCCATGATGAATCTCCGTAACCGCACCTGGGCCCGACTGATTCAGAAGATTTATGAAGCGGACCCCCTGACCTGCCCCAAGTGCCAGGGTCAGATGCGAATCCTCGCTTTTATCGAGGACGAAGAGGTGATCGAGAAGATCCTCAAGCATCTTGGTCTTTGGGACTTAAAGGTCAGACCCCCGCCCAAGGTGAAGGCGCCCTCCGTAACCATTTCCATCGATGATTCAGATTCCCAGGTTCCATTTTGTGTCCCTCCCTTCCATCCATATCCGATATCCCCGACGGATTACAACAGGATTTTGAAGCCACGTTGAATGATTCCGATGGTTACGGTTTCTGCTATCTATCCTCTGTTTTCAGACTCTTGAAAATGTTTCAATTTGATTCTCATATATTTATTGAACCAGCATGCATGATTTCTACCGGAAATTTTCGATTCTTAAAGCATGCCTCGATTGCAGATAGGTGAACTTATTAACAAAGACTTCCTTTGAGCCTATCTTTAAAGTAAGTTCTCTTCATGACAGTCTGATCTCCTGATAACCTGATACCCCAGCTATTTAGCATCGAAACAAAGGGAGTTGTGCTGGAGTTTTTCTCAGAGCGGCCTTCACCCTCCCAGAGCTGCAGAGGTCTCCTTTGAGATCTGGATTCTTGCATTGACAGACCAGGGCGGTCATCCCGAACCCTCTCGCAATCTTCTTTATCCTTTCATACCCTTTTTCTCGGATAAGTTTGGAAAGGAGTTTCGTCTTTGTCGAAGTGCCGATTCTCTTCCACTCCTGAGTTCTAAAACAGGACTCGATGAGTCTTCGATGACGAGGGGAGAGTTCCCACATCAATTGTTTCTGAATGGCGGGCCGGAGATGGAGGTAACTCAGGGTTACCCTATGCACACCTAACCCTTTTAATCGTCCGAAAAGGACCATTACCTCAACCTCCGTGTCTGTCACAAAGGGGATGATAGGATCGATTTTTATTTCCGAAGAAATACCAATCTCTCCCAGTCTCTTAATATTTTCTATCCGCTTCTCAGGGGAAGGAGTACCAGGCTCATACTCTTCCCAGTATCGATCGGATAGGGAGACCAATCCAATCTGAGCCAATATTTTTCCCGGAGATCGTCCGAAGAGTTCAATAAACCGCTGAGGGATCACCCCTTTGGTCAAGAATGAGATCCCGATCCCGTGATCTAAAAGAATCCGGACCACTTCATAGGTGACAGAGAGAATATCGGGATGGGGCTGGAAACAATCCGACGAAGTATTCAGGATCACCCATTGTGGAATAACCTTTTTTCTCGACAGCTCCTTCTCCAAAAGAATTGGAAGGTTGACATAGAGATGGACCTCATCTTCTCTGGGGGCCTGACTATATCCTCGGGCATAACAGTAGGTGCATCGAAAGAGACAGCCATTGGTGATATTGAGTGTAGGGATTCCCTCGAGACAACCAAAATGGGCTGGAGCGAGGACCTTTCCCTTCCTCAATCTTGGAAGAATTTCGTAATGATCCAAACAATCCAACCTCTCGAGAGCATTGAATTATGAAGGTCCTATCTATGGAAAAAATGACTTATCTTCTCCTTGGAAGATTCCAAGAAGATATAGATGACAGGTGTGATATAGAGCGTTATAAACTGTGAAAAAAGAAGCCCCCCCACCACAGCGAGTCCCATGGGACGACGTGATTCCGCTCCTGCACCAAAACCGAATGCAATCGGCAGAGTGGCCATGAGAGCCGACATGGTCGTCATCATGATGGGCCTAAATCGGATGAGGCAGCCTTGGTAGATTGCATCGGAGGGGGTCCTTCCTTCCCTTCTCTGGGCATCCAAAGCAAAGTCAATCATCATAATGGCGTTTTTCTTCACGATGCCGATCAACATGATGATTCCTACAAAGGCATAAAGATTCAAATCAATATGAAAGAGGAGCAACGTCAGCAAAGCGCCGAAACCAGCAGAGGGAAGACCTGAAAGGATGGTCAAGGGATGGATGAAGCTTTCGTAAAGAATACCCAGCACGATGTAGATGACCAAAATGGCCATCAGCAACAGGAGCCCCAGGCCTTCCATCGATGATTCAAAGGCCTGAGCAGTTCCTTGGAAGCTGGTGGTGATCGTTGAAGGAAGGTTCTTTGCAGCCACCTTGTGAACCGCACTCACGGCCTCTCCGAGGGAGACGCCTGGCCTGAGGTTGAAGGAGAGGGTGACAGAAGGGATCTGTCCGAGGTGATTCACCGTGAGAGGCCCCACCCCCTTGGTAATATTAGCCACTGCGTTCAATGGGACGAGTCGGCCAGTGGAGGAATGGATGTAGAGCATGGATAATGCGTTAGGGTCGAGCTGATACCGGGGTTCCAGTTCCATGATCACCTGATACTGGTTGTTTGGAGCAAAGATAGTGGAGATCTGGCGAGAACCATAGGCCGTATAAAGGGCATCCTCCACCTGTTGTGCAGTGACACCCAGGGCTGAGGCCTTGTCCCGATCGATCCCGATATTGACCTGAGGGTTCGAGATTTGGAGATCACTGGTGACATCTTGGACACTTGGCAATTCCCGCAACTTCGCCTCGAGCAGAGGGGCATGCTTATACAGCTCCTTTGTGTTGGGGCTCTGCAGCGTAAATTGATACTGACTCTTCGTCAGTGTTCCTCCGATGCGGATCGGTAGAAAATTTTGGAGAAAGACCCGCATTCCAGGAACAGTCGCCAGTTTCGGCCGGAGTTCTTGGAGGATCTCGTCCGCACTCAGATGGCGCTCCGACCTCGGTTTTAAACGAAGGAAGACACGACCTATATTATAACCGACCATACTCCCTCCAGGCCCTACTCCCGACATAAAGGAGTCAACATTTGGATCCTGGCGCAGGATAGCAGCCACCTTCTGCTGATGCTCCTTCATCGATTCGAAAGAGATCCCCTGGGCTGCCTCTGTGAAACCGAAGAGCTGACCTGTATCCTCGGTTGGAAGAAACCCTTTCGGGACGGTCATAAATAGATAAATGGTCACTGCAAAAATAAGGTTAGATACCACGAGAGTCGTCCAGCGGTGCTTCAGGACAATTTTAAGAGACTTATCATAAGCGCGGAGCATCCCCTCAAAAAACCTTTCTGAGGCTGCATAAACTCGACCATGATGTGCTGTCTTTGAGGGCCGTAGGAATCTGCCGCAGAGCATGGGAGTCAAGGTCAAAGAAACAAAACAAGAGACCAGAATGGCGATGCTGATCGTCACTGCGAACTCGTGCAGCAGCCTTCCTATAATCCCTCCCATGAAAAGGACGGGAATGAAGACGGCGACAAGAGAAAGGGTCATGGAGATGATGGTGAAGCCAATCTCTTTTGACCCATTGAGGGTAGCCTCTAAAATCCCTTCCCCTTTCTCGATATGACGGACGATATTTTCGAGCATGACGATGGCGTCATCGACAACAAACCCGACCGAAAGGGTCAAGGCCATGAGGGAGAGGTTGTCGAGGCTGAAGTTCAGGAGATACATGGCAGCGAAGGTGCCCACAATGGAGAAGGGAAGCACGAGGCTTGGAATGAGGGTGGAAGAGAGATTCCGAAGGAAGAGGAAAATAACCAGAACGACCAGGCAGAGCGATAATAACAAAGTGAATTTAACATCGCTCACGGAATCGCGGATCGACACGGAGCGGTCGTAGAGAGTCATAAGATTGATGGCTGCCGGCATCTGGGCTCGAAAGCTGGGAAGAAGCCCCCTGATGGCATCAACGACCTGAACGGTGTTTGTTCCAGGTTGGCGCTGGATGGCGAGAACAATGGAAGGGACATCGATAATCCAATTGGCAACCTTATTATTCTCTACGCTATTGATTGCCCGGCCAATTTCCTGGAGGCGCACGGGCGCACCATTTCGGTAAGCCACAATCAGAGGTTGGTAAGCTTCTGCTGCCATCAATTGGCCATTGGCCTGTACGGTGACCGCTTGATGGGGCCCCCATAAAGTGCCTGTAGGCAGGTTTACGTTTCCTCTCTGGACAGCAATTGAGGCCTCATCGATTCCAATGCCTCGTGTCGCAAGGGCTTGCGGATCAAGCTGGATGCGGACCGCATATTTCTGAGACCCGTAGATCTGAACCTGCGCGACACCGCTGATCATCGAGATGCGGGGAGCGATGAAGGTGTCTGCATATTCAGTCACTACGGAGAGGGGAAGGGTTCGAGAGCTGAGAGAGAGATAGAGAACGGGTTGGTCTGCAGGATTGACCTTCTGATAGGAAGGAGGAAATGGCAATTCTGGAGGGAGCTGGGTAGAGGCCTTGGTGATCATCGCCTGAACATCCTGGGCAGCAGCGTCGATGTTTCGGCTCAGGTTGAACTGGAGGGTGATCAGGGTAATTCCCAAGGCATTCGTTGACGTCATGGAGTCCAGGCCCGCAATCGTAGAGAATTGCCTTTCGAGCGGGGTGGCTACGGAGGAGGCCATGGTCTCAGGGCTTGCACCTGGCAAATCAACCCTCACCAGAATGGTCGGAAAATCAACATTCGGAAGATCACTCACCGGAAGAAGCCGATATCCTGCGAAACCAAAAAAGAGGATGGCGAGCATGACGAGGGTCGTCATGACAGGTCGCCGGATGAAGAATTCTGCGATGTTCATGAACCCTTCTCCGAGCTGCTCGGGTTCACGTTCACTTCCACTTTAGCTCCTGGTACGAGCTGGAGCTGGCCATCGGTCACGACCTTCTCTCCGTCCTTGAGCCCTTTCTCGATAATCGACTCATTATTGAGTGTTCTATTCACAACCACGGGACGGAGCTCTACCGTGAGGTCAGGCTTGACCACAAAGACATACTGGCCCTCCTGCCCGGTCTGGACGGCCTGGGAAGGAATGATGATCGCGTCGGGCTGTGTGGTAAGGGTCAGAACCACATTCACGAACTGGCCCGGCCAGAGCCATCTTCCTTTATTGGCGAAGGTCGCTTTGAGCAAGATCGTTCCTGTTGTTTTATCCACGGTGTTATCGATGAAAGTTAGGACACCCTGCTCAGTGCCACTCGTATCATTCGAAAGGTGCGCTTCGACCTTGAGTGGGCTTCCGGCCATATATTTCTTGATCTCTGCCAGGTTCTGCTCGGGAACAGAAAAGGCAGCATAGATCGGGCTGATCTGGTTGATGGATACCAAGTCAATATCATTTGCCTTGACGACGTTCCCTCTCTTGACGAGAAGATTTCCGGTTCGGCCATCCATGGGGGAACGGATAAAGCAATAACCCAGTTGAATCTTGGCGTTTTCGACTGCTGCCTGGTCTGCACGGACAGCGGCCCGGGCATTCTCCAAAGCGGCTTTCGATGAACGGACCGCTGCCTCTGCACTCTCTTTGGCGGCCTTATCCGCACGGACGGTTGCTTCGAGGGCCTCTGCATTCGTCCGAAACTGATCATATTGCTGCCTCGAGACGACCTGCCTCTCGATGAGGGACTCGTAGCGCTTCGCTTCGACCTTGGCATTCTCTGCCTGAGCAACATCCCTTTCAAGGTTCGCCTCAGCCTGTTTCACCAGGGCAATGTTTTTGGCGAGGTCTGCCTCGACCTGGCCCACCTGGGCTATATTCCGAGCCTGATTGGCCTCAGCCTGTTTGAGGCCCGCTTCAAAGGGTCTGGAGTCGATCGTGAAGAGGAGATCTCCCCTCTTCACATCCTGCCCTTCGGTAAAATGGACCTGGCTGATTTCGCCCCCTACGATTGACTTCACCGTGATCGTGGAATAGGCTTGAACGTTCCCAATGACGCGAATCTGTACAGGTACTGCTTTTCGGGTCACCGTATCAATCATCACCGGTACTGAAACATTCATCGCGGGTTTTGCCGAATCTTTACCGGAGCAAGATAACAGGAAAATCAGGGCTGTGAGCAATACTCCTGAGATACCCAAAAAAAGAATACCCTCTCTTTTCACTTTTCTTCCTTTCTAAATGAATCCCCTGAGAGGCAAGAAAGGGAATTAGCAAGTCCCCTCAGGAAGCCTATTTGAATTGGATGAAAAAACCGAACGCCCAAGGACGAGTAATGTTTCCCGCCTACCGCAGGCAGGCAAGACGGAGCTCGCGGGACATGTTCCGGTCAAGTCATAAATTCATTTATTTTAACATAACATATTTCCCTTAGGATGAATACACCGATCCTTAACCGGAGAATAGATATTGACATCGATCTATTCTCCCTCTCCCTTGACGGGAGAGGGTTGGGTCGCCGACGCGCCATAGCCGCTCTGGCGACGGCGCGGTGAGGGTGTCATAGCACCCTTTCTTCCCCCCTCCCTTCAATCCCCTGAAGCTGTGAAAAAAATGCTTCAAGTTGAGAGGGCGGGCAGGGATATCGGGCGGATTTCCGGGAAGCCGCCGCCAGGCGGGAATCTTCCCAAAGTTTTACAGCGGTACATTTTCCCGGTAACTACCCTCGATGAAAAACTTCAATGTTCGTCGCTAATTGCAGAACCTTATTACCTCTCCCTTCAAAACGACCGCATTTGTAAAACTTTGAAGATATTTCTACCCGCCCTGCAGTCCCGATTTTTTCACAGCTTCCCTCCCGCCAGGGGAGGGGAGTTTCTGGGGTTTATCTTTTTCTATGTCTCTTTTGGGGTTTAAACGCTCTTTCACCAAATAGAGCCCCACGGGCAGAGCCCGTGGTCTTCTGCGTAGGTGGATAACTTCTTTATGGAAAACCCTACTTTTCTGCTTTTGAATTTTCGAAGGCCTGAATTCAACAACCCTTTTTATTGAAAGTGAAGTACCCCGCAGCAGAGCTGCGGGGCATCTAATTCTCTAAAAAACTTTCCTCCCCCTTGTCGAAGATCCCGCTGAATTATGGCGGGGATGGGGGAGGATTAAGGTGGGGGTGATGATTAGATCATTTCCCCCTCACCCTAACCCTCTCCCCCCAGGGGCATAAGCGCTAACTTAAACCGATTCTGATGCCCCGTGAGAGGGCATCGGTGACAA
>Ga0315274_10003832_pt1 | contig 22307 bp, 18 predicted proteins | sample YL17G02_20_MG_FD_203700 | JGI IMG/M metagenome (GOLD analysis project Ga0315274, IMG submission 203700) | Sediment microbial communities from Yellowstone Lake, YNP, Wyoming, USA - YL17G02_20 | ecosystem: Environmental > Aquatic > Freshwater > Lake > Sediment | place: USA: Wyoming | collected...
TTATATTCTACTCGACTCGTTGATTTTCGCATAAAATTTCGAGGGCAACCCAAGAGCACTGGGGAACAAACCGTGAACCAGCCGCTGGACGTCATGATCAACAACCGCTTGGTCATGTCGGACGTTTGGTCTAATGACGGCGTGTATATATTTGAAAACCATGAATTCAATCCTGCATTTTTGCTCCACGGGCAGAATAAATTAACGGTCGTCAACCGCTCCCAGGACGGAGAACTGTCGCGAGTCAGCATCGATTGGCTTGAAATTCGATTTCCAAAATATTACAAAGCCACACAAAATTCCATCCGTTTCCGTGCCCCCGAATCCTTCGCCGGGCAAATATGTCCTTTTAAAATAGAAGGATTCGAACAACCCGGTGTTGACATCTACAAAATCGGTTACGGTCGAATGGTCGGGTATCAGTCATCTTCCGTCATCGACTCTCTCGGAAAGACGACCTATACGGTGGCTTTCCAGGATCAAATCACTGACAATTCGGAAGAATACCTCGCGGTGACCGCCGATTCCAAAATCCTGCCTGACAGCATCGCCTTTGTTCCGAGGATGTCGCTGCGTTCCCCGGATCGAGGTGCTGATTATATCTGTATCGTGCCATCCGATTCCCTTGGCGCAGAAATTTTGAAGCCCTTGACGGAGCTGAGGCAAAAACAGAACCTCAAAACGGAAATCGTCCGACTGGATTCCATATTCGACCAATTCAATTTCGGAATCCCGAATCCGAAGGCCATTCGAGACTTCCTGGCCTATGCGAAATCGCATTGGAATCCCTCGCCCCGCTTCGTTTTGCTCGTCGGAGACGGCTACTTTGATTACAGGGCGGTTTCAGGAAAAGGCAATACGATTCCCGCACCGCTGTATCCGACCTTGAAATTCGGCGCTGCCATATCCGATTTCTTGTACACGCTGCTGGATGGGGACGATTTTCCCGATGTGGCCATTGGCCGGTTGCCGGTTCGGACACGCGCTGAGCTTGAAACCGCCGTGGAAAAAATCATCCGGTATGAGGGCAGCGCCGCGGATCCCTGGAAAAACCGTTACCTGATGATCGGCGCAGGAACCCGAACCGGAGAATTCGCAAGGCAGACCAATACCCTGATTCAGGAGACGCTTCCGCACAGCCTGCATGCCGACAGGATGTTCCTGGTCGGAGATCCCGCCGATCCTGAGATCGGGAGTACGAAAATGCTGGAGGAGTATTTCAATCGGGGCGTGGGATGGATCAATTTCCGGGGACACGGGGGAGGGGCGATCTGGGCTGATGAAGGAATCATGGATCTGGATGATGCGCGCGCTCTGCAAAACAAGGGCAAATACCCCTTCATCACCAGCATGACCTGTTTCACCGGCGATTTCTCCGCAGACCGACCGAGTCTCGGAGAAGTCCTCATGAATCAAAAAGACGGCGGAGCCATCGCTTTCATGGGTTCCTCGTCAGTCGGATGGCTGACTACTGATTATTATCTGCTTCAGAGCATCATCGAAACATTTGCATCCGAACCCGACCTCAGCATCGGCGAGATCCTTCAAAAAGCAAAAATCCGGTTTGCCGTTGAGAACAGCAACGATATCACGCTGTCCGAGCTCCATCAATACAACCTCATGGGCGATCCCGCGCTGAAACTGACCTTTCCGGCGGATGCATTGGAATACGTTCTGGATCGTCATTCCTATAACGCTTCCGATTCCATGCGGATTACGGGCGCGAACACGGACGAAAGTGGCCGGATCCTGTTCGAAATCACCGATTCACAGAACCGCGTTCAGGCCTCCCGCGAAATGGATTTACAGTCCGATTCATGGAATGCCGTTCTTCCGCTGCCGCCCGGATTTCGCGAAAAAAAGGCGGGACTTCGCGTTTATACCTGGAATGAAACGACTGGAATCCAGAAGCGCGGGCATCAACCATTTGCGGTGCAGGCCAGTTTCTTCGATTCGCTCTACACGCTGCCAAGATTTCCGACATCCCGCGACAGCATCCGCATCCGGGCCCTTCTGCAGGACCGGAACGCGATACGACGCGTGACCTGCAACGTTTTTGGGCCGGTTCATGCGGACCTGCCGATGGTGCCGGATCCAAAGCAGGGTTCGGGTTTGTATACAAGCGTGTCATCGATCGGTCCTTTCAAGCCCGGTGTTGAGCTCCTGTTTTGTGTCACCGTGGAATCCGAAGGGGGATTATCCAACAGCGACACCGTGTCTTTGACCATTCCCACGCTTCCGGATCTTGTGGCGAATTCACTTTCCCTGGGCGGCTCGGACCGCGTCCTTCTTCAGGCGAGCGTCTGGAATAACGGGCAGGAACCGGTCAAAGCAGTGCGCCTTCGTTTCGAGTCGCCCGGATTGGGGTGGAGCGCGGAGGAAACGCTGAGCGTCGCAGGTGACTCCATGACCGTGGCCAGAGTACCGTTCGACACAAGGACGGGAAAAGCGGCTTTTCGTGTCATCGTCAATCCAGATTCATCCCTCCTTGAAAGCGATTACGCAAACAACCGGTACAACAAGGAAATCACCTTCAACGCATTCAATACCACGCCGGAAAATGGATCCTACAAGGGAACTTCAGCGCCGGATACCGTGGGCGTTGCGTCCCGGGGCAAGGTCCCATCCGCTTACTGCTGGATCCCCCCCGGAGCCCTGAACGATCGGAGCGTGCTGACGGTTCAAACGGAAATCCGGGTCGACGAGGCGGCTTCGGATCCTGATAGTGCAGCCCAGGTGATTCACCGCTTTTCCCTCTCCAAATTTGCGGAGGGATGGGAAGCACTGAAGGATATCGCCCTATTTTTCACGGTACGGTCCCTTCAGGAGGTAATGGCTTTAAAACCCTATCAGTGGAATCCATCGGTCAAGCAGTGGGTGTCCATCCCGTATCAGTCCAGGGACACGGTTTTTACGGTTCTGACGCGGTCGCTGGGACTCTTTTCACTGAGACGGAACACGGACGACCGTCCTCCCCTGATCGAAATTCAGATGGAAAGCCAGACCTTCTCCGATGGATGCTTCGTGCCCGAGCGTCCGGTTTTTTCGTTTCGCCTGCAGGATCCGTCCGGTATCGACTTCCGAACGGATAAAATCCTGATCCTGTTGGATGACCAGCCCCAGCCGGACAATGTCTTCTCTCTCCCGGATTCCATACAAAATCCCGCGCTCGTGGTGGTTTCGTACCGTCCAACACTCGGAAAAGGGCCGCATACGCTATCGGTCCGTTGCAGCGACATACACGGCAACACCTCCCAGACCGGAGTGTTCGGCTTTCAAGTCAGCGAACGATTCGACGTCCAATTTATGGGCAATCACCCCAACCCTTTCAAGCGCGAGACCGTATTCGTTTATGTACTGACGGAGAACGCGGACCGGTTCTCAATAAAACTCTACACCGTCGCGGGCAAACGAATCAGGACCTTCGACAACGCCGACTTGACCGGGGCCGATTACCATGAGGTGGAATGGGACGGAAAAGACGACTGGGGCGATGAAGTCGCGAATGGCGTGTATTTTTTCCGCATTGCAGCCGTGAAAGGCGGAGAACGCAGGGAAATCACGGGCAAAATTGCCAGAGTGAGGTAAATTCATTTTGAAGCCGTTTCGTATTCTTTTATTCATCATTGCGTTTTCGATCCCGCTGCACGCGGGAGACGTCAAGTACGCCAATGCATTTCTTGAGATCGGAGTCGGAGCCCGGGCGCTGGGCATGGGAGGCGCGTTCTGCGGCATCGCCGACGACGGACATGCCTTTTACTGGAATCCCGCCGGAACCGCGCTTTTGAAGAAACCGAGGATTTCGGCCATGTACGGCCCTCAATTCGGCTCCCTCTCCAATCCTCTCGGCAACTATCAATTTGTCGGATACGCCCAACCGTTGAAAGGAGATGTGGTTTTGGGATTCAACTGGATCCGTCTGGCGGTCGATGACATCCCCGTCTATTCCGAATTACAGGGTAATTCCTATGTCGACCGGCTCAGGGACCGCGAACTTCGCCCCGGTGGGGATCCGGAGGGTTACATCAGCGATTCCGAGAACGCCTATTTTTTCACGTTTTCCAAGCGCAACGCCATGTCGTTGGATCTGGGCTGGCTTTACCACAGGGTCCGGATAGAACTGCCGCTGGGCGTCAATTTGAAATGGATACGCCAATCCATCGGCGAACAATCCGCCACGGGGCTGGGCGTGGATTTCGGCATGATGGCAAGGCTTTACCTGAACGATCTGTTCCTCTCAGACAAGGTCGGTTGTCTTGCATTCGGCCTTCAAATCCAGGACATCACCCGGACATCCATCCGATGGAGCACCCGGCGCCAGGAATCGGCCGAACGAAACGTCAAATGGGGGATTGCCTACGAATGCCCGCTCCCGCTGAAGGACAATCTCCTGCGCTTCGCCCTTGACCGGGACTCCAGAAGAACGGGAGCCACCCATTTAGGCCTCGAATACCAGTGTTTTAAACGATTCAATCTGAGGGTCGGATCGGATGATGGCCGATTTACCGGAGGCGCCGGGTTTCGCATCAAATCCTTCGAGGTGGATTACGCCTTTCTGACACATGCATTCGATTCTTTACATCGTCTCGGATGTTCCTTATCGTTTTAAAAAGGGGATTTTATGAAACCCGCAGCCCGTTTTTTCTTGCTATTGACCCTTATTTTTATTAATTTTAATTGTAATAAGAAAGCCAATCCGACGAAGGAGCAACCCGGTCCGGTGACTCTCATATCAGGTGTTGATGACACCTGCAGGGTTGAGAAGGGGATCGACGCCATTCCCGACGGTGACCTGATTCGGATCGAATGGACGGCGGGGGACGAGAGTACCGTTTTCTATGAAGTTTTTCGGGGTACTGCTTCGAGCGGCACGTTTAACAAAATGGTTACACTTGAAATTCCCGTCCAATTTTTCGAAGACCAGGTCCCGGTGCCCGGAATTCGGTATTATTATTTCATCCGGGCCCTGAACGATGAGGGGGTGGAAAGCGACCCTTCGGATACCCTGAGCTATCGGTTGATCCAAAAGGCGGATGGATTGAATCCCGTCGGACCGTGCGGAAGCCGGCCGGTCTTCCGATGGCTCGATTCAAACCACGCCAATTATTACATTATCCGGCTCGAAAAGATCGATTCCGGAAACATCGTGTGGCTTTCGATGTTTCAATCGCCGAATTTCGGAGATGAACAACAGTTTATTTCATACAACGCCGACCGCCGGGCAACCCAGGACAGTCTCTCATCGGGAATCCAATACCGTTGGAGGATCGACATCGTCGGCAATGAAAAGAACAGCGGATCCGAGAGTTCATGGACACCCATCCAAATCCAATGAGGCCATCATGAAGCGAAATCAATTTGCCGTGCTGATCCTGCTGCCCTTGACCGTGGCGTTTTCACAGAAGTCGCCGCAGCAGAACTTTTCGGTGGATCGGGCGGCGCAGTATTACCTGGGCACGAGCGACGAACTGCTCATTCCGGTCAATGTCTGGGGGTTCGTGCAGAAACCCGGACAGTACATGGTCCCGGACAACACGGATTTGATCGCCCTCCTGTCCTTCGCGGGAGGCCCGGCTGAAAACGCCCGGTTGAGTCACATCCGGATTATCCGGAATGATCCAAAAACCGGAAACGTGGTGTACAAGATCGACGTCAAGCGATTCATTGAGACCGCGGATGAGCGCCTCATCCCGAACCTGAGACCGGGCGACACTGTCATCGTGGACGGTACCACGTTCCATTGGATCAACCGGTTTTTTGAATTCGTTTCCCGTCTGGCGATCATTGCCCAAATTTATTATTTGATTGCCATTTCGGAGTCGTACAAGAAGAATTGACGTAAACTCAACCAGGCAACGGACCGAAACGATCGACGGAGGATTTTTGAAAGGAGTCGTGCTCGCGGGCGGACTTGGAACCCGGCTTTTGCCCTTGACCAAGGTGACAAACAAGCACCTGTTGCCCATTTTCAACAAGCCCATGATTTATTATCCCATAGAAACCCTGGTCCATGCGGGAATCAGGGAAATTCTCATCGTCACAGGGGGCAACAATGCCGGAGAATTTCTGAGACTTCTGGGCAACGGCAGGGAGTTCGGACTCAAGGATCTGCATTATACCTATCAGGAGGGCGAAGGTGGCATCGCCCAGGCGCTGGATCTTGCCGAGCCTTTCGCGGACGGGGAACCGATCGCCGTCATACTCGGCGACAACATCATCGAGGGCGACATCGGTGCGGCCGTGAACCGTTTTGAAAATCAGAAAACAGGCGCCAAAATCATGCTCAAAAAGGTCGAAGATCCCGGCCGTTTCGGCGTGGCCGAGCTCAAGGGCGACCGCATCATCGGCATCGAGGAAAAACCGACGAATCCCAAGTCCAATTTTGCCGTGACCGGCATTTACCTGTATGATGGGGGAGTCTTCGATATCATCAAGACCCTGATACCCTCCAGCCGCGGTGAAATGGAAATCACGGACGTCAATAATTATTACATTCAGCAGGGGACCATGACGTTTGAAATCCTTGACGGATGGTGGACCGATGCAGGCACGTTCGAGTCGCTTTTTAAAGCCAACTGCCTGATTGCTGAAAAAATGCCGCAGGAAAGGATTCAAGTCGAATGAGTTCCCATCCGGTCAAGCACGCGAAGGCGTTTTCGCTGTTCGTTTTTCTCCTTGCGGTCGGCATCATTCCCGGTAACGCGACGCCTTCCCGGGGCGGGAGAGGACTGTTTTATGTACACTCGGCCGCGGTACTTCCCAAGGGATACCTTGAATTCCATACCGGAATCCGGTATTTCGGGAAAATCTCGAATCTGGGAGGGTCCGGAAGAGCATACACGCTCTGGGACGTTCAGAATGATTTGTCCTTCAATTACGGCGTGAGCAGGCATCTGGAACTTGCCTTTTCCCCGATTTTGTACCAGGACACCAATCGGCCGGGCGGAAATTTTTTGAAAGGAGGCGCCAATTTTCCCGATGATATATTTCTGAGTGCCAAAATCGGTTCGTATGCTTCGTTGGAAAGTCCGCTTGTGTTCGGAGGATTGGTTTCCCTCCGGTTTCCCACGGCCAAGGTCCACAACGTCATCTATGAGCCCTATTCCGCGGATCGGATCGAACTGGGAATCACCGCCCTCGCCACCTATTACCATAACGTGGCTTTTCCCGACATGGGGTGGTCCGCCAATGTCAATCTCGGCTACCTGAACCACAATGACGTCGGAAAATCGCTCAGTGAAAACGGGAACGCCCCGACTCCCCAAAACATGAGTTCCGAGATTATGGCCGGCTGGGGATTTCTGTACCCCGTGGAACCGTTTGCCTTTTCCGCGGAAATCACCGCCCGTCATTATCTCACAAAACCGCCCGTCACCGCCTACAGCAGGGAATACGTGTCATATCTGACACTCGGCGTATGCTATAACCTTTACCGATGGCTTGCACTCGAAATGGCATTCGATAAAAGCTTGTTTTCAGGCGAGGATGAAACCGATTACCGGTATATCCAGCCGAGGGATCCCGGATTTCCGAATTACCCAAGCTGGAGGGGCATTCTCGGCGTCAAACTCGCGATTCTTCCTTTTTCGCTGTACAAGTCCGGAGAGGCGGATCTGAAGCAGAAAGCGAAGGACAGACAGGCCATTCTAGAGAAGATGATCGAAAACCAAACGGACATGCAGTCTGCGGAACAGGAGCTGATGCGGATTCAGGCCGAACGGAAAAATGTCGAGGAAGAGTTGGAAAGGCTCCGCAAGCTGCTTGAATCGGAAAAAACAAACGAGACCAAGCCGAAAACTCCATAACCGTTTCAGACTCAATGCTGGATGATGATGCTTTTCTGTGAATCCAATAAACGGCTGGCGGTTGTCGTCTGTTTTCTGCTGATGACGTTCCCATCCCTTTGTCTACCCCAGGAATCACAGGAAAAATTGGATTATTTGTACGGCGAACGCCTCTTCAAAGAAGGGCTGTTTGATCTCGCCTCGATACAATTCATGCGGTTCGTCGGCGATTACCCCTCAAGTCCACGGGCTCCGCAAGCACAGTGGATGGCCGCTGAATCCGAACTGCGTTCCATGAAATTCGAAGAGGCGCGTCGAGAATACATTCGGTACATTCTGAATTACCCGGTTTCACCGGATGTGGATCTCGCCCAGCTGAAAATCGGTGAATGCTTCGAAAACGAAGGACAGCCCGTTGCCGCGGCCCAGTCTTACGCCCGGTTGTATTCGATGTATCCTCAAAGCAAGCGTGCGGCGGAAGGCCTGTTCAGGAACGCATCCATCTATTTTAATATGGACAGCCTTGCCAAGGCGGAATCGACACTCCGACTTCTGCTGGATCTGAAGAGTTCCCCGGAAATCACCTCCAAAACCACGCTTCTGTTCGCGGACTTTTTCATCAGGCAGGAAAAATTCGAGTCGGCGATAAAGCTGCTGACGCCTTTTCTCAATCGTCCGCCGAGGGATCCGGATCTTGTCCGTGCCCAATTCAAACTCGCACAGATCATGGAATCGATCGGCGATTGGAAAAAGGCGATGGAGCATTACCAGTCGGCCGTCCTCGCTGCAACGGGACCGGATTCGACTTCCCAGTCCGCGTTGCTGCAATTGGGCCTTTTAAACACCATGCTTGGCGATCCAGCGGAAGCGGCCGGGAATTTCAGGCAATGCGTCGCCATGAACCGTAATACTATTCTGGCGGACCGGGCCAATTACTGGCTGGGAAAAGCTGAAATCGCCGGGGGGCGTTTTCAGGAGGCCTTGGATGCTTTTCATCAGATCGATCCGGTCACCGTCGAACCGATCCGATCCGAAACCGTTTTCGAGAACGCCGTGTGCCTCGAAGCACTCGGCAAATTCAGAGAAGCCGCACCGCTCTTTGAGTCGCTTCTGACCGCCCCCTCCGTTCCGTTGCGAAAAAAGGCCATGCTCGCACTCGCGGAAGCCGATTGCCGCAAGGCCGATTTCGATTCCGCTTTCCGGCTGTACGACCGCTATACTTCGGAGTATCCCGACGATCCAAACGCCGACCGTGTATGCCTCCGAAAGTCACAGATCGCCTTCGATTCTTTGGGCAGGGCCGAGGATGGCTTCGCGTCACTTCTGGAGCTGTGGAAACGGTTTCCCGGCAGCCCATGGATTCCCGAGGCGCAATTTCGGTACGCCGAACGCCTTGCCAGAGTCGGACGAGCCGTTGAAGCCGCCGCCTTCTACAACCGGGTCATCGGGCAGTACCCGTTCTCGGATCTGGCCGAACGGGCGGATGACCGGCTGGAATCCATCGAATGGAGCGGGGCGGGAACGGACGCATCCGATTCCCGGGGACTGTCCGATTTCATGACCCTTTTGGACGGCAATCTACAGCGTCCTCAAAGAGATTACCGCCTCGGAATGATTTCATTTTACTCACTGAAGCAATACGGCGCTGCCGCGGTTTACCTGAAACGATGGCTCTCGAATGAAGAGGATCCCGTTCATGCCGATTCGGCGATGTGGACCATCGCCGAATCGTATCGACGCCTGAACCGCCTCAAGGGGAGTCCGGCGTTTGCCGATTCAGCGGATCGGTTTTTTTCACTTCTGCTAAGGCGTTTTCCCGACAGCCCGTTCGCGGCGAAATCCCAAATCAACATCACTCTCAATGCGCTCGATTCCAAACCGGATGCTGCTTTCGGAACCTTGGAATCCGTCCCTTCCGACACCAGTGTCGAAATAGAACGTCTCCTCCTCCGTCTGGCCCGAGTCGCGATACGACGCGATTCCCTCGAATCCGCCCTGGGATGCGTGACCCGGTTGTGCCGAGAATTCCCACACGGTCTCCGGAGCGCGCAGTCGCTTTTTCTGAAGGCCGTTCTGGATTTCCGGAAAGGACAATTGAATTCGGCCGATTCGCTTTTCCTGGAATGCCGGAGCCGGATTCAAAATACCTTCGCAAAATCGGACATCGACTGGCATCGGGGATTGATCCAACAGAGAAAAGGGAATGCCGGCGAGGCGATTCGGGATTTTGAAAACGCCATGACCGGTTTTCCCTCATCGGTCCCAATGGATTCGCTCGTTTTCACTTTGGGCGATGCCTGCCTGGGAACAGGCGATTTTGAAAAGGCGGCCGGAATTTTCGAAAATGCGCTTCGAACCGACAGCGTGCGGACGGAAGCCAGGCGCTTTGGTCTGGCGCCGGATTTCCGTTCCCGAAAAAAACAGGTGCTGCTGCGGCTGGCGAGGGCTTATTCCGCGATGAACGAGTACCGAAAGGCCAAAAGGACCCTGATTCTGTATGCGCAGGGAATTCCGGAACCGGACGAACAGTTTTTCGTATGGTCCTCCCTTTCCCGGCTTGCGGAATCGGAGGGAAAACCGGAACAGGCCCGGTTTTTTCTGGAGAAAATCATCGAGACCAATCCTTCCGATTCCGCCTATGCGATGCTCGGTTTGATGCAGTTCAGGCAGGGCCGCTACGACCAGGCGATCCCCGCTTTGACCAGGGCTTCTGAGACTGCCTTACCCGGATCACCACGGGCCACCCTGCAGTCGCAGATCATCGCTTCGTTGTTTCGTCTCGATAAAATTTCGGATGCGGAGTCCCGGATAAAACCGTTCGAAAACCAGTATAAGAACCTTGTCAACTTCAAGGACCTCCTTTGCGAAATCGAGCTGGAACGCGGCAAGGCGCATGCGCGAAACAAATCGTTCGAATCGGCATTGAAATCCTTTAAAACCGTACAGGAAAACAAAAAATCGCCCCTCGTTGCGGAAGCCGATCTGGAAACGGGACGGGTTCTCCTTCTCATGAACAAGACCGAAAAAGGGATGGAACTGCTCACTGACCTCGTCAAGAAATATCCGAACCATCCGATCCTCCCGAAAGTCTACCTCAATCTGGGAGACCAGTACTACCGGTCGAATCAGGTCGACAACGCCCTGTCGGCCTTTAAAAATGCCGCGGCGGATTCGTCACATCCGGACGTCGCGTCAATGGCCATGCGGTACCTGATCAAGATCTACGAAGGTCTGCAAATGACCGACGCGGCCATGGCGCTCACCAGAACCTACCTGCGGCGCTATCCGGACGCGGAAGACGCCCTTCAGAAAAAAATACAGGTCGGTATTTATTATTATGAATTGAAAGAATTCGACCGGGCCATCGACCGGTTCCGGACTCTGAAAACGGAATCCGATCCGGAAAGCGAAGCCGAAATGCAGTATTGGATCGGGAAATGTTATGCCGACAAGGGACAGTACGAAACGGCGGCGCTGGAATATTTAAAGGTGAAATACCTTTCGCCTCCGACGAAACTGCCCTGGGCGACAACGGCGCTGTACGAAGCGGGTATGGCCTATCTGAGGCTGCACCAGCCGTCCACCGCAAAAAGGATGTTCGAGAAAATCGTGATGACGGAAGGCGCGACCAGCGACCTGGGACGAATCGCCCGGCAGCGCATCGCCGATATCGATCAGGGAAAATTCGAGGCGTCGCTCTGACCATGGAAACCGCTCTGAATTGGGCGGCGATCGATCCCCTGATCGAGAGCGCCCTTCGGGAGGATGTCGGTGCCGGGGATTTCACTTCAGACTCGATCATCGCCGCCGGTGTTTCGGGCGAGGGCCAAGTTCTCGCGAAACAGGAGGGAATCGTCGCCGGTCTGCCCGTATTTTTCAGGGTGTTCCAAATTCTTGATCCGAACCTCCTCTGCGAACCGCGGATCCAGGACGGTTCTCCGGTTCGATCGGGTCAGGTCCTGGGAACGGTGAGGGGATCGGTCCGGTCATTGCTGAAGGGCGAACGAACGGCGTTGAATTTTATCCAGAGGCTTTCGGGAATCGCGAGCCTGACCCGGGCCTATGCAACCGCGGTGGAAGGCACCGGAGTGAAAATTCTTGACACGCGGAAGACGACGCCGAACCTCCGTTTCCTCGAGAAATACGCGGTCCATGCGGGGGGCGGAGAAAACCACCGGTTCGGTTTGCATGACATGATCCTGATCAAGAACAACCATGTGAACGCGGCTGGAGGCGTTTCACCGGCTGTGAGACGCTGCCTGGCCTTTCTGAAACAGAAAGGGCTGGACCTCAAGATAGAAGTCGAAGCGCGGTCCTTGAACGAAGTTGACGATGCGCTCCGGCACCCGGTACAAAGAATCATGCTCGACAACATGAATCCCGGCGAGATGCGGGAGGCGGTCCGGCTGATCTCGGGAAAAGCCGAAACCGAGGCATCCGGAAACATCCGGCTCGACAACGTCCGGGCGGTCGCCGAAACGGGCGTGGATTTCATTTCGGTCGGCGCACTGACCCACTCCGCCCCGGCGCTGGACATCTCCTTCCGCATCGAGGTGATGGAATGATGAATAAATGGAACACGGACCTTCGGCGGATCCTGCGGATTAGAAAAACATATTATTTTATGATCCGTGGTAATCCGCTTGATCCGCGCAATCCGCGTTCCATTCTCTTGCAGGAGGACACCGATGATTGAAATTCGGTTTCATGGCAGGGGGGGCCAGGGAGCCGTGAAAGGTTCCGACATCCTGGCGATGGCAGCTTTCAAGGAGGGGAAGGAGGTTCAGTCTTTCCCCTTTTTCGGCGTGGAACGCCGTGGCGCTCCCGTGACGGCCTACACGCGCATTTCTGATACGGAGATCCGAATTCACTGTTACATCTACGAGCCTGACGTGCTGGTGGTGCTCGATTCCAGCCTCATGACCGCCATTCCACCGACGGACGGGCTCAAACCGAACGGAAAAATCATCATCAACACCACCCAATCCGCCGGCGCGTTCACGATCCGAAACGTGCAAAGCGCGCACGTCTACACCGTGGACTGTTCATCCATTGCGCTGCGGTTCGGCCTGGGCAGCAAGGAAGCGCCTATCGTGAACACAACGATTCTCGGAGCCGTGGCCAAGGCGACGGGGCTGGTGTCGATTGCGTCCGTGATGGAATGCATCCAGGAAAAAATCCCACACAAATCGAAACAGAACGCCGAAGCCGCCAAAGCGGCATACGAACATCTGCAGGGATAGAGGAGACCACATGAACCCCAAGATTAAAAAGGACGGAACCGTCGAGATTGACTGCCTTGCCGAAATGCCCGACATGCCGGTTTCGCAGGGGAGCATGCGCGCCAACAAAACCGCGTCCTGGAGAAGCATCCGTCCCATCATCGTCGATGAAAAATGCCGAAGCTGCATGATCTGCTGGAAATTCTGTCCAGAACCGGCGATTTCTCCGACCGTTCCACCGGTCATTGATTACGATTACTGCAAGGGATGCGGCATATGCGTCGTCGAATGCCCGTTCGACGCCATCATCTCGGAGAAGGAAGGAAAATAGGAGACCGCATGAAGAAGGTGATGACCGGAAATTTCGCGGCCGCCTACGGGGCCATGGCCGCCCGGGTGAACGTGATTTCGGCCTATCCCATCACGCCGCAGACGACCATCGTGGAGATACTCTCCGAACTCGTCGCCCGGGGAGAATTGGACGCTGATTTCGTGAAGGTGGAGTCCGAGCATTCCGCCCTGGCTTCCTGCATCGGGGCCCAGACGACGGGGGCGAGAACGTTCACGGCAACGTCCGCACAGGGGCTCGCCCTGATGCACGAACTCATCCACTGGGCCGCGCGCGCGCGTCTGCCCATCGTTCTCGCCAACGTGAACCGGGCGATGGCGCCGGGGTGGTCCATTTGGGCCGACACCACGGATTCGATCTCGGAGCGGGACACCGGCTGGATGCAGGTGTACTGTGAAAACAACCAGGAGGTGTTCGATTCGATCCTGCTTGCGTATAGGATCAGCGAGCACAAGGACATCCTCCTGCCCACTTTGGTGAATCTCGACGCGTTTTTCCTGTCGCACACGTCCCAGGTCGTGGACTTGTACGATGCCGCGTCCATTGACGCGTTTCTTCCGCCTTACCGTCCCGAAGTTAAATTGGATACCGACGATCCACGCTCATTCGGCGCGCTGACTTCGCCGGAATACTACTACGAGTTTTCCTATAAAATTCAACAAGCCCATGAAGCGGCCAGGCGGATCATCGTCCAGGCGGGGGATGAATTCGGCAAACGGTTCGGGAGGTTTTACGGTCTCACCGAAGCGTACCGGTGCGAGGACGCGGAGTGGATCCTCGTGACCTATGGTACCATTGCGGGAACGGCCAAGGTGGCGGCCGACCGGATGCGTGAGAAGGGAATCCGGGCGGGAATTCTCAAGATCCGGTATTTCCGGCCCTTCCCCTCGGAGGACGTCCGGCGCGTCTGCAGGAACGTGAAAGCGCTCGGCGTTGTGGACCGATCCGTATCGTTCGGGCACGAAGGTCCGTTCTTCACCGAGACCAAGGCCTCGTTGTATGGAAAGTCCCTGCCGCTGCACGGATTCATCGCCGGTCTCGGAGGAAGGGACGTCTCGGTCAAGGACATCGAAAACATGGTTCAGCACATGCGGACGAATCCGCCCTCCGGTCTGAACTGGATAGGATTGAAACCATGAGCAAAACCGTCAAGGAAACCTCAAAAAAGATCCGTCTGACGCTTCCGCGGGATGAAATCATGTCCCCGGGCCACCTGGCCTGCCAGGGATGCGGTGCGGCGCTGGCGCTCCGATACGCCCTCAAGGCACTGGGCCGGAAGACCATCCTGTCCATTCCGGCCTGCTGCTGGGCCGTGATCGACGGCCCGTTTCCGTATTCCGCGGCCGGGGTTCCCGTGTACCATTGCGCCTTCGAGACGGCCGCTTCGACCGCTTCCGGAATCTCGCACGCGCTGTCCCGTCTCGGAAAAGACGATGTGACGACCCTCGCGTGGGCCGGCGACGGGGGCACGTTCGATATCGGGCTGCAGGCCCTGTCCGGAGCCGCGGAGCGCGGCGACAATATCATCTACATCGTGTACGACAACGAGGCGTACATGAACACGGGTATCCAGCGGTCCTCTGCCACGCCGCACGGCGCATGGACAACGACCACTCCGGTCCCGCATTACAAGAAGGGCCCCAAGAAAAACATCATGGAAATCATGGTGGCGCATTCCATTCCCTACGCCGCGACCGCGAACATCGCGCATCCCGAGGATTTCATCAGGAAGGTCCTGAAGGCCAAGGCCCTGAAAGGCACCAAATTCATCCATTTGTACGCCCCGTGCCCGACGGGGTGGAGGCATCCGCCGGACATCACGGTCAAGATCGCGAGGCTGGCGACGGAAACGAACGTGTTCCCTCTGTATGAAGTCGAGGAGGGAGTCTATGCCATCAACCGGAAAATCGCCAATCCCAAGCCCGTGGATGAGTACCTGAAATTGCAGGGGCGGTTTCACCATTTGACCGCGGAGGAAGTCCGGTTTTTCCAGGAAAGCGTCAACAAGAACTGGGAGCGGCTGGTGAAGCTGGAACAGGCGTTCGGGAAACCAACGGTTATAAAGGAGGAATGAAAATGACGAATCGAATTTTCCGCGGGTTCGCGATCGCATGCTGCATTGCATGGATGCAGGGTATCGCCCAGGAAATGAAACCCATCCCGCTGCCCGCTCCGGACACGTCCGGCGGCATGCCCCTGATGCAGGTGCTGAAGGCGCGTAAGACCACCCGGAAGTACAGCGATCGGAAACTGTCCCATCAGGTTCTGTCGAACCTGCTTTGGGCGGCGAACGGAGTCAACCGACCTGCCGAAAAAAAGCGGACCGCTCCCAGCGCAATGAACCGCCAGGAAATCGAGGTGTACGTGGCCATGCAGGAAGGTTTGTTCCTTTATGACGCATTCGCGAATGCGCTCAAGCCCGTCCTCGCCGAAGACATTCGTTCCGAAACCGGCCAGCAGGATTTTGTTCCGGTCGTCCCCGTCAACCTGATCTTCGTGGCTGCCGTGACCACCGATTCAACGGTGACGGAAGCGGACCGGATCTTCTATCCAGCCGCGGATTGCGGTTTCATCAGCCAAAACGTGTATCTGTTCTGCGCCTCGGAGGGGCTGGGAACCGTGGTCCGCGGAATGGTGGACCGGCCGTCTTTGGCGAAGAAGATGGGATTGCGTCCGGACCAGAGGATCCTGCTGGCGCAGAGCGTGGGGTATCCGGCGCCATGAAACGTGTCTGGAAATTATGGGAAAGGCATTCCCCAATACCACCATCCCTGGATTTGAGGCTGACCAAAAAGTCAGATATTGCTATTATTCCGCTCGCTGAGCGGAGTCGAAGCGAGCTGCTAATGCGGTACTTGGCACCCTTCGACTTCGCTTAGGGTGCGTGTTGATCTGACTTTTTGGTCAGCCCCACCTGACGGCCCGCTTAACCAACGCGGGAATGACATCTTTTAGGGCGAATTGAAGCCGTTGATTTGAGGATATTTATCATTATTAATATCTCAAAAGAACAAGGGAACTGGAAAATGAAAAACTCGGGCCATCCATGAAAATCCTCCTTTCCGGCAACGAGGCGGTCGCGCGCGGATGCCACGAATCCGGGCTTCACGTCGCCGCTGCTTACCCGGGCACCCCGAGTACGGAGATACTGGAGAACCTCGTCCAGTATCCTGAAATCTACTGTGAATGGTCGCCGAACGAAAAGGTGGCGTTCGAGGTGGCGATGGGCGCCTCGTTTGAGGGCGCGCGGGCGCTCACGGCCATGAAGCATGTCGGCCTGAACGTGGCCGCAGATCCATTCATGTCCGTTTCGCTGATCGGAGCGCCGGGAGGCCTGATCGTGGTCAGCGCGGATGATCCAGGCATGCATTCCTCGCAGAACGAACAGGACAACCGGACTTACGCCAAGTTTGCGGGTTATCCCTGCATCGAGCCGTCGGACAGCCAGGAATCCAAGGATTTCATTGGTACGGCCTTGGACATCAGCGCGGAATACGACGTACCCGTTCTGTTCCGCATGACCACGCGGGTGTGCCACGCGAAGGGAGTCGTAATCCTTGGAGAACCCAGGAAAGTGCCTGTCAAGGGATTCCGGCGCGATCCGCAAAAATTCGTCGTGCTTCCGAACCATGCGCGCGTCCGTCACGTGTGGGCGATGGAACGGTTGAAGAACCTGCGGTTGCTGGCTGAATCCACGTCGCTGAACCGGATCGAAAAAGGGAATGAAATCGGCGTAATCACCTGCGGCATTTCGTACCAGTACGTCAAGGAAGTTTTTCCCGAAGCGTCCGTTCTCAAACTCGGAATGGGTTATCCATTGCCGATCAACAAAATACGTTTGTTTGCATCCACCGTTAAAAAACTGTTCGTGGTGGAGGAACTGGAACCCTTCATCGAAGAGCAAATCAAGGCTAATAGCATCGTCTGCGAGGGCAAACTCCATTGGACCAATCTGGGTGAATTTTCCCCCGAAACCGTCGAAAGGGGATTCATCGACGCGGGCGTCATCCGGAAAAACGTCATGATTCCCGTGCGGGAATCCGTGATGCCGAGACCGCCTGTGTTCTGTCCGGGTTGTCCGCACCGGGGATTGTATTACGCTTTGAAAAAATTCAATGCGGTCGTGGCCACCGATATCGGCTGTTACACCCTGTCCGTTTATCCGCCACTGGAAGTCGGCGACACCTGCGTCGAGATGGGAGCATCCATCGGCGTGGCGGTGGGAATCGCGAAGGCGCGGGGAAGCGGCAAGGGGATTGTCGCCACCATCGGCGATTCCACGTTCCTGCATTCGGGGATGACCGGACTGCTCAACGCGGTGCATGACGGCTCCGGCATTACCGTCATCCTTCTGGACAACCGGATCACGGCCATGACCGGCGGGCAATTCGAGCCCGGCACCGGAAAAACCCTGGCGGGAAAACCCGCGAAACCCGTGGAACTCGCCAGGATCTGCGCCGCGCTCGGCGTCGAGCGCATCAAGGTCGTGGACACCTACAACCTCAAACAGACGCAGGAGGTCATTGCCGGGGAAATCGAACTGGACGAATTGTCAGTCATCATCACCAACCGTCCCTGTGCGCTGTATCCTCCGGAAATCCGCAAGCGCATCCGAAGGCCGCCGTTCACCGTCGAATTGGCCAAGTGCATCGGATGCCACACCTGCTTCAAGGTCAGCTGTCCCGCCATCGGCGAATCCGATCAGAAGACCGGGAAGGGTTTGACGAAATCCCACATGGACCCCTCCCTGTGCACGGGATGCTCCGTCTGTTCGCAGGTCTGTCCGGTCGGCGCAATTGTTTCCACCGGGAAAGGAAGGGCGCCATGATGAAACAGGACATCCTCATCGTCGGGGTCGGCGGACAGGGAGTCCTTCTCGCGAGCGAGCTGCTCTCGAGCGTGGCCATGGAAGCCGGATACGATGTGAAGAAGAGCGAGGTTCACGGCATGGCGCAGCGGGGGGGCGTCGTGTCAAGCCACGTGCGTCTCGGAGAACGGGTTTATTCTCCATTGATTCCAGAGGGACGGGCCAACGTGCTGCTGGCCTTCGAACAATCCGAGGCGCTGAGATGGATTCATTTTCTCAGGCCGGACGGTGCCGCCATCATCAATTCAAAAAAGCTGGTTCCTCCCATCGCATTGCTGAAGGGGAAGGGGCCCGCCTATCCGGAAGATCCAGTCGGGGGCATCCGTAAACGGATTTCCCGCGTCTTCGTCGTTCCCGCCGAATCCATTGCGCGGGAGCTCGAAAATCCGCGGATCGAAAACACGGTTTTATTGGGAACGCTTTCCTGTTTTCTGGAAATCCCCGGATCGGTCTGGGAGTCGGTCATCACCCGCCGCGTGCCCAAAGGCACGGAAGACGTCAACCTGCGTGCGTTCCGTTCGGGGATCGAGAGGGGGAGACACTCGGACGGAACACGGGGAACGGACGCGCATGCATAGAATCCTCGTTATCAACCCCGGGTCCATGACGACGAAACTCGCGCTGTATGAGGACGAAACGCAGGTGTGGCAATCGGAGCGGTCGTATTCTCCGGAGCATCTGGCTCCTTTCGGCACGGTGATGGAGCAGTTCGAACGGCGCTACGCGGACATGGTCGAGGACATGAGGAAACAAAACGCGGAGGTGCAGTCACTGTCCGCGGTGGCGAGCCGGGGAGGTCCCTTCAAGCCGCTGGAAGGCGGTACCTACCGGATCACTCAGACGGTTGTGGGCGACCTGCTGCAGGGCCGTGTTCAATTTGAACACGCCTCGATGCTCGGCGCGGCATTGGCGGACCTTCTCCTGCAGGGGACGGACATCCCCGGTTTTTTCGTGGATCCCGTTTCCGTCGACGAGCTTGAATCCGTGGCTAGGATTTCGGGACTTCCCGAGCTCGAACGGAAAAGCCTGGTCCATGCGCTGAACATCAAAGCCGCAGGCCGGAAAGTGGCGAAGCGGCTGAAAAAGGACCTTGTTCAGCTTCGCCTGGTGGTGGCGCACCTGGGCGGAGGAATCTCAATCTGTCCTCTGAAATACGGACGAATCGTGGATGTGAACAACGCCGCGGAAGGCGGCCCCTTTACACCTGAACGTTCGGGTTCCCTGCCCGTGAGCTCTCTCATATGCCTCTGTTATTCCGGTTCCTATACGCAATCGGAGATGAAGAAAAAAATCGTGGGAGCCGGGGGACTGGCCGCCCATCTCGGCACGAATGACGCGATCCTCGTCGAGAAGCGCATCTCCGAGGGCGATGCCAAGGCGGAACGGATTTACCGTGCAATGGCCTATCAGATCGTCAAGGAGATCGGAGCCATGGCCACGGTTTTGAACTGCATGGCAGACGGCATCATCCTGACCGGCGGACTGGCGCGTTCCGAATTGCTGACGGGCTGGATCAAGGACAGCGTTCACGCCCTCGCCCCCGTCTTCATCCTTCCCGGGGAATTTGAGATGGAGGCCCTCGCCATGGGAGCGTTGCGCGTGCTTCGCGGGGAAGAAAAACCGAAATCCTACGAAAACCAATGAACGGATCCGAAAACAAATCCTTTTTGCGGATTTTGGTCGTGAACTCGGGATCCACTTCCACGCGGCTCGCGCTTTTTGAGAACGAAACACCCGTTTTTTCTGAAACTATGATGCATTCGGCGGAAGCGTTGAAGCCGTTTCATCGGATTGCGGACCAGTACGACTTCCGTCTCCGGGCGATCAAAGGCTTTCTCTCGAGAAACGGCATCAGGCTCGATACCCTTGACGCCGTGGTTGCACGCGGCGGATTGCTGCGCCCCGTAGAAGGCGGCACCTATGCCGTGAACGACCGGATGCTGGAAGACCTCCACCAAGCCGCGCAAGGGGAACACGCTTCGAATCTGGGCGGGCTCATCGCCCGGTCCATCGCGGACGCCGCAGGCGTTCCCGCGTACATCGTCGACCCGGTCGTGGTCGACGAACTGGACGACGTTGCACGGGTCTCGGGCCTTCCCCAGACGCCGAGGAGGTCTATTTTTCACGCGCTGAACCAGAAAGCCGTGGCGCGCGTCGCGGCCGGTGTGTTGAAGAAAACGGTCGACGAAATCAACCTGATTGTTGCGCATCTGGGCGGCGGCATATCGGTCGGATGCCATCGGCGGGGAAGGGTCGTGGATGTCAACAACGCCCTTGACGGCGAGGGGCCCTTCGCCCCGGAACGGGCGGGCAGTGTTCCTTCCGGCCAGCTTGCAGAACTGTGCTTTTCCGGAAGATATACCTTCACCGAAATCCGAAAAATGCTGACTGGCAGCGGCGGACTGGTCGCCCATCTCGGAACGAATGACATGAGGGTGGTGAGGAAGCGGATCGCTTCCGGCGATGCGACGGCACGGCTCATTATTGAGGCCATGGCGTATCAAATTGTCAAACAGATCGGCGCCTCGGCTGCGGCATTGAACGGCGACGTCCAGGCCGTCGTGCTCACGGGAGGTTTGGCTGCAGACCTGGATTTCACCGCTCTCATCGCCGATCGCATCCGTTGGATCGCGCCGGTCGTGGTCCTTCCGGGAGAACAGGAAATGACGTCCCTCTGCCAGGGCGCGCTGCGCGTGCTCCGCAACCAGGAGACACTGAAAGAATATTGATGCGCGGCGGGGCAATAACCCTCCCGGCCGCGAAGCTGCATTCACTCCTTCATCAGCTGAGGAACAGGCGTATGGAACCCATCCGTAAACTGGCGATGCTTGAGGATGCCGTCAAAGGCGGACCGCAAATGACCATGGCCGTGGCCGCCGGAGGGGATCCCGCCACAGTCCGAGCGGTTTCGCGTGCGGTGATGAAAGGCCTGATCAAGGCGATCCTTGTCGGCAGGCAGGACCGCATCGAATCCCTGACCATGGGACACGATCCCCGGTTCGCGAGGCAGGTGGAAGTCGTGCATGTCGAGGATGAAACGGAAACCGCAAGGGAGGCCGTGCGTCTGGTACACGAGAAAAAAGCCGATTTCGTGATGAAGGGCCTGGTTCCGACGGACGTGCTCATGAGGGCCGTACTCGACAAGGAAAACGGACTCCTGCCGAAAGGCGGACTGCTGAGCCATGTCGCGGTCATGGAGGCCCCCGCGTATCCCAAGCTGCTGCTCGTCACGGACGCCGCCATTATTCCCAATCCCAACATGGACGAGAAGGTTCAAATTCTGAACTACGTCATTGATGTCGCCCACGGTTTGGGCATCCAGATGCCGAAGGCCGCCCTCGTGTCGGCCGCCGAAAAAATCAACTTCAAGATGCAGTCTTCGATCGACGCGGCGGTGATCAAGGCCATGGCGGAACGGAAACAGATCCTGGGCGCCATCGTCGACGGCCCCCTCGCGCTGGACGTCGCGCTTTCCAAGGAACATTGCCGGATCAAGGGACTGGACAGCCCCATCGACGGCGAAGCCGACATCCTTCTGTTCCCCAACATCGAAACCGCCAACACGTTTTATAAATGCATCACTCTGCTGGCGCAGGGCAAATGCGCCTCGGTCACCGTGGGCACCACGGCGCCCGTGGTCCTGTCTTCGCGGGCCGACGACGACGACACCAAATTCTATTCGATCGTTTTGGCCGCGCGGTTGGCTTCCCATCGCACCCAGAAGGCGGAACCGTCACGGGGGTTTGGGGCATGACCGCAACCGATCCGCAAAAACGGCTCGTTCATGTCTATACCGGCGACGGCAAAGGAAAAACGTGCACAGCCATGGGAATGGCTGCAAGGGCACTCGGCAGGGGATGGAGGGTGCTGGCGATCCAGTTCCTGAAACCGGCGGATGGCTCCGGTGAGATCCTTTTATTGAGGGGAACGGAGCGCTTTAAAGCCATCCAGTTCGGGACAACGGATTTTATTTTCAGGGACCGGATCGGCCCCGAGGTGAAACGGATCGCCGAAGAGGGGATGGCAACCGCCGAGAAAGAGGTCCGGTGCGGCGAATGGGACATGGTCATCCTGGATGAGATCCT
>Ga0315274_10003835_pt1 | contig 22300 bp, 45 predicted proteins | sample YL17G02_20_MG_FD_203700 | JGI IMG/M metagenome (GOLD analysis project Ga0315274, IMG submission 203700) | Sediment microbial communities from Yellowstone Lake, YNP, Wyoming, USA - YL17G02_20 | ecosystem: Environmental > Aquatic > Freshwater > Lake > Sediment | place: USA: Wyoming | collected...
ACAGCGAAGCCAATAAACCGTTATGTTGGGAAACCGACATCACAGTTTAAGACTGTGTGGTTTTCAAAAGGAAGTAGAAGGCAATAGTTGAACCAAGAATTGAATCCCGCTATTAAGGGAAAAATGGCTAAGTTTGCACTCACTAAAAGTGCAACCGTAAGGACAATACGAAATTGTCCAAAAAGAGAAATGTATATATGCAAGATAAGCATATACATAGTATAGAGGTGGAACGTATGAACAACAATAAGAAAAAGTCTAAGTACGTAAGAATGAGTAGTGAAGATTTCAAAGCAAAACTAGGGTTACTCTTTGAAGAGAAGAATAAGCCTAAGGTATCGTATAGGAAGTTTGGAATAGAGTACGAGAGTAACATCTGGAACACACAGAAGTAACTCTCTCACAAGTCATAAGAACGGGATAGTGTAGAGGATAAGGACTCAAAGCCTAACCTCTACTACACCCAATAAATTCACTAAATCAAAAGAAGTAGCTGTCTCGACGATGTCATGCCAAAAGGTATATAAGCCCGAATCACATATATAGTACATAGTAACAAGGTAGTGATGTTGCAAGAACGTAAGAGTCAAGCACAGCACTTGTTACATAAAGAGTCCCTAAGGGATTCTAACCTTCCGTAATAGCTTGCGAAGTCTCAAGCTTCCCATAAGCTATAATGGGTGGAAGGGAGCACTAGATGCACCCAGTGAGTACACTCTTACTGGGGAAGGAATAGCTGATAAAGTGTGTCCGTGAGAGAAGTGGAACCTTCTCCAAACCACTTAGGGGAAACCGTAACCTTCGTGAAAGGCATCACGTTGTATAAAGCCATTGGAACCCTATGAAGTGGTTGTAGGCATCAAACTATTCATGCATATAAATGGGCAATACAGGTGGATAGTCTCATCCCCATTGCTACAAAGGATACCACTACGGAAGCCCACATTGCGAATGCTTCGACCGAGTGTAATGTGGGTTAACCATTGGGTCAAAGTCCCGTTATTCTTATCGGGAATCACGCCATTAGAGTATAGTTGCCAGAGGGCAATCAACAATTGGAATCTAGAATCTAGAGTATTCGAAAAGGGTACTATGAAGGTACTAGATATATACGGGGGAACGATTAGCCGTCCACACTAATGCTATAACCCTTGGGAATAAGCTACTGATAGGGTTAAGGCTTTCGACTTAATCCTGTGATTCATCGTAGTGAACACCCAAGGCACAAATGATGAACTAATACCCGAAAGGGTCAGTACCCTACTCAAGACTCAGTTAGAAACCTACAGCTGAAGGATTAAACTATGGTGGTCTAAACAGTCTTGAGTCTTTTTTTTCCTATTTACATTCGTGATTTTCTACACGTTTAATCCAATTATGATTGGCACATAAGAGTTGGTATTTCCTTTCTCCTCTTCTCACAGATTCGATAACTTTGAGGTAGAATTGCATGATAGCAATTCCTTTCCTATCTTTCTTACCATCTCCATTAACATGGTCTACCTGTAAAGCTCTTCTATCAGTGAATCCACAGATAGTACACTTATTTCCCAATAACTTATATGCTTCATCTTTCCTTTGTTCAAGAAGTTCTTTGGCTCTCCCAATGAGTCTTTCCTTATTCTTTTGATATCTATCTTTCCACTCTCTCGGATGAGTCTTGTAGTAAGTACGCATATATTCATTTCTAGCTTCACGATTCTTACGCATTCATCAATCACCGATAGAGATAAGATTAGAAAATATTAAAAGGTTCTCTAAACCTTCAGTAGATACCTTGCGAAGTCTTAAGGTAAACCTTAGTGAATGAGGTCTGAAGGAAGCATTAAAGTAATGGAGGGAAAGAACTATGGAAGAGCAATATTACTTCAATGAAATTGACTGTCCTATCCGGAAGAAACAGAAGCCTAAGAAAGGCACTAAAGAACTTAGTAATCTCAGACGTGTTTGGAGGGTGTATCTACATGACAAATAAGAAATCTCATGGATACATAAGTAACAAGACTACAACCCATTATCCAAACTGGTGGTACAGAAGAGTTAAGGCACATGGTCTAATCTCATATCCTAAACAGCCAAGTCAACTCTTCCTATCATTAATAGTTGAGTTAGATGATGGGAATGCAGAACATAGTTTCAGAGGAACAAAGAAGGAGGCATGAGAAGATGAACCAATACGTATGTAAAATAGAATACCTATCCCGTGAAGGTGAGTGGATTCTTCTAGCTGATGATATCATCATTCAGTGGGAAGATGGCACAGAACGGAATAACCGTAATCTACAGAGTGCCTTTAGGGAACAATATCCAGACCTTATGATGAAGGTTCCACAGTGGACAGACAATAGAGGATTCCACTTCCAGAGTCCAATAGTGGTTCATCCATTCCAAGATGAGGTGGAAGACAGATGAAGACCATAAAGGAAAGAATAGCATATGCAGAAGAACGCATAAGATTCTGGGAAGGACATCCAGAACAACAACAGGTCTGGATAGGAATCAAGGTTGAACTTGAGGAGATTAGTAAAGATAGGAGGAATGAAAAATGATATGTGACCAATTTGGAAACATGAAGACCGATAATAAAGATTGCTCTACATGCCCTCAATGCCAAGATTGTACAGAGGAGACACTACATCGTACAGAGAGAGAAAGAGAACTGTACAACAAAGCCATATCCATAACACCTAAGAAACCTCTAGACCTTCAATGTAAAATGACTATCGAAGGAAACAATGTCCTACTTAGGATACCTCTAGAAGGACTTATAGAGATATGGTTCAAGAAGCATCAAGTAGGTGGAAGCAATGACTCTCAAGGAAACACAAACCTGTAAGGCTATCCTCTCCATTCCTGACTTAGTCTGTACACACCTAGAAGCTAATGCTCTAACATGCTCTCACACAGGATATTGCAACCAGAAGCTAACATCCAAAGGAATGAGTAACGGCCTTCAACATTGTGGAGCAACCTCTCAGATAGAATGTTCACACCTGCTTAAAAGTACAGGTGTTTGTACACATCTGAAGTATTGCTCTTCAAAGGTGACAGGTACATGAATAGACTTAGGAAGATGTCGATAGTCCTCATCATCCTTGTAGCGATAGACATGGGAATGACACAATGGGCTTTCTACACATACCCAACAAAGCTGATGGAATCAAATCCTCTAGGAGCCAATCTTCTGTCATACCCACTAATGGTATCCTTACTAGTCCTTATGTGGTGGATGTCAGGTAAGATAGAGGAGGGAAGACTAGAGAAGATAATAACCATAGCCTTCATCCTTGTCATAGTGGCAAGGGTGTACACCATAGTCATGAACATCGTAGTCATACAGGGAGTAATGCAGACAATCCTCTAGTACCCCATTTCTAACCCATGAGAGAATACTTCGAAAGACCTGAAGTAACACAAAGTCACCATACACTAGCCTAACGGCAGCAATGGAAAGACTTGTGTCTCATGGAGGCACTTTTCAACCCAATAGATAGCAAGGAGAAGGCTTCAGTAGTAACGTATAAAACAACGTAAATGGTGGTGATACAATGAATAAGAAATATCTTCTAGCAATATGGGCTATGACAGTGATAGTTAGTCTTACCTTCGTAGGCATAACAATAGCTTGTGACCCTCCTCCACCAATATGTCCACCAGGTCCAATGGGTCCACCAGGACCTCAAGGTCCAATAGGGCCAGTAGGTCCAATGGGTCCAATAGGACCTAAGGGAGACAAGGGTGATAAGGGAGATACAGGTGCCACAGGACCAATGGGACCAATAGGACCAACAGGAGCAACAGGTCCAATAGGTCCTAAAGGTAATACAGGTACTACAGGAGCTACAGGTGCAACAGGTCCACAAGGACCTCAAGGACCACAAGGATTAATAGGTCCATCAGGGCCATCAGGTTCTCAAGGCCCAAGAGGATACACTGGAGCTACGGGACCACAAGGTCCAGCAGGAACCAATGGATTAGATGGTACCAATGGTATTGATGGTTTAAATGGAACAGATGGTACCAATGGAATAAATGGTAAAGATGGTTCAGTCTGGTATAATGGCCTAGACCTACCCAGTGTAGACTTAGGTGTAAATGGAGACTATTACCTACAACTCAATGGAGACATATTCTACAAACTAGATGGCACTTGGACTTTCCTCATGAACATAATGGGGCATGATGGAACCAATGGTACCAGTGGAGCTAATGGAATAGATGGAACCAATGGAGTCAATGGACAGGATGGTAAGGACGGACTCTCAGGCATAGATGGCAAGGATGGCACTAATGGTCTCAATGGAGTAGATGGCACTAATGGTACAGATGGATACAATGGACTAAATGGTAGAGACGGATTAGATGGGATGTGTTATCCTCCTCAATGCACAATCTGTCCAATTGATAACAAACCTCATACCACTTGCAATACAAATTGTCCTCTACTGATTCTTCTCCTAATCCTGATAGTCATAGCCCTCTGGATAATAGCCTTCTGTGCGTTCATATACATAACAAACAGAAAGACACCCAAGCACCCTAAACATCCATAGGGAGTTTTTATCTCCCTTAAACCACACATTGAATGGAACGTCAAGAGTCTTGGTTCCAACCTCTTCTAAAGGTTGTGTGGAAGCAATATAACAAGGAGGTAGAAAACAATGGTCTTATCGAAAAAGGACTCTATCAAGGAAATGGTAGAGAGTCTGAGACGTAATGGTTTCAGTACAACTGAAGCAAAAGCGTATATCAAATCCTTCACCTCACAAAATGAGGTAGAAGAGCTACTGAGCTTCATACGAAGGTGGGCTCGTTGAAAGAGAATATGTCCTCTCGTAAGAAGTTACTCCTTCACAACATAGACGACCAAGCTTCAATGCTCGGTTTCAAGGTGCAACCTAAGAACTCTAAGACAAAACTCTTTCTAGATGAGTTAGCAGATAAGCCAGAACCAGAACCAAAGAGACCAGATACCTTTGAATCAGTTTCCAAGCGTATCTACATCAATGAACATGATATGGTCTATCATAGAAACTATGATGGTAAACTGGAATGCATGGGAACAGTGGCAGATTGGTGTACCAAGTTGGCTAAGGAAATTACGGAGAGAGAAAAGAATGAGTAGACTTAAGACTTTCTTCAAGACCGTATGGCTAGGACAATGCATAGCAACCACGTACTTTGCTATCACAAGATTCTATGGATGGTATTTCACTACACCCAGAGGATTGATACCATTCTACTTTGACTTCATAGCAGGAGCAATAGGCATAGGACTCTTCTTTGACTGGTACATAGAAATCCTTGGATAATGCTAAGTAATGGTGAATAAACACTGGAAGAAAAGACTCTGTACCAGCTGTGGGAATTCCGTTCTCACAGCAATTAACTTGAAGGAAGACGAAGAAGACATACCATTCCTCTGTGCAGGGTGTAGAATAAAACAAGGACTGGAGTAACCTTTCTATGAAAGAGACTAAGGAAATCTTCATGGATATAGCCAGACCATCCTGCTTTGGGGACTCGGAGACAATCATCGAATGTGAGAAGGTCTGCGGTATGGTTCCAGAATGTGCCAGAGAAGGAATAAAGAAACTACTCAAATTAGGAGTGATACCTCATGGGGAAACAAAGAAAGAAGCCCACTAAAGAGGAAATTAAGAAAGCCTATGCTGAACATGGGATAGAGATAGTTGACAAGAAGGATTACAAAGAAGGAGCTAAGGACTTAGACAAGAAGATGGAAGAGAAAGCAGCCCATTGCATGAAGTCCATAGAGGAAGGAGAGTTTGAGAAGCATTCCTCAATGGTCTATTGTCAGAACCTAGGAACAGGCAACTGCTACTACATCTGCAAAGGATGCTTCAAGGTATGGTACAAAGGACTCTCCAAAGAGGAACAGAAGAAGATATGGATACTTAGGTCCACACTCAATGAGGAAGACCTCAAGGAAATGGGAGGCTTAGTAGAAGATGATATATAATTCTATGAGGAGGTGTAAACATGGAAGATGAAAAAGCCTACCATCAAGCAATAGGTTCTCTAAGATACCTCTTTGATGATAGACAAAGGATAAGTCCCAACATGAAGGTATACCTTCCTTATGAAATCATAACCCCACAACGACCTTATTCTTGGGAGTTTGAAATCCTATCAATACAGGAAGTCATGGGCTTTAGAAGCATACTTCGAATAGACCCTCTCTATACTCTCTCTATCTACCATAGAGGCAAATGTCTTTCTTTTGACATTAGGATTCCTGAGAAGATTCCTCGACATGCCTTTGAGAAGTTGATAGGTAAAAGAGTAAGAAAGGAATACCAGAAATGGGAAAAGCAGTTGGAGGAAGAGGGAGAACTATTCACTTCGTGGTTAGACATTCCTTTCAGAGGAATATTATAAGAACTCTATAGGAGGTGCAAGTATGGTAGAGGAAAAGAAAGAAGAGAAAAAGAAGAATATAAAGAAATATAAGGAACCAGAGGACATAGCTCTAGCAGCAACTGAAGACTTCTCGTTCCTTCACAATGGCAAGATTGAACAAGTAGAACATGACATGGATGAGGGTTACCAAGTAAATAACTACCTCAATGAACCCACTACAGAACAGCTTGATAAGTTGAAGAAGACCAATGAGAAACTTAAGACTTTGCTAGAAGACGTTGGTAAACTTCAACAGAAGGCACAAGCTGCTTCTCAACCACAACCAAAGCAACCTCAACCATGCCAAGGGTGTGAAGAGAGCATAGAAGAGATACCTAAAGACAAGGTGCAAGACTACATAACAGACAGGAAGACTAAGGAAAGAGGAGTCGTAGTATAGACTCCCTTCCTTAAGGAGGAACATATATGAAACTTAAGTGTGACTGGAGAGGATGTAAGAATCCAGCCTTTGTAGAAGTAGACTATGATACCCCAAATGGAGAGTGGCACTGGAGTAACCTATGCCTACCACACTTCATCCTAGAACAATACATACGAAGAAAGAAGTTAGGCTGGTGCTTATCTCAAGTATGGTACTCCCACTTCTGGGACTCGGTATGGAAGGTAACCTATAGATTAATCCCATAGGAGAAATAGAATGCCTACGTACCACATCAAACGTCTGCCTTGGATTAAAGTACTGATATGGGTGGATGGAAAACCTGAGGTCAAGATGGTAACCTACGAGATTGGGAAGAAGGATGAACATGGAAGACTATATCAATCCTTCCAGACCTTCCAGACTACAATGGTATCTAACTTAGATGGGATTCTAGTCTCTATCTTTGGCCTTAAGGATGATTGTGAAACGAGTGTAACTGAAGAAGAGTATAAGGCTCTGATGGTGTTGTGTGGAATGCATACCTATTCCAAAGATTATGCTCTTTGGAAGAAAGTTAGGAAAGTCCTAGAGAAGGAAGGACTAGAGAAGGGTAAGGAAGAACTTATGAGGATACTTGAGACACTGGCACTAGGTGACAAGTTATGAAGACCAGACCTGAGAGATGGACTAGAAAATACTGTGTAGCCCTCTTCCATCTTAGAGGAACCTCGATGGAAATCTGTCCAAAGGATATGTCTCCTACCTTATGTTGTTACTGTTGTCCCGAGACTACCTGTGACTGCCATTGTAAAGGGTCTAGCCCTACGAAGTGCCCATACAGGGTCAACTCAGTCGTATATTTGGGTAAGAAACTGAAAGGTCCTCAAAAAGAGCTTGTAATAAATGCTTATACGCCAAACAACTCAGGAGAGAAGGATGGTGTTTCTAAGTGAGGGAGGATGACAGAGAATGAAGGAAGATACTGACACATGGAACAAGTTACTTAGACCTCTGAGGAAAGGAGATAAGTTCAGAGTCATTAAAAGCTTCGTAAGATTCAATCAGATTCTCAAGGGACAAGTAGGTATCATAGAAACTACTCCAGAAAGATTGGTACTTGCTCGGAAGTTACCTCCAAATGAATACTTTGGTTTCGCTATCTACTGGAAGAAAACTAAGGTACATGATTGGTGTTACTTCTCGAGGGATGAGATAGAGGTAATCTAGTATGGATGAAGAACTATGGTAGAAGATATGCCAAGAGATAAAGATAGGCACTAGGGTTAAGATAATAAATTGTACCTTAGCAGCTTATGATGCACAGAAACTTATAGGAAAGATAGGAACAGTTACCCAAGAACCAGAACTTCTTCCATATTTGATATCTCAGACTCTCTATGGTCTTGCAATTAAATGGGACTCTGGAGGAACATTTACTCAAGGCGTCTACCTAGATGCTGATTGGTTATGGTTAACAAGAAAGGACTTCGAGATAATAGGATAGGAGGTGTTAAAGAATGAATGATAGAGAATTGTGGAGTAAACTTCTAGGAGAAGAGATAGAATCCTTCACCTATAGTGGAACAACTTATACTGTAGCAGTGGATGAGACTGGAGGAACCTGTACATGTATGGACTTCCGAATAAGGAAAGGTTCATGGCACTTCGTAGTTAATGATGAATATCACGTACAAGGTTGCAAACATATGGAACTTGCATTGGAAAAGAGAGGATTCAAGGTGAAGAGGGAGTTCATATGAATAAAGAACAAATGAGAAAGGTATTTGAGAAGATACTACCTCCCTCTGTGGGACAACAAGTATTAGTCAAAAATATGATTTCCGTTTCTGAAGTTATTCTCATGGAGAGAGAAGTAGGGCATTACCCATTTAAGGGAACTATAACAAGAGTCGAAAATACTCTACCATTATTGTTCAGAGTGCATGTGGACAGAAAGAAACAAGGTTCAATAGATTATCTATTCTGGAGAAATGAATTTGAGGTGATAGAGGATGAAAGGAAGAAAGGAACCAAGCACTGAAGGGGTCTATAAGAATCTTCTTTCTACTCCTCAGATAGGAGACAGAGTAAGAGTTAAGAAGGGGCATGTATGGAGTATTGGAAAGTCTTCAGCCCTTCACTTACCTCTCCTTTGCCTAAGATGGTATATCAGAGCAGGATGCTATGGGACGATAGTGAGACAAAGTTTCTTTCCAAATCATTTCTCAGTACAACTAGATTATATTTACTCTAGCCAACTAGGGGAATTTCTCCCATGTTATAGGGATGAGGTGACCATCATTGGATAAAGACTTACAGAAACTAGGGAATAAACTTAACCCACCTGAACATGGTTCCCTAGTACAGTTTGAAGGTCCCATCCGATGGAAGTGTTACCGTAACATTAGATGTGAAGGGAGAATTAATGGGACAGGATTAGGTTCTAAAGCCTTTGTCGTCCTAACTAAGATAGGGCAGTATGATGTGATTAGACCAGCAAGGATTGCCCTATGGGTTCTAAAGAAAGACTTGCTGGTAATAGGATAGTGACACCCTGAACAAGGGTTCATCCCATCTATGGGTTAAATAGCATATGTAAATAGGTGAAAGACATGAATAACATGTATCGCCTAGTAAGACAAACAAACATGACTCAAGAGAGTCTAGAAAACAATAAGGGTGAAGCCTATTGAAACCGAATGATAATACATCTGTAGCAATACCAGTGACTCACTCACAACTGAATCACTTGGTAAGAGCATACCATAAGAAACGTAGAGCACTCATGATATGGGGTGCTACAGGTATAGGCAAATCCCAAGAGGTGAGAGAAGCAGCAAGAGCCATAGCCAAAGATATGAACCTAGAATACTCGGAGAAGATAAAAGATATCAACGATGAAAAGAAGTTCATCATCGTAGACATGAGACTTTCGCAAATGGACCCTTCAGACTTGAGGGGAATTCCAATATTTGACAAGGAGAAGCAGAGTACAGTATGGCTACCTCCAGAAACATTCCCTAGAAAAGGACATGGTATCATCTTCTTTGATGAAATCAATCTTGCAGCTCCACTCGTTCAGGCATCGGCATACGAGATAATACTAGATAGGAGACTTGGTGTCTATACAGTACCTGATGGATTCATGCTAGTAGCAGCAGGTAACAGACAAGAGGATAGAGCTTCAGTATATGAACTAGCCTCACCACTAAAGAATAGATTTGGACATTGCCAACTACAGATACCATCAGTGGAAGAATGGACTGATTGGGCAGTAAGACATGAGATAGACATAAGAATCATAGGATACCTACAGTGGAAGAGAACTAGCCTATTCACATTCGACCCTAAAGTAAAGGAGAATGCGTTTGCAACACCACGTTCTTGGGAGTTCTGTAGTGACTTAATCAAAGATGTCCCAAGCACAGATATAGAGAATCTACAGCTTCTAGCATCTACAGAGATAGGAGTAGGTACAGCAGGAGAACTTACACAATTCATACGCATCAAGGACAAACTCAAAGATATCAAGTATTACCTGAAAGACCCAGAGACATGTGAGATACCCAATGAGTCAGACGGAATGGACTTAGTATGGGCACTCATCACAAGCATAGCAGAATACTACAGACAAGAGAACGATGTGAAGACATTGACATCCATCATCATACTACTCAAGAGGATGACTGAAGAGTACTCAGTATTCACCTTGAAGTTGATGGCATCCACTGACAAAGGCTTAGTACCCAAACTGGTGAAGATTAGGGAAGCCCATGACCTTGCAAAAAAGCTTTCAATGTTTTTTGAATAGTGTAAAGGTATGTTCTTTGAGTAATACTTATATACTTGAAGAACCTATCCCTCCCTAAAGGTGATTTGATTGGAACATGCAGAATACATGAGAGAATGGCGAAAGAAAAATAGAGAAAAATCTCATGGTATAGCTAGGAAATGCTACCAGAAACATAAGAAGCAGGTCATAGTAAAAGCTTCAAAATACTATAAAGAAAACAAGGAGAAAGTTCTCTCAAAAAGAATGGAACGTTACAATAGCAATCTTGAAGAGAACCGAAAGTATAATAGAGCATGGGGGAAACAACATACCATCAATGCAAAGAAACAAATTGAAGAACTCTTTGGTAACAAATGTTTCTTCTGTGGAAGTTTGGAAACAGATGGACGCAAAAATAGACATAATCTACACGAGATTCATGGGATGAAACATCTAGACTTGGAAAGTAAGAAAGGACTTGAATACTTAGAGGAACATAAAGAAGATTTTAGAGCCCTCTGTTCTTTCTGCCATACAGGTACTCACTTCCTAATGAAGTTTGGATACCTATGGGAAGAGATAGAAATACTCATCAAAAAGAAAGTGAAAGCATGAACAAAGAATTAGAGTCAAGAAGTGAATAAGGTATGTACCACATACCACTGAAGACAAGGATAAGAATTAGAGTAAGAAACTTCCTAGCTAAGTGGAGTAGTAAACTTCTCCTAGTTTGGGATGTGGGAATGCTTGTCTATTTTTCATACTGTATGACAGACATAATTGTTGGGGAGAGACCTATCATCCTCCTTCCCCTCTACACAGCTTTCTACGCTTTCATGATATGGATTACATATAGACAAGTCAAGATAGTACGGAGATAAGAAAATGTCAAGCAAGACCCTAACACCTAGAGAACGAATATCAAAGGCTAGAATAAATCTGCTAACAGATTTCCCTTTCTTCGGCATACTTGCGACACATCTAATACCTAAGGAACTAAACCCTGAAGAAGTCAAGATGTATGGACTTACCACCATGGCAGTGGATGAATATGGAAACATGCCATACAATCCAGACTTCGTAGCTAAGATAGACGAACAGGAACTGAAAGGTGTAGTAGCCCATGAAGTACTCCACATAGCGCTCAAACACATAGAGAGACTTGGTACTAGGAAGATGGACATATGGAACGTAGCAATAGACAATGCAGACAACAAGATAGTTAGAGACTCAGGACTTAAGCTTCCAGCTAAGTGCATAGACATCAAGGAGATGTACGATAAGTCCTCAGAGGAAACCTATGACTACCTAGTGAAGAATGCACAGAAGATGAAGGTCACAGGCAATGGTAAGGGACAGTCACAGTGCAATGGTCAGGAGACTATAGATGGACATGTCTTTGGAGACCAAGGAAAGAAAGGTGACAAGGAAGGCTCAGGTAAGGATGGTAAGTCTCAGAAGGGTAGCCCATTTGCTAAACCCAATCAATCCAAGATAGACGTAGCCAGAGCAGTCAAGGAAGCATACAACTATGCTAGACAACAAGGCAAAGTACCAGCTGGTATGGAGAGACTCTTCTCAGATATCCTAGACCCATCAATGGACTGGAAGGATATCCTACGCAAGTACATCGTGAATACACTCCCACATGATTGGAGTTATACCAGGCCTAGCAAGAAGAGCTATAGTACGGGATTCTATATGCCAATGGTCACCAAGGAGTTCATTGAGATAACCGTGGCGGTAGACTCATCAGGTTCTATTGGTGACGCCGAGTATATAGAATTCCTCTCCGAGATATACCACATGGTACGACAGTTTGAATCCCTAAGGGCTACATTGATAGTCTGTGACTGTGCCATCAATACAGTAGTGGAGATAGACGAGACATTCGACCCAGCCTGTGTACATGGTAGGGGGTACGGTGGTACTTCTTCAATACCAGTGTATAACTACATAGAACAGGAGAAGAATGATAACATCAAGTTGCTTGTGTACTTTACCGATGGTTACATAGATGTTCCAGACAAAGAACCTACCTTCCCAACACTATGGATAGTAACAGGACATGGAAGTGTTGAAACAGTAAACAAAGCAAAGAACTCTATCGTAATACAGATGCCTAAGCAACAGAAGGAATAGAACCTTCTGTCCCCCTTTCTTAGTAGGAGTAATCGTAATGAGAAAACCAAAGTATTGTAAGCGATGCACTAATGAGTCTCTCTGTGCAAGGTACTTGGTTAATCCTTGGATAAGACATTTCATGACTAAGCATCATAGATGCCCTGACTTCCGTACAATATGGGTGAAGATATGCCAGACCTAACAGAAGTGTATGATGATGTCTCCAGCATCTACTCATTCACAATCTATTACCCTCATAAATTTAACAGGGAGACGCTTACATTTGAACGGTTCAAAAAGAGAGTACAGAAGTTTCACTTCTGGGTATGGCCCTTCTGTAAAGGTTGGTATAATTTGCTTCCAGACCTTAAGAAGCATATTAGTCCTTGGCATTTAATCACAGATGATGTCTACATCTTACAGAATAACTGCACTAAATACGAAGAGTTAATTCATGACTTTACTCCATACCTTGGCAAACATTTGAAGGGTATGCTTATCTTTCAAGATACATCATTCTTGGTGATATTGAAATGATGAAGAAATATGTGGAAGCTGACAGGAGACTCGAGAGAGTATTCCAAGGAATATGGAATACTCTCGTAGATGACTTAATCGTCCACAAGCTTGGGTATGTACTATCCAATCAAAAAGTTGAAGGTGCTGCACTCTGTGGCACTCAATTCAAGGAGTGTGAAATGAGGATGAAGGAAACTGATTCAACAAGAGGAACATTTCATGTGTGCTTGTGTGACTTTCAAGGTACCATGCTTAAAGCATTCCTCCTAGCGAAAAGAAGAGGATATACCTTCTATCCTCTAGGGTGCTTAAGACTTGCACTAGCAGAGGCAACTAAGATAAAGGATACAACTTGGACTCCTTCACAGAAACAAAGGATGTGGAGGGAACTCTATGGAAAGAAATGAAGATAAAGACCTTTGGTTTAAAATCTTACGCCCTCCTTGCTTTGGAGACTGGAATTGTCTAATCCTTGCCCAGGAAGATTCAAAACGTAAAGAAGGTAAAAGAATGTACAAACTTTGCTCTCCAAATATAAGACATGAATGCCAGAGTGTGCATATAAGAAGAAGGAAACCTTAATGTTCAAAGTAAGGCATGTATGTAGGTCCTGTGGGTCTACCTTCTATTGCGCAAATACCTGTCAGGGAAAACACCCTGCATACTTTCATATCCTTTCTCTTCCCTTCCCATCGTGCTTATGCCATTGTTGTGCTTTAAGAGTGTTATCTATAGACTTTTTAACACAAGAACATAAGAATAAGCAAGCAACTCTCCTCAACTGTTCAGTCTTAACCAAGGATGAGAAAGGGCAATATCAAGTGAGAAGGATGTCTGAGAAACTTGGACTTAATGATTGAAAAGGTCTGCCCAGTATGTAACAAGGGATTTGTCTGCACTCTTTCATGTAAGAATGTCTACAGAAATACTGACCCTCATGGGTGTTTCTGCCCAACCTGTCTTGGTGTCATTCTTCAGGGATGGACTTGGAAGGACTTCGTAGAATATAATAAAAGTAGGAAAGAATGTAACCTCCTTTCTGAAGAGTTCTGGGATACTTGGAGAGAATACTTCATAACTCATTGGAAGTTTCTACCATGATACTCAATAAGACTTGTAATCATTGTGGTTCATCTTATACCTGTGATGGTTCCTGTAAAAATACTTTCAGAATTGAAGGAACAGGTAAAGGAGTCAATTGTTACTGCTCCACTTGTGTAAGGAAGTATGTGAAGATTCGGAAGGAAGACTGGGGAAGTTACAAGAGCGATAGAAAGAATTGCTCCATCCTGTCAAAGAAAGACTGGGAATATCTTGAAAGAAGAAGCATCTTCACTTGGATTCTGGAATGAATGTCAGTCTGTATAGAATGTAATACTGTTTTCGAGTGTAGACGGAATGAGAAAGTTCCTAAATGTGAAGAGGGCAATCACTGTCGCTGTATATTCTGTTTCGTAAAAGATGGTAATGTAACACGACTAAGGACTCTACATATCATAGAGAATTGTCTTCCTATTTCAATAGAAGACAGGGAAACATTAGCAACCTACTGCATGGTGATTAAGAATGCTAGAAAATGAGACTAAACAAATCATGGAAAAGGTACTGGGGATTAAGTACTGTCCAGCCTACATCTTCAAGAAGTATGTTGAACATGATGATTGGCATAGTTGTAAACAGTTGTACTGTTGCATAACTTGCCCCATTCAATCTTGTACTACCCCAACCTGTTTTAATTCTATCCCTAAACATGTTTGCTCTGAGAATTATGGAACCCTCATGCATGCCATAAGAATATACAAGTGGTACAAGAGAAAGGAAAGAAACAGAAGTGGGTATATTTGGTATTCAACTCTGATTCTGAGATGCATTAAGAAGGAACATTTATGAGTGACCAAGACGATATCCTATTCCTAATGAGAAAACTTCAACCCTTAGGCTGTATGGGTGCATTCAAAACTTACGATTGTTGTGACCCATGTTGTTGGCAATGTAGAGACCTACCTAGTTGCATTAAGAAGTGGATTCAAAATAAACATAATTGCCCAAGGAAACCAAGTGAATCAAGAAGGTTCTGTTCGGGAGCACGGAAAGCTTATGAAGCTTTAGTGAAGGGAAAGTCATATGGTATATTCTAAGTTAAAGTATAAGATGACTTGTGTAGAATGTGCCAAACCCTTCAATTGTCTGTGTAGAAATTGGGAGTTAGAAGCGGGTTGTAAAGCAGTAAGAGGTCAAGGTTGTAGATGTAGTATTTGTATGATGATGGGTCGTCTAAGAAAAGGAAGACGACTTATGGAAAACTGGAATGAAAAGGACAGTCATATCTTCAAAAGGTGTTGGGGCATAACAGGAAAGAAACTTGAGAAACTTAAGAATATAGCGAGGATGGTCGCATGAAGGCTAAAATGCATAGGAAGAAGTGTAGGGAATGTGGGAAGGACTTCTATTGTTTAGCCCCTAATGAAGTTTGCTCCCAGAATAAAATGTGTTTCTGTTTCCTCTGTGCTGCTAAGAAAGAAAATGGTAAAGACTGGAAAGAGTTTAGATTCTGGGTAGGAAGTTGCTTTAGGAACATAGATGGGAAGAAGCGACTATGGCTGATAGCGAAGATGGTGAGTTGAGAACCTTATATGGGACTCTATACTAAATAGTATTCTTTAACCTCGGGTATACCAAATAGTATCTTGAAGGTGTTTGAATGGGAAGAAAGAATATTTTTACCAGAGAAGAGATACCTGAACTAATAAGCGAATACATCCATTACTTGATAATAATTGGTAGAGCTGATGATGTAAACATCTTAAGTTGGAAGTGGGAAGCACGACCTTTAAGGGAAGTAATTCTTGCTTGGAAGGGTAGAAACATACCAATGGTTACTACATATAAGATGTGTAAGAGATTGAATGCTGAAGGAAAGGTATGGTTTGAAGTAGTAAGAATACTTGTAGCCGAAAGAAAAACGATTCAGTGTATAAAAGAGGCAAAGGTAGTTAAAGAAAATGAAGCAAAAGAATATGAAGCAAAAGAATACTCCGAGAGAACTATCTGAAAGAGAGATAATTACTTATCTCAAGAAACACTCCAGCTTACCTGTAACTACAGAACGACTTGAAATCAGAAGAGACATGCGCCTTGCTCTCAAGTTTCTTAGGATAAGAAATTATGCTAAGCAGAGAAGAAGAAAGATGAGAACTATCAAAAGGTTAGAAGTTCTATTAAAGAAGATGTTGCCTAATGCCGAAGGAGAATGACGAAGTAGAACTTACATTTATGAAGATGCAAGGGTTCAAGTGCAACAACTTCGGGAAAGATATAACTTTATGCAGGTATGGAACTTGTGCCCCAATCCCATGTTGTATCTTCTGTGATAGGAAAGAAGAGTGTGCAGCAAATCAAACGTGGGAGAATAATGTTGAAGGACCTTGCCTCAGAGGATTCTCATATTGTTGGAAGTATTTCAAGTGGAGGGAAGACTATCGTGAATAAGGAAGACGACCCTAAATCCTTATTTGTAAAACTACTCTACAACTGCCCATATATTAAGAAAGGAAAATGTCAAGTTACAAAACCTCAACAATGTTGCTTCTCTTGCGAGGGCAATCAGAAGTGCTATGAAGGACGATGGGAAGACCTTGAACATAAAAGATGCCAGAAAGGATTTTTTAGATGTTACAGATATCACCAATGGGGAGAAGAGAATGGTTGAAGAGAATGAAATATTCTGGAAGAGTATTCTACACCCTGTCCAATGTAACTTTAGAGGTCACATGGACAAATGTAATGATGGTACAGGACTTCCCTGTTGCTTCTACTGTTCAGAGAAAAAGAAGTGCCGTAGGATAAGAGAGGGAGAATACGAGCCACATGATTGCTTAAAAGAAGGACAAAAACTTTCTACCTGTCAATTATATGTAGACTTCCTTAACAAGGAGAAACGTAAGAATGATAAGAAGCCTTAAGATTAGAAAGAGGTTCATCAGAGAGTTTGGTGAACATAACCCTCAACATCTTAAAGGAATCCTCATAGGTCTTGATGAAACAACTGGTTTCATTCCTGAAGCTTCCAAGAAGCCTATGGTTTCAATGGGTATAATACACCCTGATTCTAAGATGTCAAGAGAACTTTCAAGAAACGATGAATTCCATTTCACAAACGAACTTCACATAAGTCTTAAACGTATAAGGAAAGCTTTAAGAACTCTAGGTAGAACAAAGAAAGGATATGAATTTGGAATGTATAGTCTCAAAGAGCGTTGGGTATTCTATCTATCCTTAAATGGAGACTGTGTTCTTATTGCCCCAAAGCTTGGAAAGATAGATGCCGATGAAACTACATATCTTTCCCTCTTCAAATACTTTAAAGGAATAGACATGGACAAGGTTACCGTATGGAAAACGTTAAGGAAGATAGAGTCTAATGGTAAAGAAGAATGAGACAATAAGGGAAAGGTTCGTAAGAATCTTCAAGTCTGACTCGACGTTTGGTGGCACCCATGATTATGGACTCATCTTGAATAGACCAAGAACTGCTGGCTATGTAGTAGAAGATGATAAACGCTGGAACATCTACAATCTAGGCAGGCTAGAAGTCAAGTCTCCTAAACCTAAAGGAGATTATAGAATATGGGACTCTAGCTTCCGAAGAGGAATAGTCAATAAAGCTCTCACGGTCTTGAAGTGTAGGAAATATGTTGATACAAGTGTAGCCGTAGGTAACCATGACAAGTTATCTAGCACATACTTCTTACTCGTCCTATCTTCAGGAAAGGATAAGATATTCCTAGCACCTGCACTCTTGGGAAAGGAAGAAGAATTCTTTAAGGACTTCCCAAGAGACTTGGCAAAGATGATAACGAAAATAACTACATGAGGCGATAAGAATGATGAAGAAATATTCAGAGACGAAACCAGTTTGGTTTGGGTATGTAAACCTATTCCAAAAGAATAGTAGATTGTTCATAAAGAATAGGAAAGGGCAGAAGTCTATCCAATGTAGAAGGTGTGGAATCACAGTGCCAAGTGCTGTTCCAAGAGTAGCAATAGCAACTAGTTGGGGTGGTGGGCATTACTGTCTAGCATGTAGCAAGAAACACCTTGAAGGAAAGAAGGAAGAATACATACGAGCAATAGAGGACTTAACAATAGGGCTTAAAGGAATTAAAGAAGTTGAGGAATTGTCAAAGATAATTCAGGAAGACCCAGAGTATCAAGAAGTAATGGAAGTAATGATAATGGCTAGAAAGTTAGACCTACATGGAGGTGGCAAGAATGTTTGAGAATCTGTTTCATTACTACAAGGTAGAAAAGAATACACCAGCACCAGAGTCCCTGAAAGTACTAGGCTTTGAGATGCTATGGGAAGATGTACTTAGGGAAGTACTGAAAGAAGGACTAGAAAAAGACTTAGAAATTAAGAATTCAATGAAGATGGTTAAAGTTGTCAAAGTGTATAAGAATAAGAGGAATACTCTAAGTCTAATCTGCACTCCTGAACACGTAGCATTCTATGATAACAAATTCGTATGTACCTATTCAGATTACGTGAAAGCAATGTCCTACAAACATGAACCTCATAATGTGAAAGAAGGAGACTATCTCGTACTGAATTTCAATACTGGTTGGGCTAATAATGAAATCAGGGAACACCGATACATAGCAATAGGAGGAACCCCTAAAGAATGGAAGGCAGTCATCGATGATATAATAAAAGTCAAGTCTCTCTATGCCTTTCCAGAGATGAATAAGGTTCCTAATGTAGAGGGAGGAACAACTCTAGACCTTTCACAGTTTAAGAAAGTATTGAAGGGCTGTGAAGAGGCAGTTGCACTCTTCCTTAAAGATGAAGAGAAAGAAAAACAGGACAGAGAAAGAGCTATGAATGCAGTGGTAGTGGAAGGAAACAAGATGACTTGGAAGGCAGTAGACGACATAACTTATACAGTTTCCAATATGACAAAAGAGAAGCTCTCTAATACAATATTCTTAGGAAGGTATGAAGAAGACAGTAAGTCATGGTGCAAGAAGAATACCTGCATAGATACAATAGTGGGCTGCCTACAAAATGAGAAGGGTGAACACTTACTCTCTGCTAATGGAAGAGAACTGACAATAGAGCATAAGAGGTTCAGAAAAGATAACAATGCAGAAATACATAGGGACTACATTAATGGTGAGAATGTTGCTAGTTTTAATGCAGAGAAGACAGTACGTGATTACATTATAGGAGGAATACCTATACCCCGCAGAGAGAAGTTAGATGTAACATCTGTACCCAAGAAGAAGCCAGAGAATGAGGAGCAACTCATCAAAGGAAACATAGTAGACTTGGAAGGAAACTTCACAATCGAAGTTACCTGTCATAAGAAAGAAGGTAAGTGGTACATGGAAGTCTGTGGGGAAGACATAAGAGTAATGGGTGGAGCAGCAAGTATAGAATCAATGCAGAATTTAACCAAAGAGAATACTTGGAGATACACTGTTCATGCTAGTGACATTTTCCTTAAGAAACTAGAGAAAGCTATAGGAAATGATAAGGCTCTAGAAGTCTTTGACAGACTTAAGATGATGTCTATACTGTCAGAGAAACTAGGAGGAGCAAAGGATGAACAAAAATAAGAAGTCTATTAGGAGAAGACTATGTCACTCTTCCTATGGCTATCAGCCAACAGCACTGTGGGGTCTCTTGAAAGAGAAGGGCGAGATATATTGGATGTACATGATAAAGACTACTGCATCATCTTACCTTGACATGATGCTCCAGAAGGTCTTCGGGTACGAGCCTCATAATGAAATCTCTGAAGGCATGGTGAAAGTATTCCAAGATATTCAATTCCTCTGGGGGAGAGGGTATGGCAAGAAGTCTTCCTTCTGGAAAGAAGTGCTTCACCAAGATGGGAATAGGAAGACTCTTAGTCTCCTCAAGAATAAGTTGGAGATATACAAACTAGGAGAGAAGATGAAGGGATTGTAATGGGAGATGAAGACTTAGCTAATCTGATAAAGATACTTACAGGAATCAAGGTGTATATTCTCTGGTGGAAGAACCCCTGTAGTACAGAGACATGTGACAGTTGTGGCAATGAGTTTGGTTAGATGATAAGGAACTGGTAGGAGTATTCATAACCAGACAGAAGGCTATAGAAAAGATTGCAGAGAGAACTAAGTCAGGAACATATGATGAAGATGACCATGAGATAGAAGAAGAGGTTATTCAATGATAACAGACAAGTTCAAAGAAGAGAGAAAAGAGATAAGAAGACTCGGTAAGGAACTACGTATAATACGCATTGAGAGAAGCAGAATTGAAAAGCTAAAGTGGGGCATATGGGAGAGCCTCTATGCAAAGAAGAGAACATTAGGGAGACTTAAGGCAGATGGGTGTCCTGCACTCAAGTTTACTGGATATGGAAGTGAAGAAACAGGCAAGGTCTGGTATGTAGAATGCTCTTTGAGGAAAGAAGGTGGGGTAGTGTACTCTGGGCGAAATAGGGATAACTCTTACACTAACTATTGCTGGTTGTGTATCCTTACACCTGAACAAGCAGAAGCAAAGAAGGTCTTCAAGAAGATAGGAGGGGCATGATGAATAAGAAGAAGGATACAAAGAAACTAGACCCAGAGATAATGAAGCTAACCAGTGAGGAGATTATGCACTTCATTGGAGCTCACTGCAAAGACGATAAGTGTAAGACTTGTAGGAGGGTATGGAGGGCTTATGGAAGAGAACCAATCAAAGCAACTGTGGAGGAAGATGTTCAGGCCAAGTTGCTTCGGAAGCACAAGTGAACTCTTCATATGTGTCAAAACATACTTTGTGGGTTCACCTCATTTCAGGATGAAACCATTCAAGTATTGTTCTTACTACAATGACTGTCTTCAGGAACATCTAAGGAAGAGGATAGCGTATTGAAAGGATATGATATCTGGAAGAAGATAACAGAAGAGACAAAGGGTGGAGAGAGATTCAAGGACCATCCACTAAGTAAGAAAGAATTCAGAGAGGTGAAAGAGAATGAAGTTTAAGGTAGTAACTAACAAGAGAGACTGGATTGAGAAAACAAAGGATTTAGACTCAGCTGGAGCCCAAGCTAATGTTAAGTTAGAGAAGGGAGAGATGGTACTCTTCATCTTCAGGCAGGTGGGAACATACTAACTGAGATTCTAGTGTGTAGCATTATTGCGGTCATAGCCATAGCAGGACTAATAAGTGTATGGAATTCTGAACCCGATAGGAGTTGAGAACGTAGAGAGTATTCATCTAAGTAAAGGAAACCACAAACTATCAAAGAATATCCTCATATGGAACTTGCCATCCGGTAAGACTTGCCCTGGGTCTTCAAAGGAGTGCCTAGAATACTGCTATGCTAAGAAGGCTGAGAGGCAATACCCGGGAGCAAGAGCATCAAGGGAACGTAACTATCAACTAAGTCTAGAGAAAGACTTCGTTGAGTCCATGATTGCGCACCTCTCTGCAAGAAAAGAGTCAGTATGCAGAATTCATGAGAGTGGAGATTTCTACAGTAAAGAGTATTATGAGAAATGGATAGCCATTGCAAGAAGACTTCCAAATATGACCTTCTATTCGTACTCCAAGTCCTTCGTGGTATTCAATATGTTTGAGGACTTACCAGACAATTTTCTAGTCTTACAGTCTTATGGTTCTAAAGATGACTCCAAGATAGATTCTATCCATTCGACTGCTAGAGTAATAGAGAGTGAGACAGACCTTCTACCTGGAGATGCTCTCTGTGGATATTACAAGAAGGGTCATGGTAAGTGTGGTGAAGAATGTAGACTTTGCATGATACCAGGAGCACATCGCATTGTCTTCAAGAAGCACTAAGAAAGATGAAAGACTCTGGACTAAGGTAGTATACCCTGAGAGTCTCTGTAGATTCTATAAGGAGATAGGATACTGTACAATATTGAGGGGAGGAGTAGGCATATACTATTCCTATGCAGTTAAGACCTGTTGGGGTAAGTGTTCAGAGTTTAAAGCAAAGCAAGGTGAGTGCCCTGACTGAGGACAACCAAGCAGAAAGACTCTGGAAGAAGATGTTGAATCCTGAGGAACTCTG
>Ga0315274_10003836_pt1 | contig 22296 bp, 18 predicted proteins | sample YL17G02_20_MG_FD_203700 | JGI IMG/M metagenome (GOLD analysis project Ga0315274, IMG submission 203700) | Sediment microbial communities from Yellowstone Lake, YNP, Wyoming, USA - YL17G02_20 | ecosystem: Environmental > Aquatic > Freshwater > Lake > Sediment | place: USA: Wyoming | collected...
GTCAGGCGGTATCTCGAAAGCGACCTCGACACCGGGAATTGGAGGAAGACCACGAGCACTCCGTTCAGAGCGTAGACGATGCCGAGCAGGTCCTTCGTTATCCAGGGGGTGTATTCCTGAGTGTATATCGAGAGGGTCGCGATCATCTGCATCGAGATGATTCCGGCGAAGATCGTGATGAGGGCGTAGAACATGAAGTCCTTGTCCCTGCGGATCCCCACGATGTCCTTCAGCCTGAACTTCTCCGTCGTGCCTTTCGTATGAGATTCCGGCGCGTAGAGGAACACGAGGACGAGGACGATCGCGGAAAGGATCGAGGTGATCATGAAGGTGATCGGATAGGACAGGAACTGGGAGGAGAAACCTCCCATGGCAGGACCGATCGCCCAGCCGATGTTGGCCCCGATCCTGGCGATGCTGAACCCTTCGACCCTTTTGTTCGCCGGGACGATGTCCGCAATCATCGCGTTCGCAGCCGGCATGAACATGTTGCCTGACATCGAGCTAGCGCACATCAGTATGGCGATTGAGAGGAAGCCCAGCGATAACTGGACAGCGATGGCGATCAGAACGAATACGCCCGTCCTGATAGCCATCGACGTGAGCAGGGTGATCCTTCTGCCAAACCTGTCGGCGAGCTCGCCCGCGATGATCTGGCTCAAGGCGCCGAATAATGCAGCGATCGTGTACGCGAGCGTAACCAGGGCGGCATCGATGTGGAGATCCTGCGACATGTAGATTGCCAGGAAGGGCATGGAAAGGGACCAGCCCATCGCCGCGAACATCCTCCCGTAGAAGAGGACCCTGAACCGGGCGTCATAGCCTTCGAAGAACGACTTTCTCATGCAAGTGCTCCTTCTGGCATCAGTTGACGGTCGCCAAAGATTGCATTATGGAGGAAAATACTTGGCTTTCTACGCTCCGGTCGGACTCTATCGAGGAAAATCGTTATAGCCCAGAATACAACTCTCTGGCTGAGATATAATGGCAGAGGACTTCATAGTTACGCCGTATCAGGTGTCCGGAGACATAGACTACGACGAGCTGGTCAAGCGCTTCGGAACGAAGAAGATCGACCCGAACCTCCTGAAAAGGATCTCGAAGCACGGCGAGATACATTCGATGCTCAGGCGGCAGATAGTCTATTCCCACAGAGACCTGGAATGGATACTGAACGAGTATGACAAGGGGAACAAGTTCGTCTTGTACACGGGGCGGGGGCCGTCCGGACCGGTCCATCTGGGGCACCTGATGCCGTGGGTGTTCACCAAGTACCTGCAGGATGTCTTCGATGTCAAGCTGTACTTCCAGATGACCGACGATGAGAAATTCATGTTCTACGACAAACTCACGATGGAGGATACGAAGAAGTGGGGATACGAGAACGCGCTCGACGTCATCGCAATGGGGTTCAAGAAGGGGAAGACTAAGATCTTCCTGGACACCGAGCTCATCAAGACCATGTACCCTATCGCCATCCGAGCGGCCAAGAAGATCAACTTCTCGACCGTCAAGGCGGTCTTCGGCTTCGACAACAGCAACAACATCGGATCGATCTTCTTCACGAGCATGCAGAGCGTCCCCGCCTTCCTGGAATCTGAATTCGAAGGAAAGAATGTGCCTTGCCTGATCCCGTGCGGCATAGACCAGGACCCGCATTTCCGAATCACGAGGGATATCGCGGAAGGCCTCGGCTACTACAAGCCGGCGCTCATCCACGCGAAGCTCATGCCGAGCCTCGGCGGCTCCGGCAAGATGTCATCCTCGAAGGCGGACACGACCATATGGACGACCGATTCCGCCAAGACCATCAAGAAGAAGATCGGGGACGCGTTCACGGGGGGCGCGGTCTCCGTGGAAGAGCAGAGGAAGAGCGGAGGGGACCCTGATGTCTGCTCCGTATTCCAGTACGACCAATATTTCTTCCTGCCAGACGACAAGGCGCTGCAGGAGCTGAAGCACAAATGCAAGACCGGGGCCATTCTGTGCGGGGAGTGCAAGCAGGCGCTGGCTGACAGGGTGATAACGTTCATTGAGCACCACCAGGAGCGCAGGGAGAAGGCAAAGGACTCGATCGAGGACTTCATGCTGCGTGATTAGATTGATATCGTAATCATAGGATTCAGTGGAGTTATGCGGACGAAGGATATCGCGGAAAAGCTCAGCTACCTCGAGAAGAAGGTGCTCCTGGCCATGGACGGAGTCGACGAGGCTTCCCCCGAGGAGATAATGGACAGAGGCGGGCTGGACAAGCTCGTCGAGGTCATGAATGGGATCTCCTGGAACCAGATGAAGGGGCTGTTGACGGTCGAGGAGAAAGTCTCGAAAGTCTACTACCTGAGCTCCAAGGACAGGACCCCGAGGAAGCTGCCAGAGAGGAAGGTCCTCGAGGCGCTCTATTCCGGAAATGCCGAAGGATTGGTCTCGGATCTCGAGAGGAACGGCGTCGTTTCCAAGGACGAGGTCTCTGCAGCCGTCGGCTGGATGAAGAAGAAGGGCTGGGCGCAGATATCAAAGGCTGCGGATGGCTCGGTGATGCTCAAGCTTACCGATGATGGGAAGGGCATGATCGACCGAAAGGGGATCGACGAGAATCTCCTGGACGATCTCTTGGATAAGGAGAATCTCCCGGAGGAAGATTGCGACCCCAAGGCGGTCGAGATGCTGAAGGGGAGGAAGGGGCTCCTCCTGGAAAGGCCCGTCGTCAGCAGGAAAGTCAGACTCACGGAGGACGGCAAGGAGATCCTCAGAGCCGGGCTGGAGATCAAGGACGAGATCGGCCAGCTGACCCCGGGGGACATCCAGTCGCAGAAATGGAGGAGCGCCGGGATAAGGGAGTACGACATCGAGGCTTTCGCGCCGTCGATAAATGCAGGCAAGCTCCACCCGCTGACCATCCTGATAAACCAGATGCGTGAAGTCTTTCTGAAGATGGGGTTCTCGGAGATCAAGGGCGATTACGTGGAGAGCGCCTTCTGGAACATGGACGTCCTTTTCACCGCGCAGGATCACCCGGTGAGGGACCTGCACGACACTTTCTACCTGAAGAAGCCGGAGGAGCTCGACATCAATGAGAAGGAGCTCGTCGAGATAATAAGGCAGGTCCACGAGAACGGATGGGAGACCGGGTCGAAGGGATGGGGCTACAAATGGAGCCTGGAAGAGGCGCAGAAGATGCTCCTCAGGACCCATACCACGGTCAACACGATCAGATACCTCTCTAAGCACAACGAGCCGCCGATAAAGGTGTTCTCGATCGGGCGCGTCTTCAGGAACGAGGCGATCGACATACGCCATCTTCCGGAGTTCACGCAGGTCGAGGGGATCATCTGCGAGGAGCACGCAGACATGAACATGCTCGCCACCGTCCTGAAGGAATTCTACAGCAGGATGGGGATCGATGACATCAGGATCAGGCCAGGGTACTTCCCGTACACGGAGCCGTCTCTCGAAGTCGACATCCTGTACGGCGGGAAATGGATGGAGCTCGGAGGAGCCGGCATATTCAGGCCCGAGGTCACCGAGCCGCACGGCGTGAAGCATCCGGTCCTTGCATGGGGGCTCGGCCTGGAGAGGCTCGCGATGCTGAAATGGAAGGTCACAGACATACGAGAGCTCTATGTGAGCGACGTGGACTGGCTGAGAAAAGCGTCCATCCTTTGAGCGCGCGGATCAGGAAGGCATTCTGTGAAACTGAATTTCAGGAAGAAGCTCGACCGCAACATCGCATTTGCGTTCACGATCTTCGCGGTTTGGCTAATCCTCGTGTTGATCAGCCCCTACCTCGTCCAGCCCGGGCGACTCCCGGATCTCTCTGGGCGCGTTTTCTTCACGGACAACGCGGAGAAGATCGAAGGGATCAATCCCATCGCTTGGGCTGTCTACACCGCAGGTGACTTCAACTGCCATCAACAGTCAGACAGGTCATACTTCCTGAATGACAACCAGATGCCTTTCTGCGCGAGAGATGTGGGGATATTCGCAGGCCTCTCGGGAGGAGCCTTGGTGGCATTGATTCTTGCGTTCAGAATGAGATGGATCTGGATGGCCTTGGGGTTCGTTCCCATGGGAGTCGATGGGCTGGTCCAAGCTCTTACAAGTTATGACTCAACAAACAGCGTACGATTTCTGACAGGGCTGCTGGCGGGAAGCGCGGTAATCATGTTCATCTGTGCCAGGATCGCGATGCCGGAGGAGCTAGAAGGTCCGTCGGATGCTCCTATTTCCGAGGAGAGCCGGACGGATTAGGTTGCATCTCCCTTGAGATCTGTTCTGCCAACGCCCTGTTCTCTTCAGCTTCCTTTCGGTTTCCGCGTTTGGTCTCGATCTTCGAGAGCATCGCGTACGCCGCACCGAGGGTGTTCTTTTCCCCAATGGACGACGAGACTTCGATGCCGCGATAGGCGGATTCCGCCGCACCTTCGATATCGCCCTGTGCGAGGCGCATCCTGCATAGGTCCAGGAGGGATTCTCCGAGCTCCTTGAACAGCCCGTTCTCCTCGGCAACCCTGACGCTGAATTCGAGATTCATCTTCGCTTCAAGGGTGTTGCCCGTTTCCCCCATCGACTTGGCAAGGAGGCGGTGGTAAAGGGGGCGATACAGCCCCTCGAAGCTCGGGGCTGTCTGGCCGAGGAATGCGACAGCCTTTGGATATTTCTTATTCATCACAAGTATCTGGCCAAGCAGCCTGTTCAAAGACGATATCGTCTCCAAGGAGAACGAGTTAGCGGCGGTCGTTATGCCCTTATTGGCGAGCTTTTCGCACCCTTCGATGTCTCCGCTGGAAAATTTAATCGAAGCGAGTGCGAGGGCGATCTTCGATCGGATCGCCATGGATAGATTCTGATCGGCCATTAGAGATTCCATCTCAGAGAATATCTTTCCCTGTGCTTTCTTATCGAGCGGCCTGCTCATTAGCTCGACGAGTATCTCGGCGCGCCTCTCCCCCTGCTCCGATTCGGCGATTTTCATCAGACGATCGATGGCTCCGTTCTCGTCCCCCAACAGGGCGGAGGAGCGGGCCGACAGTACTCCGATCGAAGAGGCATACTTGGACATTCTCTTAGGTATGAGGTTGGCTTCATCCAGGAGGTTCTGGGGCGATTCGAGGGATACTAGCTCATCCATATGCGAGTGAATGAGCATTTCGGCCTCGATGAATCTCCCTGAGTGCACCAGATGATTCAGGCGCTCAGGCAGATTCCTCTCACCCAGATAGTAGTCGGCAGCCTGGCTGTGATAGTCGATCTTCTCGACCTCAGGGATCTGATCGGCGATTATCCGCCGGACCATCTCGTGCATGCCAAAGTTGCCAGAGGTGTGAGAGAATATTGGCAGCTGGAGAACATGCCGCTGATCCTTCGGCAGATATGCGGAGGAGAATGGCTTGCGCATGACAGCGCATTTCTCGACAACCGCCATGTCGCGAGGCGGGAGTTCCTTGAGAAGCGTTCCCTTCACGAAATTGGACATCTCCAATTTGGCGGATGATTCATCGCTGGCAGGCACAAGGCCGAGCATCAGAGGGTGGCAGTCGGTAAGCTGGCAGAGATGGTCGGCCTTCTCGCCTGTGATCCCCCGCCCCTTCAGCAGTTCTCGGGCGACTGAGATCTCAAGCCCCCCTATCGCGATCTCTCTGACGGACTTACCGGAATTCTTCATCTCGTCAAGAATCGCGGGGTGAGTCTCAGCGGTCATGAAGACCTTGTTGGGTCCAGAGTTCTGGATGATCATTTTGAGAATTGCGTTCAATCTTGGCGCCTTGTCGACGTCATCGAAAACGAGCACCCTGCGGTTCTCAGCAAGCGATTCGCCGAGCAGATATCCCACTTCTCCGAAGTCCGCCCTGTCGGACTTCAGGTAATTCGCGAGCTTGCTGTCGCCGCAATCCTCGAGGAAGTTCCCGATTGCCTTCAGAAGCGACAATTCGGTCTCCCATTCGCTCAAGGAGAACCAGAAGATGCTCGATTTCGACTCCCTGGCGAATTTGGACAACAAGGCAGTCTTCCCGATGCCTCCGAGCCCCATCAGAGAAACCAATTCTGTCGAATCATCCTCGACGAGGTCATTAAGAATCTTAAGCTCGCTTTCGCGCCCCAAGAAGAGCTTCGACTGAGGGATCGCGGAGCTGTGGCGCTTTGCGCGTTTTGCAGGCCCGGTCCCTTGAGAAATCCTTGAGGGATCAACCCCGGTCTCGACATTCTCATTCCGAACATGTTCCGCGATCTTTCCAGCCTTGACTTTCCCCTCTGGAGTAAGAGAGTAGACCTTTCTGCGGCTTTTCGCTCTTTTGACATGGGAGAGCTTCTCGATGATCTGATTGGTTTCCCTGAGCTTCTTGAGCTCGATCGCGGCATGGGCCCGAGATATTCCACAGGATTGTGCGATACCGTCCTGGGTCACATCGAAAGGCACTTCGTACTTATCCTCAGATTTGAGATTCTGGAACAAGTGGAAAAGGATTTTTTCCGCAACCGTCAATGATTGTGTCATTGCTTCCGAACGACCTCTGGGATTATTTAAGAGAATCTGCAACATGTAGTCGGTAGTGCGGATTGGGGATGTATTTGACTCCGAATGTGGTTCTAGATTAATTCCATTTTGGCCAGCATGATTATAGTTAAAACCGTCAGATTAATAATAATACCATAAGCAGGCACGAAGACCCATTGGTTTTCATCCCTTGAATCGGGGGTGTTAGAACCTGAAAGGCATCCGCCCGGATACCCATGAATCTTGGAATCGAAGGATGTCAATGGGTCTTTTCGAAGAGGTCGACGCCCTTCCCGAAGTTGGTCAATATGCCCTCGACGAGGTCGGCGCGGGTGGCTCGAAGACCGCAGTCGGGATGCACGAAACCGATGTTCTCGATGCCGACCCGATCCGCGATTGAGGCTAGCCTTTCGGACACGGTTTTCGGAACCTCGATGTCCTCTTTCTTTATCGGGGAAACAGAGATGATTCCTGCCCCGAGCTTCTTTCCGCCGTCCTCGAAAAGGGAGCGGTCGAGGAGCTCGAAATTGCCTTTCTCCTGACCGGCCGAGAAGCCATGGCTGAGCACCTCGACGTTCTCGAGTCTTGCGAGCTCTTGAAGGACCGGCTGCCTTCCCAGCCATCCGCATACATGGATCGAGCAGAGTTCGCGTGGATAGCCTTCGAGGATCTGGTCGATCAGCTGTATCCTGTCCTTCAGATCCCTGAATCCTTGCGAGAAGAACGGCTCGTCTATCTGGATGAACGCCTTGGCCTTCGCCAGGGGCTTCACGATCTCCTTGAGCGCGAGTGCGAGGTCCTGGCACAATGCCGGATCGATGTAGTTCCTGTACCCGCCCTTGATCTTCTTGCTCCCGCATCCTATCGCAAGGGTCGTCGGTCCAGTGAGCGAGACTTTGAACTTCACATCCTTGTGCCTCTTGCTGAGAAGGAAATAATCGGCGACCTTGTGGACCTTCATCGGATCGTCTGGCGGCGATATTTTTCCCTCAACGATCGGGGAGCCGTTCTCGACGGCCAGACCTGGTATGGACTGGGCGAGGTAGAAAATCATGTCCCCCCGCTGCTCGCCGTCGCTGAACAAGGTGATCCCGCACCTCTTCTGCAGCGCGACGACTTCGTCGAATGACTTCAGGTCGCCGTCTCTCAACCTGGGGAAGCTACCGATCACGGTCCTGGTCAATTTCATTTCAAAACAATCGCAGAATCAGAATCGTACTTAATCCTTTGCGAGCGGGCGGAAAAGTGGACGACAGAAGCATCGCCTGGCTGTTCCTTCCGAAAATCCCCAGGAGAAAAGACTTCTATCGACCGCGCCGGGGCTTGATCCCCGACACCTTGATGCTCGCGATCGAGTCGGCCGTCCTCTTCAGGTCCGCCTTTGAGACAGCAAGCTCCCCGATGCAATCGCAGGCGAGCGAATCGTCTTCGATGAGGTCCAGAGGATACCTGCTCTCATCGATTATCTCCACATGCTCGAACCCGGCGCTCTTGATCTTTTTGACATAATCGTCTTTCATGAGGGCGCCTGAAACGCAAGCGGTGTACGCGGCGACCGATTTCCTCACGGGTTCGGGCAGCTCCTTTAGCAGGACGATGTCGGAGACCATCAGCCGTCCACCTGGCTTCAGGACCCTGAACGCCTCGTCGAAGACCCGCTTCTTGTCCGGGACGAGGTTGATGACGCAGTTGGAGATGATGACATCGACCTGGTTGTCCGCCACCGGGAGGTGCTCGATCTCTCCGAGCCTGAACTCGACGTTGGCGTACTTCCCCTTCTCCGCGTTCCTCCTCGCCTTCTCGAGCATCTCGTGGGTCATGTCGACGCCGATGACTCTTCCGCTCTTGCCGACCTTCCTGGCAGCCAGGAAGCAGTCGATCCCGGCGCCCGAGCCGAGGTCGAGGACGGTCTCCCCCTTCTTGAGCGATGCGAGGGCGATTGGGTTCCCGCACCCGAGGCCGAGGTCTGCCCCAGCGGGGATCTCCATGAGCTCGTCCGGGGCATAACCGATCATCGTGCTGATGTCATTGGACGCGCCGGAACAGCAACCGCACGATTGAGCTTGGGGCCGGGGTTTGCTGCCGGATTTCGCGATCTGGCCGTATCTCTCCCGGACGGATTTCTTGATATCCTCGTCTTTCTTGGCCATCAATACCACTTCTATCGGAATGACGTTGATGACAATGTTCTCCTAATTTAGGGTTACGGTGCCGGATCCTGTCGAGAAATGGCTTGGATTGGAAAGGTCGATATAGAAGGAGGGGTGAGTCGTGCCCAAGAGGACTTTTGACATGCCGTTAGCCCCGCCTATAGGAAAGGAGATTGGAGCACTTCTTAAGAAGCGGTACTCCGAGGCGACTTCGAGCGAGGAGCAGAAGATCCTGGACGGTCTGCAGAACTTCATTTCGCACATCAAGCTGCGCAGAACCAGTCGCAACGTGCTTCAAGAGGCGGCAAAAACGATCCACCGTGTCTTCCCATTCCAGGAGATCGCGCTCGGGATAAGGAACCCGGACGACGGCCTGTACCGGTACGACACCTTCATCGGCTACTCGCGGGAGGCCGAGGGGGAGTTCAAGAAGCAGGCATATGACCTCAAGACTTTTTTCGACCCAGGCGAGTTCCCCTCAATCAGGATAAGCAAGATGATCGACCTCACGATAGCCGAGAACGAACCGCGGATGGAGAAGGAGCAGGCGTGCTGGAACAGGCCGACGCTGCTAAAGGTGCCCCGCAAATCCCCAGATGATTTCACGGAAGGGGATTACATGGATGTGCTGGTCTACAGCGAGGACAACGAATTGATAGCCTGGATAGAGTTGTCGGCACCGAGGGATGGGAAGATGCCGTCCTCGAGCACGCTGAAGGGGCTGGAGCTCTTCGCAGCCGTGCTGTCAATGGCGCTCCAATCGCTTGCCCCGAAGGAAAAAGATATCCCTGCGAAACGGTGATTGGCCGTCGAATGCAATGCGCCTGATAATCACCTCGCAGGAAGACGTCGCTTCTATGAACGTACGGGAACATCTCCTCGGCGGTTGGAGCTGGAAGGAGATCGGGATGTTCTCGGGTTTCCCTCTGTTCTCTTTCGAGAACTACATCATGGCGACGATCCCGGAGATCCACCTCGACCGAAACAATGTTGACGAGGAGGTCAAACGGATCACTGGCAAGGAATTCGAAGTGGCGATTTTCGCTTCCAGGCACAGAGCGGAGTCGAAGATACCGACCCTGACCGTCCACCCGATCGGCAACTTCTCGAAGGCCGAGTTTGGAGGAATTGAAGGAAGGTTGGTCAGGGCGAGCCCACATCTGATGACATCGTCGCTCAGGCTTCTAAAGGACAAGGCGGCGGACCTGGGGTTCGGCGTCTCGTTCGAGACGACGCACCATGGGCCGTATCTGGAAACGCCCAGCTTCTTCATCGAGATAGGGAGCGACGAGTCGTTCTGGACACACCAGAAGGCGGCCGAAGTCATCGCCGATGTGATAATGAACGTCGAGGAGAAGAAGGGCAAGGTGTTGCTGTGCGCTGGCGGAGGACACTATGCCCCCAGGTTCACTGATCTGGCGATGGAGAACGAAGTGTCCATAGCCCACATGGCAGCCAACTACGCCCTCGATGCGCTGATTGATGAGACGGTGATGAAGGAGATGATCACGAAGTCTGGCAGTCCGAAGGCGGTCTACTTCCATCGCAAGTCGATGCCCAAGCCTAAGTATAGAGCCCTGCAAGAAAGATTCGCATCGTTCGGAATCGAGAGCGTGAGATCGGACGATCTGGGTTAGAGTGTTATCCGGGCGCATCAGCAAATGATTGGGAAAAGATTTATCGTAACATCAACTTACGACAAAAGAAATGAAGAAGGCAATCATAAGTGTAAATGAACATCTGAGTGTCGTCTACGTAGTGGGATTAAATTTCACGCGCCCGAAAAGAATTTCAGTATTCATGAATCCAAATGCAAAGAGGATCGCTTTTCCATTTCCTGAGTATCTTGGTCAATTTAGATGTTCAGATTGGTGGGCACAGGTCTCTGACAGGGATTCCTATGACAGGCAATTGACAATTAAGGAGCGACTAGGTGGTTGCGCTGAGTACGTCTTGAGCGATGCTGTAAAGGGAAGTATGAAACTCGACGGATGTGCACACATCTTCTCATGTTCAATTCCAAAGCAACGGTTAGTCCTTCCAATCACGGATCCTGCAAAGGAATGGAGATACATGCACTTGAATGGAAAGGCGTTTTCATATGATGACAGAACCGTCAGGAATGAATGGAATGGAATGAGTAAGTATGAGAAAATTTCTGTCAATCTCCCCAGGACAAGGAAGGAGACATTAGAATTGAGTGTCTTCATTGTTGAAAGGGATTGGGATGTCATTCGGAAGCTAGTCGAATCGGATCTCGAGAAGAAAACGACAAATATCAGACTGCTCACAGAATCTGATCCTTGGATCCTCTCCGTCGCGACTTAATTGAGAGAGGTTTGTGGGCTGCGCGACGCAAAGCTGAGTTAAGGAGAATTGCCCTTTAACATATCCGAGTATGGACACTCAATCTTCTTCCCTCGATCCGCCCATATTTCTCGAATCGATTGACAAGTGATATTCCCCATTGCCTGTCGGATGAACGAGCAGGGGAAGACTTCACCAGAGCTGGAAATTACGCAGAAAGATTCCTTTTGAAGGCATTTTCCATTTGTCAGGCTATCTATTCCAACGGATACGCCATCCTTACTCAGGTTTTCTGCAATCGAACGTATTCTTTTGACTTCAACGCAATTCTCGGAATCATTTCCAACTGGTTTATATGTCAATAGGAGAAGCTGCGAATGGGTTTCACGTGCAAGATCCGCAATATATCCGACTTGACTCAGATACTGCTTCGACATTATGAGGCTGATTCCAGTCGAGACATTTTCCCCTGATAATCTTCGCAAGGTCTCATCGATTCGAAAAGCATTCCTTGATGCTTCTTCATGATAAGAAATATTCACTTGTCGAAATTCTTGAAGATCACGAATAGACACCGAATCGAGAAGCGTACCATTTGTGGTGACCGTTACATTCACTCCGCGATCACGGGCATATCTCGCCAAGTGAGAGATATCATTCCGAAGGAACGGTTCTCCACCTCCGAAAGTAAGCTGGAAAACGCCCAAGTCGTCCAATTGATCGATAATCGCTTCCCATTTTTTTGTCCCCAGCTCGCAGCTATCGCGAGGTACGTAGCAATAAGGGCAATCGATATTGCATCGCGAGGTAAGCTCGAGATGCACAGTCTCGGGGCATTCATAGTCCTCAGCGATATCCGAAATCCCGAGAAGAGACGATGCTTCAGAGTGATTCAATCTAAGCGTAATCCCGTTTTCTGAGTCGTATATCGATATGCCATCTGGCGTGCGGATAATTCTATCCTTCACAGTATACCCCATCGCATTATCTCTTCAAGTTCAAAGTCGGATAGAGGTTTTGAACGATCAATTGGGGGGCATTCTTCCAAATAATCAAGATGGGGGTAGGAGTCTTCCCTTTCTTCCATACCCTCCTTCAATTCGGAATTCCATCTTTCCGCTTTCCTCTTATCAATGAATTGATAAACCAGCCATGTGATGAATTCATCAGCAGACCCCCCGTCATGCCCTCCAAACCATGAATTGAATTCTGAAACGATGGCATGGAATTCTGGCATTGCCCAAGTTTCAACATTGCTGATTCGGATAGAGAGCCCCTTTCTATGACAGAATTCGCAATCCGAATAGATACTAAATGATAATCCGCTCTGTTGGGGGGACACGGTGGCATCATGACTGGGTCTGCACAGTGCGACCCATATTCGTTGAAGATTATCCTTTGCGGCCATGATTGAATCCATCATAGGTCTGACTTCTGGATCTAAAGACTTGCTCAGAATATCAATAACGGAATCACGATCGACCTGCCATAAGTTATACCCACTATCGGAAATCGTGATGATTCGCTCTAGCGCCATATCCTCAATAGGCACCAGCTTGTGCTTTTCCTTACTATCCATTGTCGTTCGTAAAACGATAGCCCAGTTCATATTGGTAATTCGTGCGATGGTCTTCAAGGCTTTCATGACTTCGTCTTTGCTCACCATTCCCAGGTGCGAAACGAGTTCTGAGCATGTAGACTGAAATCCAAATTCAATTCTCATCGAATCGTCACCTGCGATACATTATCGAGAAAATGAATATTTCCATAGGAAACCCATATGACTGCATCCATTGATGAATAAAAATAGAATAATGATTATGACTCAGTCTGATATCGTCGTTCCCGTGAAATCCTTGTTATCGATCGCGCTCATCAGCACTGGGAGGTTCCTCCCGTCGCAGACGAGAGTCCTGATCCCAGATCTCTTGACGATCTTTGCGGCCAGCGGATCGAAGACGATGTTCGGTCCGGCCTCGTGCTCGGACTTGTCAACGATCTCTATCAGCTCATCGAAGGTCATCTTCTTGAGCATTTTCGCGCGCGGGTCCTTCTTCGGATCGGATGTAAAGACGCCCGCGACCGAAGTGGCGTTGACCAGCCGCGCCGCATTCACGCGTTCGGCGATCATCGCTGAGACGGCGTCGGTAGTGAACCCTGGATGCAGCCCGCCCATCACTACGATCTGGTGCGTCTTGCCGGCGTGGAGCGCTTCCTCAATAGTCTTCGCCGGGACGTGATAAGCATGGTCACCCAGTGCGGTAATCAATAGCCTCGCATTGAGCCTCGTCACCTCGATCCCGATCTCATCCAGGTACGTCTCCGATGCCCCGAGCTCCCGTCCGATCCGGATGTACTCCCTGGCGACCCGCCCGCCTCCGGTGACGACATACAGCTTGTGATTCGCCGTCTTGCCGATCAGCACCTTCGCCAGCTTCCTGATGAACGTGATGTCGTCCTTGCCCTGGGTCAGAATCGAGCCGCCAACCGAGATCACGACCGTGTCCATTCGCTGCCCCTCTCGCTGACGATAAGAGCGTTTGTCATAATAATCGTTGCTGGCGCTGAAGGAGGGGCGTCGGAACACTGAACTGGCTTGAAAGGCGTCCAATCTTTACCTTTTTAATCTAAGACTGATTACAGATTGCTGAATCAGTCGGATATGATCTGCGATGGAGCTAAACAACCAGCAGAAGTACGAATTCAAGTCGGCCCTCGACGCGGTCAAGGCGCTCCAGGGAAAAGGCACGGAGCTCATATCACTCTATGTGCCGCCGACCAGGCAGATCTCGGATGTCTCGAACTACCTGAAGGCCGAATACTCGCAGTCTTCCAACATCAAGTCGTCGAGCACGAGGAAGAACGTGCAGTCCGCGATATCCTCCATCCTGGCGAGGCTCAGGACATACAAGCACACCCCCGACAACGGGCTGGTCTTCTTCATAGGACACAGGAAGGTCGGCGCGGACCAGACCAGGATGATCCAGTTCGTGCTCGAACCGCCGGACCCGGTCCCCACCTTCATGTACAGATGCGACTCGCAGTTCTTCACCGAACCTCTTGACGGCATGCTCGAGGACAAGACGGTCTACGGGCTGCTCCTGGTAGACAGAAGCGAGGCGACGATAGGTTTCCTCCGCGGCAAGCACATCGAGCTCATAAAGAACATCGAATCGCAGGTGCCCAGCAAGCACAGGATGGGGGGGCAGTCGGCGAGGAGGTTCGAGAGGCTGATCGAGATAGCGGCCCACGAGTTCTTCAAGAAGGTCGCCAACCTGGCCCTCGAGACTTTCGGAGGCGAGAAGGAGCTCACTGGCATCCTCATCGGAGGACCCGGGCCGACGAAGGACTTCTTCAACAAGGAGGGGTACCTCAACCACGAGCTGCAGAAGAAGGTCATAGACACCTTCGACACCGGGTACACCGACGACCAGGGGCTCAAGGAGCTGATAGAGAAGGCAAAGGAATCCCTCAGGGACATCGACCTGATGAGGGAGAAGCGCCTGATCCAGAGGCTGCTGGACGAGATCCGAAAGGCAGAAGGAGGTCTGGCCGTCTACGGCGAGGCCCAGGTCAAGAGCGCCCTGCAGGCAGGCGCGATAGACACCTTACTGATTTCCGAAGAGATGAAGAGGATAAAGGCCGATTGGAAGTGCCCGAAATGCGGGTTCGAGAAGGAGATCATCTACACGACGACCCCCGACGAGCTGGTGTGCGAGAAATGCGGCACGGAGATGGACCTGGCCGCTGAGATCGACCTGATCAAGGAGCTGTTCAAGATGGCGGAGCAGGTGAGCACGAAGATCGAGCTCGTATCGGGAGAATCTGAGGAGGGGGAGCTGCTGCTGAAGGCATTCGGCGGCCTCGCTGCAATCTTGAGATTCCAGGTGAGCCATGGGAGCTAGATTACATGTCTGAGATTTTGGAAAACTTCAGGGAAGAGGTCGAGGCGAGCATCAAGGTGGCCCTGGAAATGATGGGGGCCGAGAAAATCGAGCTTGCGATAGAGACCCCGCCTGACGAGAAGATGGGCGACCTTGCTGTCCCGTGCTTCCCGCTTGCTAAAATGTTGAAGAAGAGCCCTCAGGCCATCGCGACGGAGATCGCTGGAGCGATCAAAACAGGAGGCTTGGTGTCCAGGATCGAGACCAGCGGGCCCTATGTGAATTTCTTCATGGACAGGGAGAAGCTCAAGGAGGAGGTCCTCAAGGATGCGCTCGGCAAGAAGGAGAGGTACGGGCACCTCGAAGCACAGCCGACCCGCGTTCTGATAGAGCACACCAGCGCGAACCCGACAGGGCCGCTGCACATCGGGAGGGCGCGCAACCCGGTCATCGGCGATTCGATGACCAGGATATTGCGGATGGCGGGCTACAATGCCGTCTCGGAGTTCTACGTTAACGATGTCGGGAAGCAGGTAGTGATCTTGTCCTACGGCGTCAAGTACGTCAAGCTGGAAGGAGAGCCGGAGAGGGACAAGGACGATTACAGGCTTGTGCTCAACTACCAGGCCGCGAACAAGAGGATGGAGGAGGACCCCGCCGTCCTGGACGAGATAAACGGAATGCTCTACGACCTCGAGCACGGCGACCCTGAGACGGTCAAGCTGGTCAGGAGCACATGCGGCAGGGTGCTGAACGCAACCGTGAAGAGCCTTGCCGACATCAACATCAAGATCGATCAGTTCGTCTGGGAATCCAAGTTCATCCAGGAGGGGCAGGTCAACGAGATCATCGAGAAGCTGAAGAAGTCGCCCCTCTGCAAGGAGACGGGGGACGGGGCGTTCGCCCTCGACCTGAAATCATACGGGATCCACGGCGAGGAGACCGATTTCATATTCACGAGGAAGGACGGCACCTCGCTTTACACAACGAGAGACCTCGCCTACCACCAGGACAAGTTCAAGAGGTGCGACATCGCGATAGACGTGCTCGGCGAGGACCAGAAGCTCGGGCAGCAGCAGCTGGGGGCCGCGATGGACATCCTGGGCGAGAAGAGGCGGCCCGACTACATCTTCTATGCGTTCGTCGCCCTTCCAGAGGGGCGCATGTCGACTAGGAAGGGAACCGTCGTCTATCTGGACGACCTTGTCGAGGAGGCAATCGGGCGGGCGCTCGCCGAGGTGAAGAAGCGCAGGCATGACATCTCCGAGGATGAGATGATGAAGATCGCCAGGGTCGTCGCCGTGGGAGCGGTGCGTTTCAACATCGCGAGGATCCAGGGGGAGAAGCAGATCATCTTCAAGTGGGAGGAGGCGCTGAACTTCGAAGGGAACAGCGCGCCGTTCGTGCAGTACGCATACGCGAGGGCGAGCTCCATCCTCCGGAAGGCGTCCGAGGAGGGGGTCGAATGGAGGGATTACGACCCTTCCGTCCTGAACGACAGGCACGAAATCAACCTCCTGAAGGCCATCGGGACTCTGCCGCTCGTCGTCGAGCAATGCGCCGAGGAACGTAAAGTGCATCCGATGACCCAGTACGCCCTCGAGCTGGCCACCCTCTTCAACCAGTTCTACCAGTTCGTCCCTGTCCTCAAGGCTGAGCAGAATGAGAGGAAGGCCCGCCTCGCGCTCGTGGAAGCGGCGAGATGGAGCCTCAGGAACTCCCTGGAGTCCCTCGGGATCGACGTCCCCGAGGAGATGTGAGCTCAGATCCTCCAATTCCAGTCGCGCGAGCCGTATTTCTCCCCGATGAGCGCGTCTATGTCGGCGACCTCCTGCGGGGTTAAGCTTCCGGGATAAAGGGTCACGCCGAAGGCGTCCGAAATCCCCTTTGCCAGGGCTCTCTTGAGAGCCTGCATGTCCGGAACCTCGCCCGTCGCTTCCCGCAGGCTGGTGACATGCTTCACGAGGGACTGGTCGTTATTCTTGCCCTGAGGGGGCTTAAGGACCGAGGCCATGGATTCCAGGTCGGTATCGACGAGCATAGTCCCGTGATGCAACACGACCCCGCCCCTGCGGAGCTGGGCGCTGCCGGAGATCTTCCTGCCTCCGACGAGAATATCGTTCACGGGCTTGTATTCCGCCTTGACGCCCAGGATCGAGAGGCCGCGGATGACAACCCCGCACATCTTCTCGTAGCTCTCGACTATGTCAGAAGGTAGGAGGGAGGCGTCGAGGATAAGGGCGAATATCAGCTGGCCTCTGTCCGTGAAGACTGCACTCCCGCCGGAGAACCTCCTGATGACCTTCACGTTCCTCCGGGCCGCCTCCTCGGTGAAGACCGATTTCTCCGCAGACCTGTTGTATCCAATTGAGATGGTGGGAGAATCTCTGGTGTAGAAATGCACAGTGTTCGGCACGGACCCGGCCAGCCTCGCGTTCACTATCGCCTCGTCCGATGCGGCGCTGAACTCGGGGGACACTACCCCGGAGTCCACCAGACGCCAAAGGAGTGGATTGCCTGTTGCCACGGAACCACCCTAAGCGGTTGAGTGTATGAAAAGAATTGTGCAGGAAAGGGTTTGCCCCGTGGGAAAAAGGGATACGAAGGAGAAGCGCGCTACTTCTTCTCCTCTTTCTTTTCCTTCGACTCCTTCTCCTTCTTCGGCCGCCTGAGCATCGCACCTGTCGAACCGATGCGCCTCCTGGCTATCAGAAGCAGCGGGATGACGATCACGACGACCAATATGCCGACGTAGAGGGCGGTCTTCTTCCAGCCGGCCTCGTTGACATTGATCGAGCTCGATATCCAGTTGCTCTGCTTCTGGTCGGTGGAGTTCGCGATCGCCCGAATCGTGAAGTTGCCCCTCGCATCCGGCGTCCAGTAGAACACGCCGTATCCAGATTCTCCGACTTTCAGAGAGGTGATCAGGGTCCCGTTCGGGTCATAGAACGTCGTGATGTTGCCGATGCGCTTCTGAGCGACCGATCCTGAATAGGACCAGAGCTCGATGTTGATGCTATTCGCCGTCGCGCTGCCGTCGTTGGTTATGTTGACGGTTATCTTGCCCGACAAGCCCTCCTCGAATGTCTTCGGGTCGAATGTGACCTTCGTCGGGGCGACGTTGGACCTCGGTCCCGCACCGATGTATATCTGCTGTTTGAGGGTCGCGTTGTTGCCAGAGAGATCCGTGACGTTCAGGGTCAGCTCGTATTGGCCGTATGAGGAGTAGTTGTGCGTGACATTGGACAGGCCGATGCCGCTCTTGACCGTGCTGCCGTCCCCGAACTTCCAGGTGAAGTTCAGAAGGGTCGTATTGTCGATGTTATCGGTCGTGCCTGACGCGTTGAAATGCACGTACGACCTCTCGAGGAGGCTCGTTCCCCATGTCGCGTTCCAGATGTTGGAGATCGCGATGACCGGGCCGGTCTTGTCCCTCACGTTGATCGTGATTGTCGTGTTCTTGTAGTTGCCCACGACGTCCGTGACGTTCAGGACGACCTTGATCGCGCCGGCGGTCGAGAACGTGTACGAAAGGTTGTGATCCGCATCGGTATAGAGTCGCCTCACCATTGCGTCCGAACCGACCTGCCAGTCATAGTGCTTGATCGTGCCAAGTTTGTCACCGACAGCGACCATGTCGTCGAATGTCCCGTTCGGCATCAGCGTGAGGACGGTTCCCTGGTCGACGGTGATCGTGCCGCTGAGCGTCGCGCCCGTCGAGTTCTTGACGACGATGGCTGGCCTGGGGTTCTTACCATCGACGCTGACGTTGAGCTTGCTGGCGTTGGTCATGCCCGTCACATCCGTCACGGTAAGCGTTGCATTCCACCAGTTTTTCGGAACTGTGTAGTTGTGCCATGTCAGAACGTTTTTAGTCGAGTTGGTGTTGCCGTCCCCGAAGTCCCAATTATAGGTCAGCGGGTTGCTGTTGTTCTTATCGGCGCTCCCAGATGCGGAGAAGGTGACGTTGGTGCCGTTCCGGACCACATAGCCCAGGAGCACGCCGGTCTCGTTCCTCCGCGCATAGGTGTTATCACTTATCACGATCTGTGAACGTGAAATCGGATCCTCCGATTTGCTGAAATCCAGCTTCACGCTCGTGGTTCCGCCGGTCGCCGAGTAGAGCGGATCGACCTCGATTGTGGTGTAGCCAGAGACATTGATCTTCGTGCTGAAGGTGTCGTTGTTGGTCATCTCATATCCGGTCACTACATCGATGGTGAAGACCCTGGCGACTGACAGGCTGTCGAATGGGATTGCGGGCATTGAACCCGAGTAGTGCGGACTTGTGGTCGACAGCGTGTTCTGCGAGGCGTAAATGAAACCGCTCGCATATGTCAACGTCGCGCTGCTGGCGACCGATCCTGAGTAGCTGCTCAGTGTGACCGAAGCCGATGCCGGCGATGAGATGTACTCCGTGTTGTTGACCTTCAGGAGCCTGTAGGTCGTCACGTAGTTCGGTCCCTGGGTCGTGAGCCTGTTCTGGAGTGATGTCCATTCCGAGGCGGATACGACTCCGTTGGCGTTACCGAAGGCGAGGTCGACCTGCGCCCTGAGGGAGCCGATGTCGGAGTAGTCCAGCCCTGAGCATGCCCAGTCCGATGTCCACACGCCGTCCGTGTGGATGTTCAAGGTGTTCCAGTCGGACAATGTCATTGTGGTGTCCTCGGTGGACTGATTCTTCTCGTTCATCCTTGCGGGCCACGAGACGCTGCCTGGCAAGGTGATGCTCGCGTTCACATATGTATCGATGTCAGAACCGGCGATGACCAGGACCCAGTTGCCCGCGTAGGCATCGAACTGGATATTCGCGTCCTCAGAGTATTTGAGCACTCGCTTTTCCCATGGCAAAGCCGTGTTCTTGCAATACATGTATGCGACGACGTTGGAAGCGAGATAACCAGTAGAATTGAGGACTAAGCCTTGAACGGTGATCGCGTTGTTCAGGACGACGTTTACGTTGGCGGAGGCTCCGATGCTCGCGTACGATATCACATTCATCTCGTAGGTGGATTTCGTCACGACGAGGTCGAGCGGATATCCACCGAAGATCTTGACCGTTGTGATCCCGCTGGCGTTCGTTGTGTTCGAAGCGACTGTCTGGTTGTTGGCTCCATCGTAGAACGAGACTGTAGCTCCCGAGATAGGTTGGGCGCCGGTGGTGTTCACATGGACAGTGTAAGTATACGGATACGGTGTAGCTCCGTAGGATACCAGAGTCGTCATCACGTACTTTGGCGATTGTCCATCAAACCTGAATCCGATGTTGTCAACATAGGGAATATACCCGTCCGCAGAAACTGAGAGTACGTACCATCCAGATTCAACGTTGGACGCGAGGTAGAACCCTCCCCCCTGGGAGACAGTAGGAACGATTGAGCCCGTGTGGGTTTCCTTGATGACAATCTTAACGTTTGGGGCTGCGGTTGGATTCACAAATATGCCTATCACATTCGTCTCGCTTGCTGCCGAAACGGTGTTCTGCGGTATCACCACTATCGTGGAGAACAGCAATAGCGCCGTCAGCAGAATAGCTGCAACTCTCCTTGTCGGATTCTCAAACATATGTCATCCTCCCGAATCACTGGGGTCTTAAAAGCGCCCCGCACACGGGTAAAGTATTCCGCCCAATACCTTTGGTATTAATATACCTTTGGGATTTTTCATGACATGCTGGATGAAGAGCCAGCACTCCCATTGGTGAGCCCGGACGGTGCGGGAAGACATCGGCTCGTCCGGGTCAGGAGAATCCGAGCGAGCGGCGGATCATCGCGTACCCTATCCTGCCCTTCACCGTGTGAACGGTCACCATCGGCTCTTCGCCGGGCGGGATCCCTTCGATCGACCGGTTCTTCAGTACCGCGCAGAGGAAATCGTGCTTCCACTCGATCGTCACATCGGGTTCCGGGACCTGACCGTCGTCGATCGATGTCTTGCCCTCCTTGCTCACGCTGAAAGATGCGGTCTCCTGCTCGGTCTTGAAATTCCAGCTCTGGGGCAGCTGAGCCCGGACGAGCGACCCTCTCACAAATGCATCGAGCTGCAGCCTCATCCTCATCTCGATCTCGACTGAATATTTGACAAGAAGATCTCGGAGGAGACTCATGTTCGCCTTCTATTGGTGCTACTGGTATTCTTTCCTTTTCATCGGAGGTCTACGTAACAATCTCCGCCAATCTGTCTTCCTCGCTCGCGCGCCTGATCTCCCTGGCAAGCCTCCTGCCGGTGCTCATCGGTGCACGCCAGAGCGCGTTACCGTAAGGATGGCCGACGGCCATGTGGACGTTCGTCCCTCCGCCCGTCCTCGGGGCGACATCGTAGACGAAGAAGTTGAGATCCTTGTCGACGCATGTCTGAAGGCAGAACGGCCCGATTATGCCCGGAGCGTAATGCTCCTTTGTCGCTTTGACATACTTCTCGGCGAGCTCGAAGGCCTTCTCCAACAGCGATTCCCGGAGCGTTGCCGAGTTATGGCCGCAGACCGTATACTCAGGAACCTTCTGATCGTCGTTGAGGGTTATCTGCTGGAGCGCTGGCAGCCTCACATGCCCGTCGAGCGAGGTCTCGAAGCGCCAATCGATGCCGATCAGCTCGATGGGGTTGTACTCCTTCTCCAGAGGAGAGTAGAAGAAGTCGAGGTTGAAGACCGGCCCTACGATATATTTCTCTATACGCGCGGCGTCGAGGGATTCCTTGTCGATGACCCCCTGCTTGATCAGAGCTTTGGATTTCTCTTCGTACTCCTTGTGCGACGCGGCAGTGAAGAACCCTCGTTCGAGCTTCTTGACCTTGTGGTGGAGCTTCACGATTACGAGCGAGTCGATGTCCTCCGGCGATTTGACCTTCTCAGGGAATGGAAGGCCGGCCTGCTCGAGTAGCCAGTAGTAGTCCCTCTGCCCTCCGCGCTCCTCGCTCCTGAGCATGTTCCTCGATCCGACCATCGGGACCTCGAACCTGTCCTCGATGTCCTCGAGCGAGACGTACGAGCTGAACGCCCTGTTGGGGACCATCATAACGCTCTTGTCCCTGAGACTCTGCTGGAACACGGGCGCCATGACCTCCTTGAACTTATCCATCAGGACGAACTCGTCGATCATCCCCCGGACGGCCTTGCCGCCCTGGCGCTGGCACCTGAAGAATTCCGTGTAAGTCTTTTCCCTACCTCTCTGGCAGATCGCGAGCGTCTTGAAGCCCTCTTCGACGGCGCCGTCGCAGACATCCAAAGCGGAATGCGAGGCGATCACGCCGACGGAGATGTTAGAACGGTCATAGCTGCCGACGATCTCCTGGATCCTCTTCCTGTCCAACATGAGAAGCCACCTGCGACCGGATGGTGCAGGAGGAAAATCGGTAGCTGATGTATAATGGATTCGGTCTCTACAACATTCAAGTTGATGCGTGCACCATGGTCTGCTGGTTCAGGGCGACGCAGAGGTCCTCGTATTGGATCTTGAACCCGTAG
>Ga0315274_10003837_pt1 | contig 22295 bp, 19 predicted proteins | sample YL17G02_20_MG_FD_203700 | JGI IMG/M metagenome (GOLD analysis project Ga0315274, IMG submission 203700) | Sediment microbial communities from Yellowstone Lake, YNP, Wyoming, USA - YL17G02_20 | ecosystem: Environmental > Aquatic > Freshwater > Lake > Sediment | place: USA: Wyoming | collected...
AATCCACTGATGCTAATTTTGAGGTTTTCTTGCTTGGCGCTGCTTCGCGCTCAGCGCGAAGCAGCGCCTAGCTGTCTATCTTAGCTGTGGATAACTATTAGTTAATTCATTCCTTCTTTGGCTTTTTTGAGGTATAATTGGCAGTGAGGGAGAAGAAAAAACAAATTTTTTCTTCGACCGAGCAAACCAATTTCAAGCTTTGCTTATAATTTAAGTAACTAAGCAATTAAAACAATTGACAATATTTATGGTGAAAAAGTCTGAAGGAGTGCCGGAGGTCGGCAAACCACAGGAAGAACAAAAAGAAACAAATCTTGAAGAAAGTAAAGAAGAACAAGGTGTTACTCCCTGGCCGGAAAATCCCCAGTACTCTGATAAGTCTGGGACATGGACAGGACAGGATGAAAGATCCGCTGAATATGCGGACCAATTATTAGATGCGGCCTTAAAAGGTAGCTCAAAGTCAGAAACACCAGAAGAAGCCAAAAAAACCGTTGTTAAAAAAATTTCAGGGGCAGAAAATGTAAGGCGTAAGTACGAAAAAGGAAAAATATTATCTCAGTATGAAGCTGCTCAGCTACGCAAGCCCGAGTTATTTGGGGATGGGAAAGAAGAAAGTGACAAAACCCAAAAAGAACAGGTTGTTAGCGTTGAAGAAAAACCAATATTACCTCAACCGCCCGAACAGTTACCCATTGAAAAAGAAGCGGAAATAATTCCAGTCGCACAAGAACCCAAACCTAAAACAGAATTTGCCAGAATAATTCCGGCGAAAGAAAAAAAAGAGGATGAAAACATAGGCGGGCGAGAATTTAACTTAAAAAATCAATATGTAGAGTTATTTAAAGATTTACAAAAGGGAGTGCAGCCGGCAAAAGATATTTACGATACCATTGAGGAGGATAAAAACCAATTGGCGGAATTTTACGGGCCTCAAGTGAGAGAAAAAACTAATTTACTTTTTGAAAAATTAAAAAAACCGCCTAAAAAAGGAGAGGAGAAAGAAAAATTGGACTATGATTCAAGGCAGTTAAAAAGATTATATTTTGAATTGCTCAAATCAAAAAAGAATAAAGAAGAGCCGCCCCAGGAAATTTTAGATAAAATTAAATCTCAAGAAGATAAAATATATGAACGTGAACTGAGAAATGAAGTTGGCCCGATTTTTGATAGAATAAATATGGAAGCAATGAAAGAAACAGGATATAAGTCAACAGAGAAAAAGGAAAAGAGTACAAAAACATCTCGGATTAAAGTTGCCGACATTGACAAAGAAGAAGAAGCAAAACGCCAAGAACAAGAACTTACAAAAAAACGTTGGCAATTAGCAGAAAAATATGATCTAAAAAATGTGGAAGAAATAAAAAAATTTATCAAGGACCATACAAAAAAATAATTAAAAAAATATGGAAGAACCAAAATTCATTATTAATGAAAAGCCGCAAGAGGAAAAAGCTGAGGTGCCGCCTGAAGTTTTGGCAGAATTAAATGCCCTTGTTGATTCAGTTGAATCACAAGCAAAACCAAGCGAAGTTGACCAAACCGCCGAACAGCAAAAAACGCCCGAGGTATCGCCGGAAGAAATAACAACGCCTACTAGCAATACTATTCCGGAAACCGCGGCTGGGCCGGAAAAAGCGCCTGTCTTATCTGTAGAAAGAGAAGAAACTAAATCAAAAACAAGACAATCGCTAGACGATATTATTGGCAGTGAGAAAAATTATCCGCCAAATCTAGCAAAAAAACTTTCTATGTCGGTTGAAGCATTTGAAGCTACCTATAAAGACGAAAAAGATTTACAAAAAAGATTACAGGATTTAAGAGTTGAATATAAAAATAAAATTATTGAGGAACTTAAAGGTAACAGGGGAGAAGTTTATGCTGGAAACATAGCTATACGTCATTTATTTGAGAATATATTGACCGAAGAAGAAAAAAATAATTTAGAAGTAGCAATCGATGCTGAAGTGAAGCGACAAGTCGAAGGTAAGGCTCAGGAAAAAGGCATTGATTTAGCCTGGCGGGTTCCAGCGGACAAAAGCCTGCAGTTAGTACTTGAAAAATTGCCTGAAGAAAAATTTGATGAAAAGAAAGTTGAAGCGGAAAAAGCAACAACGCCTACTGGCCAAACCGCTCCAGAAGCCACGGCTGCAGCAGAAAGGCAGCCCTTAACCGAAGAAGATTTGAAATGGGATGAGGAGCAGGGAACGCCCGAGGCTGTGGCGGTTAAACCTTCAATTGAGCCGGAGGAATCAGTGAAGGCGCCAAAGAGAGTAAATCTAGCGGAAGAGGAAGAGAAAATTAGAAAGAAATTAAAGGAAGGCGAATTAATTAGCACTCAAGAAGCAGCTTTATTAAGATCTAAAGAAATGGTTGAGAAAGGTGAAAAAGCGCCCGAAGGTAAAAAAGAAAAGATAGAAAAAGATGTGTTGATTGAAAAGATGAACAGCGCCAGATCAGCCTTTGTTGAAGCTTCATTCCAGAAGGAAAAAGCTGCCAAATTTGTACAAAAAGCCGTTGGCTGGAGAAGATTTTTTATGGGCGAAAAGAAATTGACCGAGAAAACTGCCGCGGATGCTGATTATCAAGTAATGGAAGATAACTATAAAACGAAACAGGACGTTTTCAAGGGAACGCTAAAAGAATACCGCGGCTATGCAATGGAAGAAAAAAGAAATGAAATTGAGGCGCAAAATGAGGAATTTATTAAAAAATTACCACAGGGAGACAAAATCACCCCTGACACAAGGCAATTTATCAAAGCAGGCGATTTAGAAATTATCAATAAATTTGACAAGCAAACGGCGGAACTAGCTGATAAAGGAATCCCGGCAACATTAATGACAGCTGAAGAAAAGCAATCCTTCTATGACGCGCAAAGCCGAAGGAATGGTTTTATAGAGCATCTGCGAGACCAAAAAGGGATTAATGCGGAAGACGCTCAGGTCCTTTATTTGAAACTCTCATTAAAAGAAAATGAGAATCATAAAAATCTGGAGCAATATGCCAAAGAAGTGGCGATTGAGACGACAGTCAAAGAAGCAACAAAATCATTTGATTTATTGCAAGCCAAACGGATGGAAGAAATGGGTGATACCAGAAAATGGCTTGCAGAAAAAACTTCTGGCATCGCAGAATGGTATCGCAAGCAGCCGACCAAAGTGAAAATCGCTGTTTCTGCTGGTTTATTTGTTGGTGGTGTCGCTGGCGGTTTAGTCGGTGGGGTACCAGGGGCCATTGTTCTTTCGGCGGCGTTTGCCGGGCGCACTGGCATGCGAGTTTTGGGCGGCATGGCGATGACGGCCGGTGTGGAACGCGGAATGAAGATCAGGCAGGAAAGGAAAGCCGAGAAAGAAATAACTAAAGAAAAAGATCTGGCTGATAATTATTTAAAGGCGCTATACGAGAAAAATGATAAAATGGATGATAAAATGTTTGCGATACTAGGTCGTAAGGGAGGGCAAAAAAGAAACAGGTATGTTGTTGCCGGCGTGGCGGGCGGTTTGGTCGGTTCGGGCGCCTTAGCTTACGCGTTTCAAGAAGCGATGCATCAGATACCTGATAGTATCAGAGAGCCGATTATGAACAAAATCGGGGGTGCAAAAGAGTGGTTACTTGAAAAAGCTGGTGTCGGGGCACGACCCATTACAGGAACTCCGGAAATGCCGCATGCTAAAGGAGATATATCAGGACTCCTTGAGGGGAAAGCACAAGCGACGCTGGAATCATTAAAAATTGGCACTCGCGGGCCGGAGGGCGCGATCATTGATCATTTAAGAGCGCATCCGGATATGGCTAAATCGTTGGGTTGGGACGGAAAAGCGCCAATAGATCAATTTACTGGCACCAAGGCTCATTTGATGTGGCAAAATTTTGCCGATGCCGAAATTGCCAAGCCCGACGTTAAGGCAAAACTGGCAGAACTTGGTTATTCTCAGGACAAGGAAGGTTACGCTGAAATGATGCGTCGCATTGGCAAGGGATTTGTTGAGTTAGATCCCAAAGGCAGCATGAGATTGACCGATACGGCCTTTTTGAAAGCAGCTGAAGTTCCTGCGGGCCAGCAATATCTTGGCGTAACTCCCGAAAGTCGGCCTCCGGGACCGGGAGACGGAGGAGTATCAATGGGAGAGGTCTTGCCAGATAAAGAACAAGTACCAATAGGGCAAGGACCAGATGAAGGACTATTAAAAATGGAACAAATAACCAATAAGGAACAAATACCAACGGGACAAGGGCCGGACGAGGGAGTGCTGAAAATGGAAGAGGAATTTCCTCCAAAAAGAATAATCCCGGAACCGGAAGCCAGAGCAATGGAAACGGGTAAAAACTACGTAGTTAATATGCCTCCCTCGCCCGAAGAAATTGCCAAGAATTTTGTGTCCGGTGAAAAGTACGAAGATCTTCTTTTAAATAAAGCGGGGGGACCTTTTAAATTAGTTACCCCGGAAGGCCTTCCGGATCATTCGGCGCTGGAAGCAATCAGCGAGCGCGTGGATAAAGCTATTGCGAACACAATAAATATGAACGCAGATGCTTACGCAGGTATTAAAAATATGAATTTAAAAGAATTTATGGCCACCAAACCCTCAACCTTAGCCCAGCATCTTGAATGGAGGCCGGCCCAAAGAGCGATTGATGAATTTCTTATGAGAGAAAGACCTGTTGACCCGGCTAAATATGATTTTAAAAATACAACGGTCGGCGATTTTTTTAAAAAAATAATTAAAATTGATGTCAGCCAAGAAATCTCTAATTTGCCAAAAATTTCAGCCAAAGAAACCATTGAATCAATGGTGGCAACACCCGAAATAAAACCACCAATTGCGGGAACAAAATTAGAGGAGCTGATTACAGAGCCTAACGCACCTCAAGAACCAACAGCGACAGTCGAGAAGCTCGCTGTACCGACGGTCGAGAAACTACCTGTAGCTGAGGCTGAAAAGCTACCACAATTTAAAGCAGAGGCTACTTTGGAGGCGATTGATATAGAGAAGTTACCCATAAGTCAAAAAATGGATATTGTTACCGGTTCAATTAAAAACGGTGAATTGACCGTCAACGATTTTGAAAAATACTATACAAACAAATTAAATATTCCGCCATTTTCTGAAGAATTGAGGACGAATCTTAGTAAAAATTTCGAAGCAATAAAAGGAGCCGATCCCAAAAAACGACTGATGGCGGAAAGAGCGCTGAAAGTTATGCTCCAGCGATTAGAAAAATAATAAAATAATTAAAAAAATAATAATTAATAAAATTTTATGCCCAGCCCAAATATTCAAGACGATATTTTAAAAGAATTAGAAATTGATAAACTTCCGCCCGAAAAACGAGAAGAAATTTTGACGGCGATGACCGAGTTGCTTTTGAAACGACTGACTGTTCGGGTTCTGGAAAATCTTCATGAGCAGCAGCAAGAAGAATTCTCTAAGATCAGCGCCAGCGGCGATCCGGAAAAGATCAACCAATTTTTTGTGGCTAATGTGCCCGATTATGAAACGATAATTCAAGATGAAATTGCGAAATTTAAAAAAGAGATGAAAGAAACCGTCGACGCCCTGTTGACGTAACTAGGGCACTTTTTAATTTATATAAGTTTTATAAATAAATCTAATTTTTTTATCGAATAATCAGCTAAATAATTTCTATGCCAATAAATTCTTTTGGTCCTAAAAAAATCTTTATCATTGTTGTGGCGTCTGTTGCGGGATTAATTTTGATCTCAGTCATTGCTGTTTTTATTCTCGGCTCCTTAAACGTTTCAACCACAAGGCTAACCACGCAAGCTCCACAAACAAATTCCGGATTGGCTTTGCCAGGTTTGGGTGGCTCAAGTAGCTACACAGCTAATAAAAACGATATTTCAACGCCTGCCCAGTCATCTTCCGAAAGTCAGATTAGCGACCGAAAAATGATTGAAACCGGATCGCTCGAATTGTTGGTTAACAACGCCGATCAGACCGCCAAGGACATGCAAGGAATTGCCGAGCGGCTGGGCGGTTTTGTTTCTGCTTCTAATGTTTATGAAATTTCTGAAGGAATAAAAACGGGCAGTGTCACAATCCGCATCCCGGCCAGCAATTTTAGTCAGGCCATGGATGATGTCAAAAAGCTGGCTATCAAGGTTGAACATGAAAGCGTCAATGCTCAGGATGTGACCGAGCAATACGTGGATTTAGAATCGCGCTTAAGAAATTTGCAGGCGCAAGAACAGCAATATCTGATAATTTTGAAACAAGCAGTTAAAATTGCTGATATCATGCAGGTTTCTGCAAAGATAGACGAAGTTCGTCAGCAGATAGAACAGATCCAAGGACGGTTAAATTATTTATCGCGGCAAGTTGATATGGCTTCTTTGAGCGCCAATCTAACCGAGGAAGCTGATGTGCAAGTTTTTGGTTTGCGTTGGCGTCCGCTTTATGAAATTAAGCTGGCTTTTCGCAATATGCTGGCGAGCCTTCAGAGTTATGTAGATTCAATGATTAAAGTTATTTTCAGCCTGCCGATAATTTTGTTATGGTTGGTGACAATTGGTCTGGTTATATTAATTTGTTGGAAAATTGGGCGCTGGATATGGAGAAGATTTTTTAAACCGCCGTCTACCGTTTAAAAAAATAAAAGATATTAACGCGCAAAATTTTTGTTCGGCAAAAATTTTGCGCCGTTTCCCGCTAACCACTGATTACTAATCATGCCCGACGAACCTAAAGTACCAATTGAAGGAGGGGGGCCTATGCCAGAAATATTGCCAAAGGCATCGGCAGCGGCCAATCCCGTTGAACAGGAAATTTTGGAATTGGAAAGACAATTAGCCGTCAAACGGGTTGAGCAGAGAAAATCAGTTGAAATGGCCCTGGAATTTGAGCAGCCCCAACCTACCGGTCAAACAACCACTCCGCCGTCCCCGCCGGCGCCCAGCGTCCCGCAACCAGCGCAGGTTAAAGCCGATATTGAAAAATTAAGCGGCGTTGAAAAAAATCAGCAGCTGAAATCTTTGGTAGATTTGGCTTTCGCCAAAGGCGTGGCGCACGCAACAGAGGTTGTGCGTAATTTAGACAACCCCTATTTGATGGATGAATTCCACGACACTTTGATTGACGAATTTCATAAAAAATTAGTGGATGAAGGAAAGCTTGAAGAAATCTAAACAAAAATGACCAATGACCAATGACCAATGACCAATAAGTCCCGCTAAAGCGGGACCTCTTTGGAATTTGTGATTTGTGATTTGGAATTTTCTTTGGAGGGTTTTGACCTAAATTTAATACTTTTTCCCGCGGCAATGGTGCTGGTTGCTATCGTTTTGTTTTTGGGAATATATTTGGCGATTAAATTGGTGCAGGGCAAGGGTAAGGTTATCAGGGCGTTGAACATGACCCTGTTTTTGGTTTCGGTACCCAAAATTTCTCAAGAAGAAAAAGGCAAACGGCCCTTCAGGGAAATAATCGCCGTGATGGAACAATTTTATACAAGCTTAAGCAATCTTAAAGAGTCCGGTGACTATAAAGTTTTTCTTTACGGCCAGCCGACACTTGTGTTTGAGATGGCCGTACCCCACATCGGCGAGGAAATTTGTTTTTATGTCGCCTGCCCGCGACGTATGAGCGCGGTTGTGGAAAAACAAATCCACGGTTTTTTTCCGGCGGCCGATGTGCGCCAAGTCAACGACTACAACATTTTTAATCCGCAAGGCGCCAGCGTCGGCTCTTATATGATTTTGGCGCGAGGCCGCTCTTTACCTTTCAAAACCTATCAAAGCTTGGATGCGGATCCTTTAAATGAAATTGTTAATGCGCTGAGCAAACTGAAGACTGAAGGCGAAGGAGCGGCCATTCAGATCATTTTGCGACCGATTAAAGATAAGCGCTGGCGGCAGGCGTCTTTGAAAATTGCCAGAGAAATGCAGCAGGGCAAATCATACGAAAAAGCAAGACAAAAAGCTGACAGTCACTGGGCGATACGTTTGATGGATGAAATTAGCCAAGGTGCTGGCAAATCCGCGGCGCCCAAAACTCCGCCCCCGGCAACGGCGCAGGTAACACCGCTGGATATTGAAATTATTAAAGCTTTGCAATCAAAAGCCAGCAAAGTTGTCTATGAGGCAAATATAAATTTGGTTGCTTCCGCCGCCATGCCGGGTGAAGCCGAGCAAATATTGTCACAGCTTGAAAATGTTTTTGCCCAATTTAACAGCGCGAACTTAAACAATTTAAGGGTTGTTAGGCTTGGTTCGGACAGCCGGTCGTTAAAAAAATTGTTTTACAATTTTTCTTTTAGAACTTTCGATACAAAGCGCCGATTAATTCTTTCAACCGAAGAGCTTTCATCTCTTTTCCATTTCCCGACAACGGAAGTGGAAACGCCAAAAGTAAGATTTATTAAAGCCAAACAGGCGGCTGCACCACCCAATATGCCGACCGAAGGCTTAATTTTAGGGAAAAATGTTTATCGGGGAATGGAGACAAATGTGCGTATGCAGCAAGACGACCGACGGCGGCACCTCTATGTTATCGGTCAAACCGGCACCGGCAAAACCTCTTTTATGAAAGGGATGATTGTTCAGGATATTCAGGCGGGTCAGGGCATTTGCATCATTGACCCGCACGGCGAATTTGCCGAATATGCCCTGGGCTGCGTCCCCAAGGAAAGGGCTGAGGATGTAATTTATTTTAGCCCGGCGGATTTAGAGCGGCCGATGGGACTTAATATGCTGGAATACGATCCGCGATATCCGGAACAAAAAACTTTTATTGTCAACGAGCTAATTAGTATTTTTGATAAATTATATGATTTAAAAGTAACCGGCGGTCCGCTGTTTGAACAATACACTCGCAACGCGCTTTTACTTTTGATGGATGACCCTTCCGAGGGCGCAACGCTAATGGATGTGCCGCGCGTCATGGCCGATATTGATTTTCGCAAAAGATTACTGGCAAAATGCCAAAATATTGTGGTGCGCGATTTTTGGGTTAAGGAAGCCGAAAAAGCCGGCGGGGAGGCGGCGCTCGCTAATATGGTTCCTTATATTACTTCCAAATTTAATACATTTGTCGCCAATGATTTTATGCGCCCAATCATCGGCCAAAGCAAATCTTCGCTCAATTTTCGGGAAATAATGGATAATAAAAAAATATTACTAGTCAATTTGAGCAAAGGGAGACTTGGCGATATCAACGCTTATCTTTTGGGGCTGATAATTGTCGGCAAGTTATTAATGGCATCTTTTGCCCGAATTGATACGCCCGAAGAGCTGCGGTCGGACTTTTATCTTTACATTGACGAGTTTCAAAATTTTACGACCGACAGCATCTCCACAATTTTGTCTGAATCGCGCAAATATCGCCTGGCTTTAATCATCGCTCATCAATATATAAAACAACTGCCGGAGAAAATCCGCGATTCGGTTTTTGGCAACGTGGGCTCAATGGTTTCTTTCCGCGTCGGAGCCGAGGACGCCGAATTTCTGGTTAAGCAGTTTACGCCGGTTTTTGACCAAAACGATTTGATTAATTTGGACAACTTTAACGCCTACGTTAAGCTCCTAATTAATAACTTAACCTCAAAGCCCTTTAATCTGACTTTTTCTCCACCGCCTTCAGAAAACAAAGAAATTACCCAAGCCCTGAAGGAATTGTCGGCGCTCAAGTTTGGCCACGAGCGAGCGCTTGTGGAGGAATCAATTTCTAAGCGTTATAAAGTGTGATATAATATAATTAATATTAATATGAAAACAAAATATAAAATATTATTGATATTTTTACTAATCATTTTTGTAGTGGTAGGTAGTATTTTTTATCTGATTTTAAGGCAACGAGCTTTAATAGAAAGAACTTCGAGCACAGAGGATACGAGCCAAATCCCTATTAATCAGGTTTGTTTTTCTGGTTCAGCAGGTTCTAATTCTGATTATCCTTACGAGATTTATACTATAAAGTTAGGGGACAGTTTAAATTCGATTGCGAAGAATGAGTTGGGAGACAGCACCCGGTTAAACGAAATTGTTATTTTAAACGAGGAAGCCTATCCAACTTTGGCTAGTCAGCCAAGTTATCTCGAGGCTGGGTGGAAATTCAAATTGCCTCCCAAAGATATTATTATTGAATGGGCCAAGCAGCTAGCCGAGTTTAGCGGTCAGATTGTTTTTATTTCTTCAGACATTATTAAGATTCGTATAACTCCTAATTTGACCCAGGCGACCTACGTCTATCCGGTGGCCACATCAAAATACTATAGTAATGAAGGAGAAATACAATTTAAAGATTTAAAATTAGGCAACTGTGCAAGTGTAGTTGTAAGGCAAACAATAAGCAAACCAAACCAATTGGTCCGTCTTACCATTAGTTCGAAATAAGGCAAGCCCAGGATATCGAAAATGAACTTTTTAGCACGATTACCGTCGAGAGGGGGCTCTCAGAAGCTTTCGGCTTTGGGCAAGACAGGCGTGTCGGGCGGTTCTGAAAAGGCCTTCGAAAAGTCCTTACAATGTTTATTTGTAGCGGTCGGTTCCAGACCGGAGTACACAGCCAATTTAAACAATTTATTATATAAAATTGTCATTAATTAGCTAATTAAAATTAATAACTTCGCTTCAACAAAAGCAAAAAAAATATGCCAGGTAGTGAAAATTCGATATGTTCCCTGGCGATAAAAAAATCTCAAGATATTACTTAATATAATTATTAGTAGCAAGCTCGATTTATTGAATATTCATAAATTATCAAATTAATCGAATTTCTACTACCTGGTATGCAACAGTATCCATCGATGCCAACCAAATCGCAAAAAGCGGCAACCTTGAAGAAAGATTTGTTACTGGCCGCTGTCATCGGCTTTGTCTGCGCTCTTTTTATTTTGCCGATAATCAAACAGGCGCAATTTAAAATTCCCTATGAGTTAAGTTTGATTGTAATTTTACCGATTCTGGCCGTCATCGGGATGTTTTTTGCTATCATTATCGCCCAGAAAATTAAAGTCATATATCAGGTGGCCAAATTCGTTTTGGTCGGAGCGCTCAATACTTTCATTGACTGGGGTGTGCTAAATTTATTGCTGTTTTTAGCCGGCATTAGCAGCGGCCCGCTTTACTCGGTTTTTAAAGGGGTTTCTTTTGTCGTGGCGGTCAGCAACAGTTATTTTTGGAATAAATTTTGGACGTTTAAAAAAGCGGCGCCCGCTGCTTTGCCTTTAGATGAGAGAAAAAGCACCGGCAAGGAAGTGTCGCAATTTTTTATTGTCAGCATAATCGGCTTTGCGCTCAACGTTGCTATTGCGAGCTTGATTGTTAATGTTTGGGGGCCGCATTTTAATATCTTTGGCATTAATTGGGCGCCGGACTTAGCTGCCAAGCGCTGGGGAACCTTTGGTGCTTTAATCGGCACACTTGTCGGTCTAGTCTGGAATTTTTTGGGATACAAATTGGTTGTATTTAAAAAGTAAAAAAGATAGAAAATATAAATATTTTAAAAAATGGCAGACTGCAATTGGAACTGCCATTTTTAGTTGAAAATTTTGTTATAAATAAGTTATACTAAGGTCATGCCAGGTAGTGAAAATCTGACAGCGCTATGAGAGCTTTAACTGAAACAACTTTCTTTATGTGTGCTTGTATCTTTTTACAACTTGGCAAAACCATTGAAGAGTAAATAATTAGTCAAATTTCTACTACCTGGCATGGAAAACTTGGTTTTATATCGTAAATATCGGCCGCGCACTTTTGAGGAAGTGATGAATCAAGAACACGTTGTGCGCACCGTTACCAACGCCCTATCTTTGGGCAAGGTGGCGCATGCTTATTTATTTTGCGGACCGCGCGGAACGGGTAAAACAACGATAGCGCGGCTTTTAGCCAAAGCGGTTAATTGCGAAAACCGCAACCCTTCAACTTCGCTCAGAGCAAAAAATTTTGAACCTTGCAATAAATGCCTCGCTTGTCAAGAAATCAATGAAGGCCGCGCGCTTGATTTGATTGAAATTGACGCGGCTTCAAACCGCGGCATTGACGAAATTCGCGAGTTGCGCGACGGCATTAAATTCTCGCCCACGCGGCTAAAATACAAAGTTTTTATTATTGACGAAGTCCACATGCTGACGCGCGAAGCTTTCAACGCGCTGCTCAAAACCTTGGAGGAGCCGCCCGAACACGCCATTTTCATTTTAGCGACCACTGAAGTTCATAAAGTTCCCCAAACCATAATTTCACGCTGTCAGCGCTTTGATTTTCACAAATTGACTTTGGATAAAATTGTTGAGCGATTAAAGTTCATTGCGGTTAAAGAAAATGTAAAAATTGATAGACCGGCGTTAGAGCTCATCGCACTCAATGCCGACGGGGCGGTGCGCGATGCCGAATCGCTTTTGGGGCAAGTGATGGCGATGGAAGACAAAGAGATAACGCTGGAGGAAGTGCAGACAATTTTGGGTACAACCGATATTTCGGCGGTCGTTCAAATGACAGATTTATTAATTAAAAAAGACGCCAAAGGAGCGATTGGCCATATCAACAAAATTGTTGAAGAAGGATATGATTTGGCGCAGTTTGCCAAATCATTTATAAATTATTTGCGAAAAATGATGATTTTAACCGGCTGGCGCGGGCCAGACGAGGAGCAGCAGAAGATGCGTCAATTAATCGCACCCGAATTGACAGAGGAACAATTTAAAATAATTTTGGAACAAGGCCAAAAATTTTCGTCGGCCGATTTTATAAAATTAATCCGTTTATTGATCCGCGCGGAAAACGAAATAAAATCTTCCATTCTGCCACAACTGCCGCTGGAGTTGGTAGTAGTGGAGTTAATGGGGGATAAGCCATAAGCGATTTGCGATCTGCCATTTTGGGGAGTAGCCAAGTGGTAAGGCAACGGCCTTTGAAGCCGTCATTCGAAGGTTCGAATCCTTCCTCCCCAGCTATCATGTGCTAAATCAGGTGGTTGGAGCATATTTATAAAATAAAAAAATTAAAACTATGTCATGTTATCTTAGCTATTTAATGGGAGCAGAACAAATTGAAGATAACGAATTAGAAGGTTTAGATATTAAAATTGAGGGAAAAACTTCGGATAATTCGCGTATGTTGAAAATTTCGGAAGAAAAAATACCCCAATATATTAAACTAATAAAAGCTAAACTCACTAATGGCTTTTGGAATGAAGTGATAGGTGCTAAAGAAATAATATTTATATTTAAATTTAACGACGGCAGTATTAAAAAATTTAAACTATCTCCGGAAAATGAGAAGGAAATTGATAAATTGTGTGCTAAATTTAATAATGAGCCGCCAGACAAAACCGCTAACGTTTACAAATATATATCCGATAATAAGTTTTATCATGATTTTATGATAAAACACTATTCAGATATGATTAATCGTTGAGATCAGAACGAGATGCCTCATTTGATATACTAAAATAGGCCTGGAAAAGCCCTTAGTGGTCTCATTTTGGGTGGTTCCAGACCGAGTCAGTCAGCTATTACTCGGAGCTAATAATAAATTAATTTTAAAACATGAGCAAAAATCCTACAGGAGCAGCCGTTTATGGCTTGGGCTTGATTGGAACGGCAGTATTTTATATCGGGCATGCCTCATCTTTTTGGGGCGGGGCGCTGGGTTTTCTTAAAGCCCTCGTTTGGCCCGCGATGGTGGTGTACAAATTGCTGGATTTTTTGAGATAAGAGCTTCGTGAATGAATGCGGTAAATTTTTTTTGCCCCACACCAAGGGTGTTAGCTAAAGATGGGGTTTTTTGTTGGGCAGCGCAATAATTTTATTCTTTAATTGTTAACCTATATTGAGATACTGTATTAAATATTTGCTTTATGATAGAATTAGATTAGGCATAACCAGTATGTTTATTTTAGTTTATTATTTATAAATATAACTACGATGCTCAAATCTTTTCAAAAGCTACCCAAAATTCTTTTTGCCGCGTCAGAGGCGGCGCCCTTTGTAAAGATCGGAGGCTTGGGAGAGGTAATACGATCTTTGCCCAAGGCCTTGCGCGAATTGGGTTATGACACGCGTGTTATGATTCCCAAATACGCCCCCATCGACACCCAGAAATTTCCGCTGCAACTTGAGATAGAAGGAATCAAATCTTTAACCGACGATAGCGATCCTTATAATCTTTTGGTTTCTAATGTTTTGCGCTATGAGGAGAATGGCCAGACTACCGCGTATTTTCTGGAAAACATGGAATATTACGAAAAACGAGCCAATGTATATGGTTATAACGACGACACGGTCCGTTGGGTTTTACTATCAAAAGGAGTGCTCGAATTTATAAAAGTTTCGAAATGGAAACCGGATATTATTGTTGCTTCTGATTGGCAGTGCGGTTTCATTCCTAATTTGCTGCGCACCGATTATAAAGACGATCCGGTATTATCAAAAATTAAAGTTATCTTTTCAATCCATAACCTCCAATTCCAAGGTCTTTTCGATCACCGTTATGTTCCGGAAATGGATTATGATTCGGGCCAATCAGCGATACCAGCCTTTTTTGAGCCGAACATTCTTAAGCTTAACGGCATGCGCCGCGGTATCATGTATGCCGACTTAATCAATACTGTCTCTCCCACCTACGCCAAAGAAATATTAAGCGAAGAGCTGGGCGAAAAGCTAAACGAACTTTTAGGGGAACGGCGTTTGTCTCTATTCGGCATATTAAACGGTATTGACACCGAATCCTTTAATCCCCAAACCGATACAGATATTACCGTTAACTATTCTATCAACGATTTAAATGATCGAGCTGAAAATAAGATTGTTCTGCAGAAAAGATTTAACCTGCCGACCGACAAAAATAAATTCGTCATCGGCATTGTTTCGCGCATGGACTCCCAGAAAGGCTTTGACCTGATCAAAGAAATATCAGATGCCCTCATGCAGAATTTGGATTTTCAGTTTATCGTCACCGGCACGGGCAGCAACACCTACCGTGAGTTCTTTCAGGAATTACAGAAAAAGTATCCGGATCGCGTCGGCGTGCATTTCTTTTTTGACGGTCAGCTGACTAAAATGATTCTAGCTGGCGCCGATACGCTCCTCATTCCCTCGCGGTTTGAACCCTGCGGTCTGGTGCAAATGGAAGCGATGAGATACGGCGCAATTCCGATTGTCAGAAAAACCGGAGGTTTGGCCGATTCGGTTGAAAATTATATTCCGGGTGCCAATCAGGGAACGGGGTTTATTTTTAATAACTACGATTGTTACGCTCTACTGATTGCCGTTATTAGAGCTTCTGAAACGTACCGAGACAGGAAGGAATGGGTTAAATTGATTAAGCGCGCCATGGATAAAGATTTTTCCTGGAAAAAATCAGCTAAAGAATATATTGAACTTTTTTCAATGGCGCTGAATCCCCCCAAAAAAACAGAATAAAAAACATGCGTTGGGCTAATTTTTTACATATTTATCAGCCGGCGGAACAGCAGGCGGACATTTTAGAGGCCGTAGTGGTTCAAAGCTATCGGCCGATTTTTTATGGTTTAAAGAAGTACAAAAAAGTTCGTCTTTCTTTGAACATCAACGGCGCGCTGCTGGAACTTTTCGATAAGCGCGGCTATCACGATTTAATTGATATTTTAAGAGAGATCGTCAAAGAGGACAGAGTTGAGCTGACCGGTTCGGCCAAATATCACGCCTTTCTGCCGTTTCTTGAAAAAGACGAGATTATCCGACAGATAAAAATCAACGACGAAACGATCAAATTTTTTCTGGGCAAAACATACAAGACAAAAGGATTTTTTCCGCCGGAGATGGCATACAAAGAAGAACTGGCCCGGATCGTTTCCGATTTTGGTTTTGAATGGATTATCCTTGACGAGATAGCCCTGGGCGGGGGAACGGGCAATATCGATTACGGAAAAATTTATAAAATTAAAAATACAGATCTTCTCGTTTTTTTCAGGGAACGCCGGCCCAGCAACCTGATAATGAGCGCGATGGTCCGCACGACCAGGACGCTTAAGCGGGTAATGAAAAAAGACGTCGGCAATGAACGTTATCTGGTAACCGCTATGGACGGAGAAACTTTCGGCCATCACCGGCCAGGCTTGCAAAATCTGCTTTTTGAACTCTTTGAGTCTCCCGAATTTGAATTGATAGAAATTTCCGACATTCCAAAGTTTTATAAACAGACAGTCGAGGTTTCCCCAATCAGATCAACCTGGGCAAGCAGCCCCGAAGAAATCCAAAAAAATATCCAGTTCCTTTCCTGGTCGGATCCCGAAAATACAATCCATAAATGGCAGTGGGAATTTTTCGATCTGGTGCTTCGCGAAGTTTACGCGATGGATAAAATTGGTCCCGGCTACGCTGCAATTCGGAAAAAAATGGATATCGCTATGGCCAGCGATCATTTTTGGTGGGCTTCGGCCAAGCCCTGGTGGAGCCTGGAAATGATCGAAGATGGCGCCTGGCGCCTGCTTGAAACCATTAGGGCAATTCCCCGGGTCAGCGACCAGAAACTGAAAAGAGCCAGCGAGCTTTATGAAAAAATAATTTCCACCGCTTTTGCTTGGCAGCGTTCAGGCCGGATAAGAAAAAATGCGCTGGAACAAAAATCAATTTTGCGCATTCCTTTTAAGGACAGAACTCTTGGCAAGGGAGGTGCTGAAGAGGGAGTCTATCACGCGTTTATTGACACGATGAAAAAATTGGAAAAAAAAGCGGCCCGAGCAGGAGAATACGAAAAGGCTATTTTGTGGCGCGACGCCGTCTATAAGCTTGAAAATAAACTTGATATTTATGACGCCATCAACGCGATTGACCTTTTAAGGACCGAGGTTTTCAACGATGAAATGGAAAAGATTATTGAAAAATATAAAGAAAAATACTCGAAAATAAGAGGCGGACAGCCGGAGCAACGCGGCGCCTAATTTTATGTCGAAAGAAATTGACGAAAAATTCGAATCGCTGACCGACGCCAAAAAGGCCCTCCGGATTTTCGGGCAATCAGAAATCTTTGCGGGAAACCCAATTCAGGAAATTAAAACTTCAATTTTTAAATCCTATAAAGACGAACGCAGCTTCAGTCTCGTCGCGCTCTATAGCGTATTTTATGAATCCGGAGAGCATAAGGATATGGTCGGGTTGGCTAATTCCGACGGCGTCAAAAAATACGCCTGGCAGATGACCAAGTTGCTATTTGAAGGGTTTGAGGGCGGCTCGTCTCTGGCCGTACCGCGGCCAATCGGATATTTAAAATCGTACGACCTTTTTTTGCGCGAACACATACCCGGCCAAACCATGGCCGAAATTATAAAGCGGGAGGCAGGCCTTAAAAAAAATTACGCCGATCAGATCGTTGACTGGTTGACAGCCTTGCAGCAAGTTTCCGCCGCAGGAAATATAAAGCAAGAGATCGATTTCAAAAAATTGGAAAATAATTTAGCAATTTTAAAACAGCGAAGCTTTGACACTTCGGCAATTGAGCAAAAATATAGTGCTATCAAAGATAAAATTGATGCCTGGTCAAAGAATCAGGAATCCGTTTTTGTCCATGGCGACTTCAATCCGTTCAATATGATTGTGGCAGACGGTAAATTGACCTTAATCGATTTTGAAAACGCCCATTTGGGCGGTCCCTTGATCGACGTTGCTGATTTTATTTCTCATCTAACCACTTTGCCGGATTTAGAATTAAATCCGCAACAACGTCAATCATCTTGCGATATTTTCATTAAAAGCTACGAACAAAAAAGCGGCCGAATAAGCGCCCAGCGGCAAGAAAAAATGGATACTTATTTAACTTACTTTAATCTGCTCGTCCAAACCCATACATTAGTCTGGGGGAATTCGGTCTAAAGCGCAGAGCTTTTTTGATTGCTAGTTTGCATATCATAGAGGTATTTATGAGAAGGCTGGCTACAGCAACAACGGCGATATTAACAGTCCAAAAACAGGCGATTAGAAACGAATTTTAAAAGTGGATAATCTGCTTCACATTTTTTTTGAAAATGATATTATTAATAAATAAGGGATTTAGTCCAGAAATAAGTTTTTAAATCAAAAGACAATGAAAAAATTTATTTTTAGTTTCGCCCTGTTTATTGCTTTGGCCTTGGTCGCAACAGCTCAAACAACTAACACTTCGCCCTCACCCAGCAACTCTACAAATACGTCGCCCTCGCCCAGCGCTGCGGCGAATCTTCGCGAACAGATCGAAAACACGCACCAGGAAATAGTAAATATCAGGCAGCAGGCGGCAGGACAGATAAGAAGCATCGCTACGTCGAGCGCTTTACAAATCAAGGAAAAGCGCGATGCGCTAAAGCTTCAGATTCAAAACAGCGCGGCCCAATTACAAGAAACGATTGCCGCTAAACGAGAAGAGATAAGGGCCAAAATAGAAACCCAGAAGCAACAACTGCAGGAAAAATTAAAGCAGATAAAAGACCAGGTCAAACAAAATATCGTTGTCAGAATTAATGATAGACTCACAGCCTTAAACAATCTCATGGTTGACCATTTCCTGGCGGTTCTGTCACGGCTGGATACGATTTTAAATAATATCGGCTCGCGTGCCGACAAAGCCGAGAGTGCGGGGTTAGACGTTTCAGCTGTTCGCAGCGCGATTTCCGACGCCCAAAAAGCGATTAGCGCAAGCCGCGATGCGGTCAAAGCGCAAGCTGCCAAAACTTATCCGATAACCATCACAACTACAAATGCAAGCACAACGGAAAATAATTTGAAAATTTATGTGGGCAAGGCGCGCCAAGCGCTTCATGCTGATTTGGTTAGAGTGCGGGCAACTGTGTTTGCGGCGCGTGAGGCAGTGCACAACGCAGCGACAGTCTTGGCTCAAATACAGGAGATTGATGATATTAAAACCGGCGAGGAAAACCCAAGTGCCAGCCCGAGCCCCAGCGCTACGCCTTCGGCAAGTCCCAGCGCTTCCCCTTCTGTTAGTCCATCTGCTAGCCCAACTGGCAGCAATGAGCCTGGTTAGTATTTTCTATTATATTATAAAAACATGCCAGGTAGTGAAAATTCGACAGCTCAGAAAGATGACATAGAAAGGCACTATTTGGCAGATAAATATTAAGAATAAAAAATTTAATTTTCATAGAAATTTGACAAATAGTCGAATTTCTACTACCTGAATGGAAACAAATTTTCAACCAAATGTCGAGCAATCATCAAGCGCCCAGCCGCAACCGGCCGCTCCAGTGCAAAATGTTACCAACGAACCCAAGCAACCAAAAGGCGGCAAAAAAATACATTCCGGTTTAGCCATTGGTATTGTCGTTTTGGTGGCCGTGATTATTCTGGTAGCGGTTATCTTGATGGCTATGAATTTTTTACCGAGCCCCATCCAGACACCAGTCAGCTCAGCCACTCCTTCGCCCAGCGTTCAAGTCCAGCAGCTGCCTACGTCTGAAGATTCAACCGCCTCAATAGGCCAGCAAATAGACGACACCACGATTAATGACGTTGACAGCCAATTTAAAGACATTGACGCTGATTTAAACCAACTGTAAGGCTGTGCAAAGATGCGTAGTTTTTTTGGATCAGACCAAAAAGCCCTAACATTACATTGGGCTTTTTTTGTGGAAAAAATATTGCATTTTAGAAAATTCCGGCGTAAGGTAGAGGGAGAAAGTCAAATAAGGATTATTGAGGTTCAACCTCGATACATTTACCGGTTCCAGACTGGAGTACACAGTTAAATTGTCTGGTCTAATTCGCCCCAGTAGCAGAACGAAGTTCGCTACGGGGCAGGCGCGAATAGTTCATGAAAAAAATAACAAAACAAAAAATTATGAAATGGATTGGCATCAGTGGAGGGTGGCGAAAAGTTACCCCCGAAATAGAAAACGAAGTCCGTGCTGTGGTGTGTGAAATTATGGAACGCGGGGAAGGCATAGTTTCGGGCGGAGCTTTGAATGTGGACTATATCGTACTTGACGAAGCGTTGAGGCATGATTCAAAAGCAGAGAGAATAAAAATTTTTCTGCCCACAACCTTTAAAAAATATACCGCGCATTATCGGCGGTATCGCGAGCTTGGTACTTTCACGAAAGAGCAAGGCGAAAATCTTATCGAGCAGCTGACGAGATTACGAAATATTAATAAGGATTCAATAATAGAAAATCCCGACCCAAAATTTACCGATGAAACCAAAAAGACAATGTATTACGAGCGAAACTCGCGGGTGGTAGACGCATCCGACGAGCTTGTCGCTTTTCATATTAAAACCGAAGCCAGCCGCGGCGAAGGCACGGTCGATACGATTGAAAAAGCAAAAGCAAAAGGCATTCCTGTGAAATTGTTTTCGTATAATTTAACTAAATAAAGATAATTTATGAAATCTGTTGTCTGCATCATTGCCCATCCCGACGACGAGGCGTTCGGACCGGGTGGGACAATAATAAAATTAGCAAAGCGCAATAATGTCTATATTATCTGCGCGACTAAGGGTGAGGCGGGGCAGCCCAAAGGCAAGCGGGGCGGCGCGGCTTTTGGAAAAATTAGAGCGCAGGAACTTTTGAATTCCGCCAAAATTCTGGGAGTAAAAAAAGTTTTCTTTCTGGGATTTCAGGACGGTAAACTTTCAAACAGCATTTATCACGATTTAGCGCGCAAAATTGAGAGGATTTTGAAAAAAATCAAGCCCGAAACCATAATTACCTATGAGCCGCGCGGCATTTCCGGCCACATTGACCACATAACCGTTTCCATGGTTTCTTCGTTCGCTTTTCAAAGACTGCCTTTTATCAAAAAAATTATGTATATTTGTGTTCTGGATAAATACATGAAAATGAATCGTGATTATTTTGTTTATGTCCCGCCCGGCTGCACCAAAGCAGGAATTGATTTGGTGGTGGATGTCAGTAGCGTTTGGGAACAGAAATTAAATGCCCTACTTGCTCATGAATCGCAAATTCAAGACGTAAAACAGATGTTAGATATGCTTCAAAAATTACCCAAAGAGGAATATTTTTTAGTGAAAAGGAAGTCAAAATAAATTTCACATTTTTTAAATAAAAAAGCACCGGAAATAAATCGGTGCTTTTTTATTTTGATCTAATTTTTTAACCTCGCCATCTGTAAGATGAACCATAGCCTCTAGGACTAATTCTGACTCTGTATCCTCTGCCGAAGGCAACTGGCGAGGCTGTGGCAACCTTGGAGCGAGCGACAATAAAGCTGGCGCCATCCGAACCTAAAGCCGAAGGAGTGGCGAGGGCCTGACCGCTGAAATTTGTCATCGTAATCTCGGTGGCTTGCGCTTGGGCGAGAGTTACTTTTACTCCGTCTTTAATTGTCCAGCCGTTGCTGAATCTTACGCTGCCGAAGGAATCAATCGGGACAAAAGCATGACCGAGGCTCGGCATCTCCTGAATCCATTCGGCCGAAGACGAAGAAGAATTATAAGTCGTGGTCGTTTGGAATTTTTCGCCGGTCGTGTTATTGGTCAGCGAAACATTCCATAGATTATCTGATTGCTGGACAATCGTTGCGGTAATTGAATCACCTGCCCTGACCGTCATGGAAATCGGTCGTGTTGTGCCGGGCAGTTTTTCAATCCAGGCTTGAAATTGAATTTGTCCGGAAGGCGCGCTAATTGCTTGGGTGCCGGCCTGAATTAAATCGTGACTCGTTACTCCGCCAATGCCGACCCAGGTAGCGTGAGCCGCCAGGGAATTGCCGCTTTGAGCAGGATTTGGCACTATCCAGGTACCGCTCACTCCAGTGAATTTGCCTCCCGTGGCAACATAGCCAGACCAGTTAAAAGAATTGGACGGTGCTGCGATACTGGAAGATGATGAATTAGAAGAAGCAGCGAAGGTGGTTTGCGGCAGTACTGCGAAACTACTTGCCAAAATCGCCGTTGCGATTAGGCTAAAAACAATATATTTGGTCATTGTTTTCATGTTTTTATTTCTCCTTTCTTTTTATAATAATCTTTTTGCTAATATTAATACGCGCAACTGTTCAAAATTGTTTCATGAAATAAAAAAAGACCGCTGACGTACTAATATTTAGTAAGCTTTGTCTTCGTATGATTGATAACCTGGCTATGCGATGACAAACTAAATTATCGGTCGACAAACTTCAAATTTTAACTTATAAGCGAAAAAAATTATGAAAAATAAATTATTCGCCTATACGATATTTCCGGCCATGTTGGGTTTTGGCCTTTTGGGAGCGGGTGTCGTGTCGGCGTGCGGTTTGGGAGGCTGGGGCTTTGGTTTTGGTTTCTCAAACGCCACCTCCACGCCCGATATAATTGCGAGCCGCCAGACCGCATTGTTCCAATATGAGGCGCAAATCCTTGGTATCAGCGT
>Ga0315274_10003838_pt1 | contig 22293 bp, 17 predicted proteins | sample YL17G02_20_MG_FD_203700 | JGI IMG/M metagenome (GOLD analysis project Ga0315274, IMG submission 203700) | Sediment microbial communities from Yellowstone Lake, YNP, Wyoming, USA - YL17G02_20 | ecosystem: Environmental > Aquatic > Freshwater > Lake > Sediment | place: USA: Wyoming | collected...
CGGAATCGGCTCATGGAGGAGGGTGCGCCGGCTGTACTCCTTCCCGACCTTGAGGGCCCAGAAGAAGATCTTCCGTTTGAGCCCGGAACCGGCCAGGACCTGGTCCATGACCCGGGCGTAGATCTTCTCGAAGACGCGGGGGACGCTGACCATGATCTGGGGCCTGATCTCGAGCAGGTTCTGGGCGACCGCCTCAACGCTCTCGGCGAAGGCGATCGTCGCACCCACGTAGGTGTAGCAGAACATGACCATCCGCTCCAGGACGTGGGAGAGCGGCAGGAAAGACAGGACGGTGTCCCGGCAGGTGAAATTGACGAGCGGGACGCAGGTCATGACGTTGCTCAGGAAATTGCCATGGGTCAGGACGACGCCCTTGGGAATCCCGGTCGTCCCCGACGTATAAATGATGGACGCCTCGTCCTGGGGCTTGGCCTGAGCGGCCAGTTTTTCGAATTCGTCCTCCTTCCCCTTCGTCCGGCTCCGCTGGGCCCCTTTATCCAAGACCTCCCGCCAGCTCAGGACGCCGGCGGGCGGGGCGTCCTCCATCGAGATGAAGTGTCGGACCTTATTGAGGTCCTTCTTGACAGCCTTGATCTTGGCCCACTGCTCTTGGTTGGAGACGACGACGAACCGGGCGTCGGAATTGGCGATGATGTACTTGACGGCCTCGGGGACGAGAGTCGTGTAGACGGGGACGGTCACCCCTCCCCCGCACAGATTGGCCAGGTCGCTCATGACCCACTCGGGCCTGTTCTCGGACAGGATGATGAGCTTGTCGCCTTTCTTGTGTCCGAGCTCTTTGAGGCCCAGACAGAAATTCCTGACCCTCTCTCCGAAGGCGGCCGTCGAGATCGGCTGGTAGACGCCCCCGGACTTGGTGAGCATGAAATCGTCCTTTGGATAGGTACGGACGGTGTTGAGAACCATCTGGGACAACGTCGCGATCATAGATCCCTCCTCACTCTCCATGGATGATGTGTTCCATTTTATTTTTTCGGGAGACGGCTGTCAACCCCTCAACCAGCCCGCCTTAGGGCACCGGCAAGTCTAGGGGTAGCCCTGAGCGCCAGCGAACGGGCAACCCCTCAACCCCCAGCCATAAGGCGGGCACTCATACTAAGCCGGAAACGGCTTAGTATGAGTACCGCAAAGCCGGGGTTGTTCAGGGTGACACTGAGGCTCGGCGAACGTGTCAAGCCGCGCCTGCTGTCCGGCCGTCCCGGAGCTCGACGATGCGGTCGGCCAGCCGGGCCAGGCTCGGATTATGGGTGACCAGGACGATCGAGAGGCGGTCGCTCCGGTTGAGGGTCCGGAGGAGGCTCCCGATCTCCTCGCTGCGGCGGGCGTCGAGGTTTCCGGTCGGTTCGTCGGCCAGCAGGACCCGGGGCCGGTTGACGAGGGCCCGGGCGATCGCGACGCGCTGCATCTCGCCCCCGGAAAGCTGCCCGGGCAGGTGGCGGCGCCGCGCCCCGAGCCCGAGCCATTCGAGCAAGGGCTCGATTTTCGTCTCGGACCCCGGCTTCTTATAGAACGCGAAGGGGAGCCGGACGTTTTCCTCGACGGTCAGGGTCGGGATGAGGTAGAACCGCTGGAAGACATAGCCGAACAGCTCCCGCCGGATCCGGGTCAACCGCCCTTCGGGGAGCGGCCGCGTCCCGTCGAACACGGTCCGGCCGTCCGCCTCGAGACGGCCGGAGCTGGGATTGTCCAAACAGCCCAGGATATGGAGGAGGGTTGTCTTTCCCGACCCGGACGGCCCGACGAAAGCGACGAACTCGCCCTCGGACAGCTTGAACGAGACGCCGTCGACGGCTGCGATCGATTCGCTCCCCCTCTGATAGACGCGCCTCAGGTTCTCGGCGACCAGGATGGATGGGGCGGCTTGGTTCATCACTCCACCTCTCTCCGGATGGCTTCCAAGGGCCGGACCCGGCCGGCCCGCCAGGACGGGTAGAGCCCGCTCAGGAGCCCGATGGCGACCACGATGCCCAGAGTCATGACGACCAGTCCGGTGTCGATCCTGATCAGGCCCCCGCTGGGGGCGAAGGGCAGCAAGGTCCGGATAAGGACCTCGGTCACCCGTTCCGTGGTCAAGGCCAGCAGGGCGCCGAGGGCGCCGCCGGCCAGGCAGAGGAAAACGGTTTCGATCCAAACAAGGCGGAAAATATCCCAGGACAGGGCCCCCATCGATTTGAGAATACCGATCTCGGGCGTCCGCTCGACGACAGACATCAGGATCGTATTGACCACGCCCACGACGGCGATCAGGATGGCGATCAGGGCGATCGACAGGACCATGACCTTGGCCGTCGAGACCAGGGTCATGATCGTCGTCTTGACCTGGGTCAGGCTCACGACTTGGACGTCGGGCAGGGCGTACATCCTGTCCTCGAACTTGACCATGTCGGCGTCCTTGCGGAGCTTGATCCCGACCCCGGTCAGCTCCCCCTGGACGCCGAAAACGGCCTGGACGGTGCCCAACGGCAGGAAGATCGTGCCGTCGTCCTGGGTCCCGGTCCGCTTGAGGACGCCGACGACCTTGAGCTCGACCTCCTTGTCGGGGATGAGGAGGAGGTCCCCGACCTCCCGCTGCTCGAGCTCGGCCGCCTCGTAGCCGAGGACGGCCTCCCGGGCGTCGGGCCGGCTGAACCAGCCGCCCTGGAAAAATTCGAGCTTTCCCTTCATCCGAGGGAACGTAGCGGGATCGACGCCGAGATAGGCCGTGATCCCGCCGCTTTCGCCTTTATTGGGGTCGAAGACGGCCTGCATGAGCATGGGAGTGACGGCCTCGACCTCGGGCTCGCGGCGGAGGTCGCCGGCGATCCCTTCCTTCATGTAGCGGAGGCCGGTGCCGCCCTTGAGCATCAAGGTCGCCGCCTCGTAGGGACAGCCCTTGGCCGTGACCAGCATCTGGAAGCCGAGGTTGTCGATGTCCCGGTTGAGGGCCGATTCGTAGCCCCGGTTGAACCCGAACAGGCTGATCAGGACCCAGGCGGCCAGGGCGATCCCCAGCACGGTCAGCAGGCTCCGGGTCCGTTTGCGGAGGAGGTTCTTGAAGGCGATCCTGAAAATACTCATCGGGATTCTCCCTGAAGCTCCATGGACTTACGTCTGCGGGATCTATCCTCTGCAGACGTTGGAGCGCCTGTCCCCGTAGCGGGGAATTCGCTGTTCCTCCACGGATTAACGTCCGTGGAATCCCGCGAAGGGGATTGATGGCCCGGATTGAAATGAGAAAGATGGCGGTTTGCCAAGAGGAACTCGTCGACGAGGATCAGGTTTTTCTTGACCGCCCGCAGGACGGCCCGGAAATCCGCCTCGGACTCCGGCGCCGGGTTGCGAATCCGCCCGGCCGGTCCGGCCGCTGTCTCCGGGCCCGTCCGGACGTCGTATCCGTAGAAATCCTTGAGGCTCAGCCCCTCGAATTGGCGTCCGAAGGCCGGATCGCGGAACGCCTTGGCGTCCTTGGCCGTGAGCTTCTGGAAATAAAAGGACCGGATGGTCCCCTCCAGATCGAGGGCCAGGAAGACTTGGAGCCCGCCGAAGCTCCCCTTCTGATTGACGCCGTGGATATAGCCGATGAGGGCGTCGCCCCGGTAGACCTCGTACATCGTGTAGGGGACGTCGGCGGTCTCGAACAGCCCCTGGAAGCGGTCCCCGAGCCTGTCCTCGATCCGGCGGAGGAGCTCGGCCCCGCCTCTCTTGGCGATGGAGACATAGATAGTCTTGTATCCGGTCGAATCGGGAAAAAGGCGTTTGACGTCGCGGTCGGGATCGTTGAGGTCGCACCCGACGGCGGCCAGAAGAAGGCGGCCGGCGGCGAGGACGAAGGCCAGAGTTAAAGCGGCCGTCCGGCCTAAGGCCGGCCGCCCGCGTCCATTATTCATCATAGCTCTCCTCCCCTTTAAATCGCCCTGTAATAATAGACCTGGATGACGATCCGGCGGTCGTTCCGCTTCTCGTCCCAGACGCCCATGGCGCGCAGGCTGAGATGGGCCGTGGCTTGGAACGACGCGCCCATCGCAATTTCCCAGCCTTTGTCGCGGCCTCGCCGGACGAAGACGGGCTGGAGCTCGAGCCTGAGCCGGTCCTCCTCGAGGAAACGAAGGCTCCCCCGCCAGAACAATGCGAATAAATCGTCATCGCGGCTTGTCCCGGCCGCAACCTCGATCCGGTTCTCGACCCTCCGCCAAAGATGGGAGGCATCGAAGGCAACGCAGCGAAAAGACCCCGGCTCGCCGAGCATGACATGGGGCCCCATGACGTCGAGGACCCGGCCGTAGGCGGCCGAGAGCCCCAGCGAATAATTATCCCGGCTCAGGACGCCCCGGGCAATCCGGCCGGCGGCGAGGTAGTTGCCGCTGAGCCTCAAGGCCATGCCGCTTCCCGAGGTCAGGCTCAGGCCGCCCGAACCCCAGGAAAAATCCCGGGAGAGGCCGAAGCCCCAATCACGGTCGAAGCCGATCCCCTGCATGGTCAGGGGCTGGAGGAGTTCGGCATGGCTGTCGAGCACGGACGACAATCCCAAGGCCGGCCGGTTGTGTCCGGCCCAGAGGTCGGCGAAACCGAGCTTGGATTTGAAATAAGCGTTGTAGACCTGGAGCTCGGCCTTGGAGGAGTTGTCGGCGTCGTAGGCCAGCCGGACCTGAAGCGCGACGGCCCCCCAGTCTCCGCTCCGGCCCGAAAACCGGAGGAGGGCGTCGAAGCCCAGGCTGGGTTTCTGCATGGCGTCGTGGCGGGAGTGGGAGAAAAAAACGACCTTCGCCTCCCGCTCGGCACAGGCGGCGACGGCCTGGAGCTCGAGGAATAAGAGCGAGCTCCCGGCCTCGGCCCGCCCCGGCCGGGCGGCCAGGACAAGGGCAAGGGCCAGGATCGCCCGCCGCTTAGACATTGAATATGAGCCGGGCCCGCTGGATGACGGATTTGTCCTTGAGGAAGATGAGCCGGATCTCCCACTCCCCGGGCATGACGATATTGACGGGAAGGAGGTAGACGCCTTTCTTGTTGAGCTTGAACGGGACGTCGCCCGAGGCGTGGCCCCCCCGCATCGAGGGCATGTCGGACTGCCCGATAATCTCGAGGTCGGTCGCCTTGCGGCCTTTCCCGTCGAAGAGCTTGATCCGGAGGATGGACGTCCCCATCTTGGGCGTCTTGTCGAAATCGTAAACGAACGCGTAATCCTCGCCTATCCGGCATGTCTTGCCGAAACCGGGCAGAAGCGTGAATTCCTCCTCCTCGGCGGGCAGTATCGCGGCCAGGACAAGAAGGACGAGACCCAACAAAAGCCATTTCGATGTGTTGGACATGACTTCACCCTTAATTATTTATACTACTATTTTAATAGTGTTTCAGCCCCGTGTCAATGGAATTCGACTCTAGCTTTGGGGCGGTGTTCGCACGTAAGGGCTCGAATTACGGGAATAGCGGAGTGGACGGAGGGGAGACTGCCCTCCGGCCCCCGTAGCGGAGGGGGGCCCCGGACTTACGGGGGGAACCGACGTACTCACGGAGCCAGGGCAGACTCTTCTATCGGGAATTCATGAAATATCTCAACGGCTCCGTGAGTAGGGGGGTGCGGGGGCGGAGGGCGGTCTCCCCTCCGTCCACTGATAAAGGACCGCCGCTTATTCTTCGTCGACTTTGGCGATCGAGCAGACCCGGTCCGTGGGATCAAGCTGGATGATCCGAACCCCTTGGGTCGAGCGGCCCAGGGGCCGGACTTGGGTCGTCCGGATCCGGATGACCTTGCCCTCGACGGTCATGACCAGGAGGTCGTCCTCGGCGATCCCGACCATGGTCAGGGCGTTCCCGATCTTGGGGGTCACCCTGATATTGATGACGCCCTGTCCGCCCCGGCGGTGCTTGGGATATTGCTTGATGTCGGTCTTCTTGCCGTAGCCCCGCTCGCTGGCCGTGAAGATGAACTTGTCGTCGCCCCCGAGGACGACCATGCCGATGACGGCGTCCTTGGGCCGGAGCCGGATGGCCTTGACGCCGGATGCCTGGCGGCCCATGGGACGAACCTCGCTCTCCTTGAAACGGAGGGCCCGGCCGAGCCTGGTCCCGACGATGATGTCCCTCTTGCCGCTCGTGAGCCGGGCCGCGAACAGTTCCGATTTGGGCCGGAGGCTCATGGCGTTGATGCCGCCCCGCCGGACGTTCCGGAAGTCGGCCAGCCGCGTCTTCTTGATCTGGCCGTCCGTCGAGAGCATGATGATGAACTCGTCCTCGCTGAATTCCTTGACGGCGACGACCGAACGGACCTTCTCCTCGGCCCCGATCTCGAGGATGTTGTTGATGGAGCGGCCCCGGCCGGCCGGGCCGACATCGGGGATGTCGAGGGCCTTGAGCCAATACATCCGGCCGCGATCGGTGAAAATCAGGAGATAGCTGTGGGTCGAACAGACGAACAGGTTCTCGACGATATCCTCGGTCTTCATCGAGATCCCCTTGCGGCCCTTGCCGCCCCGGCCCTGGTAGCGGTAGACGCTGAGGGAGGTCCGCTTGACGTAGCCGGACTGGGTGTGGACGATGGCGACGTCCTCTTCCTTGATGAGGTCCTCGGGGCGGATCTCGGTCACCGCCTCGCCGCGGAGCTCGGTCCGCCGTTCATCCTGGTATTCCTGCTTGATGGCCTTGAGCTCCTCGACGATGATGTCGAGCATGAGCTTGTCCGAGCCGAGGATCTTCTTGAGCCGGGCGATCTCCTTCTTGAGCTCTTCGTACTCGCGGACGATCTTCTCCCGCTCGAGCTTGGTCAGCCGCTGGAGAGGCATGTCCAGGACGGCCTGGGCCTGGATCTGGCTCATCCGGAAGCGGGTCAGCAGCCCCTGGCGGGCCTCCTCGACGTTGGCCGACGCCCGGATGAGCTTGATGATGGCGTCGAGGTGATCGAGGCAGATGACCAGGCCTTCCAGGATATGGGCCCGGGCCTCGGCCCGCTTGAGCTCGAACCGGGTCCGGCGCCGGACGACGTCCTGGCGGTGGGAGATGAAGTATTTCATCACGTCGACAAGACCGAGGAGCTTGGGCTGCTTCTCGACGATGGCCAGCATGATGATCCCGAACGAGGTCTGGAGCTGGGTGTGCTTGAAGAGGGAATTGAGGATGACCTCGGGAAGATCTCCCCTCTTGACCTCGAGGACGATCCGCATCCCCTCCCGGTCCGATTCGTCCCGGATGTCGGCGATCCCCTCGACCTTCTTGGTATTGACCAGGTCGGCGATGCTCTCCAGGAGGCGGGACTTGTTGACCTGGTAGGGAATCTCGGTCACGACGATGGCGTCCCGCTCCCCTTTGCCGCCCCTCTCGATGATGGTCTTGGCCCGGACGTGGATGACGCCGCGGCCTTCCTTGTAGGCGTCCAGGATCCCTTTGCGGCCGTAGATGATGCCGCCGGTCGGAAAATCGGGGCCGGACACGAACTGCATGATCTCCTTGAGGGTCGCCTTGGGGTGCTGGATGAGATGGACGACGCCGCCGATGACCTCGCCCAGGTTGTGGGGCGGGATGTTGCTGGCCATCCCGACCGCGATCCCGCTCCCACCGTTGACGAGGAGGTTGGGGAACTTGGCCGGGAGGACCTCGGGCATCTCGAGGCTCTCGTCGTAGTTGGGGACGAAGTTGACCGTGTCCTTCTCGATGTCGGCCAGGAGCTCGCCGGCCAGCTTCTTCATCCGGACTTCGGTGTAGCGCATGGCCGCCGGCGGATCGCCGTCGACGGAGCCGAAGTTCCCCTGGCCGTCGACGAGGACGTAGCGCATCGAGAAGTCCTGGGCCAGCCGGACCAGGGTGTCGTAGACGGCGGCGTCGCCGTGGGGGTGGTACTTCCCGATGACGTCGCCGACGATGCGGGCCGATTTCTTGTAGGGCTTATTCCAGCCCGTGCCCGATTCATACATAGCGTAGAGGACGCGGCGGTGGACGGGCTTGAGGCCGTCCTTGATGTCGGGGATGGCCCGGCCGATGATGACGCTCATGGCGTAATCAAGGTAGGACCTCTTCATCTCGTCTTCGAGGCTGACGACCGTGAGGTCCGCGGCGGCGGGCGGGAGATCCTTCCGTTCCTCTTTGGGTTTGTCCTTGACCGGCTCCTTCTCCGGCTCGGGGGCCTTCCCCTTGCCTTTGTCCTTGTCCTTGGTCATGGAAGCCACCCGCTTTCAGGATTGCTCGGCGCGGATCAGATGTCCAGGTTCTGGGCCTTGAGGGCGTTGTCTTCGATGAACTTTTTGCGGCTCTCGACATCGTCGCCCATCAGGATGTTGAAGACCTTGTCGGCCTCGACGGCGTCATGGATCGAGACTTTAAGCAGGGCCCGGTTGGCCGGGTTCATGGTCGTCTGCCAGAGCTGTTCGGGAGCCATCTCGCCCAGGCCCTTGTAGCGCTGGATGGCGACCCCTTTCTTGGCCTTGTCGTGGAGGTGATCCACGAGCTTGACCTCATTCTCGATCACAACCGTTTCCTGGCCTCCGATGACCTCGTAGGGAGGCCGGAAGCTTTCGAGGTCCTTGTAGATCTTGACCAAGTTCTTGTACTCGGCCGACTCGACGAACTCGTGGCCGATCCGGCCCGTGTTGGCGACGCCGTTGATCTGGTACTTGAAATTGATTTCGTTCGTGTCGTATTCCTCGTCCTGGACGAGTTCGACCTCCAGGCCTTTCTCCTGCATGAGAGACTGGATCCTCTTCATATTCCTCTTGCCCTGGAGGAACTCGATGTCGACGACCCCCTCCTTGATGAGAAGCTCGATCAGGAACAGGGGGTAGTTCTTCCGCTCCAGGAGCTGGTTGTACTGGCGCTTTTGCATAAGCCGCAGGAAGAGCTTCCGGAACCGCTCGCCCTCGTAGACCTCCTTGCGGCCTTGAACCCGGACCTTGAACTCCTCGGCGATCTTTCGGACCAGCCACTGCTCGTACTTCCGCTCCTCCTTGAGGTACTCGACCTCCTTGCCCCGGCTGATCTTGTAGAGGGGCGGCTGGGCGATGTAGAGAAAGCCCTGTTCGATCAGGGATTTCATGTTCCGGTAGAAGAAGGTCATCAGCAGGGTCCGGATATGGGAGCCGTCGACGTCGGCGTCGGTCATGATGATGACCTTGTGGTAACGGAGCTTGTCCAGGCTCGACTCCTCCTCGGCCTCTCCGACGCTCGTCCCCAGGGCGGCGACCATCATCCCGATTTCTTCGTTATGGAGGATCTTGTCCTGGCGGGCCTTCCAGACGTTGAGGATCTTGCCCTTGAGGGGGAGGATGGCCTGGAAGCGCCGGTCCCGGCCCTGCTTGGCCGAACCGCCGGCCGAATCGCCCTCGACGATGAAGATCTCGGCCAAAGCCGGGTCCCGCTCCTGGCAGTCGGCGAGCTTGCCGGGAAGCGAGCTCGACTCGAGGACGCTCTTGCGGCGGGCCAGCTCGCGGGCCTTGCGGGCGGACTCGCGGGCCCGGGCCGCGTCGAGGGCCTTCTGGACGATCCGGCGGGCGTTGGTCGGATTCTCCTCGAGGTAGGCCGAGAGCTTGTCGTTGACCAGGCTCTCGACGATCCCCTTGACCTCGGAGTTCCCCAGCTTCGTCTTGGTCTGGCCCTCGAACTGAGGGTCGCGCATCTTGACGCTGAGGACGGCGCACAGCCCCTCCCGGGCGTCGTCGCCGGACAGCCCGCCCGGGCCGAGGTCTTTATAAAGGTTGTGGGTGACGGCGTAGTTGTTGAGGCAGCGGGTCAGGGCCGATTTGAACCCGATCAGGTGGGTCCCGCCCTCGGTCGTGTTGATGTTGTTGACGAAGGTGAAGATCGTCTCGGCGTAGCCCGTGTTGTACTGGAAGGAGAGCTCTACGATGATGTCGTCCTTCTGGCTCTCGAACGAAATCGGCCGCGGGTTGAGGACCGTTTTATTCTGGTTGAGGTACTGGACGAATTCGAGGATGCCGCCCTTGTACTGGAACTCGTGGCTCTTGTTGGCGCGCTCGTCGACGATCGTGATCTTTAGACCCTTGTTGAGGAAGGACAGCTCCCGCATTCGCTGGGTCAGGACTTCGAAATTGAACTCGATCGTCTCGAAGATCTCCTCGTCGGGCCAGAAGGTGACCTTGGTCCCGGTCTTCTTCGTCTTGCCGATCTGCTTGAGGCGGGCCGTCGGCCGGCCCCGCTCGTAGCTCTGGGTATAGATGCCGCCGTCGCGCTTGATCTCGAGGTCGAGGCGCCGGGAGAGGGCGTTGACGACCGAGACGCCGACGCCGTGGAGCCCTCCCGAAACCTTGTAGGTCTTGTCGTCGAACTTGCCGCCGGCGTGGAGCATGGTCATGACGACCTCGGCCGCCGACTTCTTCTCCTTCTTGTGCTGGGTGACCGGGATGCCGCGGCCGTTGTCGATGACCGTGACCGAGTCGTCGACGTGAATAAACACATCGACTTGAGTGCAGAAACCGGCCAGGGCTTCGTCGATGGAGTTGTCGACGACCTCATAGACGAGATGTTGGAGTCCTTCGGGGCTGGTGCTCCCGATGTACATGGCCGGACGCTTCCGGACGGCCTCCAAACCCTTTAAGACCTTGATGCTATCCGCAGTATAGGTTTTGTCCGTCATGGTCTTCGTTCTTTGTCCCTGTATGAGAGTATTCTAAACTTTTTCGGTCGCAACGACCTTTCGGAGAAAAAATGACGCTTTTATTATAGAAAATATCCCCAAAAAAGTAAAGTTTTTTTTGGGATTTGGACCCTTTTCGAAGCAAAATTTAGCTCCTCTAGCGGCTCCTTTAGGAAATATATAATTTCTTTAATATCAATATTATATTCAAATTCATCTGCTTGGAACGCCGCTCGGCTTGGGATTTTTTTTCCATAAACTCGGGCCTGAAACGTCTTTTTTCAACTTAATGACGGCTCCGCGTCGGTTTTTTCTCACTCTCGGCTTTGATTCCGGCCATTTTTTTTTGTATAATTTTGACGGATGGATGGGCTTCCATGCCGGCCAACCTGCCACCACAATATTTCGAGGTCGAGCGCAGGCTCAAGACCGCCCGAACCGCCCAGGAAAAGATCGCGATCTGCGAGGAGCTCCTGGCCATCATCCCCAAGCACAAGGGGACCGAAAAGCTCCAAGCCCAGTTCAAATCCAAAATCGCCAAGCTCCGCCAGGAATCCGAACGGAAGCCGGCCGGAGCCAAGCACGGCCCGATCGGCAGAGTCGAAAAGTCCGGAGCCGGCCAGGTCGCCGTGATCGGCCCTCCCAACGGCGGAAAATCATCGATCATCCGGGCCCTGACCGGCCATGAGGTCGAGGTTGCCGATTACCCCTACACGACGCGGACGGCCGCGCCATTCATGATGCCCTTTGAGAACATCCAGGTCCAGCTCATCGATACGCCGCCGATCGCTTCCGACTTCATGGAGAACCGGCTCCCCGAGATCATCAAGACCGCGGACACGGTCCTGGTCGCCGTCGATTTGGGCGACCCCGAAGCGGCCTCGTCCCTCGAGGGCGTCCTGGCCGCGCTCAAGGAGAAAAGGATCGAGCTCGTCCTCCAATCCCGGACGATCCCGCCCGAGAAATGTCCCTTCCTGAAGCACGCTCTCCTCGTCGGCACCAAGCTTGACGCCCAGGGTGCGGCCTCCGTCCTCGACGAGATCAAAGTTCTGTTCGCGGGCCGGTTCGGGATGACGGCGATCTCGACGGCCTCGGGCGAAGGCGTCGAAGCGCTCAGGAAGGCCGTCTTCGATCTCCTCAAGATCGTCAGGGTCTACAGCAAGGCGCCCGGGAAAAAAGCGGACCTGACCTCGCCCTTCACGCTCAAGATCGGGAGCACCGTCATGGACATGGCCCGGGCCGTCCACAAGGATTTCGCCCTCAACCTCAACTTCGCCCGGATCTGGAGCCGGGGGGGCCAGATCGAGGGGCTGAGGGTTCAGCGCGACCACGTCCTGGCCGACGAGGACGTCGTCGAGCTCCATCTCTGAAACCCATGAAGCCGCTGCCCAGCAAAGTCCTCATCCTCGCCGATTATCCCAACGCCCGGTTCACCGACCCGATCAACCCGCCCCTCGATTTCATCCTGTCCTGCGGCGACGTCGAGGATCGCATACTCGAAGACGTCCACGAGAGGTTCCGCAAGCCGATCTTCGCCGTCAAGGGAAACCACGATTCGGTCAAGCCCTTCCCCCCTTTCGTCACGGACGTTCACTTCCGGCTCGCCCAATGCCGAAGCTGGTTCATCGGAGGATGGCAGGGCGTCCCCGAATACAAGCCGTCCGGCCACTTTCAATGGGATGACCTGAACGCGGCCGAGACCCTGTCCAAATTCCCCCAAGTCGATATCTTCATCTGCCATGCTCCCCTGTTCAAGAAGACCGACCGGGACGACGTCGCCCACCAGGGGAGCAGCGCTCTGCTGAAATACGTCGAGGACAGGCAGCCCAAATACGTGTTCCACGGCCACGTCCATCAGAAGATCGGGACCTACGTTGGGGAGACGGCGGTCGTGGCGATTTTCGGCGCCGAGATCGTAATCCTGCGCTAACGGCGGCCCAGTGCGGGGTGGGCCGCCGTCAGCGGATGGTTACCGCGTTCAAGGGGCAGGACAGTCTATCTCACTTCCGCCGGAAGTCGAGGACCGGCTCGTCGCTCATGTCCATGATCGCCGTGAACAAAAGCTGGGCCAGGTCCTCCATGATCTCGGGCGTGATCAGGTCCAGGTTGTCGTAGCTGTTGTGGTAGGTCGGCCGGCCCGGATCGAACCCGGAGGCCCCGACCGTGACCCCGGGCACTCCCTTCCAGAGGAACCAGGTGACGTCCTGGCGGGGACGCCCCAGGTTGGCGAAGAAACTGCTCGTCATGACCCGATGGACATAGGTTTGATTGGCCTTGTCCAGAAAGCCCTTTAACGCGGGGAAATTATCCCCGGCCGTTACATGCATCTTGTCCCCCGAGCCGGCGGCCTCCATGTTGATATAGCAGACGGTCTTGTCGAGAGGGACCAGCGGATTCGTGTTGACGTAGTAATTGGAGCCGGCCACGGCCTGCTCCTCGGCCCCAAATAGGAGAAAGAGGATCGAGCGCTTGGGCTTGACCGCGCACTTGGCCATCGCGTCCGCGACTCCCAGCGTCACGGCCACGGCCGCCGCGTTGTCGTTGGCGCCGGGCATGAGGACCCAGGCCCTCCCTAAATGGTCGAGGTGCCCGCCGAGGATGATGAACTCGTCCTTGAGGTTGGGATCCGATCCCTCGATCATGGCCAGCACGTTCCGCCCCACGCCTTCCGGATGGTGCTCCGTTTTGGACCGAATCGTGAAGAGCTTTCCCGTGGCGAACGATTGCGGCTTGAAGCTTTTTTCAATGAGACCGACGACCTCGGCATGCTTCCGTCCCGTCCCGGCGAAGATGTCCTTGACCGCGGCGTCGCCGACGTGGGCGTAGACGAAGCCCTCGATGTAAGCGTTGTTGGGATTCCCGATCGGGCCGTAGTTGTAGAGCATCCCCTTGGCGCCGTGGCCAGCGGCGTTTTGGAGCTTGTACTGATGGAAGGAATAAGGACGCCATTTTTGGAAAAGCGCCGCGTCCTTGCCCGGCGACACAGGGACTTCCCTTTCCATAAGGACGATCTTGCCCTTGACGTCGACCCCCCGGTAATCGTCGTAGTTCAGCTCCGGAGCCGTGATTCCGTAGCCGACATAGACGACCTCGGCCGTCACCTGTCCGGTCCCCGAAGTTCCTCCCGGGAGGAACTCGTCCTCGAACTTATAGGGTTTAACGATGACATCCTTGGATTTAGCCTGGGGGAGTGTTATGGACACCTCCCCGTCGGGGAAAATGAGGGTATAAGGGTTGGGGAACGACTGGAAATAAGTCCCGTTCTCTCCCGCGGGCTTGATCCCCCAAGACTTGAACAGCCCGGCGACCCATTCGGTGCAGTCGTTGTATTCTTTCGTCCCGGTCAACCGGCCTCCGAATTTCTCGGAGACGAGTTCCTGGACATAGCCGAGGAGCGCATGGCTCGAGATCCCATGCATGGCATTCAGAATCACCCGCTCGTCGCTCGGCTGGGATTTCTGATCCTGGGCGGTCCCGTCGCGGCCGTGCCCGGCCTCGACGGGACTCGAGACGGCCGGAGCGAGGATCAGGATCAGGCTCAGTATCAGGATACGAAGACGCTTCGCTTTCATCGGTGCCTCCTTATTCCGGAAGCTTTATCTTAAGCGAATCCGGAAAAAAGAGAAAGCCCGAAATCGGCGCGGCAAGCCCCCCCCATTACTTAAATATGGCCCCGGAAAAAAAATAAACCGACGCCTAAATTTACCGGCATTTTATTCGATTAGATCCGGACCCCGACTCCGGCCCGCAGGACGAACCCGTCCAGGATCCCGGCGTTGACGAGGAGGACGACGTTTTTATGGACGGCCGCCGCTATTCCGAACTCGAGCTGGACGAAGGGGAGGACCGACGGGATGGAAAAATCCTCGCCCTCGGCCTCGGCTTGATCCTTGAGCTCCTTGCCGGTCTTCGATTCCGACCCGGCATAGTGCTCGGGGACCTCTCCGGGAGGGTTATAGTCGCCCACATACTCATAGGAAAAGAGGGCCTTTTCCAGGGTCGAGCCTCCGGTCAAGCCCAGGCCGAAAACGATGAAAGGCCGGACTTTGGAACCGGGCGAGAACTCCCAGCGGGCGTTGGCCAGAAAGGCCAGGGGCTTGAGCCGCAAGTCCCCTTTCGCGCTCCCTATCATGTCGCCGGTCTTGTGGGTGACGTCATCCTCGAGTCCCATCTTGATTGAAATATCGGTCAAGGACACCCGCATGTTGACTTTTTCCAGGGCCAGGCCCACGCTGAAGGCGGTGTCGTTGCCGGCCGGAAACCAGCGGACGTCGAACCCCCAGTTATCGCCCCCCGAATTGAAGGTGAGGTCCTGGGTATAGGACGTCTGCTGGCGATGGGGATGGTCTTTATGGGTCTCCTCCAGGAATTTTTCCCTGAGATCGGTCTTGATGGCGTCGCTGATGGCCCCCTCGATGGCGGATTTCATGAGATCCAAGGTCCAATGCCCGTAGTGGAATCCGACCTCGAAATGGCCCTGGGCCCGGAGCCCGGCCGCGGGATAAAGAGCGAACAGGACGGCCATCCCTAGAAGAAGAAAACGCCTCTTCCTGGTCATGATTGCCTCCCTCGAGATTCTTCGTATGTGAGCATTTTACTAAACTTTCCTTAGGACAACAAGCCGCGTTGGTTCGATTTGGCTGAGAGCCGGAATTCCTGGGACACGATACCGAATCTCTTGATTCGGTTCATGTCCCGGAATTCCCCCCAAATCGGGAACCCTCTTATCTTTATTTTCGTATTAAAGAAAGATATGATGTTTTTTCCCGCCTTGAAATACGACTCTGCTCAGGAGGCCCCATGATCAAATCCCGTCTCAAGCCGATTCTCATCGCGGCCGCCGCCCTGTGCCTGACGGCGCCGCCGTCCCGTCTCGGCGCGGAGGACAACCTCCACCGCGTCTGGGCCGTCAAGGACTGCGCCGTCGTCATGCCCTCGGGCGCGCCCTTAACGAAAGCGAACGTCGTCATCCGCGACGGCCTCGTCGAAGCCGTCGGCGCGGGTATCGCCATTCCTCCCGACGCCGAGGTCATCGACGGAGCCAAACTCACCGTCTATCCCGGGCTGATCGACGCGGCCGGGCAGGCCCTGATCAAGTTCCCCGAGGAAAAATTCGATCAGGCCAAATACTACAGCGGCGAGTTCAGCGACAAAGACAGAGGGATCAGCCCCGAGGTCCGCGCCTTCGATCTTATCAGCCTCGGCAAGGCGACCCTTGAAAAATACCACAAGCTCGGTATCCTGGCCGCGCTGGCCCTGCCCGACAAGGGCATCCTGACCGGGCAGGCGTCCTTCTTCGCCCTGAGCGACCCCGACAAGGCCAAGTCCCTCGTCCTCAAGGATTGCGCGCTCGGGGTAGGTCTCCTGGCGTCTTCCTTTCCCGTCTATCCCTCCTCGCTGATGGGGACGGTCGCCTTCCTCCGCCAGGAATTCTCGGACGTCGCTTACTACGGCCTCCAATCCAACCGCTGGCGGAAGGAGATGAAGGGCAACCTCCGGCCGGCCTACAGCGCCAGGTTCGACATCATGGGGCCCTTTGCCTCCGGCGCCAAGCCCGTCGTCTTTTTCTGCCGCAACCAGCACGACATCCGGCGCAGCCTGGACCTGGCGGCCGAGTTCAAGCTCGATTTCTTCATCTGCGACCTCGGCGGCGAGGCCTCCGAAGTCATCCCCGAGCTCAAGCAAGCCCGGGCCCGCGTCCTGTGCACGGTCGCCTTTAAAGTCCCCGGCACCAGCCTCTACTCCCAGCGCGGGAAGGCGGAACGGGAGAAGGCCGAAAAGGAAATCTACCCCCGCAACCCGGCCCGGCTGGCCGAAGCGGGCGTCCCGTTCGCTTTCTCATCCTTCGGGACCGACGATCCCAAGAGCTTCATGGAAGGAGTTCTCAAGGCCGTCGAGGCCGGGCTCCCCAAGGACAAGGCGCTGGCCGCCCTGACCGCGACGCCGGCCGCCTTCTTCGGGCTCGAAGGAGCCCTGGGGTCCGTCGTTCCGGGCAAGATCGCCAACCTGGTCCTGGCCGAGGGCGATCTTCTGGCCAAGGACGCCAAGATCCGGATGGTCTTCAGCGACGGGACGAAGGTTGAGTTCAAGGAGGCCGAGGCCGGCGCCAAGCCGACCGTCAACGTCAGCGGGAAGTGGGACGTCACGGCCGAGGGCGCCCCCAAGCTGAGCCTGGAACTCACTCAGGAGGAGGGCGTCGTTTCGGGCAAGCTGGCGACGCCGTTCGGGATGTTCGACTTCACGGGCGGCACGGTTTCAGGGAATCAATTCAGCTGCGAGATCAGCCTCTCCGTCGGCGGACAGCAGATCGACCTCTTCATCTCGGGCGAGGTCGAGGGCGACGCCATGCGCGGCACGATCGTCCAGGGCACGTCCGGCTCGATCGAATTCAGCGCGAAACGGATTCCCGCTTAGGAGGACCAGCATGAAAACCAAGATCTTCGTCTCGACCCTCCTGGCCCTGGCCGCGGCGGGACTGCTGACCAGTCTCCCCGCCGCGCCCAAGGACCTTCTCCTCAAGAACGGACACATCATCCCGGTCGCCGGCCCCAACCTCGACGGCGATATCCTGATCCGGGACGGAAAGATCGTCCGGATCGGACCCGGCCTCCCGGCCGGCCCCGGCATCGAGGTCGTCGACCTCGGCGGCAAATGGGTCATGCCCGGGATCATCGATTCCCACTCCCACATCGCCCTCGAGGGCGACGTCAACGAGATGGGCGACCTGATCACGGCCGAGGTCGACGTCCGCGACATCATCAACCCCCAGGACATCAACATCTACTACGCCCTGACCGGCGGCGTCACCTCCATCCACACCATGCACGGCTCGGCCAATCCGATCGCCGGCCGCGGCGTCGTCCTCAAGCTGCGTTGGGGGGCCAAGGCCTCCGCCCTCGTTTTCCAGGGCGCTCCCCTGACGAGCAAGTGGGCGTTGGGCGAAAATCCCAAGCAGACGAACGCCATGATGCCCGGCCGGACCCGCTATCCCCGGAGCCGGATGGGCGTCGAAGCCTCGATCCGCAAACAGTTCGACCTGGCCAGGGATTACCTGAAGGCCTGGGACGAGTATGAACGGAAAGTCAAGTCGGCCGCCAAGGCCAAGCAGCCGCCGCCGCTCCCGCCCAAGAAGGACTACCGGCTCGAGGGCGTTGCCGACATCCTGAAAGGCAAGCTTTGGATCCGCTGCCACGCCTACCAGTCGGAGGAGATGCTCTCGATCATGAAGCTCTGCAAGGATTACGGCGTCAAGCTCGTTTGCTTCGAGCACGGCCTGGAAGGCTACCGGATCGCGGACGAGCTCAAGGCCTACGGCGTCGCCGTCTCGACCTTCGCCGACTTCTGGGCGTATAAATGGGAGGCCTACAACACCAACCCTCACGCCGCGGCCCTGATGGCCAAGCGCGGCGTCCTGGTCGCCATCAATTCCGACGACGCCGAGAGGATGCGCCATCTCTTCAACGACGCGGCCAAGACCGTGCGCTTCGGAGGCCTCAGCGAGGCCGAGGCGATCAAGACCCTGACCCTCAACCCGGCCGTCATCTGCGGCATCGACAAGTGGACCGGGACGCTCGAGGCGGGCAAAGACGCCGACATGGCCGTGTTCAGCCGCCATCCCCTCGATCCCTACACGGTCTGCGAAATGACCGTCGTCGACGGGAAGATACTCTTCGACCGCGCCAAGTACCTGGAGGAGCGCAAGAAAGCCGAGGAGGAAAAGAAGAAGGAGGCCGAAGCCAAGGCCGCCAAGGATAAGAAAGTCGGAGGGGAGGTTTGACCATGAAGAAGTCCATCGCGCTCGCAGTCATCGCCTTCGGGCTGTCGTTCGGCCCGACCCTCCGGTCGGCCGAGCCGGCCCGGTTTCTCATTAAAAACGCGGCCATCGTCCCGATGGCCGGTCCCGTCATCGACAAGGGCGATATCCTGATCGAGGACGGCAAGATCAAAGCCTTAGGCAAAGGCCTGTCCGTTCCGGAAGGGACGCCGGTCCTCGACGCCGCGGGGCTCACCGCCTATCCCGGCATCATCGACGCTTTCTCGCACTACGGGCTGGTCGAGATCGGGGCGATCGCCTCGACCGCCGACGTCCGCGACCTGGGCAAGGAGAATCCCGAGCTGCAGGCCGGATGGGCCATCAATCCCCATTCGGTCCACTTCGGAACGGGCCGCGTCAACGGGACGACGGCGGCCCTGGTCGCGCCGTCCGGCGGAACCTTCCCCGGCCTGGCCGCGCTGGTCAAGATGGACGGTTGGACGTTCCCCGAAATGGCCGTCAAGCCGGTGGCGATGTCCTTGATCAATTTCCCGATGACGCCGCGGCCGTCCCGCGAGGGAGGCGGCGTCCAGAAGGAGACCGGGGACGAAGTGACCTCGAAGCTCGTCGACAAGATCAAGGACTATCTCAAGGAAGCCCGGCGCTATCTCGAGATCAAGAAGCTCGCGGCCGCGAACCCGGCCGTCCGGCCGCCCGCCGCCAATCCCAAATTCGATGCCCTGGCCGCGGTCCTGGACGGGACCCTTCCCGTCATCGTCTCCGTCGAGAAAGCCAAGGACATCGAGCTCGCCCTCAAATTCATCAGGGAGGAAAAGCTCAAGGCCGTCCTGCGCGGTTGCGTCCAAGGCTATAAGGTCGCCGACAAGATCAAGGCGGCCGGAATCCCGGTCATTATCGACAGCCTTTACCAGGGTCCGTCCGAGCCCGAGGACGGCTACGACGCTCCCTATCGGAACGTCGTCGAGCTGGCCAAGGCCGGCGTTCCCCTCTGTTTCTCGTCGGGCGAGGACCCGGCTTCGGGCAAGGACATCACCTACCACGCCGCCAAGGCCGTCGCCTTCGGCCTGGACCGGGATGCCGCGCTCAGGGCTCTGACGATAGACGCCGCCCGCATCCTGGGCGTCGCGGAGCGACTGGGGAGCCTCGAGCCCGGCAAGGACGCCGACCTATTCCTGACGACGGGCGACCCGCTCGACGCCCGGGCCGACGTCAAGCACATCTTCATCAACGGCAAGCACCTGGACCAGGCCAACTGGTGGGACCTCCAGTACGAAAAGTGGAAGAACCGGCCGGAGAAGAAATAAGGACCTGGAACGGGAGCGGGACGCATTTTTTAGGAGGATTGATCTCAGTCGCAAAAAGGCTTATTGAGGCCGGGGTCGCGAGACGTGAGATCGGAGTGGAAACCGATGGCGGCCGCAACAAAGAGGAGAGGGTATGAAACCTGAAAAAATGATTATTGTCGGGGTTCTGATCCTGTTGTTATCATCGGCAGGCTTCTTGTCCGGAGAAACCTGGGTCGAAAAGAGGCTTACAAACAACTCCGGCAGCTCAGTCTATCCAACCGTTGCCGCCTCCGGCTCGAATATCTATGTTGTCTGGCAAGACCTCACGCCGGGTAATAATGAGATCTATCTGACGAAATCGACCGGCCTGGAGCCGGTTGCGCGCCGAACGGGTTTCTGATACCCTTGCCTCTTTGAATCCGCCATCGGATTGAGGAGGCAGACACCATGAGAATTTTAACCGGCTTAATCCTGATCGGTTTCTTCGCGGCGCTCGGCGTCGTTTCGGCCCAGACCGGCCCCCAGAATCCCCGCATCCTTCTGAAGACGAGCAAGGGCGACATCACGATCGAGCTCGACGCGGCCAAGGCGCCGATCACGGTCAAGAATTTCCTGGCCTACGTGGACGCCCAGTTCTATGACGGGACGATCTTCCACCGGGTCATCAAGGGCTTCATGATTCAGGGCGGCGGATTGACTCCCGACTTCAAGGAAAAGGCGACCAAGGCCCCGATCAAGAACGAGGCCGCCAACGGCCTCAAGAACCTGAGGGGCACGATCGCCATGGCTCGGACCAATATCGTCGATTCGGCGACCTCCCAATTCTTCATCAACCACGTCAATAACGATTCCCTGAATTACCGCAACAACACGCCGGACGGCTTCGGCTATTGCATTTTCGGCAAGGTCGTTCAGGGGCTCGATGTGGTGGATGCCATCGCCGGCGTCCGGACCGGGACCAGCCAAGGCTACGACGACGCGCCCCGGGAGACCGTGACCATCCTCTCGATCCGCCGCGTCGAATCGAAGTGACCGGCTCCGGACCGCAGCCGCGGTCCTCGGCCGGCCGGGCTGGACATCGATGACCGATTGGATTTTCGCCTTCGCCCATCTCTTACTTCTCCTGGGCGTCCTGGGCTACGCTTTCGTCTCGCTCGCCAAAGGCGGGGTCCTGCGTTTTCTCACGATCATCCTCCTCCTGGCCCTCTATTACCTTCTGGTGCTCCACAAGGCCGTCCGCAAGGAAATCGCCCGCAGGAGAAGCCTGAAGAAATAAACTTATAAGGAGGTTCAACCATGTCGCGTGTTCGACTCTTCGCCCTTCTCCTGGCCGTCGGCAGCATCCTGTCCGCGGCCCCGGCCGCCCAAAAGCCGCTCTCCCCAGACGTCCGGAAAGCCCTGGATTCGATCCGGCCCGCCAATCCTTACGAGCTGTGCCGGGCGATGGTCTCGAACGAATTCGCCGGCCGCCTGACCGGACATCCCGGCTACACCGCGGCCGCCAAGTGGGCCGCCGGAAAGTTCCGGGAATGGGGGCTCCGGCCGATCGATCCCAAGACAGGCTACCTCCAGCCTTATCCTTCACCTTACACCCAGGTCGAAAAGGCCGAGATGGCTTTCCTCGTTCCCGAAGAGAAACCGGCGCCCGACGGGAGCCCGATCCTCAAGGAAATCAAGCTCGAGCTTCTGAAGGATTTCCTGCCCCTCTTCTTCACGGACGGCGGCACGGTCACGGCCGAGGTCGTCTTCGCCGGCTGGGGAATCTCCGCCCCCGAGCTCAACTATGACGACTACGCCGGGATCGACGTCAAGGGCAAGTTCGTCCTCTGTTTCCGGGGTACGCCCGACGGCTCCGAGCGGTTCGAGTCCCATGACCAGCACCGGACCCGGATGGCGACGGCCCGGGACAAGGGCGCGGCCGGGCTCATCTACATCTACGCCGAGCCGGCCTCGAATCCCAACGGCGACCGGTTGTCCGGGTTCCTCCCGGCCCAGGTCAGCGAGAAGGCGGCCGACATTCTTTTCAAGGAGAAAAGGACGACCTCGGCCGACCTTCGCAAAGCCCTGACGACCTTCCAGCGGCCCCTGTCCTTCCCGCTCAGCGCTAAAATCGCCTTGGCGGTGACGGCCCGACACGACGCCTCCGCGGTCGGATACAACGTGGCCGGTTATGTCGAGGGCTCCGACCCGCGCCTCCGCGGCGAATGCCTTGTCGTCGGCGGCCATTTCGACCACACCGGACTCCACTGCGGGATCCTCTTCCCCGGCGCCGACGACAACGCCAGCGGGAGCGCCGTCGTCATGGAGATGGCCCGGGCCTTCGCCCGGCTCGGCCGCAAGCCGCGCCGCTCCGTCGTGTTCGTCCTGTTCGGAGGCGAGGAGATGGGGCTGCAGGGATCCCACTATTTCGCCGATCACCTGCCGCCGGCCTTCGCCAAGGCGGACGGCATGTTCAATTTCGACATGGTCGGCGAGGGCGACGGATCGAGCGTCATGTTCACGGCCGACGCCGCGAACTTCAAGGGGATGCTCGAGGAGGCGGACGTTTTCGTCCGCACCCTCCGGCGCACGGGCACGATCGGCCACGTCGGCGTCCGGAGCTCCGACTTCGCGCCCTTTTTCCTCAAGGGCGTCCCCTGCGTTTCCTTCTTCTCGAACGG